>ENA-OZHZ01000928-OZHZ01000928.1-human-gut-metagenome-genome-assembly--contig:-NODE-928-length-12389-cov-5.672045_pt1 | contig 12389 bp, 8 predicted proteins | sample MGYA00244053_ERZ653699 | MGnify/ENA primary metagenome ERZ653699 (study PRJEB26926, sample SAMN06165200) | human gut metagenome | biome: ENVO:00009003; feature: ENVO:2100002; material: ENVO:00002003...
CGAGATAGGCTCCGGTCTCGTGGGCTCGGAGATGTGTATAAGAGACAGGTGATGTCCGGCAATCAACACGTCCACCTCCGGGATTTTCCCGGCGTGGAGCAGCATCCGCTCGCCGTAGGCGCTCCGGTCTCCCGTTATGAGTATATCACAGTTTTCCGTATCAAACAAGACGCACAGGCTGTTTTCGTTTTCGCTCCTATTGGAATCGGCGGCGAAAATGTGCAGATTTGTCTTGCCGTAGGTCAAAAGCAAATCCTGTTCGGCGTATACCACCTCTGCGTTATCAGATGTCGGCATACCTTCCTCCGGTGGGAGGATGAGGATGTCCGCTTTCACCCGGCTTAAGAGATTTTCCGCCGCGCCGGTGTGATCCCGGTCGCCATGGGTCAGAATCAGGCCGTCCAGCCGGGAGATCCCCTGACTCAGGAGCGTTTCGGCGGCAATGTCCGCGGTTTCGGTATCACTGTCCCCGCCGCAGTCCACCATGTATGTCCGGCCTTCGCTTTGCAGCAGAATGCACTGCCCCTGCCCCACATCCAGCACCGTTATCCGGGTGCTGTCCAGCATCGGCTCCGCCCAGGATGCCAAAAGCGCCAGACACAGCCCCAGCGTGCCGCAGCAGAGCAGAACGCCCGGGCGGCGATTCCGGCTCAGGAGGAACACCAGCAGCAATACATACACGGCCACCAGCCAGATGGTAATGTAAGGGCTTCTGGTATACACCGCCGCCAGCGGAAAGCCCGCCAGTAACTTTGCGATCAACAGAACATAGCGAATCGGCCACGCGGCGATTTTTCCAAGAATCATCGCCCCGCCCGTCCAGAACGCACCCACCAGACTGACCGCCACAAGCCCATAGAAAATGAAGCTGATGACCCACAGAGTGAGCAGATTGGTCACCACGCCCACAAGGCTGACGGTGCCAAAATACCATGCGCTCAGCGGCGTTGTGAAAATCATGGCGCTGAGGGTGATGGACACGGAAGCAGTAAACCAGCGAATCAACGTGGGTCTGACGCCCTTCCCTTTGCTGTCCGGGAACAGAGAAACCAGCCACTTGCGGATGCCCGGCGCAAAGAGATAAATCCCCGCCACGCTGGCCACGGACAGTTGAAAACCCACGGACGTGATGACCAGCGGGTTGCCAATCAGCATCACCACGGCGGCAAAGGCCAGCGCCGCAGGGCCGTCGTATTCCTTATTCAGCAGCAGCGCCGCCAGCATCAGTCCGCACATGATGCACGAACGGCTGACCGACGGGGTAAAGCCCGCCACCGCCGCAAAAAGCAGCAGCGTTGGAAAACCCACAAGGGCAGTCAAGAACCGCTTTCGGAAGGTTATGGCAGTGAGCAATGCGAACAGAATCGACACATGCAGCCCAGAAACAGCCGCCACATGGCGAATCCCGCTGATTTTCAGGCTGGTATCTACCGCATAACTCAGACTTGTGGTATCGCCCAGCAGAAGCGCCCGGGCAAAGGGAGCGGCATCCTGCGGAATGCAGGTCTGCAAAATTGCCTGAATCCGGTGCCGCAGCCGCGCAGGGATATCCCGCCAAGACGCGTCTGTATGGGGCGAAACGGAAACCTCGTCCACCTGATACGCCAGCAGGAAAATGCCGTTGCCCGCGTGATAGGTTCTGCTTTCCTTAGGCGTGGTGGCGCGAAAACGGAACTGGCCGGAGACGGTGTCCCCGGGTTCCAGCGTTTTGTCCAAGTCCAGATATGCCCGAAGGCGGCAGGACTTCCCTTCCAGCTGCACCATGCCGTCCACGTCGATACCGTATGCCGTCTCGTAGCTGTAGTCCGACACCCGGATGACCGCATCCACCGTCTTCCCGTCCATCGTCCCGGCGGCGCTCAGGTAAAAGCCGTCATACAGGCTAAACCAGCCCATTCCCGCAGCAAAGCCAAGGAAAATCGCGGCAACCCGCCGGAACCAAATGTACTTTCTCCCCGCAATCGCCGTCAGAAGCGTCAGCACCCCGCCCGCGACTGTCAAAATGACCCGCACATTTCCCGTGAGGACATACGCGCACAGGCAGCAGGCCGCGCCAAAGCCCAGAGAAAACCACACCAGTTTACGCATCCTGCCGCCTCCTTATCGTTGGAAAAGGCGCCGCCTTTGCGGCAGCGCCTTTCTTATTACTTCAATTTGGAAACCACGTAATCGTCCACGATGGCGAGGGCGTTGTCCACCTTGGTGACGTCCTTGCCGCCGCCCATGGCAGAGTCGGGCTTGCCGCCGCCGCTGCCGCCGCAGCAGCAGCATACCTGCTTCACCAGGTCGCCGGCCTTGATGCCCCGGGCAATGGCGTCCTTGCCGCAGACGGCCAGGAAGGTGATCTTGCCCTCGTTGACCGTGGCAAGCACAGCAACCACGGAAGCATCCTTATCCCGCAGCACGTCACCCATCTGGCGGAGTCTGCCGGTGTCGGCGTTGGGAACGCTGGCGGTGATGACCTTCAGGCCGTCCACATTGTGGGAGCCGAAGAGAATGCGGTCGATCTCGCCCACGGTCTCCTTGGCCTTGTACGCCTCGATGGTACGCCGCAGCTCCCGAAGCTCCTCCAGCTGCGCCTGAATCCGGGTGCCCAGCTCGATGGGCTTGGTCTTCAGCTTGGCAGCCGCTTCCAGAAGCATGGTCTGGTTCCGCTCCATTCTCTCAAGGCACGCCTTGCCGGTGATGGCCTCGATCCGGCGGACGCCGGAGGCGACGGAACATTCGCTCTCGATCTCAAAGGGGCCGACCTTGGCGGTATTGTCCAGATGGGTGCCGCCACACAGCTCGATGGAGTAGTTGCCCATGTTGACCACACGAACCGTGCTGCCGTACTTCTCGCTGAACAGCGCGGTGGCGCCCATGGCCTTGGCCTCGTCAACGGGCATCTCCCGGGTCACGATGTTGTAGCCCTCCAGAATGGAATTCTGGACGATGGCGTTGACCTTCACCAGCTCCTCCGGCGTCAGCGCGGAATAGTGGGTGAAGTCAAAACGCAGCCGGTCAGGCTCCACGTAAGAACCCGCCTGATGGACATGGTCGCCCAGCACCGTCTGCAGCGCCTTTTGCAGCAGATGGGTCGCGGAGTGGGCGCGCATGATGGCCTTGCGGCGCTCCACGTCAATGGAGGCCACCACAATATCGTCCACCTTGATGGAGCCGGTGACCATCCTGCCGTGGTGCAGGTACTTGCCGCCCTTGTCCTTCTGAACGTCGGACACCACGAAGCGGCTGTTGCCCATGAGGATCACGCCGTGGTCGGCGATCTGACCGCCCATTTCGGCGTAGAAGGGGGTCTTGTCCAGAACAATGATGCCCTTTTCGCCGCCGGCAATGGTGCCGGAGACCTCGTCGCCCACGCACACGGCAAGAACCTTGGCGTCGCAGTTATTCTGGGTGTAGCCAACAAAGGTGGTGGGGGTGTTGTCCAGCCCCAGGTCGATGCCCGCCCAGGCCAGATCGCCCAGCGCCTTCCGGGCTTCCCGGGCGCGAACCTTCTGCTCCTGCATCAGCTGGGCAAATGCCGCCTGATTCAGGGTCATATCCTCGTCGGCAACCATCTCCAGGGTCAGGTCGATGGGGAAGCCGTAGGTATCGTACAGCTTGAAGGCGTCGGCGCCGGAGAATTCCGTCTCGCCCTTGGCCTTATGCTCCGCCAGCATGTTGGAGAAAATCGCCATGCCGCCGTCGATGGTGCGGGCAAAGTTCTCTTCCTCCACCTTCACCACCTTGGTGATATAGTCGCAGCGCTCCCGCAGATAGGTATAGTGAACCTCGTTTTCCTCCACCACGGTCTCCACGATCTGATAGAGGAAGGGGTGGTTGACGCCCAGGAGCTTGCCGTGGCGGGCAGCCCGCCGCAGCAGACGGCGCAGGACGTAGCCCCGGCCTTCGTTGCTGGGAAGCACGCCGTCGGCGATCATGAAAGTGGAAGCGCGGATATGGTCGGTGATGACCCGCAGAGACACGTCCATCTTCACGCTCTGGCCGTAAGTTGCGCCGGTCAGCTCAGTGACCTTGTGGGTGATGTTCATGACGGTATCCACATCGAACAGGGAGTCCACGTCCTGACAGACCACCGCCAGACGCTCCAGACCCATGCCGGTGTCGATGTTCTTCTGGGCCAGCTCGGTATAGTTGCCGTGGCCGTCGTTGTCGAACTGGGAGAAGACGTTGTTCCAGACCTCCATGTAGCGGTCGCAGTCGCAGCCCACGGTGCAGCCGGGCTTGCCGCAGCCGTACTTCTCGCCACGGTCATAGTAGATCTCAGAGCAGGGGCCGCAGGGGCCGGAGCCATGCTCCCAGAAGTTGTCCTCCTTGCCGAAGCGGAAGATACGCTCGGCGGGGACGCCCACTTCCTTGTTCCAGATCTCAAAGGCTTCGTCGTCGTTTTCGTAGATGGAGGGGTACAGCCGGTTCTCGTCCAGGCCGACCACCTTGGTCAGGAACTCCCAGCTCCATGCAATGGCCTCGTGCTTGAAGTAATCACCGAAGGAGAAGTTGCCCAGCATCTCAAAATAGGTGCCGTGGCGGGCGGTCTTGCCGATGTTCTCGATGTCGCCGGTGCGGATGCACTTCTGGCAGGTGCAGACCCGGTGACGGGGCGGCTCCACCTCACCCTTGAAATAGGGCTTCATGGGTGCCATGCCGGAATTGATGAGCAGCAGAGACGCATCATTCTGGGGGATCAGAGAAAAGCTGGGCAGGCGCAGGTGACCCTTGCTTTCAAAGAAAGAAAGGAACATTTCGCGCAGTTCATTTACGCCGTAAGGCTTGGGATTCATTGGTTTCTACCTCCATAAAAATTGTCGGAGCTGAAAGCGAATTCTCCACTTCCAACTAAAAACGCCGCCCCCAAACAATAGGGGCGACGTAAATCGCGGTACCACCCTAATTCGCCTGAAAATCAGGCATCTTAGCTGCTCTGTAACGGGAGCGCCCGTCCCGGTCATCCCGGGCGACGCGGGAAATGGCTTGCGGGAGTTCATCCGGGGGCTTGCACCTTTTCCCCCTCGCTGAAGGACTACGTTTCCGCTTGGTTTCCGCAATGTCTTTCCATATCGTCGATATTTTATCACAAAAAGGGAAAAAGTCAAGGCTCATTTCCCATTTTTTCGGGCGGTTTCCCGGAAAAAGTCAAATTGTCTGTCCGGGAAACCGAAAACCTGCGGAACCGGCGGCTGCCGATTCCGCAGAGGTTTCCGAATCAGATTTTCTCCTCCAGCCAGCGGCGCATTTCCTCCCGGCCTTCCTCGCTCATGGGGAAAGTGCATTCGCCCTCCATGGTGCTTTTTTCATAGCAGTAAAGGCCGTGCCAGTACTCCACATGGATGGCGCTCTGGGCGAAATCCACCTCTTTCGGGTTCGCCATGACCACCTTCGGCTCTGCCCGGAAACGGAACAGCCCCTTGGAGCCGGTAAAAATGTTGTTCATGGCGAAGGTGTGCAGGGTGGGCAAAAACAGCTCTGCCATGCCCTTACTCCCGGGTCAGCTCTTCCATCTCATCCAGCAGCTCGCCGAACAGCGCCAGCGCCTGATTCACAGGCTCCGGGCTGGTCATATCCACGCCCGCGCCCTTCAGCAGATCAATGGGGGACTTGGAGCAGCCGCCGGAGAGGAAGCCGAGGTAATCCTTCACGGCCGGTGCGCCCTCCCGCAGGATACGGCGGGACAGGGCAATGGCGGCGGAATAGCCGGTGGCGTACTGGAAGACGTAGTAGTTGTAGTAGAAGTGGGGGATGCGCGCCCACTCCATGGCGATATTGTCGTCCACCACCATGTCCGGGCCGTAGTACAGCTCGTTCAGGCGCTTGTACTCGGCGCACAGGACGTCCGCCGTCAGGGTCTGTCCCTCAGCTGCCATCTTTCCGATGTTCAGCTCAAACTCGGCGAACATGGTCTGACGGTACAGCGTTCCCTTGAACTGGTCGAGGAAATGGTTGATGAGGTACGCCCGCTCCTTCTTATCCGTGGTCTTGCCCAGCAGATATTCCATCAGCAGCGCCTCGTTGCAGGTAGAGGCCACCTCTGCCACGAAGATCACGTAGTCCGCATCGATGGGGTTCTGGTGCTTGTTGGACAGGTAGGAGTGCAGAGCGTGACCCATCTCATGGGCCAGCGTGAACTGGCTGTCCAGCGTTCCGGTGTAGTTCAGCAGGACGTAGGGATGCACCACCGTCCCGGCGGAATACGCGCCGCTGCGCTTGCCCTCGTTCTGGTACACGTCGATCCAGCGGTGGTCGAAGCCGTTTTTCAGAATGGTGCGGTAATCGTCGCCCAGAGGCGCCAGCGCGTCGTAAACGGTCTGCTTGGCCTGCTCGTAGGGGATGTGCTTGTCCACATCTTTCAGCAGGGGGGTGTACACATCGTAGAAATGCAGCTCGTCCACGCCCAGCAGCTTCTTGCGCAGACGGACATAGCGGTGCATTTTGTCCATGTTCTGGTGGACTGTCTCGATGAGGTTCTTGTACACGGAGGTAGGGACGTTGGTCGCGTCCAGAGACGCTTCAAAGGCCGTGTCGTACTTCCGCGCCTCGGCGAAGAATTTCAGCTGCTTGTTCTGGGCATTGAGAAGGGCGGCAGTGGTGGTCTTGAACGCAGCCAGCGTACCGTAAAGATTTTCATAGGCGCTCTGACGCAGCACTCGGTCGCTGCTCTCCTCCAGGCTGACGAAGGTTCCCTGGGTCAGGGGATGCTTGTTTCCCTTGACGTCCACGGCGTCGGGGAACTTCATGTCTGCATCGGCGAGGGAGCCGTAAATGGTGTCGGGCGCCTGAGACATTTCACCCGCCGATGCCAGCAGCTTTTCCTCCGCGGCGGAGAGGGTGTGCGCCTTGCGGCGGCGCAGGTTGGTCAGGTAGCGGCGGTAACGCTCCAGCTTGGGACAGTCGGCATAGAACTGCGCCAGCTTCTCATCAGAAATCGCCATGATCTCCGGCGTATCAAAGCTGCACGCCGCGTTCAGTGCTACTGCAACGCCCATAAACTTTCCGGCCATGGCCTGATAGGTGGCGTTCCGGGTATCCTCGTCCGCCCGGCGCATACAGTAGCTGCCCAGCAGATCTCCCTTGGCATTGACCTGCTCAAAGACTTCCATGTAAGCATACAGCGTCTCGCCGCTCTCACCCAGACGTCCCGCGAAGGAAGCCAGCGTCTTCTGGCTCTCCGCCAGCGCCGCCAGTTCCGCTTCCCATGCTTCGTCGGTGGGGTACAGGTCTTCAATGGCCCACTTGTCCTCCGCCGGAATCTGATCGCGGCTGGGAATTTTTTTGATTTCTTCCATAATGAACCCTCCTGGTTTTTTCTGCTATTATACCACACTATCCAAAAAAATCAACGCCGCTTGCAAAGATCGGCAAATTATGCTAAAGTTAGCCTCGGTGATGCATATGAAGAAAAATCGCGTTCGCGGCAGTCTGAGTCTGCTGCTGGGTACAACCATTTGGGGCTTTAGCTTTATCGCCCAGAGTGTGGGCATGGATCACATCGGCCCCTTTACCTTTCAGGCTGTGCGGTGCCTGCTTGCCGTGCTGTTTCTGATTCCCTGCGGGTTTTTGCTGGATGCCGGCAAGTGCAGCTTCCGGGAATCCGTGGCAAAGTGGAAGAACCCGACGCTGTGGCGGGTGGGGCTGATCTGCGGGTGCGCCCTGTTCGTCGCGTCCAGCCTGCAGCAGATCGGCATTGTCTACACCGACGCCGGAAAGGCGGGGTTCATTACCGCTATGTACATCGTGCTGGTGCCGGTGCTGGGGCTGTTTCTCGGGAAAAAGCCGTCCAGAACCACCGTTTTCAGCGTTGCGCTGGCGGTGGTGGGGCTGTATCTGCTCAGCTGCATGGGCGTTTCCCAGATCAACAAGGGCGATCTGTACCTGATGGGCTGCGCGCTGGCCTTTTCCGTGCAGATCACCTGCATCGACCGGCTGGCGGGGAACTTAGACGGTCTGCGCATGAACTGCATTCAGGCGCTGGTGGTTACGGTGCTTTCCGTGCCGTTCATTCTGCTGACGAAGGAAACCGTCGTTTTTTCTGACATTACCGCCTGCTGGTTCCCGCTGGTCTTTTCCGGCGTCCTGTCCATGGGCGTCGCCTATACGCTGCAAATCGTCGGGCAGCAGGGTCTGGAACCCACCACAGCGTCGTTAATTATGAGTCTGGAATCCGTCTTTGCCGCTCTGGGCGGCTGGCTGATCCTTCACCAGACCATGACGCCTTGGGAGCTGCTGGGCTGCGGTCTGGTGTTCGCCGGTGTGGTTCTTTCTCAGCTTCCTGTGGGAATGTTCGCAAAAAAGTCATAAAACAGCATAGAATATGGGGGGCTGCCAGCGGCAGCCCCCCATATTTTCGTTTACATCTCCTGACGGCCTTCCAAGGCTCTGGAAAGGGTCACCTCGTCGGCATATTCCAGCTGGCTGCCCACCGGCACGCCGTAGGCAAGCCGGGTCACCTTGACCTCCATGGGTCTCAGCAGGCGGGATATGTACATGGCCGTGGCTTCTCCCTCGGTGTCCGGGTTCGTCGCCATGATGATCTCTCTGACCTCTCCCCCGGCTACCCGGCGGAGAAGCTCTTTGATCTTGATGTCGTCCTGCGACACATGATTCAGGGGCGAAATAACGCCGTGAAGCACATGGTAAACGCCCCGGAACTCCCGGCTGCGCTCCATGGCAATGACGTCCTTCGGCTCGGCCACAACGCATATGACGCTTTTGTCCCGGGTATCGTCATCGCAGATGGGGCAAACTTCCCGGTCGGTCAGATTCTGGCAGACGGGGCAGGTGTGTACCTGTTTTTTTGCCTCCAGAATGGCGTTGGAAAATTCCTCCGCATCCTCCATGGGCAGGCTCAGCACATGGAAAGCAAGTCTCTGCGCCGTTTTGCCGCCGATGCCCGGAAGCTTCGCAAACTGGTCGGCAAGATTTTGCAGCGCAGCGGGAAAAAACTGCATAACTTCCCCTTAGAACAGGCCGCCCAGATTCAGGCCGCCGGTGAGACGGGACATGTTGTTCGCCGCTTCGGCGTCCGCCGCCCGCATGGCTTCGTTGACAGCGGCAATGACCATATCCTGCAGCATTTCCACATCGTCTGGGTCTACCGCTTCCGGCTTGATCTCAATGCCGACCAGTTCATGCTTGCCGTTGACAGTGGCCGTGACCATGCCGCCGCCGGATGCCGCCGTGAAGGTTTTGGCCTCCTGCTCTGCCTGCATCCGAAGCATTTCCTGCTGCATCTTCTGCGCCTGCTTCATCATAGCCGCCTGATTCATTCCGCCGGGCATACCCCGGAATCCGCCTTTTGCCATAATATGATTCTCCTATCTTGAAAAATTCACATGAAATTACCGTTTGATCGTTACAATATCGCTGTGCGCCCTGCCGAAGTTCATCAGCTGCTCCATTCTGGGGTTCGCGGCAGGCTTTGCCGACATATCCACCGTTACCGCCCTCACCGGATGGGACAGCATCGCCGTCGCTTTCCGGGAGACAACCTCCAGAATTTCCGGTCTGTCCAACATCTGCGCCGTAAAGCTGTTGCTGCACCGAAGCTCCAACCTGTCCCCCACCAGCGCGCCCTGAACCGGCGCGTTGGGAGTCACCACAAAGAAGCCGGAAACAGGGGGCTTCAGCTCCTTGCGAACCGCCGCCACCAGGTCCGACCAGAAGCCGACCGGGGCTTCGCTTTCCGCCACCGGCGGCGTATCCTCTGCCGGGGGTGCGTCGGCATCGTCCGGCATGGGCGGGCGGTCGTCGTCATAGGGTTCCTTCTCTGGCGCGGCCTTCTCCGCCTTCGCGGGAGCCGCCGGAACGAAGGCACCGCTTTTCACCTGCTCTTCCAGACGAGTGAGACGGGCGTTCAGTGCTTTGGTATCCAGGCTCAGCTCCGGCTGGCACAGCTCCACAATGCACAGCTCCGCGTCCATGCGGCGGCTGGCGCTCCGGGTGAAACCGGCCATCGTCTCCTGAAGCCGCTCCATCATGCGCACCAGCTCGGCGCTGGTCAGCGCTTTTGTCAGTTCCAGCGCTTCCTTGTCCGACGCCACGCCGGAAAGCATGGTGATCCCGGCGTTTCCGGCGGTTTTCAGCACCAGAAGATCCCGGGTCAGACAGGCCATTTCATCCAGCATGGCGCCCAGGTCTTTGCCCTCGGTATAGAGCCGGTTGAACAGCTCCAAAGCGTTTTTCGTATCGTGGGCGGCAATATAGCCCATCATTTCCCCGCATTTCCGTTCCCCGGCAATGCCCAGACAGGCGTACACCCGCTCTGCCGTCAGCTCTCCCGTGGTCGCGGAGGCGCACTGGTCAAGCAGACTTAGGCCGTCCCGCATTCCGCCGTCCGCCAGACGGGCGATCACCCGCGCCGCGCCGTCGTCAAGATCAATGTTCTCCTGATAGGCGACGTATTGCAGCCGCGCCGCGATGTCCTCCTGACTGATGCGCCGGAAGGAAAACCGCTGGCACCGGGACAGAATCGTCGCCGGAACCTTGTGCAGCTCCGTGGTCGCGAGAATGAACAGCAGATGCTCCGGCGGCTCCTCGATGATCTTCAGCAGCGCGTTGAAGGCCGAAATGGAGAGCATATGCACCTCGTCGATGATATACACCCGCATTTTCACCTGAGACGGCGTATAAATGGCGTCGTCCCGCAGATCGCGGACGTTGTCTACGCCATTGTTGGACGCGGCGTCGATCTCCAGCACGTCCATGCAGGAGCCGGAATCGATGGCCTTGCAGGCTTCGCAGACGTTGCAGGGGTTACCGTGGTCGGGATTCAGGCAGTTGACCGCCTTCGCCAGAATCTTAGCGCAGCTGGTCTTGCCCGTGCCCCGGGAGCCGGTGAACAGATACGCATGGCTCATTTTCCCGGTCATGATCTGGGTTTTCAGGGTCTGCGTCACCGCCATCTGCCCGGAAACGTCGTCAAAGGTCTGGGGGCGGTATTTGCGGTATAACGCCTGATAAGCCGACATTGTGCTTCTCCTTTCTGCAAAAGTCCATTGCGAGCCTAAAAAGCCATCCGGCCCATAACAAGATCGCACACCCACATTTGAACAAGGCGAATACCCGAACCTGACACAGTTAGCTCAAGAACGGCAACCCCGCGGCACACGAGAAGATCCGCTTAATGCTGCTTGGTTCCCCACCTGACATGGTTCACGGGATCTCGTTGCGCAAGACCAATCTATCAACACCACTTGCGCAGGTCAGACAATATTCAAACTTGCCCGGGTGTGGGAATTCATCCCTGCTGTAGCGGATTGCAGGTACAGGGCACCGCTATCTCCCCGACTAGTGCGACCTTGTTATAAGCCGGACAGCTCAATACAAGGAAATTTTGAAATTTGTGAAATTGCAATCAGTTGAGCTTCGACTCGATGAAGTCGGCCAGCTCTTTGAAGGTGGTGATCTGCTGATCCTCCAGATCCAGCTCCACGCCCAGCTCGGACTCCAGATCCATAATCATCTCAACGATATCCAGAGAATCGATGCCCAGACTTTCAAAGGTAGCATCGGGAGTGATCTCGGCGGGGTCCAGCTCCAGCTGCTTGGCCGCGTAGTTAACCAGTTTCTCGTACATGTGTAAGTCCTCCTCTCAGTATTTTCTGCGGAACTATCTTATCGTATTCTATTACAGGAACCCGCGTTTGTCAATGCCTTGTTTTTACCCAACCGCCATCCCTGCGGCATAGGCCGTCGCCCATGCGATCTGCAGGTTGAAGCCGCCGGTGTAGGCATCGCAGTCAATGACCTCCCCGGCGAAATGCAGCCCGGCCACAAGCTTGGATTCCATGGTTTTGGGGTCGATTTCCGATACCTTCACGCCGCCGCTGGTGATGATTGCTTCAGACACGGGGCGCTTGCCGGTGATGTCAATGGGGAAGGCTTTCAGCAGCTCCACCAGTGCGCGGCGCTTCTGCTTCGTCAGGGAATTGGCCTGCATTTCCGGGGAAATATCCAGTCTGCGCAGCACCACGGGGATCATGCTCCGGGGCAGCAAGTCCACCAGAGCGTTTTCCATGCTCCGGTTCTGATACTGCTCCAAATCCCGCAGGATGCGGGCTTCCAGCTTTTCACTTTCCAGCGCGGGCTTCAAATCCAGCACCAGACGGCAGCCGTCTCCTTTCAGGTGGCAGCTCGCCGACAGCACCGTGGGGCCGGAAATGCCAAAGTGGGTAAACAGCAGCTCGCCAAAGTCCTTGTACAGCACCTTTCCCTTGGCGTTCAGCAGCTTGACCCCCACGTTCCGCAGGCTCAGCCCCTGCATTTCCTGACAGTCGTTTCCCGCCGTCTCCAGCGGCACCAGACTTCCCTCCGGGGGGATGATCGTGTGTCCCAGAGCGGCGGCGATACTGTAGCCGTCGCCGGTGGAGCCGGTGGTGGGGTAGCTCAGGCCG
>ENA-OZHZ01000942-OZHZ01000942.1-human-gut-metagenome-genome-assembly--contig:-NODE-942-length-12264-cov-7.396101_pt1 | contig 12264 bp, 10 predicted proteins | sample MGYA00244053_ERZ653699 | MGnify/ENA primary metagenome ERZ653699 (study PRJEB26926, sample SAMN06165200) | human gut metagenome | biome: ENVO:00009003; feature: ENVO:2100002; material: ENVO:00002003...
GAGATAGGCTCCGGTCTCGTGGGCTCGGAGATGTGTATAAGAGACAGGTTTAGGAGGATTTTTACTATGTCATATGTTGATGAAGTACTCGAGATAGTACAGAAGAAGAATGCAGATCAGCCTGAGTTCTTACAGGCAGTAACAGAGGTTCTTGATTCACTCAGACCTTGTATCGAGGCAAATGAGGAGCTTTACAGAAAGAATGCTATCCTCGAGAGAATCACAGAGCCAGATAGACAGCTCATGTTCAGAGTACCATGGGTAGATGACAACGGACAGGTACAGGTCAACAGAGGTTTCCGTGTACAGTTCAACAATGCCATTGGACCATACAAGGGAGGTCTCAGACTTCACCCATCAGTAAACCTTGGTATCATTAAGTTCCTTGGTTTCGAGCAGGTTTTCAAGAACTCACTTACAACACTTCCAATCGGTGGCGGTAAGGGTGGTTCAGACTTCGACCCTAAGGGTAAGTCAGACAGAGAGATCATGGCATTCTGCCAGAGCTTCATGACAGAGCTTTGTAAGTATATCGGTGCTGATGTCGATGTTCCAGCTGGAGATATCGGAACAGGCGCTAGAGAGATCGGTTTCATGTTCGGTCAGTTCAAGAGAATCCGTGGATCATACGAGGGAGTTCTCACAGGTAAGGGACTTACATATGGTGGATCACTTGCTCGTACAGAGGCTACTGGTTACGGACTGCTTTACCTTACAAACGCACTGTTAAAGGATCATGACATTGATATCGCAGGCAAGACTTGTGCAGTATCAGGTGCTGGTAATGTTGCAATCTACGCAATCCAGAAGGCACATCAGTTAGGTGCTAAGTGTATTACATGTTCAGATTCTACAGGTTGGATCTACGATCCAGAAGGAATCGATGTTGCACTTCTTAAGGAAGTTAAGGAAGTTAAGAGAGCACGTCTTGATGCTTATGCTGCTGCTAGACCATCAGCTGAGTACCATGTAAAGAAGGATGCAAATGATCACGGCGTATGGTCAATCAAGTGTGACCTTGCTCTTCCATGTGCTACACAGAACGAGCTTAACCTTGACGATGCTAAGATGCTTGTTGCAAACGGCGTTATCTCAGTAACAGAGGGCGCTAACATGCCTACAACTCTTGAGGCTACTAAGTACCTTCAGGAGAATGGTGTTCTCTTCGTTGGTGGTAAGGCTGCAAATGCAGGTGGTGTTGCTACATCAGCTCTTGAGATGAGCCAGAACAGCGAGAGACTTTCATGGACATTCGAGGAAGTTGATGGCAAGCTCAAGGGAATCATGGAGACAATCTACGCTAACATCTCAGATGCAGCAAAGAGATACAACATGACAGTTGGCGGAAACGCAGACTATGTTGCAGGTGCTAACATCGCCGGCTTCGAGAAGGTTGTTGACGCTATGCTTGCTCAGGGCGTTTGCTAATCCTAAGCATTTGGCGGGAGCCTTATCTTCAAATCAACTAGACATAAGATTATAATATAAGACTATAGACGTCCATCTGTGGAGTGATCCACAGATGGGCGTTTTTGCGTTGCGGTTGTCTTCGGTGACTCCTGTTGGTGTAATCTCTATGTTGTATATCCAATCACGTTTGTCTACCCTCACTTTGACTTTGTTTCCATCGTGCACGCCGCGCCAAGCACGATAAGGGCGCCTAGCTCTCTGCGGCGGCACAGAAGCGTCAAAGTTCGGTCGCCGACACTACCGATTGGATATACAACGTAGAGAATACACACCAACAGGAGTCACCGAAGACAATTTTTTATATTTAAAGTTCGTTTAAGTTTTACAGGCTATTATAGCATCATCAAGAGGGAATAAGGTAAAGAAAGGATGATGCTTATGGCAGACAACACGTTTAAAAGATATGAACTTAAGTACATGTTAGATAGAGAACAGTACGAGCAGATAATGAGCGAAATGATAAGGTATATGCAACCGGACAGGTTTGCACATAGCCAGATCATTAACATATATTTCGACACTCCTTCCCACAGGCTCATCAGAGACTCCATAGAAAAGCCGGTTTACAAAGAGAAGCTCAGGCTCAGAAGCTATGGAGTCCCGGATGACGATTCAGAGGTTTTTATCGAGCTCAAGAAGAAATACAAATCTGTTGTGTACAAAAGGAGGCTGGAGGTGCCTGAACAGGAGGCCATGGATTATCTGGTGGGCGGTCAGCCGCTGCACGAGGATTGTCAGATAGGAAGGGAGATAGATTACTTCATGCAGGTGTACAAGGATCTGGAGCCTGCGGTGGTTCTCTCGTATGAGAGAGATTCCTACAAAGGAATAGATGATCCGGAGCTCAGGATCACGTTTGATTACAATATACTGTGGCAGAATGACGATCTGACACTTCAGAAAGAACCATATGGGCACAAGGTCATACCAGAATATAAGGTGTTGATGGAGATCAAGATGTCAGGCGGGTTCCCGCTGTGGCTGTCACATCTGCTCACAAAGTATGGAGCATACAAGACGTCATTTTCAAAGTATGGAGAGGCGTATAAACAGATGGTAGGCTGACATAAGTGGATCATATACATTTAAAGCCAGAAACTAAAAAAGACGAATTATGTAAATGATAAAGTGGCAAACATAGACAGGAGGAGATAGAAGATGACAGGATTATTTGACAGTATATTTGGAACGGCGACAACGATATCAGTGCAGGAGTTTCTGATCTGCATAGCGGTATCCCTTATAATAGGAGTATTCCTTGCGTTGGTTTACGCATTCAGAAGTAAATACACCCAGAGTTTTCTGGTGACATTGGCACTTATACCTGCGGTTGTGTGCGTGGTGATCATGATGGTAAATGGCAATGTTGGCGCGGGTGTTGCTGTGGCAGGTGCATTCAGCCTTGTAAGGTTCAGATCGGTTCCAGGTTCGGCAAAGGAGATATGCGCCATATTCCTTGCGATGGGAGCTGGACTTGTGACCGGAATGGGATTTATAGGATATGCAGTATTATTTGCCACCATACTAGGCGGAGCGATGTTCATTTGCAGCCTTACTGGATTTGGCGGCGGAAGGGATGAAGAGAGAGCCCTGAAGATCACCGTGCCTGAAAATCTCGACTATACAGAGGCATTTGATGAGATACTTGCCGACTGTACAGACAGTTACAGACTGACAAATGTGAAGACGACCAACATGGGAAGTCTGTTCAAGCTTACATATGTGGTGAAGCTTAAGAATGACACAAATCAGAAGGATATGATAGATAAGCTCAGAGTGAGAAATGGCAACCTTGAGATCATGCTGGCACAGGTGGATTCGGGGGACATGACATTGTAGAAGTCAGTTGATAAGGCAGATACTTAGTAAGGAGATGATCGTATGAGGAAGAATAAATATATGAGACATAGAGCGGAAATCCGCAAATGTCTGGCTATAGGGTTGACAGCGGCCATGTGCATGGCAATGCTTGCCGGATGTTCAACCAGCCATAGCACAAGCTCGACTTCAGATACTGAGGTGACAAGTGATGTGAGCACAGAGACGGACGCTGATAAAGAAAGCCCAAATGGCAGTGCGGATGCAGAGAATACCAGTGTAAAGACAGAGATGACTGTGGAGGAAATGCAGGCGGCTATAGATGAAGCCATGAGCGATGCGGCTATAGATATAACAGATATGTTCACAAAGCGGGATCTGGCGGGAACCTATGATGAGAGCGAGGCTGTAAAGATAACATTATCGGGAAAGACAGCCGCATGTAATAGTTCAAATGTTCAAATCGAGGATGGAGTGGTGACTATCAAAGCGGCAGGTGTATACGTTCTGTCAGGGACACTCACAGACGGCACCATCGTGGTGGATGCGGGCGATGATGATAAGGTTCAACTTGTACTTGACGGAGTATCGATCATGGCTGCGGACTATGCGGCTATATATGCAAAGAACGCTGACAAGGTGTTTGTTACGTTGGCGGAAGGGGCAGGGAACAGTCTTACGGTATCCGGAGACTACGTCCAGACGGATGACAATAATGTGGACGCTGTGATATTTGCCAAATGTGATCTCACACTTAATGGCACTGGAAGCCTGACGGTCAAGGATAACATGGGACATGGAATCGTGTCCAAGGATGACCTGGTGGTTACAGGCGGTACTTATACCATATACAGTCAGGATCACTGCCTGAATGGCAAGGATAGCGTGAGAATTGCGGATGGAACATTTAACCTGAGCTGTGATGAGGATGGTATACATGCGGGAAATGACGACCAGCAGGATGGATATGTATATATAGAAGGCGGAGACATCAACATATCGGTTGGGGATGACGCGCTCCATGCGGAGGAACTTCTGATAATAACTGGTGGAGATATAGATGTATCTAAGAGTTGTGAGGGGGGAGAGGGGTATAAGATCCTTGTGACTGGCGGTGATATAGATGTGATATCCAGTGATGACGGCTTCAATGCAGCTGGAGGCAGCTCAGGCTCGGGAGACAACCATGATGGTTTTGGAGGCGGCCCAGGTATGGGCGGAGTGGACATGGATGCCGACAATGATGCATATATTCTTATAACAGGAGGAACGATAAATATAAATGCCAACGGTGATGGAATAGACTCCAACGGCTGCATTGGAATTACAGGAGGCAGCGTGTATGTACTTGGCCCTTCGGACAATGGCAATGGCGCGATGGACTACGGAATCTGTGCTGCGATAACAGGCGGCGAGATCGTGGCTGTGGGTGGTTCTGGTATGGCACAGGGATTTGGAGATGAGTCCACACAGTGCTCGGCTCTGGTCAACTTTGACGAGTGGATAGACGCCGGAGAGACGATCACACTCACCGATTCCGATGGCAAAGAAGTGCTCAGCTACAAGGCGGACAAGAAATTTAACTCGGTTGTTATCAGCACATCAGACATGAAACAGGGGGATAACTACACTTTGACTGTCGGTGACCAGAGCAGTACATTTACACTGGATGATATTACATACAGCGAGGGCTCAGGCGGAATGCAGAGACCGGGCGGCAATTTAGATAATGGCGGAATGCAGAGACCGGGCGGCAATTCAGATGATGGAAATATGCAGAGACCAGGTGGTAATTCAGACGATGGAAATATGCAGAGACCAGGTGGCAATTCAGATGATGGAAATATGCAGAGACCGGATGGCAATTCAGATGATGGAAATATGCAGAGACCGGATGGTGATTCAGATAATGGGCAGAATGACAGCACAAATAGCAGTTTACAGAACAAAGACAATAGTTCGAGCTCAGACAGCATGAGTATATAGAAGATAATTCCAGACGTTTTAACAGCCGAAAACAGTTGATTAATTTGCAAAAATGCTTAATACTATAAAGATATGAGATTTTTGTAGTTAATACACAGTTGGTAAAAAGAGCAGATACCCAATATGACTGGAAGGAGAACCCATATGAAGTTATATGTTGCAAGACACGGAGAGACGGAATGGAACAGACTTAATAAGGTCTGTGGCAGGACAGATTCCCCTCTTACAGATAAAGGACTTCAGCAGGCACAGCTCCTTGCAGAGAGATTGGATAGCTGCTCTATTGACGTGATAATAGCATCGCCGCTCTCCAGGGCACAGGAGACAGCACGAGCGGTGGCGGAGAGAAAGCATTTGCCGGTACTTACGGATGAAAGGCTTATAGAACAGGATTACGGTGTGTATGAGGGTGTCCAGAGGGACGACAGGGATTTCCTGAACAATAAAAGAATGTTCGCATACAGATATCCTGGTGGAGAATCCATGATGGATATTGCCAGGAGAACGTACGATCTGATAATTGAAACCCGCGAGACCTATCCGGATTCGTCGGTACTGTTTGTCTGCCATAACGGAATATGCAGGGTGATATGCAGCTATTTCATGGATATGACCAACGAGGAGTATTTTGGATTCAGTCAGGACAATTGTGGGTACAATATCTACGAGTGCTGATCTGAGAAGGAGTGTTTTATAATATGAAGGAATTGCTTATAGATTCATTTAAGGATGCACTGTTTGATACGGTGAAGCTCATCCCGTTTCTGCTCATCACCTATGTGGTCATGGAGTGGCTTGAGAGAAAAACTGCAGGCCGACAGGCACATGTGCTTGGAAAGGCAGAGAAGCTTGGGCCATTGATTGGCGGAGTGCTGGGAATAGTGCCACAGTGCGGATTTTCACTTATGGCATCCAACCTGTACAGCGGAGGCGTGATAGGGGCGGGCGTGCTCATAGCCGTGTTCATGTCAACCTCGGACGAGATGCTGCCGATCATGCTGTCAAATGACGCGATAAGCGCGGGGACAATAGTGAAGATCCTTGCGACAAAGGCGGTCATAGCCGTAATAACAGGCTATATAGTAGGATTTGTGCTGGACAGACTGAGAAAGCCGGTCCAGGTAAAGAAGATAGATCCAGTCCACAGACATGGCGGACATGATGAACACGAACACCATGGCGGACATGTGCACAGTGACACTGCAAAAGCGGCAGAAAGCTCCATACATACACAGAATATAGTGTATAAGGATGCTGCTGAGAAGAAAGGAAAGGGACATGTGCATGACTATGTCCATGAGCACAGTCACGACCACGGACATTTGGGAGAGAAGAATATCCATGAGGTGTGCGAACAGGAACACTGCGACTGCGAGGGTGGAATATTCAGATCTGCTCTGGTGCACACTGCAAAGATTGCGATATTTATATTTATATTCTCACTTGTGATAAATGTGATCATAGAGGCTGTAGGAGAGAAATCCATAGCCCGCATATTCAATGATGTGCCTGTGCTTGGAGAGGCGGCAGCAGCGTTGGTGGGTCTTATTCCTAACTGTGCGGCATCAGTCATAATAACCGAGCTGTATCTTCAGGGAATACTCAGCGCGGGTGCTATGATGTCAGGACTTCTGGTGAGTGCAGGAGTAGGCCTTGTGGTGCTCTTTAGGATGAACAGGCATAGACCTGTGGAGAATATAAGGATAGCAGTGGTGCTGTATGCTGCAGGCCTTGCGTGGGGACTCATAATAAATGCTCTTGGAATCACATTTTAGCAGAGTGTAGAGAAAATAAATGTAAGCGATGCGCAGTGACCGCATTGCAATAAAGTAAAAAAGGGCTGCGAAAAAACTCAATCGAGTTTTTTCACAGCCCCTTGTGTGTGTGTGTTGTTACTTTGTGCGTTTCTTACCGCAGACAGGACAGATATCCTGATCCGTAGGCTGTCCGCATCCCCAGCAGATCCAAGTGTCCCCTTCACTGGATGGTTGCTCCGCCAGCTTTTGTGTCGGCTTCATCTTGAAGTTTTTGGAAACAATCTCCACATTGCCGTCCTCGTCAAGAGTAGTCTTGATATCTGCGGCGGCGGGAGTTGTGTCCGATGAAATATTTTTCTTCTTTTTCCCAAATCCAAATCCCATTTTATAACCCCGATTCTATAACATATATAAAATATTCTAATGCAATATATACAATTAAGCAATAGAAATTTGGACGAAATTGCCTATACTGTTGTAAAATTTGATGAAAAGCACCTATTGCCATGCGCCATCAAATGTGATCACCTGACCATTCAGGTATTCTCCACACTCGGCAATGTGCACAATGAAATCTGCCGCTTCAGAAGGTATGGCCATTCTTCCTGCAGGTATTTCATCCTCCAGCATCTGGCGTTCCTCCGGTGACAGATGACCGTTCATGGAGGTGTCAATTGCGCCAAATGCTATGGCGTTGACAGTTATACCGCTTGGAGCAAGCTCTTTTCCAAGAGCCTTTGAGAAGGAATTTACAGCACCCTTGGAGGCTGAATATGCGACCTCACACGACGCACCGACATTTCCCCACACGGATGAGATATTGATTATGTGTCCTTTGTGGTGCTGGATCATGTGAGGAACCACGAGTCGGCAGCTATTGAAAACCGAGTACACATTTGACTTCATGGTTCTGTCAAAATCCTGTGCGGTCATATCGTTTATAAGCCCCACATAAGATATGCCGGCATTGTTGATGAGGAGATCGATGTCGCTGCCGAGATGATCTATGGTATTTTGTATAAACTTCTCCATAAATTCCATATCCCCGGCGTCTCCGGTCTCACAGTAACAGATGCAGCCTTTTGCCATAAGTTCGTCTCTCAGAGAGAGAAGCTCTTCTTTGTGTTTGAATGAAGTGATAGATATGCTGTTATATTTGCCTGAAAGCGCCAGTGCTGTCGCTCTTCCGATGCCTGTCGAGGCGCCAATTATTATCGCTGTTTTCAAATCTGTACCTCCGCTATTTGTGAACAAAAATTTAATTCTAGTATATCATGCGAATTAAATGTTGAAAATAAAAAAGCACTTTGGTATACTCTAGTTGTTTTTGTTAACAAATGAGAATATACATTTATATTGAGATGGAGGCTATATAATGGGTAAGAAAGTAATGAAATTATTCTTAGATACAATGCTCAGAGCAGCGGTTATCATACTTGCAGTGGCTATAGTTGTCATGCTCGTACTGCTTGCACGAACCGTCAGCAAGAGCAAGAAATCAGACGCATCGGACACGGGCAATAAGACAAGCATCGTGACTGAGGAGTCAGATCCGTCAGATCCTACATTTGGAGGTTCAGGCGATGCTGCAGACAGCTCAGACACATCAGCGGATGACAGCTCACAGGACGCTTCAACAGAGGATGCAAATGCAGGAAATGGCAAGGATGCAAAAGTAGTAGTGCTCAACGCATCAGGCGTGTCAGGTGTGGCAGCTACATGGCAGACAACACTCACAGCGGATGGATACACATCAGTAGATATAGGAACATATGACAACGGAGATCAGTCAACAACAGTTATCTACACATCAGATTCATATGATGTGAGCGGACTTGTAAGCCTTCTGGGTGGAGCGGCAACGGCTGACAGATCAGATATTGACTCATCTGTTGCTTCAGATGTTGACATTTCAGGTGCAGACATTGTCGTAGTAATAGGTGTGGACAACGCAGCCAACAACTAGATATAGAAGAATATGTAGAAAATATATAGAAAACTCTGCTGATATCGGAATAGAAAACGCCGATATCAGCAGAGTTTTTTTACTGTAGTACAAAATGTTACAGATTTTGCCGGCTGTTCTACATTTTTCTGGTTTGTCAAGTATATATATGAGTAAAAACAATAGGCAAAAGTAATAAAATATACCGAAAACGTGACGAAAAACCCTATTGACATAAATGGGTATGGTGAAGGTTTCACAAAAAAGGAAGTTTAAACCAAGGGAAAACGGTTCGAAAATCGTCAAAATGTTGCAAAATTTGTGCACGTATACAATTTAGACAAAAGTTTAAAAATTTTTTTGAGCAATAATCACATAGAATGAAAAATGCCAATGATGTAGAATAACAATAGTTTTTAGGGTGAACAAAAACAAGATTATATACACTACGGAGGTAATTTCAAATGGCAAGTTTATCACTTAAGAACATTTACAAGGTATATCCTAACGGATTCAACGCAGTTAAGGACTTCAACCTTGAGATCGAAGACAAGGAGTTCATCATCTTTGTTGGACCATCAGGATGTGGAAAGTCAACAACTCTTAGAATGATAGCAGGACTTGAGGATATCAGCTCAGGTGAGTTATGGATCGGCGACAAGCTCGTAAACGATGTAGAGCCAAAGGACAGAGATATTGCGATGGTATTCCAGAACTACGCTCTGTACCCACATATGTCAGTATATGATAACATGGCATTTGGACTTAAGTTAAGAAAGGTTCCAAAGGAGAAGATCGACAAGGCTGTACATGAGGCAGCTAAGATTCTTGATATCGAGCATCTTCTTGACAGAAAGCCAAAGGCTTTATCAGGTGGACAGAGACAGCGAGTTGCTATGGGACGTGCAATTGTCCGTGAGCCAAAGGTATTCCTTATGGACGAGCCTCTTTCAAACCTTGACGCTAAGCTTCGTGTACAGATGCGTGTTGAGATCTCAAAGCTTCATCAGAGACTCCAGACAACTATCATCTACGTAACACATGACCAGACAGAGGCTATGACACTTGGTACAAGAATCGTAGTTATGAAGGATGGTATCATCCAGCAGGTAGATACACCTCAGAACCTCTACGACAAGCCATGTAACCTGTTCGTTGCCGGATTCATGGGTATGCCACCTATGAACTTCATCGATTGTAAGGTTGTTAAGTCAGGTGCTGACGTTCTCCTTATGTTCGGTTCACATTCAATCAAGGTTCCAGACAGCAAGGCTGAGAGACTTATCGCACTTGATGCTATCGATAAGGAAGTTGTTCTTGGTATCCGTCCAGAGGATATTCATGATGAGCAGCTCTTCATCGAGTCATCACCAGAGAGCGTAATCGATGCAAGAATCAACATCTACGAGATGCTTGGTGCCGAGGTTTACTTATACTTCACAATCGACCAGTTCGATATCACAGCAAGAGTAAATGCTCGTACAACAGCTAGACCTGGCGACACAGTTCAGTTCGCATTTGACTTAAGCAAGATTCATATCTTCGATAAGGAGACAGAGGAGATCCTTGTTAACTAGTCTTAGATAACACATAGAACTTACAATTACACTCCAGATAACTGGAAACAGTAGTTTAATTCTTGAAAAATTGAGAAAATGCAGAAAATACATATAAAAAATCTGCATTTTCTCTTTTTTTTTCTACAATTTTGCTTTAAAATAAGAGTAATGGATTACGGGATAAAACGTATAATGAGTATAAGGAGTGAAAAGAATGATATCAAACCAGATTCTTCAGGATACAATAGACGGATTAAAAGGTATAACAAGAACTGACCTGTGCGTGTTGGACACAGAGGGAAAAGTGCTTGCGTCAACACTTAAGGATATAGATGACTGCGAGGATTCAGTTCGTGCATTTGTTGATTCACCGGCAGAGAGCCAGGTTGTAAGAGGTTATCAGTTCTTCAAGGTGTTTGACGATAACCAGTTAGAGCATATTCTCATGGCAAAGGGCGAGACCGATGATACATATATGGTCGGCAAGATTGCAGCATTTCAGATCCAGAACCTTCTGGTCGCATACAAGGAGAGATTTGACAAGGACAACTTTATCAAGAACCTTCTCTTAGACAATCTCCTTCTGGTTGATATCTACAACAGAGCAAAGAAGCTCCACATAGATACTGATGTGAGAAGAATCGTATTTATCATAGAGACAAAGAATGAGAAGGATACCAATGCACTTGAGACAGTACGTAATATCTTCTCAGCCAAGACAAAGGATTTCATCACTGCTGTGGACGAGAAGAACATCATTCTTGTCAAGGAAGTCAAGTCCAACGAGACATATGACGACATGAACAAGATTGCCAAGGTCATCGTTGACATGCTCAATACCGAGGCGATGTCATCTGTACATGTATCATTCGGAACAATTGTCAATGAGATAAAGGAAGTTTCACGTTCATACAAAGAGGCTAAGATGGCTCTGGATGTTGGAAAGATATTCTATGAGAACACAGATATCATAGCATACAGCAATCTTGGAATAGGACGACTTATTTACCAGCTTCCACTTCCTCTGTGCAAGATGTTCATCAGAGAGATATTTGACGGCAAGAGCCCTGATGAGTTTGACGAGGAGACTTTGTCAACTATCAACAAGTTCTTTGAGAACAGCCTGAACGTATCAGAGACATCAAGACAGTTGTACATCCACAGAAATACTCTGGTATACAGACTTGATAAGTTGCAGAAGAGCACAGGCCTTGATCTGAGAGTATTCGAGGATGCCATCACATTCAAGATCGCTCTTATGGTTGTAAAGTACATGAAGTACATGGAGTCACTGGATTATTAAAATGTCCGGTGGACAGTTATCTGGAATATAGATTGCATAGAAGCGGCAGCCTTACATATGGATATATGAAGACTGCCGCATCGTGTATTAATTTTAATTCACAAACTATACACAACAAAACAATCAATATGTAGTATAATGAAGCGTGGATGAAATGAATCAGAATCATCCGACTATGGACAAATGTAAGATAATGTACAGTTTATGCCGTAAAGAGGCAATATAGGAGACATGAGATGATAGAGTTAGAGAACGTGAGTATGACATACCCTGGGGGCAATCAGGCGCTCAAGAATGTGAACATCAATATAGAAAAAGGCGAGTTCGTATTTATAGTTGGAAGCAGTGGATCAGGCAAGACCACTCTGTTTAGGCTTCTGCTCAAGGAGCTCGATCCTACGGAGGGCAATATCACTGTTGCCGGAT
>ENA-OZHZ01000954-OZHZ01000954.1-human-gut-metagenome-genome-assembly--contig:-NODE-954-length-12163-cov-7.604642_pt1 | contig 12163 bp, 11 predicted proteins | sample MGYA00244053_ERZ653699 | MGnify/ENA primary metagenome ERZ653699 (study PRJEB26926, sample SAMN06165200) | human gut metagenome | biome: ENVO:00009003; feature: ENVO:2100002; material: ENVO:00002003...
TCCATGTGTTCAGCCTAGTTCATAAATATGTGTCCAGGATTCTGGGTACATATCAGTCATTGTCTCCGCCGTTTATTTAAAACACATATATCAAAGTGACTTTACCACTCGTGCACCTCTACTTCTAACCCCCACGTGCTGAACAGTGAATCCGCAGCCTCCTCCACAGTCTGACCATCAGGGAGTGCCATGTAACTTCCACTCACGCTCACTATTCCGTCACCACAGTTACTATAGGCTATCCACAGTGCACATTCCTCCCCAGCTGGGATCACCCACACCTGATCCAGCACCGGTTCACTTACTACATACGCCTGATCATACCTAAGTATTGATGAGGCCGCCAATGCACTCGCTCCCCCAGCGCTGGCGGTCACATAATTTCCAAATGCCAAGCACGCATTTTTTTCAACACGGTCTCTGGCCGTATCGGACAGGGACGTTTCACCATCAGTCTGCCCCATAATGAATTTTGCTGCTTTATCCGAGATTATCACAACTGCAATCTTGCCACTTGTGTCGGCTATATTATCCCCCCAGTCACTTGCGACTTCAGCAACCTCGTCACTTCCGCCCATTATCTTTATATAAGCTTCATCATTTGCAAGTTCGTTCACCGAAGCCGCCACATCTAGGGCAGTCTCCTTGAACCACTCCTCATCCGGCGTATTGACCTTGAACTTTCCTTGACTCTCTATACCCGATTTGGTTCTATCTGTTTTATCACTGCTTACCACTGATGAACATCCCGCAAGTCCCACCAGTGCCGCAAGCACACATATCACAATTCCTGTCTTTTTCATATTCCATTTACCCCTTTTTTCTCGATATAAGCCCATTTTTAATGTCTTATTATATAAAGAAACATTCTCCCATATTTTTCTCAAGTATCCATATCCTTGATTTGTCTATAATACAATAACTCCATACATTTACACAACCGTTTAAAACTTAAATAATCTTTTTTCTGCCCGTAGGGTATTTGTAGTGAGTCCTGCAATAAACAGCGATCTTAACTCCGTGTGTAACTTGAAAACGACAATGACCACCCGTCCGGATATTCAATGGATATTACATCTTAGCTCTATTTGTCACTTAAACACTTCCTGTCCGTGCTCTTTAAAGTATACCATCATCTCATGTGTGAGACTCAGGTGCTCCGGATAGTCTGGAATATCATCACGGTTCACCCACTCTCCGGTTGCAAGCTCCTGTCTGTCTATGGTCAGATGTCCGTCACCGCCCTCCGGTATGTCTGCCTGACAGAAATAACCCATGAGAAGATTGCTGTCATAGCCCCATGGCTGTGACTTGTAATAAGTGATATTCTTAACGCTGATGCCGACCTCCTCCATGACCTCCCGTCTGACGGTCTGCTCAGCGCTCTCCCCTATTTCGGTAAATCCCGCTATCAGGGCATATCTCTTGTACTCCCTGCCCGCATATGTGGTAAGTATGATCCTGTCGCCGTCGATCACGCCCACTATAACAGCAGGAGCTATGACTGGAAATATCAGCCTGCCGCATGACGGACATCTGAGCATCCTCTCTTTCTCATCATGAACAGTTCTCTCTCCACAGGCACCACAGAACCTGTTGGTCCTGTACCAAAGCGACAGATGCCAGCCGGTCGCCGCCGCAAGAACCGCAGTCTTCGGATAGCAAGCCCTTGTCTTATACATGCTTCGGTATTCATAGCCCGGGGCAGCAAGTCTGTTATCTCCATTCCACAGAAAATATGCAGTATCATCTATTGAAAAGAGATAAACCAGATCCCCTATTTTCCTATCGCATCCGGTTATTTTCTGCAGTTCTCCATACGTCATAAACCCAAGCAGGTTCTCATCATCCATAACTTTCGCAAATATCATTTTCTCAGAAAAAGAGAGAACCATATCGTGATCCTCTGGTTCTCTCCTGTTACTATATTGATTATTAAACCTCTGTGGTTCTATATCCTGTATCATACCTGTATTTCCTCCACTATTCCAGGTGTCCAAAGATCTCAAAGAGAATGACACCCCTCATTTTCCCTATTATTTTCCTTCAAAGACTTCAGCCTGTCAATCCTTAATGTTGGTTACAGCCATGCCATGTAAACATAAAAAATCAGACAATCGGTATTTCACCAATTGCCTGATTTTTTGGTAGTTATTATATTTAAAATCTTTATCGGGGATTCCCCCCACTCATCATTTAAGCCTCTGCCTTCTCAGCATTCTCCTTCTTCATAAGAACGAGCTTCTTGATACATGTGATGGCCACGATGATACCAAGCACGATAAGGAATACTGCTACTATAAGCTGAAGTCCCTCTACAAGGAATGTTGCTGTTCCAGCCTGGAACTTCTGTACATTGCCTATTACATTGAGCACGATAGCTGTAAATGTAACAGCAAGCATTATCAGCATAGGTGGGTAGAGCATTGCGTGCTTTCTGTTTGTTGCCTTGAGGAATACTGCTACGCCTATAAGTACAAGGGCTGCAAGCATCTGGTTTGCTGATCCGAAGAGTGGCCATACATTTGAATATCCACCCTTGCAGAGAAGATAACCAAAGAACAGTGTTATAACTGTTGCAAAATACTTGTTTGTAAGTATCTTCTGCCATACAGGCATCTTGGATGTATCTGTTGTGTCTCCCATGAAGAGCTCCTGGAATGACATACGTCCGATACGTGCAACTGAGTCAAGTGATGTAAGAGCAAGTGCTGATACACACATTGTCATGAATACATTTGCAACTGAGTTTGGAAGTCCGAACTTCTCGAGGAATCCTGCGATACCCTGTGAGAAGATCTGGAAAGGTGTAAGACCCTCTGGAGCCTTGCCGCCAACTGCGACAGCACCAACTACTATAAGTGAGATAACTCCGAGGAGCGTCTCAAGGATCATTGCGCCATAACCTACGAAAAGCATATCTTTTTCATTTCTTACTGTCTTAGATGATGTTCCTGATGAAACAAGGCTGTGGAAACCGGAAACCGCACCACAGGCGATCGTTACAAACAATGTTGGAAACAGATAACTCTTAGCTCCTGTTGATGATACAACTGTGAAACCATTGAATGCATTCAGGTTCATATCAGGATGTCCTACCAGAACTCCGACAAATGCACCAACTAACATACCGATGAGCATGAATGTTGTCATGTAATCTCTTGGCTGCATGAGTAACCACATTGGAAGAACTGATGCGAGGAAGAGGTAAGCCATGATTACGTAATTCCACTGGTCACCATTTAAGTACCAAGGACATTTCATACCTACTGCAAACATTGCAACGATGAGGACGATGGCTACTATAGCTTTGAGCCACTCCTTCATATTCTTGCATGTCTTCATAACCACACCGAATACCATGGCTACTACTATGAACAGCATTGAAACTGTAGCAGCTGCAGCACCATTGAAGTTCTTTGTCACAGCTCCGTCAGCGCCTGCTGTGAAACCGTTAAATGTCGATGAAACCATCGATGTAAATGCTGCTATAACAAGAAGTGTAAAGAGCCAGCAGAACAGTGAGAAGAATCTTCTTCCTGCCTTGCCTATGTACTTCTCGATGACAAGTCCTATTGACTTACCACCATTTTTAACTGATGCGTAAAGTGAACCAAAATCCTGAACTGCACCAAAGAATACGCCTCCGACAAGCAGCCAGAGTAAAACTGGTACCCATCCGAACATGGCTGCGATGATAGGTCCCTGGACAGGGCCGGCACCTGCTATCGATGAAAACTGATGTGCAAATACTGTAAGCTTTGATGATGGTACATAATCCTTGCCATCCTCATTTGCAACTGCTGGTGTCTTTGCATTTGGATCTACACCCCATTTCTTTGCAAGCCATCTTCCATAGCCCAGATAGCCAGCACCTAAAACTACTACTGCGATAAGAACAATTACCAAACTATTCATATCTTTCTCCTTTCTCACGCCTTATGGCAATATCTCATTTTTGCAAAGAGTAAATTAAAAAAGGCTTTCGTCTTTATGCAATCTCATAAAGACGAAAGCCTGTATACTTCCGCGTTACCACTTTATTTGCCATCATAAAAGGATGACCTCTCTGACCTTATCTCGCCTGACCACTACTCACTGTCTATTGAAATAAGCTTCTATGTAACGGTAGAAAACCGGTGACACCTAATGTCTCTGGCATCTCATGACCAGGGAATTCAGTGCACTGCTCGCAGAGGATAATCATCAAGGACATACACCGTCTCACACCAACCGGCGGCTCTCTGAAGTATGCGATCTTTGACGACCGTATTCTGTTCTTTGCATTTGCTCTTTGTTCGGTACCTAAACTAGCACTGAAGTATTTTAATGTCAACCTATTTTTGCAAGTAAATAAAAACTCGCATTTTTTTCAAGTGTTTCAGCGATATATGTACGCCTGCTGCATATTTTTTCTTGTGAAAACAAAGTATTTTTATCAGCGACTCTCAAGACGTTCATGCCATCTCTTTCTTTCCTCGTCCGACCGGGATCTGTGCCAGAAGTATTGCGGCAAATATCAGCCCGCATCCTGCAAGCTGTCTTACCCCCATACGTTCTCCAAGGATGATCCAACCGGCAATGACAGAGAATACCGACTCAAGGCTCATGATCATTGAAGCGACAGTGGGGTTTAGTCCGTTCTGTCCAACTATCTGAAGTGTATATGCCACGCCACACGACAACACTCCTGCATAGAGTATCGGAATCCACGCACTCAATGTACCGAGAGGCTGCACCCATGCCGCAATTCCAGCCACACTGTGATGCATCTCCGAGAAAAACGCCGGGAATATGCTGAGAATCCCGCATACCCAAAACTGTACACATGACATTCTGACTCCATCCACAAGCGGTGAGAAATGGTCTATCACAAGTATATGTACTGCAAAAAGCAATGCACATACAAGCACCATAAGATCACTGCTCTGAAATGACAGTGAGCTGCTCATACAAAGCAGATAAAGCCCCACCACAGCTATAACTATTCCAAGCCATATATTCCAGCCACATTTCTTCTTCAAAAACAGACTCAGAATTGGAACCAGCAATATATAACACGCTGTGAGGAATCCCGCTTTTCCCGCCGGTGTTCCCATATAAAGTCCAAGCTGCTGTGCAGAGCTTGCCAGGAACAGAACAGTTCCACAGCATATACCGCCAATCACAAGTCTCTTTCTATCTGATCTATTACTCGGTTTCCTATCAGATGGTTTTATCCTGTCAATTATAAATATGACCGGTATGAGAACAGCACCGCCAATCAGTGACCTTATTCCGTTGAAAGAGAACGGTCCAACCGCATCTCCTCCCTGTCTCTGCGCAACAAAGGCTACGCCCCATATAAAAGCTGTCAAAACCAGCAGCAGTGAATTCCTTACCTGTCTACTCTTCATCTGTGAAACCTCTCGTTCTTTTTAGTCCGTGCCACAGCATACAACATACAGGCACTCTATTATGTGTTGAGAATTGAACTGAGAAAAGCCTTTGTCCTGTCATTATGCGGATCCCCGAACAGCTGCTCCGGAGTTCCATCCTCAACTATGATCCCGTTAGCCATAAATATAACACGGTCAGCCACTTCCCTGGCACCCCATCTCAAGCAGCAATTTTTGCTGTGTTTCCTTATCAATCCTCTCAACAGTTTTATCATTTTACCGGTGAAGAAACAAGTCCCCATGTATATATATTTTACCGTTTTACTACATACACAAAAAGCGGCAATGGAGTTCATATGGCTCCATTGCCGCTTTTTAATATCCCGACTCCAGCCTTTGCTCAAATTCACCCTTTGGAAGAGGCTTATCAAACACATATCCCTGTACTATATCACAGCCAAGTTTTTCCAGGTAGTCAAGCTGCTTATGTGTCTCAACGCCCTCCGCAACTGACTTTTTTCCGAGCCGGCCTATGAGGTTTATTATGCTTGAAAACATTACTATATCCTGGTGCTTATTATTGTTTACATCGTCAAAAGGTATCAGCGATTTGTCTATCTTGATGGTATCAAGGTCAACCTTTTTGATCATGTTGAGTGAAGAAAATCCTGTACCGAAATCATCTATGGATGTACTTATGCCCCGTTCCTTGAGTCTTTCTATCACGCTGGACATGATCTCATAATTCTGATAATCCTCACTTTCTGTGAGCTCTATCTCAATATAGCTTCTGTCTATCCCAAATCTGTCAATGGTACCGGTTATACGTTCCACCAGATCGATTTCTTCCAAATGCCTTCTGGAAAAATTGACTGATACAGGCACTATCTTCTGACCTTTATCCAGTCTGCTTTTCAAAAAACCGCATACCTGCTCAAGCATATAGTAGTCAAGCCTGCACACACTTCCCTCTCTCTCAAGCTGCGGTATAAATCTCGCAGGTGTAACCACCTGTCCATCTCTCACCCAGCGGACAAGTGCCTCCGCACCATATATACTTTTGTCCGCAATCCTCACCTTTGGCTGATAATATACTACAAATTCGCCCGCAGCAAGTGCCTGGGGAAAAGCAGCCAGAATCTCCTGGTCATCCATAAGATGCTTCTGAATCTCTTTTGTATATACCACTATAGAGCCCGCTCCGGTTTTTCTTGCTGCCTGATACGCAATGCTGGTTCTGGCCATAACTTCCCTCGGCTTATCAACACCTTCCAGGCAGGCTATACCCGCTGTAACACCCAGCTGGAATTCTCTTTTGACAGATCTGAACTCATGACTTATATGGACATCTTTTATCTTGCTTATAAAATCAGATGCATTCTCATTCCTGCAGATTACAACGAAATTATCTCCGCCCAGCCTTGCTATCTCCTCATCGCTGTCAAGATATGATTTCACCATCTGTGCATAATTTCTAAGTATCACATCTCCCTGTGAATAATCAAAAACCTTATTCACATACTTGAAATTGTGGATATTAAAAAAGATGCCTGTATAATCACCAATCCGTCCGTTTTTTATCAGATTGACCGCATAATACATCAGAGCATCCTGATTGGCTACACCTGTGTTGATATCTGTATGCATGATCTTTTCAAGCATGCACTGAGCCAACGTCCGATTGTACTGAATAAATATCTCCCTAAATATAAACCTGTGTGTCTGTAACTCCTCTTCTGAATAACTCGGACCATATGGATAATCCTTGATAAACACGGTGCCACCGGTTCTGATCTTCATCTCTATATCAACCGGGATACCCAATTCAGCCCCTTCTTCCTCGTATAATACCGCACTGTTTCTTTCTCCAAGCGGCATAAACCTGTTTTTCGGAATATCAACAGTAATCTCCGCCTTTCCCAGCCTGAGCCTGTCAGCAACAGCAGCAAGACCATTCCTTATACACTGGATTCTCTGTTGCTGTGTATCCGCGTCCCCACTTATGCACTCGAAGAATTCTTTCATCTGACTGTCCATTTGTATGCTTTTATCAATTGTATTATCCATTCTCTCTCCTCCAGCCTTCGCCACATAGCCTGTATCATCCGGTCTTAAATATCAAAATCGGTCCAAGCGCATCAAAAATTAATAAATATAAACTTTCCCTACATTATAGCAGTGGTGAAATGAATGCACAATGTATTATCCTACCCCTGACGCTTTTTTCCCCAGAAAAACAATGCCACTGTACCGGGACCTGTATGGCTGCCTATCGTAGTTCCTATATAATTGATCTCCACCTTGCCGTCAAGCTTCGGAAATTTCTCCTCGACAAGCCTTGCCACAGCCTCGGCATCCTCCATACATGCCGACTGCGATATATAACACTTACCGGAATAATCAAGCCCGTCCTGTGCATTCTCCTCCATGCGCTTTACGATCTCCTGAATAACCTTCTTTTTACCTCTTATCTTTGATCTCGGTATCAGCCTTCCCTCGTCATCCATGTTGAGAAGCGGACATATTCCCAGTATTGTGCCAACTGTTCCAGCAGTCTTGGATATTCTTCCGCCTCTGATATAAAACGTGAGATCCGTTGAGAAGAACCAGTGGTTCAGATCCAGCTTATGCTGTTCTATCCAGTCATGCAGCTCGTCTATGGACCTGCCTTCATCTCTCATGCCTGCCAGCGTGTCCATGATCAGCCCATATCCCGAGGAAGCCCCCAGGGAATCTACCACATAGAGTTTCCTGTCAGGGAATTCTTCCTCCAGATCCTCCCTGGCAATATTTGCAGAGTTTATAGACCCGCTTATTCCCGATGACAATGTCAGGTGAAGTATGTCATACCCCTGTTCAAGATAAGGTTTCCAGAAATCATAATATTCATCTGAATTCACCTGCGAGGTCTTCGTAGCCGCACCCTCTGTCATCTTTCTGTAAAATTCCTCAAATGGCATGGTCTGTCCCAGGTCATCAGGATGCTCCACACCATCAAGCTCGTAGTGAAAGCATATATATTTTACGTCTATTTTGTCAAAATGCTCCTTTGAAAGATCTGCTGTTGAGCAGCAGCTCAAGATATACTTTGCCATGTTTGTCCACCTCTCCAATATATTTATGATTACTTTTTTACATTCGCGTTTTCTTTTGATCTAGTATTAGCATTTTCTTTCGATTTAACATCCACTTTTTCTTATCATCGTTTCTTGCTTACTATTGTATCATCATCTGTACTTTATTCATAGTCATAAATACGATAAAAAACAGGCAAAAATACCCACAACACGTTGTTTTAAAAACCATGTCATGGGCGTTAATATATATGATCATTTGTCATTTAAAATACAGTTGTTATCGCAAGTCGTTCCTCAATCAGTTTTTTCGCAGTGTTGAACCGATCAAGATAATCTCCCGATACCGTCTCACAGTGTACCCCATACTTGTCAAACCACGCCTTGAGCAAATCGCTGTAATGCCTTCTCTCCCGCATTATTTTCTCATTCCGGGTCCCATCCTGGACAAAATCCGTTCCATCAGGATCAAGGAACAACACAAGATCCCACTTATTTGTTGCATTTATCGCGCCCGCCATATCTGTAAGCCTGCGTTTTTGTTCATCATCATCCATGAGCAGATCACAATAAAATCCCGTAGTCAGTGCATCGGTATCCACAAACAACAGTCTGTTGCTATGCCTGGCTGCCCTGCGTACCTCGTCCTTCTGTCGGATGAAGTTCTCCACCAGATCATCTTCAACCATGAAATTCTCGCCACCCGCGTACTCACAGGTGTCACGTCCTATCTCCCGTACAAAATTCGTGTTATATGCCAGCGCAAGATTCTCAACCAGTGTGGATTTTCCTGTGGATTCACCGCCGACAACCAGAATCTTTCTAACGTAGTGATCCCTGCACACCTCTGGAATATACTCCCAATGCGCCGTCGCCCACTCACGGATCTCTGTCGAGGATACCGGAACCTCCGCCCTGTCAAAGTACACGACCTCACTCTCCGGACAGTACAGGCTCTCAAACCTGCCGGTTCCAAGATAATCCGAACCACAGAACACTGCATCTATAGGCTTTCCTATCGTGTCCTTGATATCCTGTGCTCCCTTTTCCCAATAATAATCCGTATTATATTCTTCTTTTGAGACCGCCTTATCCTCTATCATGATTATCTTCACATTTGGCAGATGTCTTGTACTGTTAAGTATCCAGCGATATCTCAGTTCCTTTGTGGCAGACTCTCTGCCCTCACACCAGCTTATCATCACATACAGTTCCTCACACATCGCCGCAGCACGTATGATGTCGTGGATGTGTCCTATGTGAAGCGGATCAAACGAACCCCCATACATTCCTACCTTATATCTATACATAACTTGTCAGCCTCCCTTACTCTGTTGCCGTGCCGTCTTCGAAAACGTGTACTTCGTCCAGGCGATTTCTTCTGACCTCACGTTCCCATCTGACACACATAATAACGGCATTTCCAAGGTACACTATCCACATGAGCAGCGTTGCTATGTTGTCATTGCCACTCACAAAGTTTTATGCCCACATATATATTGTAAACACATCTACCGCAATCCATATCCACCACTGCTCCGCGAACATTCTTACAGATACAACCATCGCCACAACCGATGAAACCGTTGTAAACGCATCCACAAATGGCATGGCATCCCCGAGTCTCTTTAACAGCAGCCCATACAGAAATGTGCCAAGTGCCACCGCCAGCACCATGAATATCCTTCCCACCGCCTTCATGTGTTTCTTTCTGACCTCATGCGTCTCATCATTCATATGCCTTGACCACACATAGAATCCAACAAACTGCATAGGCACATAATATAGCGCATTGAGCATCGTCTCTCCGTACAGTGCAGCCTTATACGATATAACCGCGTAAAGCACAGTATTCACAAGACCGAATATGTACGCTGACAACTTTCCTTTTCCCGTGCACACTACACAGACCACGCCTGTGGTGGACGATATGATCCCCATAACCGTATCATCCCAATATATGGACAGCCCCACGATGACTGCACATGCGATAAGCAGCCAGGTGACCTCCAGCTTCTTCCAGCCCTCTATCTCATTTTTTATAAATTTCTTAAATGTCATCTATTCATTCCTCCCTTTTAAACATCAATCCACTACACTATAGTCTCTACTTCCTTGCATCATTCCTGCGTGTGAACAGTTTGGCAGGTCTGTATCTCTCACCAGACTGATATGCATCAGTCTCCTCAACATATTCCACAATCTTTCTTCTGAAGTTAGGTGTGGTAAGTTCCATGTCCCATATCTGTTCATATACATTCTGAAGCTCAGTGAGTGTAAATCTATCCGGCAGCAGGTCAAATGCCAGCTTCATATCTCTCCTGACATCCTCCCGCAGTCCGAGCACCGCTTCCGTTATGATTCTTGCGTGGTCAAATGCCAGTCCTTCACATTCCTCTATATAGTAACTGTCCGAGCTTCGTCCGCATGAGCTCATATCTGTTCTGCGCAGCACTGCAGTAAGTTTTATATCAGAGTCTGCATTCTTGAGGACCAGCCTGTATCTTTTCCCGTTTTGGACTTTATATGAAGCTTCAACTTCATTTTTCGCAATTTCTTCGCCTGTGCCTGACACCTCTGTCAGTTCAACCGTAAACCATCTTGCATCCTGTGCATCATCTCCTGCCTTAAGGCTACAGGCTCCGGCGTTCATAAGTGCCATATAAGTTGATGATATGACCCAGCCTCTCGGGTCTCTGCCCGGCTCGCCATACACTCCGACAAGCTTTACATATGCATCTCCTATACCGGTCTCTTCGCAAAGCTCTCTTCTGGCCGAATCTATGACATCCTCACCTTTTCTGCAGAACCCACCGGGCATAGCCCAGCTTCCTTTATATGGGAATCCACCTCTTCTTATCAGTAGTATCTTGAGCTTCTTCTCCTGAAGTCTTCTTACATCCTCGCACTCGTCATCCTTCATAACTGAAAATACAACCACATCCGCGGCAACAGATGGCCTGTCATATTTTGTCAGGTCATATCCGGCAAGGAATTTCTTCTCTTCGTCACTCATCTCATATGTCTTCATACGTATGCTTCATCCTCCTTTATATTTCCGCCGTTATCTGATTATGTCCACCTGACACATCGCCATGGTGGCGAGCGCAGCCTCATGGCTCTCCGGCGTCACCCCGGCACAGCACTTCGCATCGACCTTGACATTTATCTCCGGGTACAGAGCCTTGATGATCAGGGCATTTGATACAACACATATATCTGTGCAGAGGCCAACCATCTCAACATCCTGAAGATCAAAGTCTCCCCATCCTGTGTATCCAAAGCCGGTCTTGTTGATGTATATAGCTCCCGGAACTTCAAGGCCATCTGCGATCTCCCAGCCCTCAGTTTCCTCTATACAATGCGGAACCGGGAGATGACGACCTTCGTTTGTCTCCATGTAATCCTCATAATGCGTATCCCTCGTGAAGATGATCTCATCCCCGCGGTCTGCATACTCTCTGATCTTTGCTTTCACATTCTCCACGATGGCTACAGCCTCCTTTGTGCCGAGTGCCCCATCGATGAAATCATTCTGCATGTCAACTACTATAAGTGTCTTTTTCGTGTTATTACCCATAATTCTTCTCCTCCTTCTTTCATAAAGAAATCCACACGCGCCTCCAGTTATTATTATTATGATAATATCTCCAGGTTGTTTTATATCTGTCTCTTATACACATCTCCGAGCCCACGAGACCGGAGCCTATC
>ENA-OZHZ01000958-OZHZ01000958.1-human-gut-metagenome-genome-assembly--contig:-NODE-958-length-12128-cov-7.911041_pt1 | contig 12128 bp, 7 predicted proteins | sample MGYA00244053_ERZ653699 | MGnify/ENA primary metagenome ERZ653699 (study PRJEB26926, sample SAMN06165200) | human gut metagenome | biome: ENVO:00009003; feature: ENVO:2100002; material: ENVO:00002003...
AAACCCTTTTTAATGTCATTAGAACTTACCTGCAATGTGCTCCCCAAGATGAACCGGTGTTTCAGTTCCTTAACCGGAAACGGGCGGAAGGCAAGCCCTTCTATGTTTATATGCTTGCAGCAGCCAACAAGTTTCTACGACGCTACTATGCTAAGCTGCGAGATTATTTTGCCTCGCTGGACACTCTCCAGCCAGTAGCTCCCATTCCCACCATCCTGAAAGCAACCCTCTGACATCACTTCCTTTTTTCTCTTTTTAAGCCGGCACTTTGTGGTGGCTTATTTGTGCTGCACTTCTTTCTCCCCACCTTCTGCCAAATTTCCTTGCAGCAAGTCCCATTTGGGGCTTGACTTTTTATTTGCAGGCTTTTATTATACCTGCTGAGAAGGGATTTTTCAACCGTTCCGGCAGCGCAAATCGCAAAAAAGCAGAGGAATGCCCGCGCATTCCCCTGCTTTTCTATGAATCACTCGAAGCGAATCGTCATCCTGACAGGCGTCTGCCCGGTCAGTTCCACCGAACGCTCGTCCGGCTGATACAGCCCGCAGTACACGTCGAACACCTTGCCGTCCGCCACGCGCTCGCCCGCATCGTTGACGACGGTGAAGGCATTCTTATCCAGCGGAACAGCAATCTGCCGCTTCTCGCCTGCCTTCAGCGCCACGCGCGCGAAGCCCGCCAGATGCGGATGCAGCGTTTCCCACTTCGTGTCCACGTCCTGCACATACACCTGCACAACCGTCTCGCCGTCGCGGTCGCCCGTGTTCTCGACCGTTGCTGTCACCCAGCCCATTTCGGCATCCACCGCTTCGTTATCCAGCGCGAAGGTGGTGTAGGACAGCCCGTAGCCGAACGGATAGAGCGGCTTGCCCTCGAAGTAGCGGTAAGTGCGGTTCTTCATCGAATAATCAGTGAATTCCGGCAGCTCGGACAGGTCGTGATAGAACGTCACCGGCAGACGACCGGACGGGTTGACCTCGCCGAAGAGGATTTCCGCCAGCGCCGTGCCGCCCGCCTGACCCGGATACCATGCCATAATCTCCGCATTGCCCTGCGGCACATTCAGCGCAGAGCCTGCCGCGACGACCGTGACCAACGGCTTGCCGGTTTTGACCAGCGCATCAAGCAGCTTCTGCTGGCTTTCGGGCAGATTCAGCGAAATCTTATCGCCGGACGCAAACGCATTGCCCGTGTCGCCCTCTTCGCCCTCCAGCGTCGCATCCAGACCGACGCACGCAATCACAGCATCCGCATTTTCAGCAACCAGTTCGGCCTCCGCCAAGCGGTCGTTCGGCTGACCCAGATTCTGCACGCGGTCCTTGAACAGGTGGCAGCCTTCGCTGAACAGCACGCGAATGCCGTGCTCCTCCGCATAAGCGCGGATGCCTTCGAGGAACGTCACATAGCGGCTGGAACGGCCGTTGTAGTTGCCTTCCAAAGCAGGCACGCTGTCCGCGTTCGGGCCGACGACGGCAATCGTGCGGATTTTGCCCGCGTCCAGCGGCAGCACACCATCGTTGCGCAGCAGCACCATGCACTTTTCCGCTGCTTCCAGCGCCAGCGCGTCATTCTCGTCGGTATCGTTGGCGGTATAGGGGATTTTGTCGTACTCACAGTCGTCCGCGAAGCAGCCCAGCAGATAGCGGGAGGTGTACATGCGCTCGCAGGCGGTCGTGATGTCCTCCTCCGTCACCAGGCCCTCCTGATACGCGGTCAGCATATGCAGGTAGGTGTTGCCGCAGTTGACGTCGCAGCCGTTTTTGAGCGCCAGCGCCGCCGATTCCGGCGCGGTATCGGTCACATGGTGATGCTCGTGGAAGTCACGAATCGCCCAGCAGTCGGACGTCACATGCCCCTCAAACTGCCACTTATTGCGCAGAATGTCCACCAGCAGTGTCTTCGATCCGCAGGCAGGTTCGCCGTTGACGCGGTTGTACGCGCCCATGACGCTCTCCACCTTCGCTTCCTTCACCGCCGCCTCGAACGCGGGCAGATACGTCTCGTTCATATCCTTCGGGTTCGCCACGGCGTCGAAGGAATGGCGGATGGCTTCCGGGCCGGAGTGCACCGCGAAATGCTTGGCGCACGCGGCAACCTTGAGGTACTTGCCATTGCCCTGCAAGCCCTTGATAAACCGTACGCCCAGCCGGCTGGTAAGATACGGATCTTCACCATATGTCTCATGACCGCGGCCCCAGCGCGGGTCACGGAAGATGTTGATGTTCGGGCTCCACATGGACAAGCCCTTGTAAATGTCGCGGTCGCCATGCGCAGACTGCCCGTTGTACTTTGCGCGTGCCTCGGTGCTGATGACGCTTGCCACCATTTCGTGGAAGTCCTCGTCGAAAATCGCCGCCAGGCCAATCGCCTGCGGGAACACCGTCGCCGTGCCCGCGCGCGCCACGCCGTGCAGGGATTCATTCCACCAATTATACGCCGGAATGCCCAGCCGCGGAATGGCAGGCGAGTCAAAACGGAGCTGGGAGGCCTTCTCCTCCAGCGTCATCTGCGCAACCAGCTCGTGTGCCAGTCGGCGTGCTTCATCACGATTCATCATCGGAACGTTTCTCCTTTCCTTTTCCAAGGGATTCTCATGTACATTTCCACCAAAAAGCAAAAATTCCTGCTGATTTCGCACAAAAATTTTCACGAAATCCGACCTTTTTCTGCAAAACGCTATGGCGCAACCTCGAATTCTTTGCTATAATAGAACGTGAGAGTGATTTCTGCTGTGAGGTGAGAGAGTTGAAGCCAGTCATTCGCGCCATTGCGTTTGATTTGGATGATACGCTGCTGCGGGACGACCGCACGATTTCGGACGAAACAGTATCCGTCCTGCGCCGCGCAAGTGAAGCGGGCATCTTCATCCTGCCCGCCAGCGGACGCACCTATTGCAGCATGGCGGGGTTTGCAAAGCGCATCGGGTGCGCGAGCCGGGTCATCTGCGCCAACGGAGCGGTAATCGCCCAGCCGGACGGAACGACACTGCATGAACTGACGATTCCCGCAGACATCGCACGGCAGGTCGCCCGGTTCGCCAAGGAGCGCGGATGCTACTGCCAGACGTACGCGGGCGATTGCTTCTACTATAATCAGCAGGGGGATTATGCCCGCGCATATGCAGAAAGCTCGTCCCTGCGCGGCGTGTACGTCGGCGATTTGGAGCAGCATCTATCTGCGCCGACGACGAAGCTGCTGATGATGGCGCCGCCGGAGCAAGTTGTGCAGATGCTGGCGGAGGCACAGGCGCAGTTCGGCGAGTCCGTCGCGCTGACCTGCTCAAAGCCGTACTTTCTGGAGGTCAATCCCCCGCTGGCAACGAAAGGACACGCTTTGTCCGTCTGTGCGGAGGAAATGGGCTTCCCGCTTTCGCAGTGCATGGCGTTCGGCGACAGCCTGAACGACGTGTCGATGCTGCGCGCCGCCGGATACGGCGTGTGCATGGGCAACGGGCGCGAGGATGTGAAGCGCATGGGCTTTGCCGTCTGCGGGACGAATCAGGAGGACGGCGTGGCGCGGTATATCCAGCGGATTCTTTTTGACTGATTTTGCATAGTATTTAGGAGGTTTCCTATGGTACAGGCAGCCGACTTTGCCAAGACGCTTCAATTGACGGTGCTGTCCCCTTCCACGCAGACGGAATGGGATATCCGCACCACCGACCTGAACCGTCCGGGTATGCAGTTCTGCGGCTTCTATGAATATTTCCCATTTGAGCGTCCACAGGTCATCGGCAAGGTCGAAATGACGTATTTGGAGAACCTTGAGCCGGAAGTACGCCGTCAAATGCTCAAAAAGTACTTCTCCTTCGACATTCCCTGCGTCATCATCTGCCGCGGGATGCATCCGCCGGAAGAGTTGCTGGAAGCCGCCGCCGCGCGCAATATCGCCGTCTATCAGACCGGAATGGTGACGACGAAGTTCTTCTTCACCGCCATCAACTACCTGAACCGCTGCCTCGCTCCGCGCGTAACGCGCCACGGCGTTCTGGTATCGGTATACGGCATGGGCGTGCTGATTACGGGCGACAGCGGCGTGGGCAAGAGTGAAGCCGCACTGGAGCTGATTCGCCGCGGGCATCAGCTGGTGGCGGACGACGTGGTGGACATCTGCCGCGTGTCGGACAACCGTCTGACCGGCGAGTGCCCGGAGATGGTGCGCCACTTCATGGAGATCCGCGGCATCGGCATCATCGACATCCGCGCGATGTACGGCATCGGCGCCGTCGCGCAGAGCAAGTCCATCGACCTTGTGATTCACATGGAGAAGTGGGTCGAGGGCAAAGAGTACGACCGGCTTGGGCTGAATGACGAGTACATCACGATTCTCGGCGTGAAAGTACCCAGCCAGACCATGCCGGTACGGCCGGGGCGCAACCTCGCCATCATCATCGAGGTGGCGGCGCGCAACCTGTCCATGAAGAAGCTCGGCTTCAGCGCCGCGCGGGAGCTTGACAGACGCATGAACGAAATGATCATGAAGCGTTCCAATCCCGACGCGCAGAATCAGGACTAACGTATTTTCACAATTACAATATACAGGAGGCTTTTTCCCATGATTTATGTTGGTATTGACGTTGGCGGCACAGGCATTCAGGTCGGTCTGGTGGACGAAAGCGGCAAGATTCTGTGCAAGGGCGGCATCGTCACCCGCACGGATATCCCCTTCGACATGCAGGTGAAAGCGATGGCGGACTGCGTGCTGGACACCATCGACAAGGGCGGCTACACGCTGGGTGACGTGAAGGCCATCGGCGCGGGTGTTCCCGGCGTAACCGACCCCCGCACGGGCAATATTGCGTTCTGCACCAACCTCGGCTGGGTGGACGTGCCGTTTGTGCAGGAGTTCAACAAGCACATTGCCAAGCCCGTTTTCGTCGGCAATGACGCGACGGTCGCAGGGCTGGCAGAGAGCGTTGCGGGCGTGAGCGCTGGTTCGGACAGCAGCGTGTTCGTCACCCTCGGCACAGGCGTCGGCGGCGGCATCGTTTTTAATGGAAAGGTCTGGAACGGTTTCCACGGCGTCGGCAGCGAGATCGGTCACATGATTCTCGAACTTGACGGCGAGCCGTGCACCTGCGGCAACTACGGTTGCGTCGAACGCTACTGCTCCGCGACCGCCATCATCCGCATGGCGCGCGAGCTCTGCGCAGTGCACCCGGAAAGTGAAATTGTGAAGGTGTGCGAGGGCGACCTGAACCGCGTGAACGCGAAGGTTGTTTTCGACGCGGCGAAGAACGGCGACGAAATCGCGCTCAAGGTGTTCCACCGCTATGTGAAGTATCTGGGTCAGCTGGTTGCCAGCCTGGTTAACTGCATCGACCCGGAGGTTATCGTGCTGGGCGGCGGCGTAAGCAAAGCGGGCGACTTCCTGCTGGACGCTGTTCGTGCGGAAACGCGTCGCTATGTGCTGTACAAGACGCTCCCGTCGGCGCGCATTGAGCTGGCGAAGCTCGGCCCGGATGCGGGCATCATCGGCGCGGCGATGCTGGGCAAGTAATTCATCCCCCCAAATAAATTTATCCCCGGAGGCATGACGCTTCCGGGGATGTTTTGTGTCCTTATACTATTTCCAAATTCACCTGCGCCATCTGCTTGCGCCTTTTCCGCTCTGTCGTCCGGTCGTTCCATTTAGCGTAGCGCTGCTACGCTGCATTCCACTCCCGTTAGCCAGAGCGAAAAATTCGCGGCGCATCTTGGCGCATTCTCATTTGGAAATAGTATTATTTATTCAGGCTGAAGCGGAACGTGTAGCCTTCTTCGCCGTAATGCTCATTGCCAACCCACAACACCGTCTTGTCCGTGAGGTTATAGACGGCAGAGTGAATCGTCAGCGAGTTGGAATCGCCCGGATTGCCCCAGTCGCGGCGGCTGACCGCATCGAGCAGACCCATCGCCGCTTCTTCGTCCGCCACGACGCCATTCAGCTCCGCCAGGCGGTCGCGCAGAAGCTCATAGCGGTCAAGACCCGGTTTGTTCGCGTCCGCCGTGTAGTAATCCGGCGTGACAATGAAGTTGGTAATCATCTGCCAGTCCGTCGCGCCGGAGAGCGGATCAGCGTCGTTCCAGATGACGTTCAAGTGGCGGTTCGCGCCGTCCGCGTCGTCGTCGCTGCTGTCGGACACCCACTCCAGAATCGCGCTCTTGCCCGTGGAATCCGCAATCATATAATGGAAGCTCGTCTTCGCGGAGTCGTGCAGGTCGTACTTTTCCACCAGTTCGACCGCTTCTTCAACGGAGTCGGCGTAGTCCAGAATCATGCGGAGCATCGTGGTCGAGGTCAAATCCGGCTTGTCGGTCTGCTGATTCGTCGCGGCGACCTTCTCTCCGCCCTGATAGGACATGAAGATGCCGCACGCCACGCCCGCGTCATTCACGCCATCCAGCGGCGCAAAAGGAGCGGCAAGCGTGAGAATCTTCTGCCCAAAGGTGGTCACGTCCTTCGTGCTGTCTAAGCCGAGGAACTGCAAGTCCACCGTGGAATAGGAAGCATGACGTCCGTTGCCCGGATTCGTGTAGACGATGACGGTGTTCGTCTCGTGGAAATCGTAGTTGCGGCCGAAAACGCGGTCGCCGTCCGCCGTATCCGCGGTGAAAGCGGAGCAGGCGATTTCCGAGGTTTTGATGCTCATGGGGATGATGCCCTTGGTGATGCTGTTCGTGATAAAGGAGATAAGCTCCGTGTCATTGGACGCGCCGCCCTGCGCCAGGAACTCGTCGAAATGGTAGCCGCCGGAGACATTCAGCACATACACTGAACCATCCTTATGGCTTTCATCGCGCTGCGTCACCTGCTGAAAGGACAGCAGCGTTGTGATTTCGTCGTGCCAGATGACGTACACCGTGCCCACCAGCACGATCACCAGCGCCAGCAGGACGCCGAGGATGGTCAGCAATACTTTCTTCGCGGTTGATTTCTTCTTCATGGGGTCATTTTTCCTCCCGTTGCGAATTTGTTGATACAGTCAAGTATCATAGCATAAAAACGTAGATTTGTAAAGTGTGAATTTTTCGCGTCAAATTTGTGATTTCGCAAGGATTTTTGCCCCTCGATGTTGTAATTATAATGCAATGAGAGGAGGGAAACGACGATGACCATCAGGGAGCGATTGGAGCAGGAGGAGGCACAGCGTCTATCACCGCGGGCGGTCTGCGCGAAGGACACGCGCGGGCGCGAAAAGCCGATTGACCCCTGCCCGATGCGCACGGACTTCCAACGCGACCGCGACCGCATCATCCACTGCAAAGCGTTTCGCCGCCTGAAATACAAAACGCAGGTGTTCCTCGCGCCTGAAGGCGACCACTACCGCACGCGGCTGACGCACACGCTGGAAGTGGCGCAGATTGCCCGGACGCTGGCGCGGTGTCTTCAGCTGAACGAGGACTTGACGGAAGCAATTGCGCTGGGGCACGATTTGGGGCATACGCCGTTTGGGCACATCGGCGAGCACGCGCTGGACAGGCTAATGCCTGAAGGTTTCCGGCACAACGAACAGTCGAGGCGCTGCGTCGAGGCGCTGGAGAACGACGGAAACGGGCTGAACCTGACGTGGGAGGTGCGCGACGGCATCCTCTGTCACTCCGGCAAGCAGTTTCCCGCAACACTGGAGGGGCAGTGCGTCCGCCGTGCCGACCGAATCGCGTATCTGAATCACGATTTGGACGACGCCCTGCGCGCCGGGGTCTTGCAGCCCTTTGAACTGCCTGCGGACTGCTTGAAGGTGCTGGGACAGACGCACGGCGAGCGCATCAACACCATGATTTGCGACATTGTGGCGTGCAGCGCGGGCAAACCGAAGCTGACCATGTCGCCGCTGGTGCAGGAAACCATGGACGGCCTGCGGGAGTTCATGTTTGCGCGCGTATACCGCGACCAGTGGCGGCAGGCGGAGGAAGAGCGCTGCAAACACGTTGTGGAAGCGCTGTTCAGCTATTACAGCGAGCATCCGGGCGAAATGCCGGAGGAGTTCGTGCTCATCGGCTACAAGGAAGGCACGGCACGCGCTGTGTGCGACTTTGTATCGTGCATGACCGACCGCTACGCCATCCGCACCTATCAGCAGCTGTTCGTGCCGAGCGGGTTTTCGGCAATATAACAAGCGTTCTTCGCATTTTCCCGCTTTTTTTCCGAAGATTCCAAAAACACAAGGCTGAAACAAGCAGGAAATTTCGATTTCTTGGCGAATTAAACTGATGGATGAGCAGAGACAGCCCTGCAAGCCATCCAAATAACACAATGCGTTCCCCGTTTCCTGTTGGTTCCGGGTGTGCTTTTTGTGTTCCTTGACAGAACGCTTTTTGAGGGAGGTGAGCGGTGCCGTGCGTTTTCCGCCTTCTTGGCTGGATGAGCTCCGCGCGCGTGCGGACATCGTTCAGATCGTTGGGCAGTACGTCCAGCTCAAAAAGAATGGGCGCAAATACTGGGGGCTATGCCCCTTCCATGGAGAGAAAACCGCATCTTTCTCCGTGGATCCGGAAAAGCAGCTGTTCTACTGCTTCGGCTGCAAGGCGGGCGGCAGCGTCATCCATTTTGTGATGGAGATTGAACATCTGCCGTTTCCCGAAGCGGTGAAGCATCTGGCGGATCAGCTGCACATGCCGCTGCCGCAGATGGAGGCCGACCCGGATTATCAGCGGCGGCAGACGCAGCGCGAGCGACTGCTGGCGTGCAATCGTGATGCGGCGCACTTCTTCTACGAAACGCTCTTCACCCCCGCGGGGCAGCCGATGCTGGATTATTTGAAGCGCCGCGGCGTATCCGACGGCGTCATCCGCAAATTCGGTCTGGGCGCAGCGCCGAACAGCTGGGACGCTTTAACCCGCGCGATGCAGGCAAAGGGCTACACCACCGAAGAGCTGCAAATGGCTGGGCTGATTGTCATCAAAGATGCGGAGGAAGCGACAGCGGATCGCCCTGCGCGCCCGCGCCGCGCTTTTGACATGTTCCGCAACCGCGCGATTTTCCCCATCATCGACCAATACGGCAACGTCTTGGCGTTTGGCGGGCGCGCAATTGAGAACGTGCAGCCGAAGTACCTTAACACGTCCGACACCCCCATTTTCAACAAGCGTTTGGGCGTGTACGCAGCAAATCTTCTGCGCAAAGAGCGGCACTTGGAGCGTGTGGTGCTGGTCGAGGGGTACATGGACGTCGTTTCGCTGACGCAGTTCGGCGTGACCGGCGTCTGCGCGACACTCGGCACGGCACTGACGAGCGAACAGGCAAAGCTGCTCAAACGCTTTGCGCCGATGGTATACTTGTCCTACGATGGCGACAGCGCGGGGCAGCACGCCATCCTGCGCGGTCTGGACATACTGGAGGCGGAAGGCATTCCGGCGCGCGTGCTGGATTTTCCCGACGGGCTTGACCCGGACGAATTCATCCGCCGCGACGGAAAAGAAGGCTTCGACAAGCTGCCTGCCCTGACGCCGCAAGCCTACCGGATGCGGCGGCTTCGCGCGGAACACGACCTGACCACGCAGGAGGGGCGAACCGCCTACGCGAAGGCGTGCGCCGCGATTTTGCGGAACTTGGAGCCGGTGGAGATGGAGAACGCCCTGCAGGAGCTCATCGTGCAGACGGGCTTCAGCCGCGATGTGCTGATTGCGCAAATCGGCATGACGCCGCCGAAGGACATCGCTTCTGCGCCTCCCCTGCCCGCGCGAATCGCTCGTCCGCCTGCGACGCCTGTCCCGGAGCCGGAAAATGCCGACGAGGATGTACGCGCGGAGGAGCTGCTGCTTTCGCTGATTGCCTCGTCGCGTCTGCCGGAAGATTTGGCGCAGGAGGACGACTTCCGCGACCCGCTGCTCAAGGAGCTGTTTCTGCAGCTGCAAAGCGGTGTGTCCGCCGCGTCACTGGTGGAAAGCCAGAGCGACGAGGTGGTGCGCGCTCGCGTCAGTCATCTGCTGATGGCGCAGAGCGGCGAAAGCACGGATCAAATGCTGCAAATGGCGCACGACTGCCTATCGCGGATGCGCCTGAAACGAGCGCGCGCGCAGTACGACGAGATTATGAAGCGCATCAAAACGCTCTCCGGCGCAGAAAAAATGCAGGCGCTGGATGAAGCAAAGCAGCTGACTGCCACCATCAACCGACTGAAATAATGCAGTCGTTATGGAAATTGCAATTTGTTTATCGCTACCGAGCCGGAAAACCCGGCTGTATCACAAGAAGGAGAGTTCAACTTGACGCTTTCGCAGAATGGCCGTCCGTCACCGCTTGACGAACTGTACGAATACGCAAAAAACAAAGGCACGATCACTTATCAGGAAGTGACCGATCGTCTGGGCAATACTTTTTTTGAGGCCGATCAGCTGGAGAAGGTGCTGGACAAGCTGGAGAGTCTGGGCGTGACCGTGGTGGATTCCGCGGAAATCCCGGATACATCTCCCGCTGCCATGGAAGTGCCCGATCCCGCACTGAACGACGACCTGAGCGAAGCTGATGTCATTTCCGCCGACGACCCGGTGCGCATGTATTTGAAGGAAATCGGGCGCATTCCGCTGCTGACGAGCGAAGCGGAAATTGAAGTTGCCAAGCAGCTGGAAAGCGACGACCCCGCCATCCGCAACGAGGCGAAACGCCGCCTGAGCGAAGCGAACCTGCGCCTTGTCGTGTCAATTGCCAAGAAGTACGTCGGGCGCAGCAAGAACTCCATGAGCCTGCTCGACCTGATTCAGGAGGGCAACCTCGGTCTGATGAAGGCAGTGGAGAAGTTCGACTACACCAAGGGCTTCAAGTTCTCCACCTACGCGACGTGGTGGATTCGGCAGGCTATCACCCGCTCGATTGCCGATCAGGCGCGTACCATCCGCATTCCCGTGCACATGGTGGAAACAATTAACCGCATCGTGCGCGTGAACCGCCAGCTTCAGCAGAAGCTGGGGCGTGAGCCGCGCCCGGAGGAAATCGCGAAGGAACTGGGCATCAGCGTGAGCAAGGTGCAGGAAATCATCAAGATTGCGCAGGAGCCGGTGTCGCTCGAATCCCCGATTGGCGAGGAGGAGGACAGCCACCTTGGCGACTTCCTCGAAGACGACAAGACGCCGCCGCCCTCCCAGATTGTGGCGGAAAGCATGATGAAGCAGACGCTTTCCGACGTGCTGCACATGCTGACGCCGCGCGAAGAGCAGGTCATCCGGATGCGCTACGGGCTGGATGACGGTCAGCAGCGTACACTGGAGGAAGTTGGCAAGGCGTTCAACGTCACCCGCGAACGCATCCGCCAAATTGAGGTGAAGGCGCTGCGCAAGATTAAGCGCCCGAACATGTCCAAGAATCTGGTGGACTACATGGATTGATGATTCCCTGTTGGGCTGAAGGGAGTGGATTCCGCTTGACACAAACCCCGGATGGCCGCCAAAAGCGGCTTGATGACCTCTATGAATACGGCAAGAAGAAGGGCACGCTGACCTACAAGGAGATTATGGAACGCCTGATGGATCTCTACATCGAGCCGGATCAGCTGGACAAGGTGCTGGAGAATCTCGAAGCGCTCGGCGTGACCGTCATCAATGAAAACGACCCGCAGCCCGCGCAGTCCAGCGAGGACACCCCCATTGACACGATTAACCTGTCCGTCCCCGACGGCGTGAGTTCCGACGACCCTGTCCGCCTGTATTTGAAAGAAATCGGCAAATATCCCCTGTTGACCACCGAGGAAGAAATTGCGCTGGCAAAGCAGATTGCGGAAGGCACGCCAGAGGAGCAAGCAGCGGCAAAAAAGAAGCTCAGTGAAGCGAACCTGCGCCTTGTGGTGTCCATCGCCAAGCGCTATGTCGGGCGCGGAATGCAGTTCCTTGACCTGATTCAGGAGGGCAACCTTGGCTTAATCAAAGCGGCAGAAAAATTCGACTACACCAAGGGTTACAAGTTTTCTACCTACGCGACGTGGTGGGTTCGGCAGGCGATTACCCGCGCCATCGCCGATCAGGCGCGCACGATTCGCATTCCCGTGCACATGGTGGAGACCATCAACAAACTGATTCGCGTCAATCGTCAGCTGGCGCAGGAGCTGGGGCGCGACCCCACACCCGCGGAAATCGCGAAGGAAATGGGCATCAGCGAGAGCAAAGTGCGTGAAATCATCAAGATTGCGCAGGAGCCGGTGTCGCTGGAAACCCCGA
>ENA-OZHZ01000979-OZHZ01000979.1-human-gut-metagenome-genome-assembly--contig:-NODE-979-length-11982-cov-5.470697_pt1 | contig 11982 bp, 10 predicted proteins | sample MGYA00244053_ERZ653699 | MGnify/ENA primary metagenome ERZ653699 (study PRJEB26926, sample SAMN06165200) | human gut metagenome | biome: ENVO:00009003; feature: ENVO:2100002; material: ENVO:00002003...
GAAGAACGATATCACCGGTGGTATCGGCGGCGGCCTGTTCGGCTCCAACAACGATTGTACCCGCGGTCAGATCGTCACCTTTATCTATCGCAGCGTGAAGTAAGAAACATGGATAAGAAGGAATGGCAGAGAGAAAAGCGAAAGGGCATCGCTTGCTTAGTCGTTGGCCTTGTCGGGACGTTGCTTGGCAGCGTACTGATCTTTTATCTGTGGGACATCGGCTGGTTCTATCCGCTCTCCGTTGACAGCAAGCTATCCTTTCTCGACGAAACGGAGATAGAGGCGTTGATGGGAGTTGCCCTGCTCCTACCATTCCTCACAGTGATGTTTCATGGCTTCATGCGAGTGCAGATCGATCTGCGCTGTGAGCGCGAATATCGCAAAAAAGCGGAGAGAAACACTGACCACATCTCTGAATAGCGTAACCCTACAAAACCGCAAGGCGGCTCTGCCTTTGAGCTGCCTTGCGGTTTCTCTTTGCGTAAAGCTCCCACTAAAAAAGCAGCGCCTTTACACAGTTTGTTCGTGTAAGGCGCTGCCTTTTTGCCTTTTGAGGGGGGCTATCCTCGCTCTCGGGGATCTCCTCCAGCTTCTGAAACCGGGTTTTCAATTCTTTCAGAAATGGAGGAAGTGGAAAAATGTCTTGTTTCAAAGATCATCGTTCAGGCATTGAAACAAACTCTTCCGGGGCGGAAAATCCGCCAGAATCCCCCATCGAGGAAATATTTTTGGAAAATTTCAAAAATATTTCCGAAAACTTTGCCAAAACCGCACCTTCCATTCGGGATAGAAGCGAAAGGGGAAGAAAGCCGGCCTCTCGGTGCATGAGAGGAGGTGAACAACTCTTGGAGCTGACACCATCCCAAAAGAAAACCGTTAGACATCAGTTCGACAGCTTTTGCAGGAAGGTTCTGCGTGAAGAAGCCCGCGATTATGAGCGTCATATCGCGTGGCGTTCCGACCATGAGGTATCCCTTTCGGAGCTGTCAGAGGAGCAGGAGCGCCAAATGTATGTGCTGGACAAGTATCCGTCCGAGCAGATGCATTTTCATGTGCAGGGCTATGATGTGGCTATCGAAAACGAAGATCTCGCCAATGCCCTGACGGTGCTGCCGGACGATAAGCGTGATATTGTTCTGCTTGTGCATTTCCTTGATATGACCGATCAGGAAATCGCGGACAAGCTGGACATGATGCGCCGCACCGTGCAATACAAGCGCGCTCAGTCCCTCAAGGAATTGAAAAAAGAAATGGAGGTCACGGAAGATGGCGCGCAATCTGAGTAATGCCGCAGCATCTCTGCTGCCTTACTCGACCATCGAAGCGGCAGCGTCCGGCAATGTGGACGCGATCAATGCTGTGCTGAAGCACTATGAGCGTTATATTGCGGCTCTGGCAACCAGAACCCTGTATGACGAAAACGGTGTTCCGCACCTTTGCCTCGATGAAGAAAAGGTATGCAGGATGCGAACCAAGCTGATTACCAAGATTCTTGACTTCAAGGTAAACAAAACAGCCTAAAAATCCACAGCAGCCCGTGCAGGAGCGTGTCCCCCTTTCCACGCTTCTGCAACGGGCTATTCGTGCATCCGCGAGGAAAGGTTCTTATCGCCTGATAGGAGCCTTTCCCGGCTGATCCACAGCCAAATATCACACGCGCCTGAAAGCGCGGATATGCTGTACCTTGAAAAATTCATAGGCAACCGGATAACAACCCGAATGAAGCACAGCCCGGCAAATGGCGCGCCATGATCCACACAGAAAGGAAACTTTGGGTGAGCGATACAGCCAGTTTGCAGATGCGAGTGGCACCGCATTTGGCAACGACCGTCATTCGGATAATGATACTCCCGCGTTGAACGCCCTCAAAGCATTGCGCGGCGCACCCATCAGCATGGGCCGGGGTGAGACTCCCGTGGGCGGCTGCCAGCCGCCGTCCGGTTTTGCCAATAACAATTTACGAATGAGGCGAAAACTATCATGAGTATCAGGGCGGCGCTATATTGCCGTGTAGATTGGAGAATTTCTGTTGAAAACGAAACACGAGGAAGAATATCTGCGGTGACCGTCTATCATATTTTCGGCTCATATCCCATAGCATATAAGGAAGGGGGCTAAGACAGTGACGGAGGTTGATCGCGAGATTGCTTTGGCTTTATTAAAACGACTATGGAAGCGGGAGTTGATTTCGGAAGAAACGTATGTTTCTGCCAGCAGCTCCCGTTTTTTTGACAAACGGCAATTTACATCTGATACTGAAACCGTCAACAAAATAACTGAGGAGGTCAGTACGGATGGTAACAATTAGATGGCTTCGAGAGCAGATTCGGCAGGGAAAAACCATTTACGATCTGCCACTCCGGGTTACGTTCTACGCGCGTGTTTCTACGGAAAAGGTGGAGCAGCAGGGTAGTTTGGAAAACCAGATTCAATACTACACAGAGTTCATTCAAAAGAACCCGAATTGGACCTATGTTCCCGGCTACATTGATGAAGGTATTTCTGGAACGAGCACTTATAAGCGTGACAGTTTTCTGCGCATGATCGAGGATGCCAAACGAGAGATGTTTGACTTCATTATCACAAAAGAAATATCCCGTTTTTCCCGCAACACACTGGACAGTATCCAATATACACAGGAGCTGCTGGACAACAATGTGGGTGTACTGTTCCAAAATGATAATATCAACACACTGGACAGCGATAGTGAGTTTCGGCTGATCGTCATGGCCGGCGTGGCACAGGACGAAGTTCGAAAACTATCCGAGCGGTTAAAATTTGGCTTTCGGCAGTCTATCAAGAACGGCCATGTTTTGGGAAATAATCGCTTATGGGGTTACGATAAGAAGGACTGCAAGCTGACAATCATCCCGGAGCAGGCAGAAGCAGTCAAGCTGATTTTTCAGCTCTATGCCACCGGAAACTATGGCCTGCGCAAGTTATCACAGGAGCTGACTCGCCGTGGATACACAAGTCTTTTGGGAAACGAGTTCAATTCCGTCACCATCGGCCATATTCTGCAAAACCCCAAGTACAAGGGGTGGTACTGCGGCAATAAGACACAATCCTTAGACTATCGGAAGAAAAAAACGGTATTTCTTGATGAAAGCGAGTGGGTAACATACCCAGATCCTAATATCCCGGCGATTGTATCGGAAGAACTTTGGAATCAGGCAAATGAGATATTCAAGAAACGCAGTGCCAGAACGAAAGCTTACGGCGTTGGTTACCAAAGCAAGTATCCATACAGCGGGAAAATCATTTGCGGAAAGCATGGAACCACCTTTCATCGGCAGAGCTTCAAAACTATGGAGGGACACACAGAATACTGGCAGTGCAGGATGTACCGTGAGCGCGGAAAAGCTGGATGCGATTTGCCGACGCTCCAAACGAAGGAGCTGGACACAATTCTGGCAGACCAATTCCAAAAGCTGGTGAAAAATCAAAAGCAGATCGTCCGACTTGTGATGGACAGTGTTTCCGGCGTTCAGCAGAAGCATGATTACTCCGGACAAATCACCCAGTTGAACACACAGATCAGCCAACTGGAGGAAAAAAAGGATAAGCTGCTGGAACTCAGTATCGCCAACGCAATCACAATTCAGGAATTCAAAAAGCGCAATAACCGCTTCAATGAACAGATTGCGGATATGCAGGAGCAGATGATTTCTTTACAAAAGCTGGAGGAAAATGGCTCAGCTTCGGGTATTGACTTGTCCGCAATTGAACAGGCGCTTTGGCAGGAGCTTTCCTTTCAGGATACCATCTCGACGGAGGTTGTTGCGTCAATCCTCGACCATGTGGTTGTTTGCGAGGGCAGCACGAAACAGCGAATTGATCTGGAACTCTATTTAAGGCTGGGGCAGACCGCTTCAGTCACTTTTTCACGAGAGCGATTTGCATTTTGGAACACATCTTCTTGGCAATGTGGGCGACGAGGCGCAGGTTGTGCTCAACGAGCATATTGCGCGCCTCCAGATCGCCCGCAAGCATCTGCTCAACATATTTCTTCTCCTCCTGCGCGGAAAGCGGACGCGGGAACGAGCCGCCCGACAGGTGAAGCGAGAGCAGCATGGCGTGCGACAGCAGATAAAGTGCGATCGAAAGCATAAAAACTCCTCCTCTTTTCTTCATTTTATGGGCAGACGGGAAGTCCCTATGCGCAGCGCAAAGCGCGGCAATATGCCGCGCAGACCCCCCTGCATTTTGCGCAAAACATCTCAATTGTGCAAAATAACGCCGCATTTATTTTATTTCTCTTCCGCAAATTGTGAACTTTTCCCTCACTCTATTGATTTTCGGCATTCAAGCGCTATACTAAAACCAACTACAGAAAAAGGAGGAACTTTTTCATGCCCGCACGCAAAAATACTGCACGGCTTTCCAAAAAGCCGCCGCTGTCACCGCAGGAACTCAAGCAGATCGACGCTTTCTGGCGCGCAGCAAACTATCTGACCGCCTGCCAGCTCTATCTTCTCGACAACCCGCTTTTGGAGCGCCCGCTGCGTGAAAGCGACCTGAAGCAGACCATCGTCGGCCACTGGGGCACCTGCCCGGGGCAGAACTTCATCTACACGCACTTGGATCGCGTCATCAAGCGCGACGACCTTGACATGATCTATCTCTCCGGCCCCGGCCACGGCGGCAACGCTATGGTTGCGCAGGACTGGCTGGACGGCAGCTACACGGAAGTCTACCCCAACATCACGCGCGACAAGGATGGCATGCAGAGGCTCTTCAAGCGCTTCTCCTTCCCCGGCGGCATTCCCAGCCATGTGGCGCCCGAGACTCCCGGCTCCATCCACGAGGGCGGCGAATTGGGCTATTCCCTTGCCCACGCCTTCGGCGCCGTGGCGGATAACCCCGATCTCATTGCAGCCTGCGTCGTCGGCGACGGCGAGGCCGAAACCGGGCCGCTGGCGACCTCGTGGCACGGCAACAAATTCATGAACCCGATCACCGACGGTGCGGTGCTGCCGATCTTGCATCTGAACGGTTTTAAAATCGCCAACCCCACCATCTTCTCCCGCATGAGCCACGAAGAGATTGAATGCTTCTTCCGCGGCTGCGGCTGGGAACCGCGTTTCGTGGAAGGCAGCGAGCCTGAGCAGATGCACCAGCAGATGGCCGCTGCGCTCGACTGGGCGATCCGTGAGATCCACCGCATTCAGCGCACCGCGCGCAAGAGCGGCAAGGCAAGCCGCCCGCACTGGCCGATGCTCGTACTGCGCACGCCCAAGGGCTGGACGGGGCCGAAGGAAGTCGACGGTCTGCCGGTCGAAGGCTGCTGGCGCGCCCATCAGGTGCCCATTTCCATGGGTGCGGAGGAAAAGGCGCATCTGCCGCTGCTCGAGAGCTGGCTGCGCTCGTACAAGCCCGAAGAGCTCTTCCATCAGGACGGCACGCCGGTGGAGCTGGTCGCGTCCTTCCCGCCCACAGGCGCGCGCCGCATGGGTGCGAACCCGCATGCAAACGGCGGTCTCCTGCTGCGCGACCTGCGTACGCCGGACTTCCGCGATTACGCGGTCAATATTCCCTCTCCCGGTGCGGTAGAGGCACAGGATATGTACGTCCTCGGCACCTATGTCCGCGATGTGATGAAGCTGAACATGGACGCGCGCAACTTCCGCATTTTTGCGCCCGACGAAACGGCTTCCAACCGCTTGCAGGCCGTCTTTGAGGTCACCGGCCGCCGCTTCCTCGACGAGCAGATCGAGGGCATCGACGATCACCTCGACCCCGACGGCCGCGTGATGGACTCCATGCTCTCCGAGCATTTCTGCGAAGGTTTCCTCGAAGGATATCTGCTCACCGGCCGCCATGGCTTTTTCGACAGCTACGAGGCGTTTATCCGCATTGTGGACTCAATGTTCTCCCAGCACGCCAAGTGGCTTAAGATGTGCAATGAGCTGCCTTGGCGGCAGGATATTGCATCGCTCAACTATATCCTCGCCTCGAATGTCTGGCAGCAGGATCACAACGGCTTCACGCACCAGGATCCGGGCTTTCTCGACCACGTGGCGAACAAGAAGGCCGATGTGGTGCGCATGTATCTGCCGCCCGATGCCAACTGCCTGCTCTCCTGCTTCGACCACTGCATCAAGAGCCGCAACTATGTAAATGTCATCGTGGCGAGCAAGCACCCGCGCCCGCAGTGGCTCACGATGGAACAGGCCGTGAAGCACTGCACGCAGGGCATCGGCATCTGGGAGTGGGCGTCGAACGACCAGGGGCAGGAGCCGGACATCGTGATGGCCTGCTGCGGTGACACGCCGACGCTTGAAACGCTCGCCGCCGTAACGATCCTGCGCCGCGAGCTGCCGGAGCTCAAGATCCGCGTGGTGAACGTGGTCGACCTCATGAAACTCCAGCCCCACACCGAGCACCCGCACGGTCTGACGGACGAGGAGTACGACACACTCTTCACCAGGGATAAGCCTATCATCTTCGCCTATCACGGCTATCCTACGCTGATCCACGAGCTGACCTACCGCCGCCACAACCGCAACCTGCATGTGCGCGGCTACAAGGAAGAGGGTACGATCACGACCCCGTTTGACATGCGCGTGCTCAACGACATCGACCGCTTCGATCTTGTCATCGACACGGTGCGCCGTCTGCCGCAGCTTGGCAACCGCGGCGCCTACCTCGTCCAAAAAATGAACGACAAGCTTGTCGAGCACCGCCAGTATATCAAGGACAACGGCATCGACCTGCCCGAAGTGCGCGCGTGGAAGTGGAACGACGGCAAGGGCATCGAGTCATAAGAGAGGAGATTGCGTTATGCGCATTGCAATTCCCGTTGCGGGAGAAACCGTTGCGTCGCCGCTGGGCGATGCAGAGGGCTTCCGCTTCTATGAGGACGACCACGGCCGCATCGTGCGGCAGTTTCTCGTGCCGATGGAAGAACGCGGCGCGAAGGCCGCCATCGACCTTTTGGAGCGCTACGGCATCGACGCGCTGCTCTGCGGCACGATCGACGAAAATGAGCGCATCGCCGTTGGCACGGCGGGTCTGATGCTTTTTCCCGGCTATGTCGGCGAAGCGGACGAGGCTGCGCTGCGTTTTTTGAGCGGCAGCATCGTTTCCGACCCAAATAACCACTGCAACGCCTGCGGCTTCAAGGGCGCATGCTCGCTGAAGGACAAGGGCGGCTGCGGCAAATAAAGCAGAAAAAGGAGCAAGCCAAAAGGCTTGCTCCTTTTTTACGAATGCTGTTATGATGCGGGGCGCGTGGTGACAAGGTAATCCGAGTTGATCCAACCGAACTGTCCGCCTACGGAGACGAACGTCCAGCCGTCCTGCTTGGCAGCCGCCTGCACCTCGGTGCCGAGGGAAACGGTCGTGATCTTGTCATAGCTCGTACCGGGGCCGCTGCGCAGATTCACGCCGCCTGTGGTGTAGTAGATGTAATACTTATCGTAAACCGAATTCGGCTTGACCGCAACTTCCGTGTGACCCGTGAGGTCGAGCCAATCGATCTTTTCACTGTTCGTGCTGTCATTGCCCTGCGTGCCGCCGGTTTCACCGGCATCGCCGTCCAGCAGGCCGTCCTCACCGTTGGTAAGCTGATTGTCCTCGCCCGTCTGCGAGCCGCCGCGCAGCTGCTCGATCTTTGTCTGTGCATCGGCAAGGTCGCGGCGCGCGCCCTTGAGCTTGAAGGACAGAACGATCACCGTGATGAAGAGCACCAGCGAAAGCGCCAGAAGCCCCATAAAAAGCGTGTAAAGCGGATTGCGCCGCGGCTTGCGGCGGCTGACCCGACGTCCTTCCATAAATGATACCCCCTTATCGGTTTGTTCCTTTTTATTGTACATAATTTTCACAAGTTATGTCAAGTGGCTTTCCTGTTTAGACGCAGAAATTCATAAAAAGTTCCCGCCCGGCGTAAAAAAAGGAGATGGCCAAGGCCACCTCCTTTCAGCGGATTCACTTTTTGTTCGCGCGCTCCTTGCGCCGCTCGAGAAGCTCCTTGGGCTCCGCCTCGGCAAGCTTGCGCTCGCGGCGCTCGAGCACCTCCTTGGGCTTTTCGGTGATCGCGCCAGCCGCCTTGAGGGATTCCTTCGTTGCCACCGGGCCGACCAGCTCGTAGATGAGCACGGAGAAGAGAATGATGTTGCGGATCAGCTCGCCGTCCGCGCCGAGCGCCTGCGCGCTCACGCACATACCGAGCGCCACACCCTCCTGCGGCAGCAGCATGATGCCAAGGTACTTCTGCACCGTGTGGTCACAGCCCACCGCCTTGGCCGACCAGCGCGCGCCGCAATACTTGCCGGCCGAGCGTGCGATGATGTACACAACGCCGATGAACACGAGCACGCCTTGAGAAAAGACGCTCAGGCGCAGGTTTGCGCCGCTGATGACAAAGAACACCGCGAGCATCGGCGTGCTCCATCTGTCCGCACGTTCCATGAGATCATCGGACAGCGGGCAGATGTTGCAGAACACCGTGCCGAGCATCATGCACACGAGCAGCGGAGAGAAGCCGCACTCCACGCCTGCAACGGTAAACTCTACCGCGGAGAGGCCGACCATCAGGAAAATGAATGCAATGCTCAGCGAGAGACGGTTGGAGTTCGAGCGGAACATCGTCTCAAGCTTCGTGAGGACAAAACCCGCGATCGCGCCGAGCAGCAGCGAGCCGACGATCTCGATGAGCGGAGAGAGCAGGATGCTCGCAATGCTGAACTGCGCGCTGTCCATCGCGCGGGCAATGCCGAAGGACACAGCGAACGCGATGAGACCCACCGCATCGTCGAGCGCGACGATCGGCAGCAGCAGGTCAGTGAGCTCACCCTTGGCCTTGTACTGGCGCACGACCATCAGCGTGGTCGCGGGCGCGGTGGCGGTGGCAATGGCGCCGAGGGTGATCGCCGCAGGAACGGAGAGCACGTCAGGACGCATAAAGTGGAACACGACAAGCGCGACATCGACAAAGGCCAGCGCGGCAAGTGCCTGCAGAACGCCGATGACCATTGCCTGCTTGCCGGTCTTTTTAAGCTGGCTGAGGCGGAACTCGTTGCCGATGGAAAACGCGATAAAGCCCATCGCCACATCGGAGATCATGCTCAGCGCCTCGACCTGATCGTAACCTGCAAAGCCGAGGCCGGGAATGCCGAGGCGGCCCAGCACGAACGGTCCGATCAGAACACCCGTCACAAGAAATGCCGTGACGTCGGGCAGGTGCCAGCGGCTGAAAATACGCGTCATCAAAAGCCCTGCGAGCAGCGCAAAAGCCAGATTCAAGATGGCAGTCATAGTTACACCTTCATAACAAATAATGGTGGGCGATCAATCCGCCCAAGGCTTGTATTGTAGTATGTTCGTGCACGAAATGCAAGCACTTTCTGCAAGTTTTCTGTCAAATACAGAAAAAACGACAGCTTTTTGAGAAAAAGCTGTCGTTTGGTTTCGTTTGCTCCGGTTCAGTCCGTATTCACGCGCACACCGGTGAAATAGCTGTTGCCAAAGCCATCGGTGTATACGCCGCGCAGCGTATCGCGCAGCAGGTGCGCCGTGCCGTCAAAATACACCGGCGAGAGCGCCATATCGTCGAAGAGCATCATCTCTGCATCGTGAAGAAACGCTGTGCGCGCCACAAGGTTTTCCGATGCCGCTGCTACACCGATCAGCACATCGTAAGTGCCGTTTTCATAGTTGATCAGGTTCTGCTCGCTCTCGCTGCACCAGCGGTCAAGAAAGCCCATCGCATCATCATAGAGTGCGGTGATCTTTTGCAGCGCAAGCTCATAATTTTTCGCTTCCATGCGCGCATTGTATTCCGCCTGCGTCACGCCGCGCAGCATCACCGTCACGCCGAGCGTCGTACTCCACATGTTCTGCAGCGCCGCAGCCACGGCGTCATTTTCCGTACCGGTGACATACAAAAGCTCGATCGGCGGGAACATGCTCGTGCTGTAATAGCCCGCGTAGCTCAGCTCCTCACGTGCTTCCGCCTGCCGCGCGTTCACGTCTTCCTCGTCAATGCTGCGAAGCACGCCGCCGGTCGTGCGGAAGTCATCGTCCGTTTCACCGGAATCTGAAATGCCGTAGGGAACAAGCCCCGTGGCAGGCGTATTTTCCGCGCCGCCTGCTGCCGCAGCGGCCGCACGGTCGATGGCAAGATCGAATGCCTCGCGGGTATGTTCGTTTGAGAAGAGGTCGCTCTCGTGGTTATAAAGCACGCACGCCGTTGCATACACCGCCGTCGGCTTCCAGTTTTCATCTTGTGAAAGTTCGGCGATCACACTGTCGGGCAGGTGGGCGATATAGTCAATGTCACCCGCCTCGTAAAGCTTCCACGTCTCTTCCGAGCCGGAAGCAAAAACAAAGCCAAGCTCATCTGGGCCAACCAGACGCGCTTCGTAATACTCCTCGTTGCGCACCGCCGTCAGCTTGCTGCTCTTGGACCACGCGCTCACATGATATGCGCCGTTGCTCACAACATTCGGCATATCAAAGCCGGCGCCGTCTTCCGTCAAATCGCGGCGCAACGGCATCGTGGCGACCGCCGTGCAGATGCCCTCGATAAAGTACGCGCAAGGCGCGCTCAGTGTAACGACAAAGGTGGATTTATCCTTGGCAGAGACCTGAAGCTTTGCCTTGTTGCCGGTTTCGCGCACCTCGTCGTAGCCTGCCACCACGCTCATCAGCGAATGGTTCGGAGAATTGGTTGCAGGATCGGCCAGGCGCTGCCAGGCATAGACAAAATCGTCCGCCGTCACCTTCTCCCCGTCCGACCAGCGCGCGGTAGAGCGTAGCGTGAAGCGGTAGGTCACGGTGCCGTCATAGTTCGTTTCCTCGGTATATTCCTTCGCCATACCGTTGGTGAGCATCACCTCGCCGCTGCCGTCGTCGCTCTCGCGCATCAGGTTTTCGTACAGGGCATGAAAAATGCTGTCGGCGTCCGTATCGGTGTTCATCGCGGGATCGAGCGAGTCGATCGCGCCGCAGACGCCCACGTTGAGAACGAGCTTTTCATTCCCCTGTTTTTTATTGCCGCAGCCGGACAACAGCCCAAGCAGCAGCGTTGTGCCAAGCAGCAGCGCTGCGATCCGTTTTATCGTTTTCATAGTCTCTCCTATTAAAAAGCGCGGTAAGCCGCCGCTCCAGTATCGTAACATGCGCTTCATTATAGCGAAATTTTCTGCTCTTGTAAAGGCAGGAGCGCGGAAAGTTACAATTTGTTACCAAATTATCGCCGCTGGCCTATGCAAAAAGGAGCATCTCTAAAAAAAGAAATGCTCCCCTTTTGTTCTGCTCCCATGCAGTGGAAAGATCCTCCGTCAGCCTTCGACCAGCTTTCCGTTCTCGTCCAGATGCGCCTTTTTCACCTCGCCGCCGGTGTATTTGGCGATCGCGTCCAGGCGCATGCCGGAAGGATAGTCCGATACAAGCGTATAGGCGACGCCGCGCCGCTTGGCGCGCCCCGTGCGGCCGATGCGGTGCACGTAATATTCGTTTTCGAGCGGCACATCATAGTTGAATACCGCGTCCACATCGTCCACGTCGATGCCGCGCGCGGCCACATCGGTCGCAACAAAGACCGGCAGCTCGCCGCGGCGGAAGCGCGCCATGACGGCCTCGCGCTTTTTCTGCGGAATATCACCGTGAATGCAGTCAACATCGAGTCCTTCCATCATCAAAAACGCCTTGAGCCGCTCTGCCATGCCCTTCGTGTTGCAGAAGGCCATCACGCGCTCGTGCCCCTCGGCGCGAATGATCTGCGCCATAACGTGCGCCTTGTCGTTCTGGCCCACGTCGATGCGATACTGCACAATGTCGGGCTTGTTCTCTTCTTTCGCCTGCACGGTGATCTCCTCGGGGTCGCGCTGATACATCCAGCTGATATCCATGACCTCGCGCGAGATGGTCGCGGAGAACATGCCGAGGTTGCGGCGGCTCTTGAGCTTGTCGAGAATGCGCGTCACATCGTGGATAAAGCCCATGTCTGTCTCTTATACACATCTGACGCTGCCGACG
>ENA-OZHZ01000982-OZHZ01000982.1-human-gut-metagenome-genome-assembly--contig:-NODE-982-length-11971-cov-4.633014_pt1 | contig 11971 bp, 14 predicted proteins | sample MGYA00244053_ERZ653699 | MGnify/ENA primary metagenome ERZ653699 (study PRJEB26926, sample SAMN06165200) | human gut metagenome | biome: ENVO:00009003; feature: ENVO:2100002; material: ENVO:00002003...
CGAGATAGGCTCCGGTCTCGTGGGCTCGGAGATGTGTATAAGAGACAGCAGTACATCAACGCCATAAAGGAGGCTGAGGCCTACGACGGTCCATCCCTGATCATCGCCTACGCACCGTGCATCAACCACGGTCTGAAGGCTGGTATGGGTCTGAGCCAGAAGGAGGAGAAGCTCGCCGTAGACTGCGGTTACTGGCACCTGTACAGGTACAACCCTACTCTTGAGGCCGAAGGAAAGAATCCGTTCACTCTCGACTCCAAGGAGCCAGACTGGACCAAGTTCCAGGACTTCCTCAAGGGAGAGGTTCGTTTCGCATCCCTTTACAAGCTGTTCCCTGACAGAGCCCAGGAGCTCCTGAGCCTCACCGAGGAATTCGCCAAAGTACGTTACGGCACCTACACCCGCCTCGCCGGCAAGTAGTGTACCGCTGACATATTCAAAGAAAGAGTGGCTGGTCATTCCGGTCACTCTTTTATTTTTTGCTGTGCCAATGAATATCCCCGCTCCGTGACAGGTCCTCACATCGCCGAAAATCGGTACACCAAAACCCTATTCCCTGTACCAACCCACCGTTTCACCACCGTTGGTACACCAGAAACCCCTCTCCTGTACAAAGTTCTCTCCGCAAAATCAATTTCTTATGAATATCACGAGAGATCCGCTTTTCGCTCCGGACCAACACGAAATGTAAAACCGTTATAGTGAATCGAGGGAAATATCAACTCCATCCATACTGTATTCATATTCACAGACTCTTGCTCTCAGCTCATCAGAAAGAATGGAGGCGAAATCGGCTTTTTCATCTTTATGGATGGGGATTATGACTTTTGGGTTGACCTGCTCGCAGAGTCGTACCAAATCCTGTTTGGAGGCATGACCGGATGTGTGAAGGTCTTCTTTGACAAAGCATCCTCTTTCCCGGAACTGTTCTACAAAGTCATACAGCTTCTGGTTAAAAGCTGTATTTCCTTCACGCTTATCTATGTACCCGTGATATTGGGAATATACCAGACACGTTTCTTCCGGCTTGCACCAAGGCAGAATCTTCTCCAGATAAGACTGGAACTTTTCGCTGCATCTCAATAGCATCACCAAGCCATGGCAACGCATCATATTGTCCATCTTTTCAACTGAAGGGCTATAGCTACATATATCGTCTATTTTGAAATGATATAACAGCTTTTCGTTTTCGGCATATTTGTCAATGAGGCAGAGGATGTCTTTCTGGTAAGTGTCCACGATAAAGGGCCGTCGCACAGACTCTTTTTAACAGATGAGAGTTTATATCGGCTGTCTGGTAAAATTAGTATTTTTGCCCATCCTTACTGCGTTTGTTTCGTAGCAACAAAGTAAGGCATACGGGCTGATTCCTACAAATAGGTTCAGCCCTTCTTTTTTTGTCCTCAAAAGTCTGTTTTACCGGACACCAATATTATAAAAAGCAATTGTGATGAGTCAGACGCAGAGACTATGGGAGTGTTCGTGGCTTCACTCAAATTGAAAAGACAAACGACAATCCCTATTTATAGTATTCGTCAAATATAAAACTTCCAAACTTTACAGCAAGTTCTTTTTTAACACTTTCCGGCAAATTACAATCTTATATAGTACAACAAAATGATTCTGATTCCAATGGAGGATACATGGTAAGTTGCATTCCAAAATAGAATCTTTGGGTATTCGAACACACATAGAATCAAAGCCTAATTGTTCTGCAGCCAACTTTAATGATTGAAGAGATATCCCTGTAGGGGTACACGAACAAAGTTTTGAAATGAATTGGGTTGAATACTTCTTTCCATAATATTCGCATATAGATGCAAGGCAAGCCACCCCACATTGCATTGAATCTTTTTGCTTTATAAAGGGGAAGCGTTTCATTTTATTTGCTTATCTGTGGTGTATTAAACTTACCTAAACCGGTATTGTCTTTACTTGATTCTATAAGTATCTTGCCATCGTGCCTTCTTGATTTTCCTACGGAGAATGTATATGTGGCAGTCAAGCGTGCCATATGCTGAAGTGGTTTCCAATCCTTGTTCTCATTATACCTAAGAATAGGTAAATTCGAAACAGTATAGTTGTTGTGTCCTGAATAATTGTATTTTGCACCTACTGACCAATTACCTATTTTATATTGTATCGTTCCAGCATATTGAAGGCTGCCACGTGACAAAAGGTCGCCGTCGTATACCTTTGTTGGTGAATTAACATTAAAGATCAAAGACAAGTTTTCAAATGATGCTGTAATATTGCCACCTATACGCCAATAATCAAAGTTGATATTTTGCGATGGAGTTTCAAGTCGTGAGATATAGTATTCAACATAGGGTGATAATTCTAACCATTTAAATGGATACCAACTCCCATAAAGGTCAAATCTCCATTCGAAATCACCTCCTATATTTTGAGGTCTGAAATAAATATTATCGCCTTCTTTTAGTATTGTGGTAGCTATCTTATTGTTAGCATATGATGGCTGTACCATGAAGACTATCTGATTTTTATTATTGGGTGAGAAATATGCAAACGACAGTTTCCCCGATGTAATCCAATAATCTTTCAATTTTGGATTGCCAGCAGATATCAGCCAGGGGTCTAAATAGGTCTCACTCTCAGTGATTTCATTTAACGAAGGAGATATATTACGCATTGTCAACGTCAACTGCACAGTTGTTCCTTTCATTTTACCCTTTCCCCACCAATCTGAATAAAGTCTTATGTAAGGAAGAACAGAGGTTTGCGATATACCCGAGGATGTCTGCTTAAATATATTCAATCCAACAGCCGGAACAAACGATATTGTATTCCATGTCCAGGAACCACCCGTATTAAGGAACTCATTGTGAGAATATGGTTTGTATTTGTTATTGAATGAAGTCTGATTAAGTTGCTTATATTCATATCTTGAACCAACACTCAATGAGCCACCCCAAAGCGGAGAGGCATAGACAGCGTTTGTAATAAATGAATACGAATCATTATCCACTCTTGAGTGTAAATTGTAGTCATAGTCATTGTTTCCTGTATTCTCCGAGAGCATAGATTGCTTCGAATCCGAATAACTATTTCCAAATGTATTGACCACATTTATGGCAAACAGACGGCCTTTCTTTAATAAATAGCGATAGTATAAATCTACAGCCACCGTATTGGAACGACTCTTCAAAAGGCTTGTACCTTCACCATTATATTGGGTGTCATCTGTCGAAATAAGGCCCGCCCTTTTTTCTTCATCTTGTAAGGGTTCAATGATAGTATATACCTTAGCATTAAACAGATGATTACCCTGATATCTTTGGTACGATGCACTGATGTTATGATATTGACCTTTATAGCGACTTGTACCCCTATATTGAGAATGTAGTTGCGAACTATAAGTGTATTCAGCAAGATTATCAATATTGCCTATGTTTCTGTAATCAATCAGATAATCCAGTTTTACTTGGTTCAGAGAATCCGCATATGTCAAGTCAATCTGGTTTGTTCCAAATTCTGTGTTTACAGCATTAGAAGTGTTGAAATAACCGGCATAAGATCTATCGTGCCTCTTCTTCACAACAATGTTGACTACAGGCCCTGCAGTCAGACTCATGTATTGAGGAGGAGCAATAGAATAAAACTCTACTTTCTTTATGTCCTCACCCTTATATCCACGTAAGTCATATGCCGTTGATGGAACGCCATTTATAAGGATAAATACATTTTGTCTGTCCCAAGAAACCAATTTTGTTTCATTTATTGCTGTTTGGAACAATTCTAAGGAAGAAACTGCATCTAAAGCATTTGTACCAAACTTTTTATTGTCGTTTGATAAATATAGTACATCGTGATCACCCTTATGAATAATCCTTTCTGCTTTAACCACAGCTTCACTTAGTCTAAAAGATTTGATAGTATCTAAAGATTCTTGAGCATTACCATTCAAAACAAGAAACAAGAGACTAATTATTGCTAGAACCTTTTTCATAATTTTTTTATCCGAGTTGATGTTGCAAATAGTCTAATAAACTAACCTCAAAATTTTCGTCCATAACTTCATATTTGCAATGACTGAAACCTGACATGTAATCACGAGGACATAACCCCATACATACTGGAAGTCTATTACATCTAAGACATTTTTCGTTTTCTTTATTACGGGCGAATTTCTTAAGTTCTTCTTTTGTTCCGTAAGCAAAGAGAATGTTGGGGATGTAAGATTCTTCGATAGTTTTACGTTTGCCATCGATGATTTTTACAGTAGTCCGTGTGGGATAGAAGGCGGTTACGCCATTTTCAACAATGTAATCGTAGGCTTTTTTCTCTCTGCCATAAGTGGCACGAAGAGCGTACCAATGTGGCGTTTGTTTAGCCTTTTTGATTACTGTAGTCTTGTTTGCCGACTGCGCATTTCTGGGGGACACCCCTGTGTGTGAGTTCTCTGTCGAGACTGGCTTTTGAACTTCGGGGAGGGCATCGGGGGTAAGCCCGGTGCAGGGAGGAATTATACCCCCTCCTTGGGTGTTTGCATATTTATATGCAGGGTCATCGATATTCATATCGGTGCTAACTTTATTATAGACAGAACTTCGTTATAGCACATAAAAAAGCGTGGAATCGTCCTGTTGTCCATTCCACAGTCTGAGGTTCTTGAAAAAAATCAGACTGTCTCAAATAGAGCATTAGTAAACGCCTTTATATGTATTGGACTATTTTCCCACCCATAGCCCGCTGCATGTTACTTACATTCAGCTCGGCGTAGGCGTTTCTCTTGTGGTCTTAGAAGAGCACGTCTCCTATAACGACAGTCAGAGTGCTTATAATCCGACAATAAATGTAATAAGAAAAATCCAAAATAAAGAAAGAATCGGCAAGAAAATTGCCATAAGGGACAGATTTTAGTGGATTTCTTGTTTTGTTACAGTTATTTCGTAAGCGTATCCGCGATGCAGCCTTGTCCATATTTTTTTATCTCTTTACCTTTGCTGCGTGAATAAAAAATCTAATATGATAGCAGCAAAACGATATGAAAGCGAATGGAATGCTTTTTGAAAGAGTTGCCACGTAATCCAACTGTCACTTTATCCTCTGTTCAAAATAAATGGCATACTAACCGCAAAGGAATGCGACGCTGGATGAGTAACAACGGACTATCTGTAAAAGAAGCCAAGAAGCGTATACGTGGGTGTAATCAATATGTGACAGAAAACCCAATACCACCTATACCCGAAGTTGCGGATATTCTGTTCCTACCAATGGAATGAACCTGGGGATAAACGGCCTCTATAAGTTAGTGTCGCAGGAGATGGATCTGCCGCCACTAAGCGGGGCTGTGTTCATCTTTTTCAGTAAGAACCGGCAGCAGGTAAAGCTCCTGCGTTGGGATACGGATGGTTTCACATTGTATCACGCTACGAACTCATCCCCATGCGCTTCATCAAGAAGATATACCATGTGGGGACGATTTCGATGCCAAGGTTATCGTACGCCTTATCAACTTCCTTTACCACAAGAACCACAAGCATAAGATCGGAGAAGACGGCTGGACGAAACTCACTTTTCTTCGGGTCGCATGCCGGTGCCAAACGGGCAGCCATGTTCTATTCGCTGGCATGCTCATGCTGACTGCAAGGTATCAACTTCTTTGAATATATATCCGATGTCATCAACAAAGCAGCAGTGCTACCACCAAGAACACCATTAAGTAAGTACCGGGAATTGCTGCCGGACAAATGGAAACAAAAAAAGTAATGAATTTATTCGGCACTTCCTCACAATAGATTCCATTTAGGAATTACAACAATGGTTTACTAAAAGAACGAATAATAATGCATTCGAAAAATGGCATTTTATTTCCAAAAAGCATTATATTTGCATTGTTTTAGAAACATATTGCCGTGGTGAGTTATTTAGAGTTTAGGGAAAAGTTGTTGCCTGAAGGATGTTTTTCCGTTCATCAGGCAAGGGCGTTTTTCCCTTCATTCGACAGGAATAATCTGACCAGATGGGCACGGAAGGGGATGTTGATAAAATTACGGCAGGGATGGTACGCTTTTCCGGAGCTGTTGCAGCGTCCTGATTTCTCACGCTATGTGGCCTGCCGCATCTATCGTCCATCATATATCAGTCTTCACACGGCGTTGAGCATATACGGGATGATTCCTGAGGCTGTCACGAGCATCACGTCAATATCGACATTGAAAACGGCACGATTTGAAAACAAGTTCGGGCAATATTCCTATCAAAATGTCAAGCCTGAACTATTCTTCGGCTATAAGCCTGTGGAGCTTCCAATCAACACGGCCTTGATTAATGCCCCGAAACAGACTTGGCTGTTGGCGCAACCTGAAAAAGCTTTGCTGGATCTGCTCTATCTCTATCCGTTTTACGACAACAACACTGAGTTGGAGCAGCTCCGCTTGGACGAAGCCTATATGACTGAAGAACTGGATCTTGAAAGACTCAAAGAATATCAACAGAGAATCAGCAGCAAGGCACTGGACAGAAGAATCAAGAAACTATTAAGAATATACGATTTATGATTGACTTGAATTACATTAACAGTTATTTTCCGTCTCAGATAGCATCAAACGCCGCCTTTCAGAAGCATATTCTCAAGGAATATATTCAACTGATGGTGCTTGACCATCTTGCCACAACGCCATACATCAGCAAACTGGCATTCATTGGTGGCACAAACCTACGCCTCATCAAAGGAATAGACAGGTTCTCGGAGAATCTCGACTTCGACTGCAAGGACCTCACGGAGCAGAAATTTGTTGAAATGACTGACGGCGTGATCACTTTTTTGAGACACAGTGGTCTGAATGTTGAGACTCGTGACAAGGCAAATTCCAAGTTGACCGCTTTCAGAAGGAACATATTCTTTCCTGAATTTCTCTTTGAACTTGGATTGACAGGTCATAGAGAGGAGCGTTTCCTATTGAAGATTGAGGCGCAGAACCAAGGTGTCGCATACCCGATTGAGATGCGGCATGTACAGCGATGTGGATTTTTCTTCTCACTACCGGTTCCACCGGATTCCGTATTGCTCGGTATGAAACTATCCGCACTGCTCGCAAGGGCAAAAGGCCGTGACTTCTATGATTGTATGTTTTTGATGCAACAGACCAAGCCTTCGTATGAGTTTCTGAAGGAAAGAGCCGGAATATCAAACACTGATGATTTGAAAAAAGCCATCACGGACAAGTTAGCCACAATTGACCTGAATGTGAAAAAGCGTGATTTCGAGCACCTGCTGTTCAACACACATTCCGCTGACAGGATACTCCTTTTTCCCGAATTCGTAGAAGGCAATTTGTGAACAATGCGTCACATCTTAGCGAAATTATCAAGGGGAAGAGGTCAATCACTAAGCCAGTGGCCGACAAGTTAGAAGTAATTCCTGGCATACCATCAATAGAGTGGGTGAACCTTCAGACCAGATTTGATTACGACACACAAAAGAATGAAGAAAGGCAGATAGCTGAACAGGTATGTTCACCAATTTTAACCCACGTTCCCTAAAAGCGGGAATATGACAGAAATACGCTCGTGAATAGATTATTGTCCCTCTAAAAGCGAGATTTACGCAAATTAACGCCTGTCGAGGAGCATCATTAGTTCGTTTAACTTAGGACATTCCACTATTCATATCAGGTAATTAAGTTTATTTGGAAATCTCAAGGTTTGTTAACATATTCGTTAACATACTTGTTGACAAATATGAGAATGGGACAATACATATCAAGCCTTTCGGTAGCAAAAGGGCTCACACCTTCCATCAACAATATTATTGAAGCCGTGTCCACCCTAAACTCCATCCTATCTATGATGTCACGGAAGAGCAAATGAGGAATTTCCTGCTTCTGAAAATCAGGAAGCAGGAATATAAACATTATTACAATATGCTTTCATCCCAAAGCTGGACAGAAGCATCTGGATGGCATATTACCGTGAAAAACTTGTACCTTGGGCTTCGAGTTTTTCAGCCAGATATGGCTTCTTTGGGCACAGACACATTGTGTGGCTGAACGGGTTTTGTAAAAGTACTTAATATTCCGCGCTACGGAGATGACACAATATAGCAACTACTTCGTTGCCAAAGAGGCCGCCGCCACGATGGATCGGTTCGCAATAAAGCAAACGGAAGAGGCGCAGATACGCATCGTTGTCTTCCGGATGTTTCTGAATATGACGGATCATCGTATTTGCACAGATATTCCTGATTTTCAAATAATAGGCGTTGGGAATTTCGGAATCATTCGAGCAGCCGAACCACCCGAACTGGGCTTCTGCACGCCAATTCTCCCAGACCTCAAGGAGGTAGCGGGAATATATTCTTGACTCTATGAGAGCCCCGAGGATGTCCACGCAATCTACCGGCTGTACGTGCGAAAGTTCTATCGCATAGACACACTTGGTGTCGAAATCCATCGGGGCTTTCATCCGCGCCTCTATCTCTCCGACAGGATCTTTGATCTGAACGGCTGCACTGTCAAAATAGGCCCTTGCGTCACGGAAACGCTTTATGTCCGGAACAAACGCCGACTTGTCATAGTAAGCATCCTCATTCGCGAAAGCTTTGCCGATCTTGGCCGTATCTATTGGCATCCCGGAAGCGAAAGCGGCTGATTTATAAGCATCCACCAATTCACCTAAATGCTTGCTCACATCATTGAAATCAGGGGTCTTGTACAGCATATTCAAAAGCGCTGAAGCCGCATCTCTGACACGTTTGTCAGGGAACACCTTCTGCAACACGCTCATTGACGGTCTCATCTCTCCAGTCAACATTGTCGAGCCCGGCGTTTCCACAGCCGTGGTGTCAAAGGAATAGTTATTACGGTCATATCGCACGCGAAGCTCATAAAGCGAAGAGCAGTAATAGAGGAACGCCGTCCTGTCGAACCAATCCTTGACCGAAAGGGCAAAATCATCCTTCCTGACATCCTCATCCAAATCAAGGAATATCTCTTCGGCGAACCTGCTCTCCAGAATGTCTAAACCAAGGCTGCATCCACCGCCATCGAGCGAATCAACAGAATAACGGCAGATTTCACTGAGTTTGTCCAAATATTCACTTCCGGTAACCGTGGCCTTTCCGGAATACTTTTGAATGGTGCTGTCAGCAAGGACTGTGTTTGAACCTTCATCCTCAGCCCGTGAGCCGCCCTTCTTCCCTTGGCAGCCCACGGTCAGGATGAGAATCGCCAGCACGATGGCCGACACGTGAATAGTTTTGTTCATATAATGATGTATCTTTTTTGTTTTCATAACATATCCGATATTTTCAACGATGCAAAGTTCCGGAATATAATGCCCATTCCAAAATCAGTTTTATGAAACAACGGGAATGATGTACGAAATAAGAGAGACCTTCATTTCATACAATATTCATTGATTTTCGTACAAAATCCGTGGCCCGTCCGCCAGCATTCCCCCTTTCGCTCCGCAGCTGGTTCCCTTATGCGGCGAGGTGCGGTGACGGCGAGCGGGCATATTCATAAAATATTTATGTATTTTTTGAAAAGATTATTGTTTTTCATAAATTTATTAATATATTTGCAAAAGAAGCGGTGCGGAAAGGAATCCGGCCGCCTAACTAAAAACTAATAGATATGATTACCTGGTGGACATCACTTAGTACGGCAATGCAGGTCCTTTGGGCCATCACGCTCTCGGCATCGCTGATTTTCGTCATTCAGACTGTTATGACATTCCTCGGACTGGGAGACCACGACGCTGATTTCGATCTCGACACTTCGGACGGATCGTTCGACGCGGATCCTTCGATGAATTTGCTGACGTTCCGCAACCTGGTCAACTTCTGCCTGGGATTCGGATGGACGGCGGTGCTGATGCACGAGAAGATTCAGTCCAACGCGTTGCTGATCATCGTCTCCGTAATTGTCGGCATACTTCTGGTCACGGTTGTTATGTGGATATTCAAATGGCTCAGCGGAATGCAGCAGACGGGGAATATCGATGTGCATAAGTCCGCTGTCGGTTGCGAGGGGAAGGTTTACCTCACGATTCCGGGCGAGCGCAAGGGCGAAGGCAAGGTCCAGATCACCATCAACAACGCCGTCAGGGAATATGACGCAGTCACAGACGGGGAGACAATCCCGACCGGCAAGGCCATCAAGGTCACCGAAGTCATCAATGACTACACCCTACTGGTTGAGGAGCTGACTCCGACCATCATCTAACCAACCGAAGCCATTTCTAACCTGACCGAATATATTAAAGGAATATTATAAACCCATTAAAGATTTTGAATATGGAACTATCACTGATCCTCATCGTCGTCGCAGTCATATTCGTGACTTTTTCGGCGATTCTCAAGCGCTACCGCCGCTGCCCTTCCGACAAGGTTATGGTCATCTACGGTAAGACAGGCAAGAACAAGAGCGGATCAATCTCATCCGCGCGATGCATCCACGGTGGTGCGGCGTTCGTCTGGCCTGTGTTCCAGGACTATGCGTTCCTTGACCTCAAGCCGATCTCGATCGAGTGCAACCTTACCAACGCGCTTTCCAAGCAGAACATCCGTGTGGATGTGCCTTGCCGGTTCACGGTTGGTATCTCCACCGAGCCGGACAGTATGACTAACGCAGCCGAGAGGCTTCTCGGACTCTCCATCGACAACATCCAGAACATCGCGACCGACATCCTTTTCGGACAGCTTCGTCTGGTGATCGCCACGATGGACATCGAGGAGATCAACTCTGACCGTGACAAATTCCTCGTTGCCGTCAGCCAGAACGTGGAGGCTGAGCTCCGAAAGATCGGCCTCAAGCTCATCAACGTGAACGTGACCGACATCCGTGACGAGTCCGGCTACATCGAGGCTCTCGGTAAGGAAGCCGCCGCCAAGGCCATCAACGACGCCAAGAAGAGCGTGGCCGAGCAGAACCGCTACGGTGAGATCGGTAAGGCCGAGGCCGACAGGGACAAGGACATCAGAATCGCTGAGACCCAGAGAGATACCCGTATCAAGACTGCCGCGGCAAACGCCCTCGCCGTGCAGGGAGAGAACACTTCCAAGATCGACATCGCAAACTCTGACGCCCAGCGCCGCGAGAAGGAGGCCGAGGCCGCGCGTATAGCGGTCGCAGCCGAGAAGGTTCAGGCAGCGAAGGCCCTCCAGGAGGCCTACCAGAGCGAGCGTGACGCCGAGCTTGCCCGTGCCGAGAGGGAGAGGGCTACCCAGCAGGCCAACATCGTCGTTCCTGCCCAGATCGACAAGGAGAAGCTCATCATCGAGGCTGAGGCCGAGGCCGAGAAGGTCCGCAGGCTGGCCAAGGGAGAGGCTGACGCGATATTCGCAAAGATGGACGCTCAGGCCCGTGGTCCCTTGAGATCCTCTCAAAGCAGGCCGACGGTTTCAACGAGATGGTCAAGGCCGCTGCCGGCGATCCTCAGAAGGCTGTGCTTATGCTTATCGCGGACAAACTGCCTGAACTCGTCAAGACTCAGGTCGAGGCTGTCAAGGGCATAAAGATCGACAAGGTGACCGTATGGGACGGCAACGGAGACGGCAAGAACGGCAAGACATCGACCGCGAATTTCATTTCCGGTCTGATGGGCTCAGTACCTCCGCTTCAGGATTTGTTCAATATGGCCGGAATGAATCTGCCAGAATATCTTAAAGGCAAGGAGACCAAGCCGGAGGAGCAGCCTCAGGAAGAAACCGCTGAAGAATAATCATTATGCCAATAGTAGTAAATGTCGATGTGATGCTGGCTCGGCGGAAGATGACTTCCGCCGAACTGGCTGACAAGATCGGGCTTTCGGCGGTCAACCTGTCGATTCTGAAGACCGGAAAGGCCAAGGGTGTCCGATTCAGCACACTCGACGCGCTCTGCAAGGCATTGGAATGTCAGCCTGGAGATTTGCTTGAGTTCAGGGAAAACGCCGAGTGAACACCACTAATCCTGTCTCTTATACACATCTCCGAGCCCACGAGACCGGAGCCTATCTCGTA
>ENA-OZHZ01000988-OZHZ01000988.1-human-gut-metagenome-genome-assembly--contig:-NODE-988-length-11950-cov-3.762673_pt1 | contig 11950 bp, 9 predicted proteins | sample MGYA00244053_ERZ653699 | MGnify/ENA primary metagenome ERZ653699 (study PRJEB26926, sample SAMN06165200) | human gut metagenome | biome: ENVO:00009003; feature: ENVO:2100002; material: ENVO:00002003...
CGAGATAGGCTCCGGTCTCGTGGGCTCGGAGATGTGTATAAGAGACAGTTGTAGGAGCGGGACCTGCGGGTATCTTCACCGCAATTGAAATGGTCAGAAACGGCTCAGACAAAAAAATTCTGATAATCGAAAAGGGCGCTTCGGTAGAGAAAAGGAGCTGTCCTAAGGCAAAAACAAAGCACTGTATGAACTGTAAGCCCTACTGCCATATCACAACGGGCTTTTCGGGCGCAGGCGCATTCTCGGACGGCAAGCTGTCGCTGTCGTGCGAGGTCGGCGGAACGCTCCCTGAACTTATCGGTGAGGAGCTTGCACAGGAAACCATCGACTACACAGACAAGATATATCTTGAATTCGGTGCGGATAAGCACGTTGAGGGCGTAAGCGACCCCGACAAGATAAGAGATATAAGGAAGAAAGCCATAAACGCAAACATGAAGCTGGTTGACTGTCCTATCCGCCACTTAGGAACGGAAATGGCGCACGAACTTTATTTCAAGATAGAAAAGTATCTTATCGAAAGCGGCGTTGAGGTGCTGTTCGGCAAGAACTGCGAGGATATTATAATAGAAGACGGCGTATGTAAGGGTGTTATCATTTCAAATGCCCGTGACGGCGGCGAACAGGAAACCATATACGGCGACGAGATAGTAGTCGCAACAGGCCGTAAGGGTGCAGACTGGCTCGAAAAGACCTGCGAGGCGCATAATGTTGAGCATACACCTGGTACTGTTGACATCGGCGTAAGAGTGGAAGTCAGAAACGAGGTCATGGAGGAGATAAACGCCGTCCTTTACGAGTCAAAACTCATCGGCTATCCTCTGCCGTTTAAGAACAAGGTGCGTACATTCTGCCAGAACCCCGGCGGATTTGTGAGTCAGGAGAACTACGACAACGATTTAGCCGTTGTAAACGGTCACTCATATAAAGAGCTTAAGAGCAACAACACAAACCTTGCTATACTTTGCTCACACAATTTCAGCGTACCGTTCAACCAGCCTATCGAATATGCGAAGAAGGTCGGCGAGCTTACCAATATGCTCGGTAACGGTCACATTCTTGTACAGCGTTACGGCGATATTCTTGACGGAAAGCGTACATGGCCCAAGGAGCTTAATTTCTCCAACGTAAGACCCACCCTGCCTGATGCGGTTGCAGGCGACATCACGGCGGCTATGCCTTACCGTACAATGACCAACATTATCAATTTCATAAAGGCTGTGGATATGGTCGTTCCCGGTTTTGCAAGCCGTGAAACACTTTTATATTCACCCGAACTTAAATTCTACAGCAACCGTATAAAGATGGACGAGCATTTCAACACGAACGTAAAGGGACTGCATTGCTTAGGCGACTCAAGCGGCTGGACAAGAGGACTTATGATGGCGTCTGTAATGGGCGTACTTATGGGACGTGAATTACTGAAATAAACGGAGGAAATGTAAAATGCAGTTACTGGAAGAACGCATAAACAAGGACGGTATAGTAAAAGAGGGAAACGTACTCAAGGTCGACAGCTTTCTCAATCATCAGATGGATATTGAGCTTTACAACGAGATCGGCAAGGAGTTCCGCAGACTGTTCCCCGACAAGAGCATAAACAAGATACTGACTATAGAAGCGTCGGGCATCGGCATTGCGTGCGTTACGGCGCAGTATTTCGGATGTCCTGTCGTATTTGCGAAGAAGGCGCAGAGCGTAAACATAGACGGCGAGGTTTATTCGACCTCTATCGAGAGCTTTACGCACAAGCGTACATATAACGTAATAGTCAGCAAGAAGTTCCTGTCGCCCGATGACAACGTGCTTATAATTGACGACTTCCTTGCAAACGGCTGTGCTTTACTCGGCCTTATCGACATAGTAAAGGGTGCAGGCGCAAGTATAGCAGGCGCAGGTATCGTTATAGAAAAGGGCTTCCAGAAGGGCGGAGACCTTGTCCGCTCGAAAGGCATCAGAGTAGAATCGCTCGCAATAGTTGACTCGATGAGCGTTGACGGCGGCTGTATTTTCAGACACTGAGCCGTAAATAACCGTATTTAGCGGCAAAGTGCCGTTAATATATCTTTTACTGTTTTAATAGGGAGGAAAAACATGAAAAAGAAACTTATCGCCATTTTACTGGCGGCAACCTGCGCACTTACAGCAGGACTCACAGGCTGCTCCGGCAATGCCGCAACAAGCGGTACGGATGAAAGCAAGACTTCCGACGCACAGAGCACAGGCGACAGCACAGCCAAGAGCGATGTTGTAGCAGGCTTTGTTTACATCGGCAAGATCAACGACGGCGGTTACACACAGGCTCACGATGCAGGCAGACTTGCAGTTGAGGCTATGGGCGTAAAGACCTTCTACGTTGAGGACGTACCCGAAACCGTTGCCGACACAAAGGAAGCTATCCAGACACTTATCGATGAAGGCTGCAACCTTATCTACACAAACTCATTCGGCTTTATGGAAGGTACAGACCAGATGGCAAAAGAGCATCCCAATATAAAGTTTGCTCACTGCTCAGGCTATATGAGAGAAGACAATATGTCAACCTACTTCGGTAAGGTATATCAGGCTCGTTACCTTGCAGGTATCGTTGCAGGTATGAAGACAAAGAAGAACTACATCGGTTATGTTGCCGCTAAGGGTATCCCCGAGGTTATCCGTGGTATCAACGCATTCACACTCGGTGTACAGTCTGTAAACCCCGATGCTAAGGTAGAAGTAGTATTCACAGATACATGGTATGACCCCACTGTTGAAAAGCAGGCAGCACTTGAGCTTCTCAACAAGGGCGTTGACATAATCGCTCAGCACCAGGATACAACAGCTCCTCAGGTTGCCGCTGAAGAAAAGGGCGCATACTGCATCGGCTACAACTTCCCCACATCAGACGCTGCTCCCAAGGCTTACCTCACAGCCGCTTGCTTCGACTGGAAGACATTCTACACAGACGATGTAAAGAAGGCTATGGACGGTACATGGACAAGCCGTGCATACTGGGAAGGTCTTGCCGCTAACATGACATACCTTGACAAGCTGACAGACCTCTGCGCAGAAGGCACACAGGAAAAGGTAGATGCAGCTAAGAAGGCTATCATTGACGGCACACTCGAACCCTTCACAGGCCCTCTTTACGATCAGGAAGGCAACAAGAAGGTTGAAGACGGCGTTAAGATGACAGACGACGAGATCTGGAACATGAACTGGTTTGTAAAGGGCGTAACAGGTACTATCCCCGCATAATCTACAGGTCACAGAATCTTAAGACTATTAAAGACAATACGAGCAGTCCATTGCGGCTGCCCGATTTGTCTTTTTAAAGCACCGGAATATCTGCGATGTTTTAAAAAGACAAATCGCTATTTTCAAGGAGGTTATATGGCAGACCCTTATATAAAACTTGAACACATAACCAAATCGTTTGACTCGGTATACGCAAACAAGGATATTTCCGTTGACGTATACAAGGGCGAGATACTTGCCCTGCTCGGCGAAAACGGTTCGGGCAAGAGTACCCTTGTAAATATGCTCAGCGGCATATATACGCCCGACAGCGGTACTATCTCGATTGACGGTAAGAAGATGCACTTCGGCTCACCCGGTGACGCTATAAAGGCAGGCATCGGTATGGTACACCAGCACTTCAAGTTAGTCGATGTAATGACCGCCGCAGAAAACGTGGTAATGGGTCATATAAAGCATTTTGTCACATCGAAAAAGCGCATGGCTCACCATGTGAACAAGCTGAACGAGAAATACGGTCTTAACGTTACCCCCGACAAGAAGATATACAATATGTCTGTCAGCGAAAAGCAGGCTGTAGAGATAATGAAGGTGTTCTACCGAGGCGCAAACGTTCTTATCCTTGACGAGCCTACAGCGGTGCTTACTCCGCAGGAGATAACTGCACTGTTTGCTATTCTCAGAAAGATGAAGGAGCAGGGCTGTACGATAATCATTATCACTCATAAGATGGCGGAGGTTATGGATATTTCCGACCGTGTTACCGTTTTGCGTAAGGGCGAATGTATCGGTACAGTAAAGACGAGCGAAACCACTCCCCAACAGCTTACCGAGATGATGGTCGGCAAGGCTGTAACGCTTGAAATAGAGCGTCCGCAGTGCTGTGACTATAACGCAAAGCCGATGCTTTCCGTGAAAAATCTCACGAAGAAAAACACAGACGGCGTAAACGTGCTTGATAACGTGAACTTTGACGTATACGGCGGTGAGATACTCGGTGTCGCAGGCATAGCAGGAAGCGGTCAGAAGGAGCTTTGCGAGATAATCGCAGGTCTTGACAAAATGACTGACGGTGATATTGAGTTTGACGGCGACAGCATAAAGGGACTTGATCCCAGAGCGATAATCCGCAAGGGCATAAGTATGAGCTTTGTCCCCGAGGACAGACTCGGTATGGGTCTTGTAGCAGGAATGAGCATAACGAACAACGTTATCCTAAAGTCCTATAACCATAATCCCGGTCCGTTCATAGACAGCAAGTTTGCAAAGAAGCTCGCAGAGCAGATAGTACATGATTTTGATATTTATACCCCATCGGTAAACTACACGGTAAAGAAGCTGTCCGGCGGCAATATACAGAAGGTGCTTCTCGGCAGAGAAATATGGCTCTCGCCCAAGGTGCTTATAACCGCTTATCCCGTAAGAGGTCTTGATATAGGTGCGTCATACAATATATATCATATGTTAAACGAGCAGAAGAAAAAAGGCGTTGCCGTGCTGTTCATAGGCGAGGATCTTGACGTGCTGAAAAGCATTTCCGACAGACTTATGGTAATACACGACGGTGAGATAATCGACATAGTAGACCCCACGACCGTCACTAAGGAAGACATAGGTCTTATGATGGTGGGCGACCATATCAATAAGGGAGAGGAGAAGGCCGTATGAGCATGATACAGATTTCAAAGCGGCAGAAAGGCACATCAAAGCTCGTTGACGTTCTTATAAGAATAGGCGCCATCGTGCTGTCGCTGATATTTATCGGCATTGTTCTTGCCATAATGGGCTATGATCCTTTCAAGGTTTTCGGCAAAATAATACAGACCCCGTTCAAGCGTTTCAAGGACGTTATGAACAAAACGATAATGCTTACCACTCTTTCGCTCGGTATAGCGATAGCGTTCAGAATGAAGTTCTGGAATATCGGTGCTGAGGGTCAGTTCTATATGGGTGCATTCGGTGCGGCATCAATGGCTTTTATGTGTCCCGATCTGCCGCCGATACTCCTTTTACCGCTTATGTGCGTTGCAGGCTTTGTCTGCGGCGGCATATGGGCGCTTATCCCTGCGGTCATCAAAGCAAGATTCGGTGCGAGCGAAACGCTTGTAACGCTGATGATGAACTATATAGCAATAGCCTTTATAAGCTATCTGCAATACGGCCCGTGGAAAGACCCTGCGGCACTCGGTGCGGCAAAGGTGCCTAACTTCTCGGAAAATGCGGTACTGCCCGATGTATTCGGCATTCACGCAGGCTGGATAATTATGCTGGTACTCGTAATTATTATGACGATATTGCTCCGCTACACAAAGCTCGGCTATCAGATAGATGTTATCGGCGAAAGCGAAACCACCGCAAAATATGCCGGTATGAATACGGTTAAAATTCTGGTGATTGCAGTTCTTATCTCCGGCGGTCTTTGCGGAATGGCAGGCTTTATGCAGTCGAGCGCCGTTGAGAAGTCGATAACCGATTCGATGTCGGCAGGTCTTGGCTTTACTGCGGTAATCACCGCCTGGCTTGCAAAGCTGAAGCCGCCCGTTATCGTGGTTGCGTCGTTTATGTTCTCGATACTTCTCCAGAGCGGAAGCTCGCTTCAGGTAATGAAAATACCCTCGTCCATTACGGAAATAATGCAGGGCGTCATAATATTCTTCGTTCTTGCGTGTGAGTTCTTTATAAACTATAAAATATCGTTTCGCAAGCATACCGCAGTAAAGGAGGCTGAATAATGGAGATTCTTCATCAGATAGGTCTGTTTTTACAGACTGCCATTCAGACAGGTACTCCGATACTGTTTGCCATTGTCGGCGGTATACTTTGTGAAAAGGTAGGTCAGATGAACCTCGGTGTCGAGGGTATGATGCTTATGGGTGCATCGCTCGGCTTCGCAGTTGCGTGTGCTACGGGAAATCCTCTGCTCGCTATGCTGGCAGCAGGTGCGGCAGGTGCGGCAGGTGCGCTTATATATGCCTTTATAACCGTCACGCTCAGAGGAAACCAGGTCGTTACCGGTCTTGTGCTGACCATATTCGGCACGGGCGTTTCCGGTCTTATAGGCGGCTGGGTATCAAGCGAACAGATACCCCAGTCGGTAAGCTCGGCATTCCGCCCTGTAGAAATACCTGTTCTCAGCAATATCCCAATACTCGGCGAGGCTGTTTTCTCGCAGGATATATATGTATGGCTCGGACTTGTCATAGCCGTGCTTGCGTATTTCTACCTCAACAAGACAAAGCTCGGACTTTATGTAAGGGCGATTGGCGAAAATCCCGGTGCGGCTGATGCTTCGGGCATAAATGTTACGCTCCATAAGTATATAAATATTCTGCTCGGCGGTTTCCTTTGCGGACTCGGCGGCGCTTATCTGTCAACCGCATTCCTGACAACCTGGCAGGATAACGTTACGGCAGGCGCAGGCTGGATAGCCGTTGCTCTCATCATATTCAGCACATGGAATCCACTCAAGGCGATATTCGCCGCCTACCTTTTCGGTATGCTGAGAGGTTTAAACTACAAGATGCAGGGCTGGGAGATACAGATACCCTCGCAGTTTTTAACAATGCTCCCTTACATCGCCACTATTATAGTGCTGATTTTCATAGCAATGAGAAAGAAGAAAGAGAATCAGCCGCCTAAGGCGCTCGGTGAAGCGTACTTCAGGGAAGAAAGATGATATAAAGGACGGGTTTCTCCGTCCTTGTTTTGCGGTTGAACTTTCAACCGCATTTTTTTATTCTCCGACAGACAAAACACATCTGTCAGTTGTATTACATTCAAAGAGAAAAACTCAGGGGGAACGATTTATGACGTCAGATTATTCTTCCGAGAGCATAAGAGAGCTTTATGAACGCAATTTCGACACTCTCTACAGGGTGTGCTATATGTATATGAAAAATATACAGGATACAGAAGACGCTGTACATAACGCTTTTCTGAAAGCAATCGAAACAAGAAAACAGTTTGAAAGCGAAAATCACGAAAAAGCATGGCTTATCCGTGTTGCTTCAAATATCTGCAAGAATATGCTCAAGGCGGCGTGCAGAAAAAACGAGCCGCTCAACGACAATATTCCCGACAGCAATATAAGCAATGAAGCAAAAGAGCTTCTCAGCGAGCTTTCAAAACTGCCCGACAAGCTGAAAATACCTGTGTATCTGTTCTATTATGACGGATACTCAAGCGAAGAAATAGGACAGATGCTGCATATAAGCTCTTCTGCGGTCCGCACAAGATTGCAGAAAGCGAGGGAACAGCTGAGAAATGTCCTCGGTGACGAAAGGAGCGTTGAATAAAATGACAATTAAACAGGCATTCGATGAAGTAAACGCTACAGACGAGCAGAAGAAAAACGGCCTTGACAGGCTGTTGCAAAGCGACAAGAAACGCAGCTTCATACCGCAGATAAAACGTTATGCCGCAGCGGCCGCCGCAGTAGTTGTCGCCGCAGGCACGGCAGGTGTCGGTATACATTTTGCGGTAACAAACAATCAGGGCGGACCTATAAACGTATCAATAGGCGACAACAGTGCCGCCGACAGTATTATTACGCCTTCGGAAAACACAAAGGTACATTCCGAAAAGAGCGGAATGACTTTCGTTGATGACAAGACATTCTGGGCACAGCTCGGAAAAATAACTTATCGCAGGATAGATAATACACCGACCATAGATACTACAGAAATCAATGCGGCTGATGATTTTGACAGTCTTTTCTGCACGGATAAGCAGGTTCAGAGTGAAATGCTTAAGCTGTTTGATAATGCAATTGACATCACAAACAAATATATCGTTCTTCCCGACAGCAATGCGGCGGTAGGCATATCCTCGGATATGAGTGTACAGGAAATTGAAAGCTTCAAAAACAACAGTGCCAACTGCTTTGTCGGCACGGGCTATTATGAAAATGAACGTTTTTATTATGCCGACAAAGCGTATTTCGGTTTTGACACCTCAGAGGAATTTATAAACACCGTATCACAGGTATATACGGGAAATTACTCAGATAATTTCACGGAAGATTTTTATGATTACTGCCCCGATTACATTCAGCCGGCGGATAAAAATAACATAAAATCGAATTTCGGTATAAATATCGGCAAAGAGCTTCCGATAACAGAACCCTACTCAGCGCATGCACAGTATTGTGCGGCTGTTTATACCGATGAAAGCCATAATTCTTTGATACTGTTATCGCTTACCGCAAAAGAGGGCAATAACGACAGCAAAACGTTTGAGCTTAAATATATACCTATGAAATATGTTGACGGAAAACTTCGTATAGTTGTTGAGATATATAACACGATTTTTATGGACGTAAACGCATACTCCGATAATTTTATGTATAATTGCGGAATGGCAAGCGAAATAGAATCAGACGCGAAAACCATTGATATAACCTCTGTGGCGGGTGACAGCGACAACTTATCTCAGCCCGAAGAAACCAAAGCAGGAACAACAATTTCCGCAACTTCCACCGCACCTCAGACTACCGCAATAACAACCACCACAACCACAACAACCACAACGACCACCACAGCCACAACAACCATCGCAACCACGACAACCACCGCAGCATCAAAAGCACCGACAACATCGGCAACTGTAAAGCCCGCCCCCGCACCGTCGGACACGGCAATAAATGTTACTCTCAGAATGAAAGGCAGTGCCGCCTATCTCGATAAGGGTATGCTGCTTTATTATAAGGTCGACAAGGCATTCCTTACAAACAACGAAGTTATAAAAATAAAAGAACTCAAAATTTCGGAAGTACCGTATATCAACACAAACGGCAGTGATTACACCTTCAAGAGCCTTGATTACGGCACATACGTTATAGGCGGTCCTATGATGAAGCCTACCGGCGACAACGGCTTTACGGTATTCACCGTAACCGAAAAGAGCAGTAACAGCGTTATAAATGTAGACCTGACTAACGGCACGCTCTCTGCCGGAAAATTTGAGGTTGTAGGCGAAACAAGCGATTTCACCCTGTCAGACCTTGCGGATATGTATTATGAAAGCATGGAAGTCAACGGTAAGAAATATGAGCTTTGCGACACAGATACCACGGACGGATGGTTTACGGGAGCTGTGATAGAGGACTACGGCAAGGGCGAGGACGGTTGTGTAAGAAAAATCTATGCAAACGGAAGCGGCAACACCCTGCATTTCAGAATAAATAACAAGGATTATTACAACATATCCGATGTTGTTTACCGTGAAGTGTCGTTCAGCAATGGCGATAAAACCATAAAATGCACAAAACCGTATGTCGGCTACGATGAATTTAAAAAGGTGACCGGCGAATATGCCGAGGATTCCGTAATAACGGTCACTCAGCCTGTGACAAGGGATAATTACGACAAATTCGGTTATATTTCAATAGACCCGCATAAAGAAAGCCGCTTTATTACCGACAATAACAACAAGCCGCTGAAAAATAAGACCTTATCCCTTACATATCTTGATGAGCTTGATATTGCCGATATAAAGAGCGGAAAGGCGGCATCAAAAACAAACAAATACGACAGAATGTTTGATATTATAAGTACGACCGGAAACGGAGCGGTATATACGTCTATGATACAGAAGGAAACCGGCACGACAAATATATATTACGGTTACGTCGGAGCATACGTCTGGAATGATGACACAGATGTAGATCCCAATGACGATAACAACACAATTCTGCTGTACCGGGTATCATCGGATGGCTTCAAGTATATCGGCACTTGCAAATACGGACTGATTAAATAAGATTACTCCGATAAGTATCATAATATCCCAGCGATAAGCAAAAAGCCGTTCGCAGAGCTGAAAAACGGCTCTGTGAACGGCTTTATTCATACCCGCTACGATAATCGTTTTCTTAAGCATTCCGGTATTTTTGCGGTGTGCGGATTAACCGGCGTTCTGACAGCCGTAATCCCTCCCGCCGTGTTTTTTGCATCTCGCCAAATAAAAAATTACGTCAAACTACTTGACAACCGCATTTTAATATGATATAATAATCACGCTGTTCTAAAGACAGCAGGTCGGTTTACCGCTAACGAGCATATGCTCACCTGCCGAGGAATGGGAAGAATACTGAATTTTCTGCCCTTTTCTGTCTTACAGAGGAGGGCATTTTTATTAAATGTTTTTCCTTTTTACGAACAGTAAATCACGAAAGGAGAAAACAATATGCCTAGTGAGAAAGTTTTACAGGTAAAGCAGAATTACGTTGCTGAACTCGCTGAAAAGCTCAAGAAGTCCGCTTGCGGTGTGCTCGTTGATTACAGCGGTATCACAGTTGCCGATGACACAGTTCTGAGAAAGGAACTTCGTGAGGCAGGTATCGACTACTTCGTAGTTAAGAACACTCTTTTAAAGCGTGCAGCTGAGATGGCAGGCGTTGAGGGTATTGAGGATGTTCTCGAAGGAACAACAGCTCTCGCACTCGCAGAGGAAGACATCGTAACTGCTCCTAAGATCCTGTACAAGCAGGAAGAAGCAAGCAACGGATCATTCTCAATCAAGAAGGGATTCGTTGACGGTAAGGGCATCAGCAAGGACGAAGTTGTTGCATACGCAAAGCTTCCTACAAAGGAAACACTGCTTGCACAGCTGGTATTTATGCTTCAGTCCCCTATCCAGAAGCTCGCTATCGCAGTAAGCGAAATCGAGAAGAAGCAGTCCGAATCAGCAGAATAATTTCTGTACGGACGAAATCGGCGGCATAAACCTGCCGTAACACAAACAATGAAAACATATTAACGGAGGATAATTAAAATGGCTTCAGAGAAAATTTTAGCTATGATTGAAGAAGTAAAGGGCTTATCAGTATTAGAGCTCAACGAGCTCGTTAAGGCTCTCGAAGAAGAATTCGGTGTATCTGCAGCAGCAGTTTCAGTAGCAGGCCCCGCAGCAGGCGGCGCAGCAGCAGCTGAAGAAAAGACAGAATTTGACGTAGTTCTCGCATCATTCGGTGATGCTAAGATGGCTGTTATCAAGGCAGTTAAGGACGTTTGCGGTCTTGGTCTTAAGGAAGCTAAGGAGCTCGTTGAAGCTGCTCCTAAGGCTATCAAGGAAGGCGCTTCTAAGGCTGAAGCTGAGGAAATCAAGGCTAAGCTCGAAGAGGCTGGCGCTAAGATCGAACTCAAGTAAGTTCTGCGCTGAATATGCTTTTTCAAAGGACGGGTTCTGCCCGTCCTTTTCTATATGCAAAAATATAAAGAAATACCCTTGCAAACTCCAAAACGTTTCGCAAGGGTATTTTACAGATATATAATTAATTCTGCTTTGAATTGAGATATTCCTCGCAGGCTTTTAAAATCGCCTTGTCCTGCTCCCAGTTCAGCTTGTTCATAGCCTCCCCGTAGCTTAACAGCCAGTCGCCTATTACCTCTTCCTGCTGAATCTTCACGGCGGCATCCCTGTCAAACCTTCCTGCAAAGAATACGCTTGTCTTTTCGGTGTTGTCAAGCGTGTGGAATGTGTACTCCGCGCGGAAATCTTCATCTAATTCCGCATTAAGTCCGCACTCCTCGAAAACCTCACGCAGAGCGGTCTCACGCTCATTCTCGCCGTACTCGATGTGACCCTTCGGAAAGCCGATATGACCGCTGTTGTTCTTGATAAGAAAATATCTGCGGTCATCGCCGCTTCCTGTGTACATTACCGCACCGCAGGTCTTTTCATATAAGGCGAATATCTCAGAGGTGTGGAACTG
>ENA-OZHZ01001002-OZHZ01001002.1-human-gut-metagenome-genome-assembly--contig:-NODE-1002-length-11823-cov-4.977821_pt1 | contig 11823 bp, 7 predicted proteins | sample MGYA00244053_ERZ653699 | MGnify/ENA primary metagenome ERZ653699 (study PRJEB26926, sample SAMN06165200) | human gut metagenome | biome: ENVO:00009003; feature: ENVO:2100002; material: ENVO:00002003...
GGGCAGGGGTCGTTGGGGCCGACCTTGTGCTCCTTACGCACCGGCGCACGCTTGACCTGAGACTTGTCCGGGGCGGAGGTGCCGGTCTCCTTGGCCACCTTCTCCCGCTTGACTTCCTGGGCGGGACGCAGCTGCACCAGGAACATCCGGCGGATGGTCTCCTCCTTGATGGCGGTGATCATGGCCTCGAACATCTGGTAGCCCTCTTCCTTGTAGGCCACCACCGGGTCGTGCTGGCCGTAAGCCCGCAGACCGATGCCCTGCTTCAGATCGTCCATGGCGTCGATGTTGTCCATCCAGTATTCGTCCACCACCCGGAGCATGACCACACGCTCCAGTTCCCGCATGATCTTGGGGGTGTAGGCGGCTTCCTTGGCCTCGTAGGTGTGCTGGGCAATTTCAAAAACGGTGTCCGTCAGCTCATCGGCATTCATGGCCAGCAGCTGCTCCCGGCGGGACGCCAGGGTGCCTTTGGCGAAGTAGATGCCCTCCATGGCGTTGGCCAGCCCCTTCAGGCCGTCCTCGTTCACCTCGCCGCCATGCCCGCTGAGGGCGGTGGAAACGTCGCTCTCCACAAGGGAGCGGAGCATCTGCATCATGTTCTCCCGCAGATCTTCCCCATCCAGCACCTTCTGCCGCTGGGCGTAGATGACCTCACGCTGGGTGTTCATGACATTATCGTATTCCAGAACGTTCTTTCTTGCGCGGAAGTTCCGGGATTCTACGCTCTTCTGGGCGTTTTCCACGGCGTTGCTGAGGATTTTCGCGTCGATGGGGGTATCCTCGTCCAGCCCAAGAGAGTCCATCATGCTCATCACCCGGTCGGTGGAGAACAGGCGCATCAGATCGTCCTGTAAGCTCAGGTAGAAGCGGCTCTCGCCGGGGTCGCCCTGACGGCCGGAACGGCCGCGCAGCTGATTGTCGATCCGCCGGGACTCGTGGCGCTCGGTGCCGATGATGAACAGGCCGCCGGCAGCGCGAACCTGCTCCGCCTCCTGCGCGATGGCGGCCTTGTGCTTTTTCAGCAGCTCCTCGTAGGTATGGCGAACTTTCAGAATTTCCGGGTCGCTGGTCTCGGCGTAGGAGTCGGCCTCCTGTAAAAGCTCCTCCGGGAAATCCATTCTCGCAAGCTCCGCTTTCGCGAGGAAATCGGCGTTGCCGCCCAGCATGATGTCGGTACCACGGCCCGCCATGTTGGTGGCGATGGTCACGGCGCCCAGCTTGCCCGCCTGGGCAACAATCTGGGCTTCCTGCTCATGATGCTTGGCGTTCAGAACGCTGTGGGGGATGCCCTCCCGTTTCAGCAGCTTGCTGAGGATTTCACTTTTTTCAATAGAAATTGTACCAACCAGCACGGGCTGACCCTTTTCGTGGCACGCCATCACCTGCCGGATGATGGCGCGGAACTTGCCCGCTTCGGTCTTGTACACCACATCGGGGTGGTCGATACGGATGACGGGACGGTTGGTGGGAATTTCCACCACGTTCAGACCATAGATCTCGGTGAACTCAGTGGCCTCCGTCTTTGCCGTACCAGTCATACCGGACAGCTTCTTGTACATACGGAAGTAGTTCTGGAAGGTGATGGTTGCCAGCGTCTTGCTCTCGGCGGCGATCTTCACGCCCTCCTTGGCCTCGATGGCCTGATGCAGACCCTCGTTGTACCGGCGGCCGTACATGAGACGGCCGGTGAACTCGTCCACGATGATGACCTGACCGTCCTTGATGACGTAGTCAATGTCCCGCTTCATAAGGCCGCGGGCCTTCATGGCCTGATTGATGTGGTGAGAGAGGGTAGCGTTCTCCGCATCGGCCAGATTTTCCACGCCGAAGAACTTCTCCGCCTTGGCGATGCCGCTGGCGGTGAGGGACACGGTGCGCTGCTTTTCGTCCACGATGTAGTCGCAGTCGTAGTCGTCGTGGATCTCCTTCTCATCGGTCTTGGCGAAGACCTGCTTGCGCAGAGTGGACACGAAATGGTCGGCCATTTCGTACAGCTTGGAGGAATCCTCCCCCTTGCCGGAAATAATCAGCGGGGTGCGGGCTTCGTCGATGAGGATAGAGTCCACCTCGTCCACGATGGCGAAGGCGTGTCCCCGCTGCACCAGCTCGGACTTGTAGATCGCCATGTTGTCCCGGAGGTAGTCAAAGCCCAGCTCGTTGTTGGTGCAGTAGGTGATGTCGGCGGCGTAGGCCACCCGGCGCTCCGCCGGGGACATGCCGGGGATCACCAGACCAACGGTCAGCCCCATGTAGCGGTAGACCTTGCCCATCCACTCAGAGTCACGCTTGGCAAGGTACTCGTTGACGGTGACCACGTGAACGCCCTTACCGGTCAGCGCGTTTAGGTAGCAGGGCAGAATGGCAACCAGCGTCTTGCCTTCACCGGTCTTCATTTCGGCGATGCGCCCCTGATGGAGCACGATGCCGCCGATGAGCTGAACGGGGTAGGGGCGCATTCCCAGCACCCGGTCGGCCGCTTCCCGAACGGCAGCAAAGGCTTCCGGCAGGAGGTCGTCCAGCGTCTCCCCCTGATCCAGCCGGTTCTTGAACTCGGCGGTTTTGGCCTTCAGGACTTCCTCGGAAAGCGCCTTGTAGTCGTCCTCCAGCGCCAGAATTTTATCCACCGTGGGCTGGATTTTCTTAATTTCCCGCTGGGAGCGGGTGCCGAAAATTTTTTCAAATACTCCCATATGTTTCTCCTTTTGTGCCTTCCGAACAGTTTCGGCGGCACAGGTCATTTTGGGTATTATAGCATAAGCGCAAAGAGAATAAAAGTCGAATTTATGAACAAAAAGCGGCTTCGCGCCCTCTTTTTCCTCACCGAACTACCAAATTCACTGTCTGTCGGCGAAAAAGGCTTCGATTTCTTCCTTCGCCGCCTGCACCCGCCCCTGCTGGCAGAGGGGTTTTCCGCCGCCGCGGCCATGGAGCGCGGCGGTCATGTCCCGACCCAGCTGCCGCAGGTCGCCCTGATGGGCGATCAGGCAGTAGGCGTAACCGCCGTCGCTGCCGCTGAACACTGCCGCCGTGCCGCCGCACTTGTCCGCGATAGCATCCGCCAGTTCCCGGACGCCGTCGGCGCTTAAGCCTTCCTCAAAGTGCAGGACATTGCCGCGGTTTCCATAACTTTCCGCGATTCCGGCAAAGACCCGCTTTTCCAGACCAGCCATGCGGTACTTTTGCGCCGAAAGCAGCTCGTTCATCCGTCGTGCGGCTTCGCCGGTCTCCGTTATTTTGGCGGAAAATGCCTGAGAAACCTGCCGGTTCTGGTCAAAGGCCGCATTCAGCAGCGCCAGCGCCTGTGACCCGCAGGCCATCTCGATCCGGGTGCCGCCCCGGAAGCTCACCGCGCTCAGCAGCTTGATGAGGCCGATTTCCCCCGTAGCCGCCACATGGGTGCCGCAGCAGGCGCAGCAGTCGTAGCCCGGAATCTCCACGATCCGCACCGGGCATGCAAGGGCTTTTTTCGAGCGGTAGGGGATGGCGGGCAGCTCCTCCGGACTGGGATACCAGCACCCCACGGGCAGGTTCTGCCACACTGCTCCGTTGGCCTCCGCTTCGATTTCCGGCAGCACCTGCGGCGGGATGACCCCGTCAAAGTCGATGGTGATGACGTCCGCGCCCATGTGGAAGCCGGTATTGTGGCAGCCGTAGCGGCGGTTGAGAATCCCGGAGACGATATGCTCCCCGGAATGCTGCTGCATCCGCGCAAAGCGCAGGTCGTAGTCGATCACACCCGTGACCTCCGCGCCCGCTTCCAGGGGCGCTTCGCACAGGTGAATTACCGCCCCCTCCCGTTCCCGGGTACCGCGCACCCGGACGCCGTTCAGGGTTCCCGAGTCCCCCGCCTGACCGCCGCCCTCGGGGTAAAAGGCAGTAGCGGCCAGCGTGACCTCCCATCCGTCCGCGGCCTTCGCGCAGGAAAGCACCGCCGATGTAAAGCGGGAAAGGTGAGAATCTTCATAATAAAGCTTGCGTGTTTCCATATCGCACCTCGAAAAATGGCAATTTTGTTCATTATACCACGGTGCCGCTGGCATTGCAACGCCCCGGCTTTACAGAAATTTGAAGTGGAATTTTGAAAAAAGTGCTTCTCTTTTGCCGAATTATCATGTAGAATGAGAAAACGTGAGAAAAAACAACGAGGTGACCGATCATGCCAGCAAATTACGCCCATTACCGCTTCGGAAAGCAGCTGCTCTCCGGGATGTGTCCCAACGACCGCCGAAGCATCCAGCGGTTCCGGCGGCTTTACGATATGGGTCTGCACGGGCCGGATATTTTCTTTTACTATAACCCCCTGATCAAAACCGCCACGGGACAGCTGGGCGGCGTCTTCCACGCCCAGTCCGGGCAGGAATTTTTCGCCCGGGTCTGCGCCCAGGCGGGCAGCGAGGCCGGGCGGGTCTATCTTCTGGGGCTGCTGGGACATTACTGTCTGGATTCCCTGTGCCACCCCTACGTGGAGAAAAAGGACGCGGACGGCAGCGCCCGTCACGTGGAGCTGGAATCGGAATTCGACCGGTATCTGCTGGAAGCCGACGGCGTCCCTCAGCCCCACACCTACGACGGCAGCGCCCACATGCGCCTGACCCGGGGGGAGTGCGTCACGGTTGCCCTCTTTTATCCCCCCGCCACCCCGGCGAACATCAACGCCTGCGTCCGCAACATGGCCCGCGCCACCCGGTTTCTGGTGGGCGAGAACCGCAAGCATGTCCGGCGTCTGCTGCGCCTGACCCGCAGCCCGGCCATTGAGGATCAACTCATGCCGGAACATGGCGACGACCGCTGGCTGTGGATGGACAGCGAAATGCTGGTGCTGTACAACCGCGCCCTCAAGCGCTACCCCGTTTTGCTTAGCCAGCTGGACGAATACATGCGCACCGGCGAACCCCTGGGAGAGGATTTCGTCCCGGCCTTCGGCTGATCTGTAAGGAGTGGTAGAAGTGAAAAAAATCAAACTCACCGCATTGGAGCGGAGCTGGATTCTCTATGACATCGGCAATTCCGCGTTCATCCTGCTGGTTTCGACACTGGTTCCCGTCTATTTTAATTCTCTCGCCACCGCCGGCGGACTGAACGAGTCATTGTACTTATCCTATTGGGGCTACGCCGGTTCCGCTGCCACGCTGCTGGTGGCCGTCATCGGCCCCATCTGCGGCACGCTGGCTGACCACCGGGGCTTCAAGAAGCCGATTTTCATGGCCTGTATGCTTCTGGGCGTTCTCGGCTGCGCCGCCATGGGCGTGACTGCGGGATGGCTGGCATTTCTGGTGGTGTTCGTTCTCGCCAAAGTGGGGTATTCCTCCAGTCTGGTGTTCTACGACGCCATGCTCCCGGAGGTCACCACTGACGAGCGGATGGACACGGTATCCTCCATGGGCTACGCCTACGGCTATATCGGTTCCGTGATTCCCTTCATCCTCTGTCTGCTGCTGGTGCTGTTCGGGGGCAAGATTGGCATCGGCGCGGGAACGGCCATGGTCGTTTCCTTCCTCATTACCGCCGTGTGGTGGTTCGTATGCACCCAGCCGCTGCTGAAGCGTTACCGCCAGACTGCCTTCGTGGAGCACGGCGGCAATCCCGTTTCTTCCACCTTCCGTCGGTTGAGAGACACCTTCCGGGAGGTTCGGCAGCAGAAGCATATTTTCCTGTACCTGCTGGCCTTTTTCTTCTTCATCGACGGCGTTTACACCATCATCGACATGGCCACGGCCTACGGCACTGCTCTGGGTCTGGACACCACCGGGCTGCTGCTGGCGCTGCTGCTGACTCAGTTCGTGGCCTTCCCCTGCTCCATCGCCTTCGGCCGGTTCTCCGCCAAGTACGACACGGGGCTGCTCATTAAGATCTGCATCCTCTGCTACACCGGCATTACCCTGTTCGCGGTATTTCTTGTGTCCCAGTGGCAGTTCTGGGTACTGGCGGTTCTGGTGGGTATGTTTCAGGGCGGCATTCAGGCACTGAGCCGCAGCTACCTCGGGAAAATCATCCCGGCGGAGCGCAGCGGCGAATACTTCGGTCTCATGGACATTTGCGGCAAGGGCGCATCCTTCCTTGGTACGACCCTGATCGCCGTGGTCAGCCAGCTCACCGACGGGCAGTCATTCCATGTCTTCGGGCTGGAGCTACAAAACGAAAACATCGCCGTGGGTACGCTGGTCGTCATCTTCGCCATCGGCTTCGTCCTGTTCTGCAAGGCGGACAGGCTGAATAAGCAGTACATACACACTTAAATTAAGAATGCCGGGGGCTGACCACCCCCGGCACTATTTTTACCGTTTCTTCTTATTATTCAACAGCACCGCAAGCCCGATTCCAGACAGAACCATCACCCCGACAGCAATCCAGATCAAATCGCCGGTGCGGGGATTCCTGCGAGAACCCAGAGAAACCGGGACGGGCGGCACGTAGACCACCTCGTCGCAGTTGCGCACCCGGAGAACCGGCGTGCCGACGCTGTCCAGATGGAGAATGCCGATTGCCCGCACGGTGCGGCCCTTCTTCACCCGAGAAGCAAGATCGTTCACCCAGTCCGCGCCGGACACAATGCCGTCCTCGATCAGAATTTCCGCGAAGTCGCCGTCGCCGTCCTTCAGGGTGATACGGGAAACGACTTTTCTGTCGTCAGTGTAGGTCACCTTCGTCACCTTGCCCTCCACCTGCATCAGACGGCCGCCGTTGGTATCGTAATCCATGGCGTCCTCGTTCGGGGTGGTTTTCGGCGTGTAGTTGTAAAGCGGTTCGTCCTGCACTTCGTAGTCGATAATCTTCAGCACCACGTTGCCGCCGCGGATTTCCTTCCGCCCGACCACTTCGATGGGCGTGCCGACTTCGATGTCTTTCTCTTTCTCTTTCTTCGTGAAGGGCACCAGCGCAACGCCGCCGGTATCGTCCTGCAAATAGAGCGTTTTGTAGAAAGTGTTGCCGGGATGGGAGGTTCCGGAGGTCGCCCAGCCGCGAATGTGGTATATCTCCCCGGCCTTGCCGGAGCGCATTTCGCCGATGGTGACCAGCTCTGGACACGCCGCCCGCTCAATTTTCAGCAGCGCTTCCACGATTCTCTGATTCCCGCTGACGGGTTTCCAGATATTGTCCGGTTCCTTCATGGCGCTGTCTTCCAGGAACAGTCCGCCGCTGACGTACACTTTGCCGTCGCCCGGGAGTTCCTCACCGGCAAGCAGCACCGTATCTTCGCCGGTTTCCTGCCCGTCGGCGTCCGCGTCTATGCCGTGGGTGGTATCACGCCCCTTCACCAGCCAGGTGCCGTTCCCCGGATTTACGGTGCAGCCGGCGCGCTGGGTGTAGGTCTGCTCCTGCGTCAGGGATTTCGTCAGGCCGCTGTCAGGGTTGAACACGTTGGTGGATATACTGCTCGCAGTGTCGTCGTTCAGGCGCATCGTCGCGCCCATGGCTTCCAGCAGCCTGTTCAGCTCGCCGGAGGTATGTAGATTCCGGTCGTCCATGTCCGACTGGCCACAGAGAATGACCGTGCCGCCGTTTTCGACAAACGTCCTGACTTTCTCCACAAATTCTTCGTCAAATGCCTCCGCCGGGGCGGTTATCAGCAGGAGGTCGCTGTTTTCGGGCAGCTCGCCGTCCAGAATATCCACTGCTATATTGACCTTGGCGGCGATAGCTTTCAGCCGGTTCAGCTTATCAACGCCGGAATTGCCGTGGGAAGCGTCCACGGAGATGCGCTTCACCTGCTCCGGGACGTGGAAGCTCAGGCTCAGCGTGTCCTCGTAGGTGCGGTCTTCTCCGTTCACGCTGCCGGCCGCCTCGACCCGGAACTCCGTCACGCCCAGTTCCGGGTGGGCGTAGGAGAAGGTGTAGTCCAGCGTGCTCATCCCCGCAACTTCTCCCAGATCGGAGACTGTGCTGACAAGCGTCTCGTCGGCATAAAGCGACAGCGCGTCCAGATCAAATTCCACCGACTCGTCATTGTACAGCTCCACCATCAGCTCGATCTCCTCGTCCCGGGCAGGGGTGAGGGTGTCCGAAGTGAAGCTTTCGATGCCGATATCGTCATACCCGTCCATCCACACGGGCGCGGTTACGGCCACGTCCCCATCCGGCTGGGTGATACGGAGATAGTAGTAGCTGTGTCCGCTGGAGGCGGACAGTTCCAGCACCTGCGAAGGCGTTTCGACATACTCACTCACAAGCACTGCCCCGCCGTCCGTCACCACCTCCACATTGCCGATGGCCTCGTCCGTGGGGTCGCTCAGGAAAACGGTGATTTCCGCTTCCTCCGATTTGGGGAGGATGCTGCCCATGACCGTACCGTTCAGCTCATAATAAATGGCAAGGTCACTGTCCTGCGTGGCGTAGACCCGGCGGTCCTTCATGGCAGCGTACAGCGCTTCCTCCGTCAGACTTTTCGCCAGCACCACAGTCCGCGCGTCGCTGGCATCGCCCCACTGCCCGTTGTGGTTATTCTGGTTGTTGGTGGGCGCGACGTGCCAGCCCTTGTCCAGCGCCAGATCATAATACTCGCAGTCCACCACGCCGTCCTCCCCGGCCACCTCCAGCAGGGAGACTACCGCGTCATATCGGGGGCTGTAGTGGTCGAACCGCTCAAAATCCCCATGAACGGTATCCGGATGGTTGAACTGGCTGACGGAACCGGGGACGGCGGTCAGCGCCTTATAGTAATTTTCCAGCGCGGCGGTGACGTTGGTAAACGCTTCCTGATCTCTGGTCTGCCAGCCGGGGGTATTGAAGGTGGAGATGTGCCCCAGCTGCTTATCTTCAGGCCATGTCATCTCAAAGCCGAAAAGCCCCACAAAATCCCCGTTGGTCACGGAAGCGGCCGCCTGCTTCCCAGCCGCCCAGTCAGCGCTGATGTCCGCACCATCCGCGTCGATGGCGCCCATATCAGCGTTGTCAAAGGAATCGCTGTGGTCGGTCACGGCGAAAAAGTCCAGACCATCCACCTGCGACGCGTATTGGAACGCTTCCTCCACGCTCCCGGCGCCGTTGGAAATATCGGTGTGGGCGTGGAGCTGACCGAAGTACAGATTCCAGTCAAGGTCAAATTCTTCCGTGAAAATGACCCGGGTCACTTCCCCGGGTTCGCAGCCCCCGGCGATGGAATATGTCTTGAGATACGCCGTTCCGAAGTCCTTTTCAAAGCAAATTGGCCCGGCATACAGCGCATCGGGCTGGTAATTCACCCCGTCGGCGGAGACTGCGTAATAAATGTCGGCGCTTTCGTCCTCGCAGGTCAGGGTAATCTCCTCCCCGGCGCGGATCGTGCCGCCCTCGGGCAAAACGGTCACACTGGGCGACGTTTCCACCACTTCTCCCGGCTCCTCCAGCTCCTCCGGCTCCGGGTCGTCCTGCACCTCCATGCGCCGGTACAGCATAAAGATGCTGACGTAGGAGTCCGGTGCTTCCTCAATATCGACGTCCCTGCATGCAAGGAAGTCATTCTCAAGAAGCGTATCGGAGACCAGCGTCACCGGCTCGCTTCCGTTGCAGCCGTGAAAGGAAAAATATTCGCCATCCCAGAGAACCTGCCATTCGTATGTCCCGGAAGCGATGCCGTTTCTGTCGTCTTCCATGGGTGCGGCGGACACGCCGTGAGCGTCCGTCAGAATGACCCCGTTCGCCGTCATGGTCAAGTCCCATTCCGCACCGGCGGCAACCGTGTCGCCGGTGAAGGTGGGTTTCGTGGCGGAAATCACAAAATCTTCTCCCAGCAGGATACCCGGCGCGTCGCCAAGGGGCGTCACCAGCACGTATTGCCCGCTGGTCAGTTCCTCCATGCCGGTGATCTCCTGATACACCGTCGCCGCTCCGGCGGGAAGCCGGAACAACGAAAAAAGAGCTGCCGCCAATACAACTGACAGCAACCCTCTGGCTACCAACCTTCTTATCATACCAAACCCTCCCGATTTTTTCAGAGTTTCCTCCCGGAACCCCCGAAAAATCATCGCCGGCTTGGCTGCGGATAGTATTCAACCAGCTGTCAACGATCTGCCGTTTGTATCAGAGGTTCCCTTATCCGTTTGGGAATATAGCACAGCCATTTTTCGACGTTTTACCTCTTTTGAGTTAATGCACTACAGGTAGTGGTTTTCTTCCGCTTATATACACAAGATGTAGTAAAGATTCAGTTAAAATTCTTCCTCAGCAGCGAGTGGCTGACGATCAGAAGACACGCCCACAGGAACAGGCTCAGCGCCCAATAGCCGCTGCAGACCATGGGGCTGGACACCACGATCAGCACGGCGAACAACACGTTTCCCATGGTCACCGTCCCCATGGCGGACAGCACGTTCAGCACCAGTGCCAGCAGCGTCAGCCCCAGCGACAGCAGCGAAATGCCGCGCACCAGCTTCAGTGTGCGTGCGTCTTTCTCCTTTTTCGCACCGTAAATCAGGCACGCGGGCGGCGCGAAAAATGCCACAGCCAGCACCGTCAGCACAGCCTGCGCCCCCGCGCTGACATTCTGAGAAAAGCCGGGGATAAATCCCAGCCCCGCGCACAAAATAAACAGACCGCCCCACAGGGCAAACAGCAGCTTTTTAGACATAAGGTTCTCCTTTTCAGGTAGATGTAGTGTCCCCATTTTAACCGAAATCGGCGCAAAAGGCAACAGCGAATCCCGTCGAACCCCGCCGGTGAAAAAAAACTGGACAGTTCTGCCAACATCTGCTATAATGTCAGGAATAGTATTGGGGAAGGGAGTGTTTTTCCCATGAAATGTCCGTTTTGCGGCGATCAGGAAAGCAAGGTCGTCGATTCCCGCCACTCGGAGGACGGCCTGAGCATCCGCCGCCGCCGGGAGTGTATGGGCTGCCAGCGCCGGTTCACTACCTATGAGATCGTGGAAAGCCTGCCCATCATCGTTGTGAAGCGGGACGGCTCCCGCCAGAACTTTGACCGCAACAAAATTCTCAATTCCATGATCCGCGCCTTTGACAAGCGGAAAGTGGACGTCACTGACCTCGACCGCATCACCACCGAGATCGAGCAGACCATCCAGAACACGCTGGAGCGGGAGATCAGCACCGACAAGATCGGTGAGATGGTCATGGAGCGTCTGAAGCCTCTGGACGAGGTGGCCTACATCCGCTTTGCCTCCATCTACCACCGGTTCCAGGATGCGGGCAGCTTTATGCGGGAGATCAGCAAATTCCTGGAGGAAAAATAATGAGCACGATCCCAACTGAAATCACCGCCGCCACGGAAGGCTCGCTGGACATTGCCTCCATCAAAAGCGTGATGGACGGCTTTGACCCTGCCTCGCTGCTGCCTGACCTGAGCAAGGTTTTCGGCAGTCTGGTGGGCGTGTGCCGCGTCGCCGTGATGATCGGCCCGGTCATCGCGCTGATCCTTGGACTGGCGTATCTGTTTCTCGCGCCGAAGGAGGCCAACTACTACTTCGGCTACCGCTGCTATTTCGGCATGGGCAGCGTCCGCGCATGGCGGTTTACCCAGCGGATCGCAGGGATGATCCTCGGCGGGCTGGGGCTGATCCTCACCGTTATCATGGCCATCGTCACCGCCGGTTACGGCAGTATGGATTCGATGGACATGGTGTGGAGCGCGGTAAACTGTCTGATATGGGAAGCAGTCCTTCTGCTGATCGGCACCATCGCCATCAACCTGATCGCCATGGCGAATTTCGACGCCAAGGGCGAGTACCGACACAAAGCGGGAAAGCCGAAGAATTCCCCGCGGGATACAAAATAAGCATAACATCCGGCTGTCGTGCGGCAGCCGGATGTTGTTTTGCCGTTTGCGAGCGGCGAACTCTGCGGGGCTTCCTGATACACTGATACTATTTCCTGATTAAAATCTTAATTT
>ENA-OZHZ01001020-OZHZ01001020.1-human-gut-metagenome-genome-assembly--contig:-NODE-1020-length-11712-cov-6.693403_pt1 | contig 11712 bp, 8 predicted proteins | sample MGYA00244053_ERZ653699 | MGnify/ENA primary metagenome ERZ653699 (study PRJEB26926, sample SAMN06165200) | human gut metagenome | biome: ENVO:00009003; feature: ENVO:2100002; material: ENVO:00002003...
CGCCGTCTTTATTAACCATTGTAGCCATCGGTATCGGTGCAATGGAGGTCACGAGATATATTTCTATCATGCGTCCGTAGGTGATGATGAAGATACAGATTGTAAGCGCCCATGTGCAGATGCCGACAAACAGGCTTTGGAACCACAAACCGATGAGCGGTCCGATGTCCATTTCCATAAGCCGCTGTTCCAGATCGACAACAATCGAGCTGATGTCAATGGAGGCGTCGCTTGAAATAACGCCCGCAGCGCTGTTTACAACGCTTTGCCCCACATCGAAAACACCCATCACGATGTTCCATGTGTTGGTAACAATCAGAACAGCACAAGCTGTCTTGAAAATCCACTTAAAGAACATCCAGGTATCTACATCGCCGTGCATATTGTTTTTGTCAGAGACCATCTGGATTAGCTCCAGAGTCATGACAAAAGCGAGAATCACACCGGCAATCGGGATGATGACATTTTCAGAAAGTGAACGGATCATGTTGTAGATCGCAGCGTTCCACGCCTGCGGCGTGGCTCCGACTTGCGCTGAAATATCTGCCACCTGCCCGTTCACGCTGTCAAACAGCCCGGAGAGGTTGCCGATAATGCCGCTGACCAATATTTCTTTCAGCCATTCTCCGATTGCATCAATAACCATTCCCATGGAAGCCGAACACCTCCTTTCCGGCTCCCACCCAAGCTATTGGATGGGAGCCAAAAGTGCAAAATTATGGGGATGCCTATTACCGGTATTAACCGAAAAGTCCGGTGAGCAGGGGAACGAGGGTCATGCCGATCAGCGCAACACCGCCGCCAGCCATGAGCTGTTTCATGCCCTGACTTTTTGCGCCTGGATTATCATTTCCGTAACCTTCCAGCAGGTTAATCACGCCCCAGATACCGAGACCGGCTCCAAGAGCAACAACGAGAGTCTGAAGAACATCAACAGCAGAGTTAAAAAATTCCATAGATTAAACGTCGCTGAACGCAAGAAGCGCAAAGCTCAATGCGTACCGCATAAAGCCGCACAGACCACAGGACTTAACGCTCAGCTCTCCTTTCAAAAATTTTGATTTTGTTTGATTTTTGAAAGTGGTCGTTCTGTCTTGGATGTCTTATCTATCATAAAAACCGCCGTTAAGCGGTTGCTGACTCGTCGGATGCGTCTACCTCATAAACCTCGTAAACATCATCCGCTTTGGTTTTGAGCCGGGTTGAAAGGTACTTCTCAATATCAAAGTTGTTCTTTGGACTTGCGTCTGACAGATACTTGTAGTTCGGGTGCTTTGTTATATCAAACTTATCCGATAAAAACGGGCGCACACCACGGAGCTGCAGAATACATTTACCGCCGTCGAGGACGGCAAGCTCATCTATCGTTGCAAGATCCTTACCGAGTTTCTGATAATTAAGAGAATGGGAAACTTCTCTGCCACGGCTTTCACCGGTATTGAACGTGTCGATTGTCTCCTTACCGAGAGACTGGTTCAGTTCTTTCAGTGTAGTCGGTTCGGAACCGCCAAGGAAGATACGGCTGTCCATATTTCCGATGATTGTATCGGCATTGTCCTTATACAAAGCCTTTAGCTGCGATTGCGCCTGCAGAACAAGACAGGCTGAGATTTCACGGCTTCGTATGGTTGCTACGAGCTTTTCAAGGTTAGGAATCTGACCGATGTTTGCCGCCTCGTCGATCAGGCAGCGCACATGGACGGGTAATCTGCCGCCGTACACATCATCGGCTTTTTCACAAAGCAGATTGAAAAGCTGCGTATAAATCATGGAGATTAAGAAGTTAAAAGTCGAATCTGTATCGCTCATAATGAGAAACAGAGCCGTCTTATAGTACCTCTTGTCCTTTTTGTCTTTGGGGTTGACGAAAATCTTATCTCCGAGGGTGTCAAGCTCCAATTCGTCGTACATGGTAATTTCCCGAAGTTCGGCAATATCGAAGGGAGCCAAACGAGCACCGCAAGACACCAAGATCGACTTAGCAGTTTTGCCCGCCGCCAACGAATATTTCTTATATTGCCGGACAGCAAAGTGATTGGGCTTTTCCGCTTCCAGTTCCTCAAACATTCGGTCAACGGGATTTTTGTATTCCTCGTCATCCTCCCGGACTTCCATCGCATTGATGAACTCCAGCAGGGTTGTGAAGTTCTGTTCTTCTGGAGGCGCTTCATAGTGGATATAGCCGATGAGGGCACAATACAGAAGCGTTTCCGCTTTCGTCCAGAACTCATCCCCGGATTTTCCGTCCCCCTTGGTATTTGTGATAAGGGTCGTGACCAACTTCAAAATATCCTTTTCGCTGTGAATATAGGCGAAAGGGTTATAGTGCATGGACTTCTTGAAGTTGATCGTGTTAAAGATCTTGATTTTGTAGTGATTACGCTCCAACAGCTTGCCAACCTCGCACACGACACTTCCTTTCGGATCGGTCACCACGTATGAGGAATGAAGCTGCATGAGCTGAGGTTTTACGAAGAACCTTGTTTTACCGGAACCGGAGCCGCCGACTACCAGCACATTTTTGTTCCGTGCGTTCTTTGGTTCTTTAGGTCGGTTCGACATCATCAACCGCTCTGTTTGCGTGAGGATGATGTTGTTCTCAAATACGGGATCTACAAAAGGGGCAATATCCTCACGGCTTCCCCAACGGGCTGATCCGTATTCCAGATTTTTTCTGAACTTCTTGGCATTCTTACCCTTGAAATACACCACAAGCCGGATGATGACTGCGGCGGCAGTACCAACCAGCAGGTCAACCGGATGGAAACTCGGCAGGATGTTTTCAAACGCCATCGAAATGCCGTCCATCATGTTCAGAGTTTTGGAGGAAAAATCAAAGCCCGGTGACAGACGAGCCGCCTGTCCGAACTTAGTGGCGAACAGCCCGATGAACAAATATGGGATGTTGGGCAAAATCAGCTTTTTGTAATTTATCTGTTTCATCGTGCGTCCAGCTCCTTTTTGCGAACCTTCGGCGTGTCGATGTCCGCTGCGACTTCCTTGAACCTGCGGAGCTTTTTGAGTACGGACGGACGTTCCTTTTTGCGGTCGCTTTTTGCTGTGTACTCCTTGAATGCCGCTGTCAGAGCGTCGGCGTCACGAGCTTTGAAGAAAACAAGGTATTTCGGAACCTCGTCGGTCTTATCTTTTTTCAGAGCGAAGTCCACGCCGTATTTCCTCGCAATTCGCTCAAAGTCTTTGATATTCTTATCAGTAATCTCAATATTGGCAACGCCCTGGTCCTGTCCGACAAGTTTCTTTACGCTCTGCTTTCCACAGGGCTTAACAGGTCCCTCACGCTTTTTTTCCTTGCGGTAAGCAAGATACTTAGAGATTGCCGATTTCAGCACATTGGCTGTCATTTTCGTTGTTGTAATTGCCAATGTTATCGTCCTCTGTTCAACTTCTTCCTGCAATAGACCTACCTCCTTCCTGTGAAGTCTGGGATGCAGACGTTAGGGGAGACCGGCATCGCTAAGGCGGTCTCACCCTGTGGCAGATAAAGAGTTTCAAAATTTGACCTCCCTTCCCGGCGTAAAAAAGCTCCCGTGCTTAATCACGAGAGCCGCCGTATAAATCATGCTGTACCAGAGCCGAGTAATAATTTCCGATGGTGGTGGGCGCATTGTACAGCGTGGTCAGCAGATATTGTTTGATGTTGCGTATCTTGGTCGTGTTTTCTTTGAGGCAGGCAAACACGAACTTGATATGCTCCATATCCAGTTTCAGAAGCCTTGAACGGACAACCTCCGCAGGATAGTCCGCACCGGCAACCCGGATATACTTCTTTGTGGAGCAGACTGTTTCCACAATCAGCTCCAGAATCTCCTCAAGCCGGTCATGGTCATACGGAAGTTCAGAGAGAAGATAATCGTACTCAATATTCTCTTTGATGATTTCTTTGTACATATCCATATCTCGATATTCCGTTTCTTTTCGCTTCGCTTCCAGTGCGGCAAGCACAGACGGACGAGCCTCGTCGGAAGGAATTGAATGAGTATTTGATAAATCAGTATTTGATTCATCTGTAATTCTTTTATCTATATTTATTTGTGCGGGAGTTTCCAGACGTGGTAAATCCATATTCGGTTTTGCCATATCCGGCTTTTCCGTATCTGGTGAAGCCGTATGTGGTCGCTCGTAGATGATATACTCCATATCGACAATTCTGCCGCTGCTATCCCGTATCCGATTGCGTATGAGGTAGCCGCATTGTTCCAGTTCTCTCAACTGTGCGGTTATCCCATCCACACCGTCCTTGCAAATTTTCGCAAGCCCTCGTGTGGTATAGTCCCAACTTTCGGGGAGGGACAGCATCGTGGAAAGAAGTCCCCGTGCCTTATTGGACAGGTTCGGGTCTCGCAGATGATAATTCGACATGGTGGTATAATTTTTGTTTTTCTCAACTCGACATACTGCCATGTTTCCTCCTGTGCCGGGGTATGAAAAAAGCCGGACAAGAATATCTGTAATTCCTGTTCGGCTCATAATCCCATATTCATATTTAACGCTGGTGATCTCGCTGCCGCTTCTTCATCCATGTTTCAAGCAGCTTGATAATGGTTTCCTCCATTCGCTGTGGTGTATAGGAGCGAGGGAAGTATTTTCGGATTTTATCCATCGGGAGCTTCAGATCCCATGTTTCTGGCTTCTTCTGCTCTGTCATAATGCCGAGCATGGCATCATCGCTCAGCTTCCCCTCTTTGGAAAGCCGCTTCATTCTCTGCGCCTGGGAGAGAGACGGCGTTGCCTGTTCGCTGTCGATTGTCTCGATAAGGAGCTTTTGTTCATCGGGGTTAAGGTACGAAATCTCAACCGCAGGGGTCATACCGATCTTGCCCTCATCAACCATTTGCAAAAGCTCCGGTTCAAGCTCGGTCAATCGGATATACCGCTGAATCTGAGTTGCGCTGTCTGGACTGTTTTCCGCTATCTGCTCTCTGGAAGTCTTACCCTCATAATTCTGTCCAACTTGGACAGAATTTCTGCCCGGTCTGCCAGCCCTCCTTTTGATGGCTTCCAGCTTCATTTTGTACGCCTTGGCTTTCTCACTTGGAAGGATATTTTCTCTCTGCAGGTTGCTGTCTACCATGATGATGGTTGCGGTATTGCGGTCAATATCCCGAATAATGAACGGCATAGTTTTTAAGCTTGCAAGCTCGCAGGCGTGTTTTCTTCTGTGCCCTGAGACAATCTCATAACCGCCGTCCTCACGGGGTCTTGCGATACCGGGGACGATCACACCATATTCACGGACGCTTTCAACCGTCTGCTGCATCATGTCATCGTCCCTCACGCCGAATGGGTGATCTGGAAATGGATGAAGCTCATCCAATGGAATTTCTATAATCGTTTCTGCCATAAATGCCTCCTGCTCTCTGAAATGACGAAAGGCGTTCATTGACTTGCTGAAATCAACGAACGCCTTGTCCCTGCCATATTCAGTTTTCCTCCTTCGCTTTTGATGTAGCATTTCCTCGAATTGTTCCGATAAATGCCCGATAAATAAAAAAATAGGACTAAAGCGACGCCCGTTTTGTCGGGTTTTGCTTTAGTCCTATTATATCAGGGGCATCGATATAGGTATCAACTTCATTCCAGCCACGCTGCCGTACATAGTTCTGAAGCAGCAGTTTCTGGTTCTCGATGCTGACGGATTCGCCGTCGCGTTCATCGTCGTTACTTAAACGGCAGTAGATGCCGACGTTGTATGTTTTTGTAGTCATCTTTATTTTCCCTCCCGACAATCCAGATTCCATACCTCGTGCGGCGTGATGGCTCCACAGGGAATATCCCTGTATGAACATCGTAGCGGAGAATCCATCGCCGCGCAAGTATGCGGCAAAGCCGGGAGGATGGTGTGACTATGTAGCCGTGTGTGCAGAGCAGCTGGCAGGTGTGGAAACCTCCGACATGGCGCGCCGGACAGCCAGCTGCTCCAAAGTCTTTCCCAGTTCCTTTTCACCCGAAAAAAAGCTGGTCACACGGTAAATGGTTTTCCCGATTTTCACCTCTTTGTAGGAGGTTATAGGGGTATTCCTCTGATCCATATTGACGCACCTCCAGTCAAAAAACCTGTTTCTTTATAAGATATGAGGAAACAGGTTGTCTCAATTCATATAAAGACAAGCAGCCGCACCGATAAAGTTGAGGGGATATGCGAACCTGCTAATCGGTACGGCTGCTGTATTGTAGTTTGGTTATTGCTCGCCACATTTGCCACGCACCCCTGACGATGGGGACATTCCGGTCTCCGCTGGCGCGGCTGTCATAACTCCGCAGCGTCGTTTTACTCGTGCGCCGCAGGGTTCCCCCCAAGTCTTTAGGAGGCCGTGAGGAAGTATCATTATTCCCCCATGCAGTCACCGCGTCCCGAAGTGCCGCCTTCGGGGATCAGGCTGGCGTAGATCGCTCGGAGCAGCCCTGTTTATCACCTCCTGGGGCTGTCCATCTTCGCGGCGCGCCTGATTCGCTCGTACATGGGTTATGTACCGGAAATGCCGTCTATTCAGTTGTCAAGCTGCATGAGAGAGATAGACCCCCTCACTTATTTCCCCGTTGGGAAAGCAGTTTAACAACCGATTTTAGAAAAATTCTTCAAAAATTTTTCTCAGCTTCAACAGTAGCGTCTGTTTTCTCTTATTGACCGACTGCTGCGAAATGTGTAGCATATTCCCGACTTCCTGTTCCGTCTTTTCCTGATAGAAAAGCAGTAAAATCAGATCTCGCTCGTCCTCGCTTAATTTGGAAAGACAGAAGCGTACTTGCTCTGCTTCCAGATGTTCCGCTGCAAGCTGTTCTACGCTTTTTCCGGGTGCGGCAAACTGCTTGTCCTGTTCCAGCAGACGTTCATAGGAATCCTCGCGGCTGGGTAGGAAAGAGGCGGTTTCTTTCTGGAACTTTTCCACTTTCAGATCATAGGAAAAGTATTCCTCTTTCCGTTCGTAGTGCTGATACACACGGTAGACCTGTTCGCTTACCGGCACAGTCTGTCCATCTATGTAAAGATAATAATTCGCCCTTTCTTCACGATTTTTACTCATAGCCGTTACCTCCGAAAAGTTTGAAAGGTGGATAGGTTTTCAAACTTTCGGAGGGCGGTGAACGGCAGCCGACACAGCGGAACCGTTTATGTCGAACCGTTGGGGAATATGGTTCGGCAGGTGGAGGTTTGTCGGACTTTTTGTGATACTTCCGTCGGTTTTTGTTTTTGTTTTTGAATACAGAAAATGGGGGGTTCTTATCGAAAAAAGGCGTACAAAAATAGGGCGCAAGTGATGGTAAGTTCACTTGCGCCCTGATCGGACTGGATATGTTATTTTGGAAGTCTCCACCTGTTAGCGGTGGAGAAAGGTCAAAAGGGGTATCTACCCATAAGCGGCCTCCCTTGCACCGCTATGGGAATGGGACAAAGCAGTAGAAGTTATATGTCCCGAAAACCGCTTGCGGCATCTATTGTTACTGTTTCAATATACTCCAATGCTGCTTCGTGTCCTTTCTGAATTTGTGGTCAGTTATCTTCTCGCGCCATCTGCGCCAACTTCGTAGCCGTCCACTTTGGTGCTGACCGCCATAGAGCCGTCTGCGTAGAAGTAGTACCACTTGCCATCAATCTGCTTCCAGCCGCCGGAGAACATCTTACCGGTGGCCTTGTCCAGCCAGTACCATTTCTGGTCGTCGGAGAGCCAGCCTTTGACCGGCCCTCCGTCCTTGTAGTAACTCCATTCGCCGCTGTCATTTTGCTGCCAGCCGTTTGCGGACTGCGGGTCAATGACAATCTCCACAAACCGGTGCAGGACAGTAGCCGCCTCGGCGCGGGTGGCGTTGCCCTGCGGGTCAAACCGGTTGTTTTCCTTGCCGGAGAGAACGCCCGCCTGCTGCATAGCCTTGACCGCATCCTTTGCCCAGGAAGAAATCTGCGCGTTATCGGCAAAGGTCACAGCCGCCAGCGTTTTCGGTATGGAGTAACCCATCTTGTCAGCGTAGTTCTTCATAATTACTGCCATCTGCTCACGGGTGATGCTGCTGTCCGGGGCAAAGGTGGAGGAAGTCGTACCGCTGACAATTCCCTTACTCGCTGCCCAGTTGACATAGGGGGAGTAGTAGGCGTTGGCTTTCACATCAGTAAATTTCCTGTTTTGGTAATCCGCCGGATTGATTCCTGCCAGCCGTCCCAGGGCGGTGACGAACATTCCCCGTGTCAGGGTGGTGTTCGGACTAAAGGTGGTTTTGCTTGTGCCGGAGAACAGCCCGCGGCTGACTGCAAACAGGATGTGTTCCTTGGCCCAATGACCATTGATGTCGGTGAAGTTCGGAACCGGGTTCTTGTAGCCTACGCCGTAGATACTAAAATGCTGTGCTTCAAAAATCACGGCTTTCTGGTCCGCGTCATAACTGGACTTGGTGAGCCATTGTACCTTGCCTTTGTCGTTCACATAGACCGCATACAGGTTTCCAGCCTGTTCGTTTGCCGCCGGGGTATAGGGCAGTTTGACGGAAACCGTCTTGCCTTGCCAATCGGTGAGGGGCACTTTCTTGCCGCCTTTGACATAAACCAGAGAGAACTCATAAACTGGTCTTGTTCCAATCGCCGCCTTTGCCTTAGCGGAAGTGACCGCTGCTTTGGAAACCCGCAGAATCAGATTCCCTCCCTTGGACTGGGCATTCAGCATCTTCAAGGTATCCAACGTAAATCCGAAAGAGGGCAGGCCGTTTGTAGTAATCTCAAACCGGCGTACCTTTGCCGTCACCAGCTTGTCCAGCGTCTGTGCCTTGATGGTGATGGTAAGATTCTTTGCATCTGCCGCGTTCTGGATGGGAACCGTTACGGCAATGCCGTTTGCGGTGGTTCCATTTTTCTTCGCGTCAGCGGTGGCCTTGTTGATTGCGTCCTGTACGGCGTTGCCGTTAATGCTGGCATTTCCGTTTTTATCCGGTGTTGCCGGCTTGGTCTGGCTGGTGGTAGGGATTTCCGGTTTGGTCTGATCCGGACGCTCTACAACCGTGGAGCCGCTGGAATCGCCGTTATCGGAAGAAGAACCACTACCGGAGGACGAGCCACCGCCAGAGGAACTGCCCCCGCCGCTGCTGGGTTTCTTCACCGCTGTCAGCGCAATGGTTGTCTCGGACTGGGCGTATTCGGTATCTGCGGCCTTGACCGCTTTGATTTGAATTTCGCCGATGTCAGTTACCGTAACCTTACCGTTGGCATCCACTGTTGCGGGGCCGCTGATGATCTCCCATGTGACCGTCCCTGTACCGGAACCGCCGGTGGTCGTCAAGGTAAAGGTGTCCCCGTTGTAGACGGTAGTGGGCTTGCCGGTGATGGAAAGAGCCGCCTGCTCTGCCTTACCCACGGTAAGTGCATCGGTTTTGGCCGTTTTTCCGCCATAGCTGATGGTGACAGTTTTTCCGCTATGCTCAGTAACGGTCAGCACCGTGCCCTGGGCGGGTTCGGCGGTCAGCTTGTTGGCGTCCCAGCCAATGGTTTTGCTGGTGTTGTCTCTATAGCTTACCTGCACCGACAGGCCGTTCAGATCCAGCGTCTGGCCGCTGGTGTAGGCCAGCTTGGCGGGCTGGGTTTGGATGGAAATGCTGCTGACCTCTTTTTCGGGGGTGGTAATTGCCACGCCTGTGCTGATGGTTTCCGCATAGTTGGTGGTGGCCGCCACCTTTGCAAAGAAGTAGTAGGTGGTATCTGCGGTCAAGCCGGAGAATACTTTCTCTGCCTGCCACTTACTGGGGGCTGTGTTGGTGGTATTCATGCCGTAGCTGACTGCTGCGCCGGTGTTGCCGGGTTCTACCTGAGCCTCCTCCAAGGTGATCTGCGTGGGGCTGTCCGCTTGCCCGGTAAGGGTGATCTTATAAGAAGCAGGGCTTACCTTCACTGTAAGGTTTTGCTGTACCGGGTTATAGTTGCCGCTACTATCTTTGTTGTAAGTAGCAGGGAAGGTGTTCTCTCCTACATTGCCAACCGAAGTATTTAGATCATTCCAAGCCCAGCCGTCTGTCAGAGGTACATCCTTCAGCGTGTCGCCATAAGTGGCGGTCAGACCGGTAGGGGGCGTGTAGTTCGGTTGGGCCTTGTTGATGGTAAATGTCCCTGTGCCGGTGGCTGTGTAATTGCCCTTACCGGTGGCGGTCACTGTGACCGTTCCGGCATTGGTGAGGTTTCCGTCCCCGCCGTTGCTGTTGGAATAGGAGAGGGTGTAGTCTGTGCTTGCACTCAGGGTCTTACTGTCCAGCGTCACCGTCACAGTGGGATCTTTGGAGGTTCCGTCATAGGTAAACGGCCCGCCGCTGACCTCCACCTTGGCATCGTTCAGCGAGGCCAGAGCGATGGTAAATTTCCCGCTGGCTGAACCGGTGTAGTTTCCACCTGCTTTCGCGGTCACAGTTACGGTCGCCTGCCCAGCATTGATATTATTGCTGGCGCCGATGGTGTACTGATCGCTGGGGACGGTCTTGCCGCCCAGCGTGACAACCACATCACCAGCGGCTGGGGTCTGCGCCTGGCCGGTGTAGGTATAGGTGCCGTTTACTTTCACTGTCGCGTCGTTCAGCTGGGCCGGAGCGATGGTAAAGCTCCCCGTTTTTGTGCTGATATAGTTGCCTGTACCGGTGACAGTTACGGTAGCATTGCCCACATTGGTGTTATCCGTATAGTTAACCGTATAGTCGGTGTCCTTTGTAAGCTGCGTACCGTTCCATGTTACACTTACCTCTGGGATAATGGGAGAATTGGTATAAAAATACTCGCCGTTCACCGTCACAATGGCATCCTTCAAATCTCCCTGCACCGTAAGCCGGGTGCTGCCGGTTTGCGGCTTCAGCCCCATGCTACCGCCATATTCGGCGGTAATAGTATTTTCTCCAACCGCAAAGCCTTTCTCTTGTGAAATTTCCACATCGGAAAGGGTGGCAGCATCGCCGCTGACATTTGCTGTGCCAAGGCTTTTCTTATTGCTGTCTGTTCCAACGAAAAATTCCACTTGATTTTCTGCTGCACGAGTGATGGCATTTGCCGCTTTGGATATAGTGGCCGCTCTGGATATAGTGGCCGCTTTGGATATGGTGGCAGTGATGTTCACCTTGGAACCGTAGGTTGCCAGTGATGGGCTGACGTTGACCGTTACTTTCGAATCCTTTTGCAGATTGTTCCGAATGGTATTTGCAACGGTGCCGGAACCCACAAGATTTCCTTCGCCACCCAGAGTGCCGTCTCCTGTGATTGTTCCGCTATTGGTGAGGGTCACGCCGTCCTTCACAGTCAGGGTGATGTTTTTCGGTACGGTCAGCGTTTTGTCCGATGAAATCTTCAAATTCTCTTGCAGGGTTTGATCTCCATAGACTGTGCCAGTATTTCCATCGAAGATAATGCCGCTCCAACTATTCTGATTACTTGTATCGCTGATACCCCCATTGGCAACAATCAGGGCATGACCGTCCGTTCTGGTTGCGAAGCTGCTGCCAGAACCACCCTCTCCATCGCCGATTCCGGCTGCCAAAGATACGCTGGTTGCGGTGACACTGCCGCCGCTAATGGTGATGTTGCCACCAGAACCTTGGCTTCCGCCGCCGATTCCGGCTGCACTCATTCCGCCGGTTGCGGTGACATTGCCGCCGTGGATGGTGATTGTGCCGCCAGACTCCAAAGGTCCGCCGCCGATTCCGGCTGCACTCATTCCGCCGGTTGCGGTGACATTGCCGCCG
>ENA-OZHZ01001023-OZHZ01001023.1-human-gut-metagenome-genome-assembly--contig:-NODE-1023-length-11705-cov-5.396481_pt1 | contig 11705 bp, 13 predicted proteins | sample MGYA00244053_ERZ653699 | MGnify/ENA primary metagenome ERZ653699 (study PRJEB26926, sample SAMN06165200) | human gut metagenome | biome: ENVO:00009003; feature: ENVO:2100002; material: ENVO:00002003...
GTCTCTGTATAATATGAATCAATAACACTTTTTCTTGGAAAATCGGCTGAGAATTTGCCTTAAAATTCAAGACTATTTAATCTAGATACTTAGAAAGCTGTTACCAACTTTGAGTATAGTTATAACATATCCGTACCCTTTAGGCAAGAGAATCACTGAGGAAAAATTAATCCGCTGCGGGCGTGAGAAATTCCTGGAAAAGGGTTACGCGGAGGCGAATGAGCGGCAGATCATGGAATATATCTGTGCGCACAGGCAGGAATACGAGCTTTTGCTGGAGAAATGCTCCGGCAGCAAATACGAAGCCTTCCGGGACGAGGTCTTCTCCAACATGCAGACCGTCTTTCAGGACTATTATGATATGGATTATCGATTATTCCTGACGAAAGCCATCGGCATCCACGCCGATGTGGGAACACAGATTTTAATTGGACTCTATCCGCCGAAATTCCCGCCAGAAAGCAATGGTCTCCTGCAGATCCGCTTCGTCTTCAAACAATTCCAGCTGTTTCGCCACTTCGATTGCAAAATCCACATAGCCGTTTGCTCTCGAAGTAGTGATCCGGTCGGAAGTCACCACATCTTTTTCACCGGAGAGCGTCGATTCGATCCCCTCTAACAGTCCTGCATGCTCTACAACATCCACGCCAGCGCAGATGGCGGCGATCCGTCCGCCCAGGTCATGCACGCTTTTCAGGTACTTCCATACCTCCGGAGTATCTATCTTCTCAATATCACCTCCCGGAATAACCAGCAGTTCCACATCCTTCGGATCCGCAGAATCCAGCCGATCCTCCGGCACTATCCGGTATCCTTCCGTGGTCGTAATCTCTTTCCCGTCCAGAGATACAAACTGCATTTCTTTTCCCGTTACTTTCAGAAAATAATTCAGTATCACAATTTCGTAAACACAACTGGTATCATACAACAATACTACTGTTTTCATCCGCTCTCTCCTTTTTCTCCCTTATAAGTTAATTTTCACGTAAATCAAAAATGTTTTTGCCTGGTTTTTCACGTAAATCAAAAATATCCCGATTTTCATGTCTTTTAATGTATGAAAATCGGGATACCCTAAGTTCCTCAGAATACTACTTTATAACGAAATATCGATCACCGGAGCAGGTGCGACCTGAGCACCGATTCCATCGGCATCGGCAGAAAAAGATGTCCCGGAGTATCCGGCAGATAAGCTCACGCCGCCTCCGGAGGGAATGACGGGATTGTCCTTCATTTTCTCCAGACGGTCAAACACTGCCTTGAGGTATTCAGCATCGGCCTTGACGATGTCTTTCATCTCTTTGTTGCGGTGTTTGATCTTCATCATCTTGAGGTCTGCGGAATCCATCTCCCTATTCACAGAGACCGTATTATCTGATAATCCATCCAGCCCCATCTCTTCCATCAGGTCGCGTAAGCTATCGGACGTTTCCTGCATCATCTCCGAGGTGAAATCGCTCATTTCCGACATAAAGTCTCCTGTCTGCGCATAGAATGCATCTATGCCGAGATCAATATAGTCGGACATATCATAGCTATCCCCTGCATGCACCTCATTGCCTGCATACTCATATGCGGAGAGATCCCTTGACATTTCATCCTCAGAACTTTCCGCAGACATTTCTTCCGCATTCTCCACATTTTTCGCTTCTGCGTCCTGCGCATCCTTCGTTTCTTCTTCGCTGATCCGGTCTCCCTGCCAGATTCCGCCGGCGGCCTTCACCATTTCCTCTTCTTCGAGATGTTTTGCTTTCTTCTTCGCCACACGTTCCATAGCCTGTGCATGAGCGATTGCTGCGTCGATCTCTTCACTGTCGCTGTCACTGTCACTGTTCTGCTTCTGACGCTTCAGGCGCATGATCTCTCTTCTCGCCTGTCCGGCTGCCTGCTTTGCCGCCTGGGACGTCTTGCTCCGCAGTATCTTGGACGAGATATTTTTGAACTGGTACTTCAATTTCTTCAGCGCCAGCGTCGTGTTCTTCGTCTGCTGCCTCTGATTGCGCAGCGATTCACTGTAACTCAGGGAACTTGTAACGATGGAATCCTGTCCCCAACTGTTCGCTGCCTGCGTCTGCGTACTTTGACTGTTTCTGGACAGCATTCTACGAATATCGGTAACAGAACTTTTATTTTTTGCTCCGAAGATACTCTTCTGATTGTTCTGCGTCTTCTTTCCTCCGGAAAATGCCTGCGGCAAACCGGTATTGCCGCCCCCGTAAACACCTCCGGACTTCCCCATAGAAATCATGCAACCTCACCTTACCCTCTGAAGTCAAAATTCTGGCCGACCTGCCGTTCGCCTGCGGTCTGCACACTGTCACTCCGTGTGTTGAAATTATAGGTTTCTATCTTAGACAACAGTTCTTCTATGGAACCAGCACTGATCGTTACCGTATCCTCTGTGCCGGCTTCCTCCTTGCTGTCTGCTACCTTATCCGACTTCTTGTCTTTTAGCCGTTCTTCCTTTTCTTTCTTAGCTGCCTTCTTCTCCGCAGCCTTTTTCTCTGTTTTCTTCTGCTCGCCTTTTTTCTCGATCCGTGCCTTCTGCTCGGCGCTGGATTTCTTCAATACAGCGAAAAATGACAGTGTTCCTCCATCATTTACCTGCATTCCAAAGCCCTTGACCTGCGCACCGGAACTCTGCAGGCTGGTCTTTAACTGCTGTATCTGTGCAGCGGCACCGCTCAGGATTCCCTCATACTGTTTGCGGAATTTCTCGTCTGTTGCCATCTGTTCGATCTTGTCCTCATCAATGAGAACAACCGTCTTATAGCCATTGGCATATTTTGCAGCATTGGCTTTTGCATTCTCCTTCTGATCTCTGCTGACCAGAATAAAATCATAATTTCCGTACTTCTTCTTCAGCTGCTCATAGTATTTCGCAGCCTTCTCCGACAACTCCGGCTGACCGATGGTCCTGCCGTAATTCCCAGTCGTTCCCTTCGTCTGTTTCGCTTCAGAAGTGCCGGCCGTGCCTGCAGCACTCGTCGTATCCTTCATTGTCTTGTTTTTCGTATTCTTGCTGTAATCACTCTGCGCAGCATATGCAGCGATGCTGCTTACCCCTATCTCTGTCATACTTATCTCCTCCTTGAAAATAGATGCCAAATCCGTTTGTTTTCACAGTTATCTTACTATGTATATCGTCTTCTTTTCTGAATACATTGATAGTAATAATGCCAAAAGACCACATTTCCGATCCTTTTCATCGATCAGAAATGCGGTCTTTATATTATATTTTTCCTACTGATTCAAATTGTTGATCGTATGAGATAACTGTCCGAGAATCTTCTTGATCGCTTCACTGGAGGTCGCCATATCTCTCGCCAGCTTCTGGACCTCCGTTGCTACCACCGCAAAGCCCTTGCCCTGATCTCCGGCTCTTGCTGCCTCAATCGAAGCATTCAGTGCCAAAATCTGCTGTCTCTTACTATAACCATCGATTTCCTTGGTCTTGTCCGTTGCTTCCTCGATCTGTTCCGCTGCTTTCGCAATGCCACCCTTCAGCTCACCTACCAGATTCTCGTTTTTCCAGTTGGCGTAGCTGGCTCTCACGAACATGTTGATCACATCTCCCAGCAGATTTGCAGATGCGTCGATCTGCTCCTTAGTCTTCACATTTACCTTTTTCAAGGCCTTGATATATTTATCCTCATCAATGCCAAGTTCCCTTGCTGTCTGACGGAACTTCTCCTCATCCGGATTCTCCGGCAGCACCTGTCCTCCGATAATACTGCCCAGCACGGTTCCATCCTCCAGTGTGATCGGAATACCGAAATCCACAAGTCCCGCATGGCAGGGATACACACCATGGCCTTCTCTGTCACACTGCTCGCAGCGCTTTTTCCCCTCTACGCTTCCTCTCGTCAGATCAATACAGAACTCCGTAAAATTATAACAGTCACTGATGTATTTTCCGTCTGCATCCACAGCCACGGTTGCCAGTCCTGTACTGCTTGCCCAGTTCTTCATGATTTGCTCAAATTTGTCCATGTCACAAAAATCCTGAATCTTCATATAACTTCCTACTTTCCCGGTTATCTTAACCGCCGAACGCATCAAAGCCGGTAATTTTTGATCCCGGCATCATCTTACATTTACATAAAAATTATACCACAAATCGCAATTTTTTTCGCCCTTTTTACCATTTTTACCGATATTTTAACAACATTTTCTATCTATGCTTCCTTCCCTCCAAACGCTCTAAAATAGATGCAATGCAATGCCATCTATAGTATAATTATCTGGATGCAGATATGAGTGCTGATCGTGGAAAAGGGAGGTGCCGTTAATTGAAGAAAACGAAGATATTCTTAAGAAAAATATATGTTCTCGTTCTGATATTATCTGCCGCCCTGCTCAGTGCCTGCTCCGCCAGCACCTCCGATAGTGCAGAAAAATACATTGTCCTGATCGGCGAAGATCCTGAGATCACAGAAAAACTTTCTGACATTGATCTGCTTGTCATAGATGCGGAATATTTTTCCCAAAATGACATTGCCCGTTTAAGAGAAAATGGTATCCATGAAATCTACTCCTATATCAATATCGGATCGATCGAGAACTTCCGGTCCTATGATACAGACTTTGAGAAATATACTCTGGGTGCCTATGAGAATTGGCCGGAGGAAAAATGGATCGATGTCTCAGCTCCGGAATGGCAGGCATGTACAGCTTCCAGAGTAGACGCCCTGGTACAGAAGGGTGTGGACGGCTTTTTTGTCGATAACACGGATGTATACTATAACTATCCGCAGGAATCCATCTATGACGGAATCCTTACGATTCTGGACTATATGGACCATACCGGCAGAAAGATCATGATCAACGGCGGGGACTGTTTTGTAAAAAAATATCTTACAGCTGAAAAAAACGTTCTCATCGATGGGGTAAACCAGGAGAACGTTTTTACTGCGTACGATTTTTCAAATGATACCTATACCATAAACGATAAAAGTGCACGTGAATACTATACTGATTATTTAGATTTTGCTATGTCACACGGCTGTACCGCTTATACTCTGGAATACGCAACGGTTCCTGCCATCCGCAGACAAGCAGCCACCTACGCCGCGAAACATGGATACATCTGCTGCATTTCTGATAATATTGGGTTATGTCTGGAAAAATAACATATTCCTATCAGCCGCCATCACAGAAATGTAATGACACAAGTATCCAGATGCTTTTGCTTTGTCTGTTCATCCGCATCAGCAGCTGTGCACAGATCACAATAATAGCATATATTGTAACCTCCCTGACCCTTGGTGTTTTCTGTCACAGCATAGTATCCTGCCTTCAGCTTCACAGTCTGCCCACTTAAAAAGTGAATCTCTCTGAGTTCATAACCGCCTTCTCCAATATTATCCACCAGCGGCACCTGCGGATTATACACTCCTGTAGAAGCATAATCCAGCTGAATCTCCGTATAATAATTCTTCAGATTCGCCTGATCTGCCGCCACCTTTGCCTTATGTATATAAGACAGATACTGCGGTGCCAGTACTCCCACCAGCACTGCCATGATAGCTATTACAATGATCAGCTCTACTAATGAAAATCCCCCGTTTCCCTTCTTTCCTTTTGATTTTTTCATGACTTTTCTCTCCATTACATTACAATACATCCCGCAGGCATCGGGCCTGCGTATAAGAAAGACCCGCATGGTCTTCCCAAGCAGGTCTTTCTTCCGGTCATATATTCAGTTTTATCAGTGCTTTATTATTCGCAAAGCTTGGAAAATGCATCCGCTACGAACTGAACCTTAGGTCCGATGATTACCTGAACGGAGGTCTTACCGGGTTTCATGACACCGGCTACGCCTGCAGATTTGATCACCTTATCATTCACTGCGGTAATGTCTTTTACTTCCAGTCTCAGTCTTGTGATGCAGTTGTCAATGCTTGCAATGTTGTCCTTGCCGCCGCAGCCTTCCAGAATGGTTGCTGCGATTGCTGCGAAATCATCATTTGCCAGCTCGATCTTCTTCTCTGCTTCTACATCATCATCTTCTCTACCGGGGGTCTTCAGATCCCATTTCTTGATAGCGAAGAGGAATACGAAGTAGAATACAACAAATGCTGCGATACCCAGAGGGATGATCAGCCAGATTCTGGCCGCTGCAGGCAGGCGGGATGAGAACAGCAGATCCATCGCACCTGCGGAGAAGCTGAAGCCTGCACGGAAGCCAAGAGCAACAGTGATCATGGTGAAGATGCCGTACAGTGCTGCGTAGATCACATACAGTCCGGGAGCTAAGAACATGAATGCAAACTCAAAGGGCTCGGTAACGCCGCAGATGAAGGAACAGATTGCTGCGGAAGCTACCAGACCGATCGCTGCCTTTTTCTTGGCGGGCTTTGCACATTTTACCATTGCCAGAGCCGCACCGGGGACACCGAACATCATACAAGGGAAGAAGCCGGACATATACATTCCAAGGCTCCAGGATACATCAGCGCTTGTCTCACCTTTCCAGAAGTGCTGCAGATCTCCCAGTCCGATGGTATCGAACCAGAATACGTTGTTCAGTGCGTGATGTAATCCGGTAGGGATCAGCAGACGGTTCAGGAAAGCATAAATGCCGGCACCGACTACATCCAGACTTACGATAGCTTCACCGAGAGCTACCAGACCGCCGAACAGTAAAGGCCATACGAACAGCAGTACAACAGATGCCAGAATAGATACCACACCTGCTACGATAGCTACGCAGCGCTTACCACTGAAGAAGGACAGCCAGTCAGGAAGCTTGGTATCCTTGAACTTGTTGTAGCACATGGAACCGATAATACCGGCAATAATACCGATAAAGGGATTCGCAATCTTATCGAATGCCAGTGTCTTGGTAGCATCCTCAGCGATGGAGGGCATAATGGTCGTAACAAATCCGGTAGACAGAAGTGTTGTGAGCATCAGCCAGGAAGCCAGAGCTGCAATGGCTCCGGTACCGTCATTTTTCTCTGACATACCGACACCTACACCGATTGCGAACAGGATCGCCATGTTGTCGATCAGAGCACCACCAGCTTTTACGAGGAACAGACCGATCAGATTTCTTACACCCTCGATCGCACCACCCTGCATTGTTGCCGGGCACAACCAGTAACCAATACCCATGAGGATACCGCAGATCGGCAGAACCGCTACGGGAAGCATTAACGCTTTACCCAGTTTTTGAAGAAACTTCATACATTTCTCCTCCTTTACATTATACTAAACCGGAACAGTTCCGGTCAGTTTCATTAGTTGATACGGACGTACCGCTCTTAAGAGATCTGGAGCACGTCCTCGCCGGGAGATACCTCTCCCTCTTTCAGAATACTGATCTTGTTATATTCATCAGTATTGCAGACCAGTACCGGAGTGATGATATGCAGTCCGGCTTCCTGAATCTTCTCCAGATCCGCATCCAGCAGAAGATCGCCCTTTTTGACATGGTCTCCGGCAGCAACATGTGCCGTGAAGGGGGCTCCCTTGAGTGTCACGGTGTCCAGTCCGATGTGGATCAGAAGCTCCGCTCCCTGATCCGTTGTCATGGTGATCGCATGGAGCGTATCAAATACCACGGTCACCTCTCCGTCTGCGGGAGCATATATTTTCCCCTCAGAGGGGATCACTGCAAATCCGTCTCCAAGTATCTTCTCGGAAAATGTAGGATCCGGCACCTCCGTAAGAGCAACTGCCTTCCCCTTACAGGGAGATCCGATACAATTTCCTTTTCGCTTACCTTTCAAAAAATCTAACATGTGAACTCCTTTCCGTCGATATATACCGCTGCAATGTTCAGTTCCTGATCCAGGAGTACGAAATCTGCCCTCTTACCAACGGATATACTGCCCACTTCATTGAAAATGCCGATCTCCTTCGCCGGATTCTCCGTGGCACACATCACTGCCGTCTCTAACGGCAGACCGACTGTTTTTACTACAAACCGCATACAATCCATCAGATTCGTCGCAGATCCAGCGATCGTGCCGTCATGCAGGGTAGCCAGATTGCCTCTGACAGTAACCGGCTGTCCTCCCAGCGTATATTCACCATCCTCCAGTCCCGTTGCACGCATACTGTCACTGATCAGGATCATGCGGTCAGCGCCAAACATCGCAAACGTTGCACGGATCACTGACGGATGAATGTGTACACCATCACAGATCAGCTCCGGATGACATTTCTCTGAATCTCTCACTGCTCCAATCACGCCGGGCTCCCTGTGGTTCAGCGGCGGCATTGCATTATACAAATGTGTCGCATGAGATGCTCCACGTTCAATGGCTTCCCTTGCTGTATCATAACCGGAAGCTGTATGCGCCAGTGAAATGACCACTTCTCCTTTGGCTCTGTCGATAAATTCCATCGCTCCCGGCTCCTCCGGTGCGATATCTACCAGCTTGATCAGCCCGTTCGCCGCTTTCTGCAGCTGACTGAAATATTCATAATCGCAGTGCATGATATTTTCCGCCGCCTGAGCACCCTTTTTCGCCGGACTGATAAAGGGTCCTTCCATATTGATGCCCACCAGGTGGGATCCACCGGAATACTCATAGTTGCCGGCATTTTTCATGACTTCCAGCAGTTCATCCTTAGGGATCGTCATGGTAGCCGGGCAGACACTTGTCACACCGACAGATGCTTCATATGATGTGATGACATCCAGTGCTTCCTTCGTACCGTCACACATATCTGCGCCCTTACAACCATGGAAATGAATATCCACCAGTCCCGGTATCAGATACATGCCTTCCGCATCCACAACAGCTTCCTCACCTGCCGGATCCCCGGTACAGCTTACGAACCTGCCGTTCTCCACGGCTGCATCCCCTCTGACAAACCGATGCTCTTCTGTATATATATTTGCATTTCTGATTCTCATGACCTATCAGCTTCCCCTTTCTTATTCAGAAAGCTTACTAAGCGCTGCTTCGTCTGCCACCAGTGTCACATCATTATGAAGCTGTAATACCGATGCCGGCACCTGCGGTGTGATGGGTCCGAAGAAAGCTTTCTGTACGATCTCCGCCTTGTCTTCGCCGCTGGCTACGATCAATATTTTCTTCGCCTGCATAATGGTCTTGATCCCCATGGTGTATGCCTGCTTCGGGACATCCTCCGCCGATGCGAAGAATCTCTTGTTGGCTTCGATCGTAGACTCTGTCAGGTTCACACAATGTACCTGCTTGTCAAAACTCTCTCCCGGTTCGTTGAAGCCGATGTGCCCGTTATGTCCAATTCCCAAAAGCTGCAGGTCCACGCCGCCCAGTGACTGGATCAGTTCCGTATATCTACGGCATTCTTTCTCCGAATCCGGTTCCATTCCGTTTGGCAGATGTGTATTTTCCACCGGGATATTCACATGGTCAAACAGATTCTGGTGCATAAAATAGTAATAACTCTGATCGTTTTCCCGGCTCAGCCCCTTATATTCGTCCAGGTTCACTGTCATAACCTCAGAAAAGTCCAGATCTCCCTTGCGGAACCATTCCACCAGCTGTTTATACAGACCGATGGGTGTGGATCCCGTAGCCAGTCCGAGAACACAGTTCGGTTTCATAATAACCTGTGCCGATACAATATTTGCAGCCTTTCTGCTCATATCTGCATAATCTTTTGCTTTGTATATTCTCATGAATCTCTCACTCCATTTCGCATATTTTACTACGGACATTCAGCACCATGGACGGTGCCACACTGAGTTCATCAATTCCCATCTGCACAAATCGTGTGGTCAGTGTCGTATCCGCTCCCAGTTCTCCGCAGATGCCGACCCATTTTCCATGCTTATGTGCCCCATCAACAGTCATCTGTATCATACGCAGGACTGCCTCATGATGTGGATTATAGAATCTGTCCAGTCTGTTGTTCTGCCTGTCGATAGCCAGAGTATACTGTGTCAGATCATTCGTGCCGATACTGAAGAAATCAACATGCTCCGCCAGCTCCTCACTCATCATGACAGCCGCAGGAGTCTCGATCATAATTCCCTGTTCCGGAATTGCGTAAGGAAGCTTTTCTTCCTCCAGCTCCTTAGCCACCTCAGCCACGATTTTCTGAATATCCAGCACTTCCTCCACGGAAATGATCATCGGATACATAATAGCCAATGTTCCGTATTTTGCCGCCCGAAGAAGTGCTCTCAGCTGTGTCTTGAAGATCTCCGGCTGCTCCAGACAGATCCGGATCGCACGGTATCCCATGGCAGGATTATCTTCCTTGCCCAGTCCGAGGTAATCTACATTTTTGTCCGCACCGATATCAAGGGTACGGATGATGACCTTTTTCCCTGCCATCATCTGCAGCACCTGACGGTAAGCATTGAACTGTTCTGTCTCATCCGGAAGAGAGTCCCTTCCGAGATATAAGAATTCACTGCGGAACAGGCCGATACCCTCCGCATCATTCTCCAGTACATATGCCACATCCGATACGCTGCCGATATTTGCATATATATTGACCTTGCGTCCGCTCTTTGTCACGGATTCACGTCCCTTGTATTCTGCCAGCAGGCTTCTTAGTCTCTGTTCCGTCTGCTGTGCCGCTTCTGCCTGCCGGATCTGCTCTTCCTCCGGATCCAGGTAAAATACTGCTTCCCTGCCGTCCACAATAGCGCGGGTTCCGTTATGGATTTTCTCCAGTTCCAATGGTACCCCTATCAGTGCCGGAATATTCATCATACGTGCCAGGATCGCAGTATGGGAATTCGTTGAGCCATGTACTGTGACAAAGGCCAGGATCTTACTCTTATCCATCTGTACCGTCTCACTGGGAGTCAGATCATCTGCCACAATGATCGATGGCTCCATGGTACTCCAGTCAATCTGCTCCTCCCCGGACAGATTGCGGACGAGCCGGTTGGAGATATCTCTGACATCCGCAGAGCGGGCCTGCATATATTCATCATCCATGTTGGCGAACATCTCTGCAAAATTATCACCGGTCACTGCCACCGCATACTCTGCATTCACTTCTTCGTTCTGAATCATGCTGTGAATAGCATCCTGATAATCGTCATCCTCGAGCATCATCTGATGCACCTCGAAAATGGCTGCATTGACTTCTCCGACCTCCTGCAGAGCCTTCTCGTATAACTGTCCCAGCTGCGTCATCGTACGTTCCTTAGCCGCATCCAGCCGTTTCAGTTCTTCCGCTGTGTTGTCGATATGGATCCTCTTAACGAGGCTGTCCTTTTTCTTCAAAACACTGACAGGTCCGATCGCTGTTCCCTTATATACGGATTTTCCAATATATTTTTCCATTTTCTACCTTCCAAACTCTGTCGTGCAGGTCTTCTCCTAGAGGTTCTCACGGAAAAACTTCTGAAGCTCTGCTGCGGCGGTATCTTCATCCGCTCCTTCTATCGTGACTTCCACGTTGTCTCCGTGCTTCACGCCCATTCCCATGATCGCCATCAGCTTGCTTGCTACAGCTGATTTCCCCTTACAGGAAAGTGTCACTGTACTCTGATACTTTTTCGCTTCCTTGGCGAGCAGTCCCGCAGGACGTGCATGCAGACCGATCTCATCCTTAATGATATAGCTGAACTGTTTCATCGGCAACATTCCTCCTTATTTTATATTTCTTGCTTTAAATATGTAGCATATTGTACATACTTTTCGTTCATCTGGCTGATTACATATACATATTACCCATCTTTTTATTGTTTGTCTACATCCTGTCTCTTATACACATCTCCGAGCCCACGAGACCGG
>ENA-OZHZ01001034-OZHZ01001034.1-human-gut-metagenome-genome-assembly--contig:-NODE-1034-length-11619-cov-5.115099_pt1 | contig 11619 bp, 8 predicted proteins | sample MGYA00244053_ERZ653699 | MGnify/ENA primary metagenome ERZ653699 (study PRJEB26926, sample SAMN06165200) | human gut metagenome | biome: ENVO:00009003; feature: ENVO:2100002; material: ENVO:00002003...
AGATAGGCTCCGGTCTCGTGGGCTCGGAGATGTGTATAAGAGACAGGTATGAGAACTGCTCTGTGCGCGCAGAGCAAATCACAAAAATGAGAAAGGATGAAGAAAATTATGAAGAAATTTCTCTCATCGCTGCTGGCGTTGACCATGATTTTGAGTCTGGTCATCGTTCCGGCAAACGCAGAAGGCCCCGACGACCCCGCACCGAATAATGTTACGGGCGTCATCGCTGCAAATGCCCTGTCGATCAGCGGCGCTCCATCTTCTGCAATGGCAATCAGCGACACTGCTACCTTAGTGCCTTCCATTTCCGATGAGGCGCTGACGTACAACGGCGCAGAAGTGAAAATGCCCACGAAGACCTATAGCTGGAGCAGCAGTAACGATTCCATCGTGTCGGTGGGCAACGATGGCAAAATAACCGCCAACAAAGATGGCAAGGCAACCATTACCTGCCAAGTTACTATGACCGGTACGGTCACTCTGTACGAATCTTCTACTGGTAGAGATATCACTTATACCGTTACCGGCACGCAGAGCAAGTCGGTCAAGATCACCGTCGCTGCTCCCAATGTCACTTACAGCATCACTGGTACGCCCGCTGTCAAGGCAAAGGTTGACGGCAAGGATGTTTTTAATGTCAAGCATAATACCACGGTTGACTTCTCCATTGACGGGGATATTACCGTTAAGAGCAAGACCGGCGATGCCGAAGAAGTAACCCTTACTAAGGGCACGGATTACACTCTGGAGTATGCTTGGAGCGGCGTTTCCGGCAGCAGCGAGAGTGTCAGTCAGAAGCTGACCAACACCACCAGCTCTCCGAAGACCGTGACGGCTGGCTGCACCATTACCGTTAAAGTCGGTGGCAAGGCTGTTGGCTCTCCCGTCAAATGCACTGCCGCTAAGGTCATTGTTGCCAGCGAGCCCGGCATCTCCATCACTGGCAGTGTTCAAAAGGTCGGCGAAAACTACGAAGTTCTCAAGGGTGGCAGACTGGAATTGACCGCATCTGCCACGGGCGTTGAGAATCCCACCTATAAGTGGTATGTGAATGATAGTATTGATTCCAGCCACGGCCGCAATGAGAAGTATATTCTGACTGCTTCCGATACCACCCGCACTGGTACCACTACTGTGACCTGCAAGGTTTTCTCCGGCGACAACGAGACTCCCGTAAAGGAAACGACCTGCACCTATAAGATCGTCGACGAAGATGTTCGTCTGACTCTGGACAAGGAAAGCGTTACGCTTTCGAAAAAAGGTGCCTATGATACGGTTACCGCCTCCGTGATTGATTGGTCGACTGACCGACCTGTTTCCGGCGAGGTCAAGTATAAGTTTACTCCCAGCAAACGCGGCGTTGTGTCTCTTTCTTCTTCTGAGAACACCACCGGCAAAACGCGCATTACCCTTGATGCCAATGACACAGTGACCATCACCGTCGAGGCCACCTATAAGGGCAAGACCCTCGATGCGAAGACGATCTATGTCACCGGCGAACTGCTCAGCGCCAGCCTTGATAAGGTTGAAAACGGCGATCCGCTTAAGTTTGACTACGATGATCTGGAAGCTGCTGCCAATAAGGCGCTCCCTTCTCGCGTCAACGTTAAGAAGAACAGCTATATCAATCTTTCCGGTGTCCCGACCGCAGCTGACGAGGGCGGCGTGCTCTACTATGGCTCCAATAAGGTCTCTGCCTCTGGCCGTAACATCGATAAGAATGATAGTCTTGAGTTCCGTACCGCCGCAGGTTTCATTGGTGATGCCACGATGACCATGACTGTGAGCGGCGATGATAACAAGTCCTACACGATCACGCTCACCATTCCTGTTATCTCTGCTGGCACCATCAAGGAGACCGTGACCGGTAACGCCGCCAACAAGGACGTTACGTTCACTAACTCCGACTATAAGTATCTCTATTACACCACCTCCAAGGTATCCGATTACAACGGCTACTACGACGGCAGCAGCAAGGTCGGCAAATTTGACGGCCTCGTCAAGGAGGACAAAACCGTCACCATTCCCGCTTCCAAGTTCAATAACAGCAAGACCGTAACCCTCTACGTCGTCGGCCTTGACGATGACGGTGTTGCTTCCACCGGTACCATTGAAGTTTCCCAGAAGTCCTACGCCATCGAGTACAATGTGGTCGCCGGCGAGACGCTCTCCTTCGACCAGAAGGCTTTCGAGTCCTTCATGGAAGACTACGCCGATGACAACATCAAGACCAGCAAGGGCGACTACTTCGAGTTCGACTACGTTAAGTTCGACTCCCTGCCCAACTCCACCAGAGAGGGTGTCCTCTACGAGGGCAAGGACAAGATCAAGACCTCCACTGAGGTCGAGGATCTCGACAAGGTGACCTTCGAGTCCGTCGCCAAGGCCAAGGACACCATCAAGGTTCCCTTCACCCTGTATGCCAAGCAGTACGACAAGAACGACAAGGTCATCGACAAGAAGGTCAGCATGACCGGCGTGGTCGAGATCTCCGTCGTCAAGGAAGACATCGTCTTTGAGGTCGGCGTGAACAGCGCGGTCAAGCTCGGCTCCGACAAGTTCATCGACTTCCTGCGCGATTCCGACAAGAGCTACAGGAAGGCTGACCTCGACTATGTCACCTTCGATGTGGGTAAGAACAGCGCCATCACCTCCTACTTCAACGGCACCGGCGCGCTCTACCGTTACTACAACGGCAGCACCGGCATCAACGCCACTGTCAGCGCCAAGGACGAGTTCTACTACAACCCCAAGACCAGCAGCAAGCACTATGACCTCGACGACGTGACCTATGTGACCTCCAAGTTTGCCAAGGTCGGCGATATCGTCTATATCCCCTTCACCGCCTACGGCACCAAGTCCGGCCAGAAGGCTGAGGGCACGCTTGCCATCAAGGTCAAGCAGACCATGAACTTTGTCGACGTCCACACCTACGACTACTTCTATGATTCCGTTCAGTGGGCTGTGAACCTTGACATCACCAAGGGCACTTCCGCCACCACCTTCTCCCCGAAGCAGGGCTGCACCCGTGCGCAGATCGTCACCTTCCTGTGGCGCGCCGCCAATTCTCCCGCGCCGCGCAGCAGCACCAGCAAGTTCACTGACGTTTACGCCACCGCGCACGCCGACTACATGAAGGCGATCAACTGGGCGACCGAGCAGGGCATCACCACCGGCACCGGCAACGGCAAGTTCTCTCCCGACGCCACCTGCACCCGCGCGCAGATCGTCACCTTCCTGTACCGCTTCAAGAGCAACCCCGCGGTTTACGGATCCCTGAACTTCTCGGACGTCAACAAGACCGAGCATGCCGCGTTCTACAACGCCATTCTCTGGGCTGTGAACAACAAGATCACCACCGGCTACGGCAACGGCATCTTTGATCCCAACGGCACCTGCAACCGCGGTGACGCTGTGACCTTCCTGTACCGCGCCCTCGCGTGATCTGAATCTCCGCGCAGCGATTTCCCGCGAATCAAGAGGCCGCCCGTTTTCAAACGGGCGGCCCATTTTTGTAAACTTTCTGTGATAGCCCTTTTCCCCGCCTGCAAACCGTGCTACAATACACCCATCTTGATTTTCCGGGGAGTTGTTACTGTGAGCAAATTCCGCAATGCCCTCTACCGCTTCATGTACGGCCGCAACGGCGTGGACGCGCTGAGCTGGGCGCTCGTCGTGCTTGAGGTCGTCCTCAGCCTGCTGAGCTCCTTCATTCACGTGCGCGGCGTGTCGCAGGCGCTGTACTTTGTGTCCACGGCGCTGATGTTCGTGGTGCTGCTCCGCATTTTTTCGCGCAATCTCGCGCGCCGTCAGGCCGAGAATGCGAAATTTTTGACCTGGTGGACGCCGAAGGCGAACGCCATTCGCGGCGCGCAGGCCCGCCGCGCCGACAAGGCGCACAAATACGTCCGCTGCTCCTGCGGCGCATACTGCCGCGTGCCGCGCGGCGTGGGCAAGATCGAGCTGACGTGCCCGAAGTGCGGCAGGAAAAAGGTCATCAAAACGTAAGAAAGAAAAAATCCGTCCATCGGGACGGATTTTTTTGTAAGAAAACCGGTTTTCCGCCGTCTAATAGACAGAAGGGGGTGAGGGTGCTGACGGATTTTGAAGAGGTCTACGCCGTGTACTTTGACGATGTGTACCGCTATCTTCTCTCGCTTTCCGGGAGCGAGAGCGTCGCCGAGGAGCTGACGAGCGAGACGTTTTTCCGCGCGATGGACGCCCTCGGCCGCTTCCGCGGCGAGTGCAGCGTGCGCGTCTGGCTCTGCCAGATCGCGAAGAATCTCTATTATTCGCATCTGCGGCGCGAAAAGCGCCTTGTGCCGCTCGAAGACTGCCGGATCGCCGAGGAACGCCACGAGGAATCGCTTGAAGATCGCAGCGAGGCCGCGCGCATCCAGACGCTCCTGCACGCGCTCAAAGAGCCGTACAAGGAGGTCTTTATGTGGCGCGTGTACGGCGAGAAGAGCTTTCGCGACATCGGCGCGCTCTTCGGCAAGACGGAAAATTGGGCATGCGTGACCTACCATCGGGCCCGGCGCATGATCCGCGAGGGATTGGAGGACTGAAATGAACAAGGATTGCAGCATCGTGCAGGATCTTCTGCCGCTTTACGCGGAGGACATGCTGCGCGAGGGAACAAAGGAATTTGTCGACGCGCACCTCGCTCAGTGCGAAGCCTGCCGCGCAGAGCTCGCAGCGCTCAAGGCGGACGTGACGCCCGCGCCCATCAACGCGCAGCCGCTGCGCGACTTGAAGCGGCAGCTTCGACGCAGGAAGCTGACCGCCGTGCTGCTGGCCGTCGCGCTCGCGCTGACGCTGGCCGCGGCAGGCTTTGCCTATCTCACCGCACCGCAGTATCTGCCGTATGACGAGACAGAGTGGATGATCACGCGCTCTCCCCGAGCGCTCGCGGACGGCTCGATCATGGCGGACGGGCTGACCGATCTCAGCGGCATTGAGAGCATTTCCGTCAACCTGCTCACGCCTGTGTCCGGCACAAAGGTCACGAGTACGCAGGACCCGGACAGCGGCAAGACGGTCTATTTCATCACCGCATGGCGCACGCCGCTTGACACATGGCGCGGCGCGTTTGACGAATCCGGGGCGGGGCATACGGTCGAACAGGTGCAGCGCGAGGCGGACGCACTGCAAGGTGTGCTCGCCAAAGTGGAGTCCGCACGCACGCTCTTCACGCTCGACGCGACGAACTGCACGGCGGTCTGCTATTCGCCGAACAACGGACAGGACGATGTGCTGCTCTGCGGCAGCATGAACGGCGGCGTCATTTCCCTGCCGCGGCTGGCGCTGGGCTATTACGTCTTGCTATCGTTCACCCTTCTTATTACGCTTAGTATTGCATTTTTCCTCTGCCGCAGGAAAAAAGCGGGCAAAGCGCTCGGCCATCTCGCGCTGATCCCCGCGTGCTATCTCACTGGCCACCTGCTCGTCAAGGGCTTTGTCACGACGAGCTACCAGATGCAGCGCGATTTTTCGCTCATTGTCCTCACCGCCGCGCTCCTTTACGCCGCGGCGCTGTTGGCAGGAACCCTCCTGCGGCAGAGGCGGGACACAGCAGAATAAAAAAGAAGAGACACCGTCAGGTGTCTCTTCTCTTCTTGGCGCAGCGGGAGGGATTCGAACCCTCGTGCGATTGCTCGCAAACTGATTTCGAGTCTTTTATGCAACTGTGACGGGGGTGTCCGTTTTGGGGTCGTTTCTGTAAGCCCCGTACCCGCCGAAAGCCGCTTGAAATCAGGCTTTTTCGCTCGGAAAGCCTTGCGGGACAGGCTATTTTGAAAGTGGGTTCAAATCGGCATTTTTCCCGATTTTGGAGAGAAATGCGGGAAGATAGGAGAGAAAAACCGGAAGACGGCTATACACCGCAGAATAGAGCTTCCAACCGACGAAAATCTATTTTTGAGGTGTTACAAATGGATGTATTTCCCGTCAACTGGGACAGCGTTCCCGAGGTGATGAACAAGGAGCAATTCTTCCGAATATGCCACATCAGCAAGTCCACGGCGCTGCATCTGCTCAAAAGCGGCAAGGTACCCTGTGAGTGGTCGGGTAAGAAAACCCGGTGCTATAAAATCCGAAAAGAGGATGTGAAAGCATACTTGGAGGAGCAGGCGATTTTTCCAGAACTCTATTCTGCGCCGAAGGGATGGTACGGCACCCACTATGTGGCGAGGCTCTCCAAGGAGCTGCCGGAGGACACGCTGCGGCAGATGCACGGCTACTATGAAAAGCTGCTGCGCAAATACCCGGATGTGGTCACGGTAAAGGATGTGGTAACCCTGACCGGCTACACCCTGACCACCGTCCACAACTGGTGCAGCCGCGGGTCGCTGAAAGCCTTTCAAAAGGGACTGAAGTTCTGTATCCCGAAAATCTTTCTTGTGGATTTCTTCTGCTCCCTGACCTTCCGCTCCATCACCCGCAAAAGCCTGTGGCATATCCAAACGCTGAATGAATTCAGCAGGAAGATGAAGCGGAAGTGATTTTTATCTGGGAGGTATTTGCAAAGTTCGTTGTAAAAAGTGTGATGGGACAGCAAAAGTTCGCTGCATTTTTTGTGGAGACAAGGTGGAGGCCCGTTACAGCTGCACAAAATCCCCGTTTAGGCTAAAATGCAGGTGCATCGTATTTTGGCCTAAAACCCACAACTCGCTATCATACGGCACTGACCTTGCGTTTTGGAAATTCGCACACTCGCACCTGCCTTTCGATTTTGGTAGACTGTAACCGAAAGGCGGGTGCATTTTGCATTGCAGACCTGCCGGGGAAATTTTGAATGGGAGGATTACATATGAAATCGCTATTTGAGCAGCTGGGCGGCACTTACACAAGGCAGGGCGACTATTGCCTACCCAATGTTTGCTTACCGCCCGAAGAAGAACGCCCCATCAGCGTTTACGGCCAGCGGCGGCGAGCTTATCTGAGGGAGCACCACCGGGTGCTGTATTATAACCTGCTGACCGCCGGGGTGCTGGATGGGCACCTCGCAGGCATCGAGGAGCAGGCGCAGGAACTCTTTCTTCGGCTGGTAAAACAATACGCAGACACCGAGGGCGTGACGGAGGCCTTGAAAGCCGATGACCCGATGGCGTGGGTGCGAAAGATGAACGGCATCCGACATCGGGCAAACGAGGCCGTGATGCAGGAAATTGTATACGCATAACGAGCAAGCGGAGGTCGATGGCCTCCGCTTGTTTTATATACAGCTCTGACCGAACGAAAAAGAACAATGTTCGGAACAATATCAAAAATTTCCGGAACAATGTCATTGTTTTATCGGAACTATGTCAAACTAAATTTGATATTGTTCCGAACTTTATCAGAGCAAGAGGTCAGAAGCTTTCCGGTACAAGCGCCAGTTTGTTGATTGATTCGTGTGCCCGCACTAGCGCATCATAAACTGCCAAAACATCTTCAGAGTCCCAAGTTCGCAGAGATTTTTCATCAATCACACCGGCACTTTCCTGAATGATCTTCGCAAGCTGTTCTTCATCTGCAACGGCAACAACAGCTTGAACCGCTGCATTGCTCTGTGCCTTTTTCAGATTTAGAATAAGGCTATCGATGGAACCTTTAGACTGTACCTCAAAAACATAAATTGCTTTCCCCATATTGCCGATTTTAGCTTCCCAGACAGCATCTACAACTGCGCCTGTTGCAATCTTTACTTCAGAGCGGCTGTCAAAGCCAAGCAGCTTTCCTATGTCCACCAGCTTGTCTTTGATTTCATCGTGAAGCGATCTTGAATCTCTGGCAGAAACGGGCTCCTGAGAAATAGAAATTGCATCTGTGGTGGGGACATCCTTTTCTGCGAGAGGGAGAATTTCATCCCACAGGAAATAGTCAACAGCCAGCAAGTCCGAATCAGCAGCGCCTGCTTTTTTCAGACTGGATGCAATTTCCTTTGCAACCGCACACACTTCAGTATATTTCTTTCCGGTGTATTGGTAGTTGTACTTGGGCATATTCGGAATCCCCAAGTAACCGTAACAAAGAATGGTTGTCTTGTTGAATACGATGTACTCCTGCGGATTCATATAGGAAAGCAGTTCACTGATTGTAGCAGGTCCCATACCTTTTACAGATTTCAGAAAAATATCCCACCGCTTCTCTACAGAGGCAGATCCGTACAACAGGTCGGCTAACTGCTTTTTAAGCGTAGAAAAGCCATTATCTTCAATCAGCTTATCGACAACATATTTTTTGTTTCCCCACATCAGAACTGCCCAAAGCCTGCTGATATACTCAAGGAAATCTTCTTCGGTCATTGCCAAGAGCTTATCTTTGGTGAAGGATTGGTAGTATGCTTTTCGCTCTTTCCGTTCATTCCAGTTTTCTTCGTAATATGCGGCATTGGTGGATTGCTTTTTTATAAACGCCTGAATTGCTATAGAAAGCTTCTGTGTGTCCATACTCACTCCTCCATATTATCCGTCCAAAGCTCGCACTGCGTCATAACAGTTTGAACCGCATCGTCCATCCCTTCGGGCGGATACTTATGTTTTTTCAAAAGGCGTTTAATCAGCATGCGCATTCTTGCCCTTGCCTGTTCACGCCTGTTCCAGTCAATCGTGCGGTTCTTGCGAAGGGTTTCAGCAAGTTCCTTGGTAATGGCGATCAATTCATCATTTTCATAAAAATCTTTGATTGCCTGTGGCTTTGTCAGCGCATCATAGAATGCTAACTCATCCGCCGTGAGGCCAAGTTCTTTACCTTCGTTGTGCGCAGCGGCGATCTGCTTGGCAAGCTTCATCATCTCATCAATGACCTGCTCATTTGTCAGCATACCGTTCAGATAGGCGTTCATCGCCCGCTGCATAATCTCGCTGAATTTTTCGGATTTGACCACATTTGTCCTGCGGTAAATCTGAACCTGCTCGGCGATCAATTTTTTCAGCAATTCTACGGCGAGATTCTTTTCCTTCATCTTGGAGATTTCTTCAAGGAACTTCGGATCAAACAGAGAAAATTCGGAGTTAACATCAGAAAACAGATTGATGACGCCGTCACTCTTGATGCTCTGCTTCAAAAGCTCATTGATCCGGGCGTTCATCTCCGGGAGAGAAATCTTTTGCCCACCGCCCTGATTAGTCAGCCGAATGACAAGGACACGGACAGACTCGAAGAAGGCTGCTTCGAACCGCATCGGCTCATCTACCAAGGAAGAACAGAGAGACAGTGCTTGGTGAAGCATCAGTGCCTCTTTGAGGAAAGTATCCCGTTCCTTCTCCAACTCCCGACCCATTATGAAGTTTACAGCGCCGCTGATTGTTTTTGCCCGCTCAAGATCCGTGCCGGACATAAACTTTGAGTAGTCGTAGTGATGGAACAGATCTTGGCATATAGAGAGCTTTTCGAGGAACTTGGGATATGCAACCTTTGCGACATCGGTATCGCCATAGTTCTTTTTATCCCGTACCGTATAGTCGTTCATTGCCTGCTTCAAGGCGGAAGCGATACCTACATAGTCGACGACAAGACCGCCTTCCTTATCACGGAAGACTCGATTGACACGGGCAATGGCCTGCATCAGGTTGTAGCCCTTCATCGGTTTGTAGACATACATTGTTGCAAGGGATGGTACATCAAAGCCCGTCAGCCACATATCTACGACAATAGCAATTTTCAGGGGACTGTCATTATCCTTGAATTTCTGTGCCAGTTCGTCTTTGTGGTGCTTGTTTCCAATGATTTTACGCCATTCTTCCGGGTCTTTGTTGCTCTCGGTCATTACAACGGCGACTTTTTCCGTCCAAGCCGGACGCAGTTCGAGAATGCGGTTGTATATCTTCATAGCAATGGCACGAGAATATGCAACAATCATCGCTTTACCCGTGAGCAGGTTCGCACGGTTATTTTCGTAGTGGTCAAGAATGTCGCAGACTAACGAATTGATCGTCTGGTCGTTGCCCAGGACAGCCTCCATCTGGCCAAGTTGTTTTTTGCTCTGCTCGATAACCTGCGGATCGGCGTTATTGGCCATAATATCATATTCAGCATCAATGAGGCGCAAGGTGGCTTCATCCAAATGCAGTTTGATAACACGGCTTTCATAGTAGACCGGGCGTGTTGCACCATCCTCGACAGCCTGCGTCATATCGTAGATGTCAATGTAATCACCGAATACCTCACGGGTGCTGCGATCTTTGGAAGAAATCGGCGTGCCGGTAAAGCCGATGTATGTAGCATTGGGCAAGCTGTTGCGGATAATGCGAGCCGTGCCAACAACACGCTTGGCGACTTCTTCGCCATCCTCGTTTGTTGTGATTTTGATTTTTTCCGCAAGTCCGTACTGCCCACGATGTGCCTCGTCTGCCATCACGACGATATTGCGGCGCTCAGAAAGTGGCTCGTGGGATTCCTCAAACTTCTGCATTGTAGTAAAGATAATCCCGTTTGCCTGTCTGCCGGCAAGCAGCGACTTCAAATGCTCTCTACTTTCTGCGTGGATAGGTTCCTGCCGCAGAAATTTTTTGCATTTGGCAAACTGGCCGTAAAGCTGATCGTCAAGGTCGTTGCGGTCGGTAAGAACAACGATCGTGGGGCTGTCCAAGGCATCTTGCAGCAGATGAGCATAAAAAACCATAGACAACGACTTTCCGCTGCCTTGCGTGTGCCAGAAAACACCGCCCTTGCCGTCCGTCACGGTTGCGTGCTTGGTAGATTCGATTGCTTTTCTTACTGCAAAATACTGATGGTATCCGGCAAGAATTTTGAAAGATTTTATACCTTCGTTTGAGAAACAGATAAAGTTCTTGATGATATCAAGTAATCTTTCTTTTTGGAACATACCCTCAAAGAATGTGTCAAACTGTGCATACTGTGTATTTTCGTATTTACCGTCTTTTGTTTTCCATTCCATAAATCGATCTTCGCCGGAAGTGATAGTACCGGCTTTGGTTGTAAGCTGGTCACTCATTACACAAATGGCATTATATATGAACATAGACGGAATTTCATGCATATAGTTACGGAGTTGTCTGTATGCTTCGGAAGCGTCCGTTTCTTCACGGGATGGAGATTTCAGCTCAACCAAAACTACCGGCAAACCGTTCAAAAAGAGAATTATATCAGGGCGTTTATTGCTGTTTTCAATGAAAGTCCATTGATTTGCTACGATAAAGGAGTTATTGTCGGGATTTTTGTAGTCAACAAGGTAGACGATAGAGGAGCGTTCCTCACCGTCGACAAAAAATCTGACCGGAATGCCGTTTTGCAGGTAGTCCATAAAGACAGCGTTTTTCTGCACAAGCTCTCCGTTTTCAAAGTTTTTGAGCTTGAATAAGGCGTCCTGAATTGCGTCATCAGGCAGACCTCTGTTCAAACGATACAGAGAGTCGAGCAGAACCTCCTCATATAACGGGCTGTAAAAGTCCCTTTCTATATCGGGACCGTATGCGTAATCGTAGCCCAGATTGTTTTTAAATAATTCGATTATCGAATTTTCGTAATTGGATTCGGTGTATAATCCCAGCATTGTTGATTGCTCCTTTTCTACAGACTTAGGTGAGTTCTCTATGATTTCTTTTTGAAAAGTGAACTGCACTTTATTCGGTTATCTCTAACTTTTCTTTCCACAGCTCCGCAAACGCTTGACAC
>ENA-OZHZ01001038-OZHZ01001038.1-human-gut-metagenome-genome-assembly--contig:-NODE-1038-length-11603-cov-6.675182_pt1 | contig 11603 bp, 12 predicted proteins | sample MGYA00244053_ERZ653699 | MGnify/ENA primary metagenome ERZ653699 (study PRJEB26926, sample SAMN06165200) | human gut metagenome | biome: ENVO:00009003; feature: ENVO:2100002; material: ENVO:00002003...
GCGATTGAGTTGGTCGCGCTTTCATGCTCCTTCCGCGTGCAGCTTTTTGGTGCTTTGCCTAAGCTCTTGTTTGCTCCCCCCAAACTTTCCGTGAAGAACCTTTTTTCATATCCCCATCCCGCAATGCTCGCACTGCCGCGCAGCCCCTTCCACCACACTCGTGCGCCTCCCGCAGTGCGGACACGTCATAAACGACTGTGCCAGCCCATACGCCCGGAGGTTCGGCGCAGTCAGGTATACCATCGCCGTCAGCGGATCAATCTGAATGTTTCGCAGATAGTTCCCGCAGAGCAATAACCGCAGCGTCTCCATGTTCGGGCAGTCCGGCAGGAGCTTGGGCATATCCGACAGCGGAAACATGTGCAGCGAGAACGCTGCTAACTGCTGTGCAATGCCGCGCGCCCGGCGTCGGATGATTTCCCCCTGAAGCAGATGCATCCCGGCGTACAGCGCCGCCGTCGCAAGGCAAAGCAGCAGCAGCACCATGCGCGTGTCGCCGTGCTCACCCGCCTTGCAGGTGCGCCACAGCAGCAGCGCCGATAGGGCAAAGAACAGCGCCATCAGCGGATACACCCACCATCGGCGGTTCGCCCGCTGCGTCAAATAGGGATTCATGCGGATGCCTCCTGTTGCCGAATAACATTCATTTCACCTATACAATACCATACTTGCAGGATAATGTCAACGGGAGCTCGCGGTTTGCCGAAAGAAAAGTGCCGGACAGCGCTGCCCGGCACAGTATTCTCGGCGGATGATTACTTGAAGTAGACCAGATTGCCGGTTTTGTCGATGATTTGCCATGTGCCGTTTATGCACACGTCTGCAAGACCTTCGTCAGTGAAGTCGGTTACGTCGTCGTATTGGCACTTGATAACGACATTTCCGTCGGGGTCGATGACCCCCCACTTACCGTTTTCATATTCCCATACAGCAGCAAGTCCGTTGTAAAATTCATGCACATTTCTATATTGAACGGGAATGACTTCTTTGCCACTGCGGTCGATGAACCCGAAAAGTGTTCTGCTATTAGAATAACTTCCGACCTTGATGCGGTCATTGTGGAAAACAGGAACGGAAGAATTGAGTCCGTTCCAATCTGTGGCGCAATTGCCTAAGTCACTCCAAGATTTCTCTCCGAGAACACGACCTTGGTTATCGGCAAGCTGGAATAAATAGTAGGTATGCCGTTTGTCACTACGTTGAGAATCTTCTGTTATAAGGATGCGCATCCCATCGTTTGCTTTTGTAATTGCGAAATAGTCACAGCCTACTACTTCGTGTCCCTGCGTATCAATCAAACCATAGTTGCTACCCTTGGCTACAATAGCAATTCCGTCCTCAAAATCCTGAATTTCATTCCAACGAGGAGTGACGGTGGTGTTCGTTGAGAAGTTTATAAGACCAACCTTTCTATGGAACGTGAAACGTGCTACGGTTGCCGTCATCTTTGTCAAGCTGGCGAAGGAGTTAATGCCAAGCATGTATGCCTTGCTGGCGCTGTCCTGATAGTTATTCAATGCGCTGAAGAGTGTGTACGCCGTCTTGTAATCGCCCTTGGCAATGGCAGTCATGCCTCTGTCATAATTTGCACGTTGCTGAAGTGCTTGCGCGCGACTTGCACTGTCACTGTAATTTCCAAGTTCAGTGAACAGATCATAGGCAGCTACATATTGTCCGTGTTGTGCCGCCTCATTCGCCTGTTCGTACTTCGCGGCGTTCATGGCTTCCTGAATCTCGGTCAGCTGCGCCTTGCTGTCCTTGTAATCACCCAGCGCTTGGAAAGCAGCGTAGGTTTCCTGCAATTTTCCGGCGGCTTTCAGCGCGAGAGCGGCATCATAGTCGCGCGCCTTGATTTTCTCCCGCAGCGTCTCCACGCGGGCGGCGCTGTCCTGATAATTGCCGAGCTTCGTGAACGCGGTCAACGCATCTTCCAGCTTGCCCGCGGCTTCCAGCGCGAGAGCGGCATCATAGTCGCGCGCCTTGATTTTCTCCCGCAGCGTCTCCACGCGGGCGGCGCTGTCCTGATAATTGCCGAGCTTCGTGAACGCGGTCAACGCATCTTCCAGCTTGCCCGCGGCTTCCAGCGCATCGGCACGGGCGTAATCGCGCGCAAGAATCTTCGCGGGGTAGGATGCCAAATGCATCTGGCTGTCGAGATACAGCGAAATGCCCAGCAGCAAATCCTGCGCCTCTTCGTACTCTTCTGATGCTTCATAGCTCAAAGCGGCGTAGTAGGTGACGCGCAGGGAGCTGTCCAGAAAATCGCCCAGCTGCTGCAAGTTCACGACCGCGACGGCGTAATTGCCCTGTTCAGCGGCGGCGATGGCGCTGCAATACATGGCATAGCGCGGCGCATCGGCATATCCGGCGAGACTGGCGAAGGAAGAAGCGGCTTCCTCGTACTTGCATTCTTTCAGCAGGTTCAAGGCGGACTGGTAGTCATCCGCCGGGGAACTGCCCCATGCGAGGGCAGGTGCGCCCAGCACGGACAGCATCAGCACCAGACAGAGCAGCCATTGGCAGGTGCGTTTCATAGAGAATCCTTCTTTCCGCAGATGATTTGCAATCAAAAGTTCATCTGCCATCTTAACATCATTATACCATGCAATGAAAATGCTGTCAATTGCGAACGCAGCAAAAAACCGGGAAGCATCTGCCTCCCGGTTGAATTTACGCCCCCAGATACGCCTTCCTGACTGCATCGTTGTGCAGCAGCTCCTGCGCGTCGCCGGACATGGAAATCTTGCCTGTTTCCAGCACATACGCGCGGTTCGCGACGGACAATGCCATTTGCGCGTTCTGTTCCACCAGCAGAATCGTCGTGCCGCTCTTGTGCAGCGCGCGGATGATGTCGAAAATCTGCTCGACCAGAATCGGTGCAAGGCCCATTGACGGCTCATCCAGCATCAGCAGGCGCGGCTTGGACATCAGCGCGCGCGCCATCGCCAGCATCTGCTGCTCGCCGCCGGAGAGCGTGCCGGCAATCTGCTTCTGGCGCTCCTTCAGGCGCGGGAACAGCTCGAACATCTGCTCAATGCTGCCCGGAATCTCCTTGTCGGGGCGCGTGAAGCCGCCCATTTCGAGGTTCTCCAGCACCGTCATCTGCTGGAAGATGCGCCGTCCTTCGGGGCAGAGCGCCATGCCGTGCTTCACCATATCCGACGCGTGGACGCGCGCCAGATCCTTGCCGCCGAAGTGGATGCTGCCCTCGCGCGGGCGGAGCAGTCCGGCGACGGTGTTCAGCGTGGTGGATTTGCCCGCGCCGTTTGCGCCAATCAGCGTGACGACCTCGCCCTCATCCACCGAGAAGGAAATGCCCTTGATTGCGTGAATCGCGCCGTAATAAACGTTGATATCGTTGACTTCCAGCAGACTCATGCTTTCGCCTCCTTCTGCTTGCCCAGATACGCCTCAATGACGACCGGGTTGTTCTGGATTTCCTCTGCCGTGCCCTTGGCGATAATGCGCCCGTAGTTCAGCACGCAGATGCCTTCGCAGATGCCCATGACCAAATTCATGTCATGCTCAATGAGCAGGATAGCAATCTGGAACTGGTCGCGGATTTTGATGATGTTCTCCATCAGCTCCGCCGTTTCGTGCGGATTCATGCCCGCGGCGGGTTCGTCCAGCAGCAGAAGCGACGGATTCGTCGCCAGCGCGCGCACAATCTCCAAGCGCCGCTGTGCGCCGTAGGGGAGGGAACCTGCCTTGACATCGCCCATGTTTTCCATGCCGAAGATGCTCAGCAGATCCAGCGCCTTTTCGTGCTGCTTCTTCTCGCCTTGCCAATACTGCGGCAGACGGAAAATGCCGGAAAACATGCCGTACTTAATCTGGTTGTGCAGGCCGATGCGGACGTTCTCTTCCACCGTCATGTTGTCGAACAGGCGGATGTTCTGGAACGTGCGGGCAATGCCGAGCTTGCAGGCCTGCACCGTGTTCATGCCTGCCGTGTCCTTGCCGTTGATGAGCACGGTGCCGGTCGTGGGCTGATAGACCTTTGTCAGCAGGTTAAAGACCGTTGTCTTGCCCGCGCCGTTCGGGCCGATAAGCCCGCAGATTTCTGTGCGCCCGATGGCAAGGTTCACGTCGTCCACTGCCTTCAGGCCGCCGAACTCAATGCCCAGATGGCTGGCTTCCAGCACGGGCGAATGATTCACGTCGCGTTCCGGAATGATGCTGCGCGACGGCACGGGAACCATCTTTGTATTGGGCTTAAAACGCTTCAGCGGTTCAGTCATGCCGCGTCACCTTCCTTCACAGCTTCCTTTTTAGCGGGGCGGATGCGCTCGAACACCTGCCGCACCACCGGGGCGTTGCCCAGCAGCATCACGGCAATCAGCACGATGGCGTAAATCAGCATACGATAGTCGCCAAATTCGCGCAGCACCTCCGGCAGCACCGTCAGCAGCGCCGCCGCAATCACCGATCCGCGGATATTGCCGATGCCGCCCAGCACGACGAACACCAGCACGAGGATGGACGTGTCAAACTTGAACTTGTCCGGCGCGATGGAGGAGAAGTTCAGCCCAAACAGTGCGCCCGCCATGCCCGCCAGCGCCGCCGAGGTGACGAACGCCATCAGCTTGTACTTCGTCACGTTCACGCCCATCGCTTCAGCGGCAATGCGATTGTCGCGGCTTGCCATAATCGCGCGGCCGGAGCGGCTGTTGATGAGGTTCAGCACGACAAACAGCGTCAGCAGCACCAGCACGAAACCCGCCTCGAACGTCGCAATGCGCCCGACGCGCACCGCGCCCGCCGGCCCGTTGTACAGGAGCGTGCCATCAATGCGGGGATTGTTGAAGTTGACAATCAGCTTGCCGTCGCTGACCGCGAAATACAGGCAGTTCATGACGTTGCGGATGATTTCGCCGAACGCCAGCGTGACGATGGCAAGGTAGTCGCCGCGCAGACGCAGCACCGGGATGCCAATCAGCACACCCGCAATCGCCGCGCATACGCCGCCCGCCAGCATGGCCAGCACGAGGCGCATCGTCTCATTTTCCATCTGGAAGGCGTTCAGCAGCCAGCCGGACATGATGATGCCGGAGAACGCGCCGACGCTCATGAAGCCCGCGTGACCCAGCGACAGTTCGCCGGAGATGCCGACCGTCAGGTTCAGCGAAACCGCCATGACGATGTAGACGCAAATCGGGATGAGCTGCCCCTTCAGGGAGCGGCTGATGGTGACGCCCGGAATCATCTTGCTCAGCGCCATCTGCGTAAAGACGAAGGCGATGATGACGATGGCGTAGGTGATCAAGTTGTTCAGAAAGCCCTTTGTTGACTTTTTCATCGTTTTCTTCATCCCGTTACACTTTCTCCCGCATCGGTTTGCCCAGCAGCCCCGTCGGCTTGACCAGCAGCACGATAATCAGCACGGCGAACACCAGCGCGTCGCCCAGCTCCATGGACACATACGCCTTGCCGAGAATCTCAATGATGCCCAGCAGCAGACCGCCCAGCAGCGCGCCGGGAATTGATCCGATGCCGCCGAAAACAGCCGCCGTGAACGCCTTGATGCCCGGCATGGAACCCGTCGTGGGCATCAGCGTGTGGTAGGTGGAGCAGAGCAGCACGCCCGCAATCGCCGCCAGCGCGCTGCCGATGGCGAAGGTCAGGGAAATCGTCGCGTTCACCTTGATGCCCATCAGTTCCGCCGCGCTGCGGTCTTCGCTGACGGCGCGCATCGCCTTGCCCATCTTCGTGTGGGAGGTGAAGAACGTGAGCACCAGCATGATGATGATGTTCGCCAGCACGGTCACGATTGTTTCGCCGGTCAGAATCAGCTGCCCGTCAAACAGGCTGATGGACGGGATGCTGACGAAGGACGGAAACGACATGGGGTTCGGGCCGAACACCAGCAGCGCCAGGTTTTGCAGCAGGTAGCTCACGCCGATGGCGGTAATCAGCACGGCAAGGCTCGTTGCCTGACGCAGCGGCTTGTACGCCAGGCGCTCGATGACCATGCCCAGCACCGTGCAGACAATCATGGCAATCAGCACGCCAAGCAGGGGGGACATGCCCCAGTACTGCGTGGCACAGAAGGCAATGTACGCGCCAATCATGATGACGTCGCCGTGCGCGAAGTTCAGCATCTTGGCAATGCCGTAGACCATCGAGTAGCCCAAGGCGATGATGGCATACACGCTGCCAAGGCTGATGCCGTTGATGAGGTAAGAGAAGAACTGAAGCATCCTGCCTGCACCTCCAAATAACTGAAATCTGCGGGAAAAGCACTTTCCCTTGAAAGACAGCAAGGCAATCAGCAGCAGTCCGTGTGCACCCTTGCACCAACTGTTGCTGATTACCTTCTGTCTGCATCTGCTGGATACGCTCATGCCGGAGAAGGAAGCTCCTCCTCCGGCATGAGGAAAACGTGTGGAATAGGGGGGATTACTCCGCTGCAGCCGCCTCAGCGCCGACATACACGCCGTTCTTGATGATGACGGCCGTCGGGGTCTTGGTGACAGCGCCCGTCGCATCCCAGACCATCGTGCCGGTCAGACCGGTGACGGTCAGTTCCTGCATGGCAGCAATCATCGCGTCGCAGATATCTTCCGGCGCTTCGTCGCCCTTCACGCCAGCCTTTTCAGCGGCCGCCGCCAGCGCGTAGATGCCGTCATACGCATCCGCCGCGAACTGGTTCGGCACCTCGCCGTACTTTTCCTGATACTTGCCGACGAAGCTCTTGGTCAGCTCGTCCGGCGCGTCCGCGGAGAAGGGGGTCAGCAGCATGACGTCTTCCGCCAGCGCAACATCGAAACCGGGCATGGTCAGGATGCCGTCCATGCCGTCAACGCCGAAGAACACCGGCTTGTAGCCCATGGTGTTGGCAGCGTTGAGAATCTGGGAAGCGGGGGTGTAGTAGATGGGCAGGAACACAACGTCCGCACCGGCGTTCTTGGCCTCGGTCACCTGCACGGAGAAGTCCGTGGTGTCGTTGGTGAAGGTGGTCACGGAAACGATGTTCAGCCCCAGCTCGGCAGCCTTGCTCTCAAAGGTCTGATAGATACCGGTGGAATAGGTGTCGGCGTTGTTGTAGATGATGGCGACCTTCTCGCCGACCTTCTTGTTGAAGATGTATTCAGCGGACGCGGAGCCCTGTGCCGGGTCCGTGAAGCAGATCTGATACATGTTGTCCTTGTTCGCGATGACTTCCAGCGAGGAGGCGGAGGGCGTGAGCATAAACACGCGCTCGTCATACGCCTGCGCGGAGACAGCAATGCAGGGGGTTGTCGTCACGCAGCCAAGGATGACCTGCGTGCCCTTGTCCAGCGTCGCGTTGTAAGCGTTGATGGACTTTTCAGCGTCGTTTTCATCGTCCTGCACATCCAGCACGATGTTCACCTTGCCGGCGGCGTTGATTTCTTCCACGGCGATTTCCGCGCCGCGCGCGCAACTGCCAGACCATAGACGGCGGCAGCACCGGTCATCGGGCCAATCACGCCGATGTGAATCGTCGTCGTTTCCTCCGCGGACGCGAAGGACGCCATGCTCAGCGCCATGGCCAGAGCAAGAACGAGACTAAAGAACTTCTTCATGAGAACCAACCTCCTTATCAGGTGGACGGGCGGAAGCGTGTTCCGTTCGTCATGCAACAATTATACGCATCGGATGGCGTGCCGTAAAGGGTTTTTGTGGATTTTTCGTGTTCTTTTGCTGCGCTTCCTGACGAAAATGTTCGCTTTCTGGCTAATACGATTTCCAGATTCAACTGCGCCATCTGCTTGCGCCTTTTCCCTTCTGGCGTTCGCTCATTCCACTTAGCGTAGCGCTGCTACGCTGCGTTTCATTCACGTTAGCCAGAATGAAAAATTCGCGGCGCATCTTGGCGCATTCTTATCTGGAAATAGTATAATTTCTGCATCACACGAAAAATCCCCCTGCGCATACGCTGATGCGGGGGAGGTGAGGCGGCGTGAGCAGCATGTGCTATCAGACGCTCAGTTTCGTGGAATGTCTGGAAATCCTGCGGCAGGCGAAGGCAGTCCGCGCGGCGTTCTTTGACGGTCACGCGCCGTATGTTGTGCCGATGGGGTTCGAGTGGTTCGTGAACGGGATGCAGCCGGTCGTTTGCCTGATGATGCCGAAGGAGGGCCGCAAGGCGGAGGCGTTATCCGTCTGCACGCGGGTGTGCCTGGAGTTTGAAGCGCCGGATGCGGCGGCGATTCAGGTTGTTCTGGCGGAAGGAAAAGCCGTCCCCCTGCACGAGGAGGACGGCGCAATGGTCTATGCGATTCCGGTGGAAACCATGTCGGGGCGGCGTTATTTTTTGCCTGATGACTGAGCCGGGAAAGTCAGCGTGATGGTCGTACCCTCGCCCAGCGCGCTCTGCATGGCAATCTGCGCGTGATGCACCTGCGCGCCGTGCTTGACGATGGACAGCCCCAGTCCCGTGCCGCCGGTCTGCTTGCTGCGGCTCTTGTCCACGCGGTAGAAGCGCTCGAATACGCGCTGCTGATCCTCCAGCGCAATACCTACGCCGTTGTCCGCGACAGTCACGACGGCGCGTCCGTCCGCCATTTCTGCCCGTACCCGGACGTATCCGCCCGCGTGGTTGTACTTGATGCCGTTTTCCAGCAGGTTCGTCAGCATCTCTTCCAGCAGGGCATGGTCGCCGGAAATCAGCACAGGGTCATTTCCGCTGGCGCTGATGCTTACCTGCGCATTCTGCGCGGCGGGCGTCAGCTTCTGGACGCAGTGCTGAATCAGCGCGGTCAAATCGACGGGGGTCACTTCGCCGCGCACACCCTCGTCAAGGCGCGACAGGCGGATGATGTCCTCAATCAGCGTCAGCAGGCGGCGGCTTTCGGCGAGAATCTTCCGCCCGAATTCCGTCGCGTCCTCCGGCTTCTGCAGCATCCCGGAGGACAGCAGCTCCGCGTAGCCGCTGATGGTAGTCAGCGGGGTGCGCAGCTCGTGGCTGACGTTGGCGGAGAATTGCCGGCGGCTTGCTTCAGCGGCCTGTGCGGCGGTGACGTCCTGCATCAGCAGCGCCGTACCGCCGCCTTCGACATGGCTGCGGGAGAGGTGGATGGTCATGCCGTTCAATTGCATCGCGCATTCCGTACCCTGCCCGTCCAAAAGGCGGAGCAGCGCTTCGTCGCGGCTGACGGCAATCATCGGCTGTCCAACCGGGTCATTGGTGATGCAGAACATTGCCTGCGCCGCGTTGTTCATCGTCAGCACATGCCGCTTCTCGTCGAGGATGACGAAGCCCTCCTTCATGCCGCCGAGGACGGTATCCAGCTCATGCCGCTGGGCGGTCAGGGACGCCATCTGGTCGGCAATGCGGGCGTTTTGCTGTGCCATGCGGCGAAGCATGGGCGAGAGCTCTTCGTAAACGTCGCTTTCCAGCGGCTGGTCAAGGTTGACCTCGTTCATGGGGGCGGCAAGGCGCTTCGCCAGCGGGCGGGAAAACGCCATCGCCGCGCCGAAGCAAAGCACCGCGCCCAGCAGCAGATACCCCAGTAAATCGCGCACCTGCCGCAGCATTCCGCGCTGCGTGCCCGAAACGCGGATGACACGCCCGTCCGCCAGCCGTTTGGCGTAATACAGGCTCGTTTGCCCAAGGGTCGCGCTGCTGCGGGCGGTGAACGCCTCGCCGTTTTCGCGCGCCTGCTGAAATTCTTCGCGCCCGGCGTGGCTCTCCAAGCGGGACGCATCCACTTCACTGTCATACAGCACCGTGCCGTCCGTATCCAGATACGTTACGCGCTGGGTGAATACGCTCCCTTGCAGCAGGGAAACCGGGTCATCCGACGCCTCAAGGTAGGAGGACAACTGCGCCGCCTGCTGCCGGAGCTGCTCGCGGTTGTCGGCGGTCGTCTGGAAGTACATGCCCGCGAATACCAGCACGCACATCAGCAGAAGGGTCAGCAGGGTTACGCCCGACAGCGTCAGGCGCAGACGGGAAGAAAGGCGGTTTTTCATCAGCTTTCACCTGCTTCCGGATGTTCGTCCATGCGGTAGCCGACGTTGCGGATGGTGGCAATCAGCCGCCCGCTGTCGCCGAGCTTCTGCCGCAGGGTGCGGACGTGAACGTCAATCGTGCGCGTGTCGCCGGAGTAGGCGATGCCCCACACGTCGTCCAGCAGCACTTCGCGTGTGACAGCTTTGCCCGCGTGCGCCATCAGGAACGCCAGCAGCTCAAATTCCATGTGCGTCAGGGCGATTTCCTGTCCGCCCGCGGTGACACGGTGGCTTTCGCGGTCAAGCGTCACGTCGCCCAGCGTCATGACGGCGGAGGGCGTTTCCTCCTGCGTCCGCCGCAGCAGCGCACGCACGCGCGCCAGCAGTTCCATCACACCGAACGGCTTCGTCAGGTAATCGTCCGCGCCGCAGTCCAGTCCCTTCACCTTGTCCATTTCCGCGTCGCGCGCGGTGACGAGAATCACGGGCACGCGGCGGGTGCGTGCGTCGCGGCGCAGGAAGCGCAGCAGGGACAAGCCGTCCTCACCCGGCAGCATCACGTCCAGCAGCACGCAGTCCGGCACGGTCTTTTCCAGCGCCTGACGGAACGCGGTCGGCGTCTCGTACCCTTCCGCCTCATAGCCTGACTGACGCAGCGCGTACAGCTCCAACTCGCGAACGCCGTGATCGTCCTCGACAACGAAGATCATTTCAGCTCTTCTCCTTTATACAGCCCGGTGATGGCGTACACCACCCATTCGGCAATGTTGACCGCGTGGTCGCCGATGCGCTCCAGATACTTGGCAATCATCAGCAGGTCAAGACACTCCTCCGTCCGGTCGGGATGCCCGCGAAGCCCGGCAATCAAGTCCGCCTTCACGTCGTTGAACAGCGCGTCCACAATGTCGTCGGACAATTCCACCTGCTGCGCCAGCTCAATATCTTTATGGACGTACGCGTCAATCGCGCGGTGCACCATCGAAATCGCCGCCTGCGCCATCGACGCGAAATGCTCCGGGCGCGGACTGCGCAGATGCCCCATCGTCGCAATTTCACAGATGTCGCTCGCCTGATCGCCGATGCGCTCCATGTCGGTAATCATCTTCAGCGCCGCGCTGATGGTGCGCAGGTCGCGCGCGACGGGCTGCTGCTGGAGCAGCATGTGGATGCACATCGCTTCCACCTCGCGCTCCTTTTCGTCCACAACGTGGTCGCCGTCGCGAATTGCCGCAGCTTCCGCCATGTCGTCTGTCTGCAAGGCGCGAATCGCCCGCTCAATCGTGTTCTCCACCAGTGCGCCCATTGCCATCATTTGCTCGCCAAGCTGCGCAATCTGGTCATCAAAATGCTTTCTCATCGAAAGACCTTCTTTCTATGATAAACGGTGGTGAAACTCCTGAAAATGCTGATTTATGCGTTGATTTAGAAGTGCGGATTCCGAAAATCTGACGACTTCCAATAAAAGTAAAACTGGGTAGGGGAAACCGAAGGGGTCAAGGGGGCGATCGCGGACTTCGTCCGTTTCCATTGCCCCTTGTCGCCTCCGCAGAGGCGAAATCCCTGCTTGCGGAAAAGTCATGCTATGTCTGGAAGACCAGCGCTGCGGTCGCGCCAATGGGCGCGACAATGTGCAAGTGATGGATAGAGCAGCTTGGGGGGCGCTCCTGCGGGCTGTCTCTTATACA
>ENA-OZHZ01001039-OZHZ01001039.1-human-gut-metagenome-genome-assembly--contig:-NODE-1039-length-11597-cov-5.677785_pt1 | contig 11597 bp, 3 predicted proteins | sample MGYA00244053_ERZ653699 | MGnify/ENA primary metagenome ERZ653699 (study PRJEB26926, sample SAMN06165200) | human gut metagenome | biome: ENVO:00009003; feature: ENVO:2100002; material: ENVO:00002003...
GATTGAGCTGCCCCGGAAGGGGGGCTGCCGACTGCTCAGCAGCCTTCCCTCCGGCGTTTGATTTCCTGCCCCAGCAGCAATGCCGCCGCTGCCATCAGCAGCAGACCGCCCGCCGTGTACGGCAGTGTACCGATGCCGCCCGTCTCGGGCAGCGTGTAGGTAATGGGTGTGTTCGTAATCTGGAAGACGCGGTTTTCGCTGTTCGCGGGAATCGGCGCGGTGTTCGTAGCGTTTTGGTCGTCCGTCACCAGCTGCCAGCCGCTGCCCACCGGGGTCTGCTCTTTGGCGTAGTAGCGGTAGATGTTGCCCTCCGCGTCATACGCCGGGAGATTGTACCACTTGTAGCCCCACCAGATGTTCTTGCTGCCTTCCGGCGCGGTGTATTCAACCACTTCGCCAAACTGCCAGCCATCCAGATTCTTCGCGACGACCTTCCCAGCTTCCGCGTCCCAGCCAAGGGTAACGGTCGCGATGATCTTGTCGCCGTCCGCCGCCGCTTCCGCGGTGGTCTGCTTGAGCGTCAGCGTGATATCCGGGAGGTTCGCGGGATTCAGCGTGAACTGATTGTCCAGCGACGTCCAGACTTTGCGGGCGCTGATGTCGGTCAGGGTGTTGGTGACGGTGAGTGTCTTGACGTTCAAGTTGATTTCCGGCCGTTCGCCGTTCGTCGGGTCAGAAGCCGAATGGACTTCGTTGCCTTCTGCGTCCACTTCCTTGACGTAGTAGTACCATTCGCCGCTTGCGCCCGTATCCTTGTCGAACCAGTAGCGCGGCAGGCGTGTCAGCGTCAGCGTTGCGGCGTCGGTCGGCGTGTTCGTGCCGACCGTCAGCTTCACGGTGCCGTCCGGCAAGAGCGTCGCGTCCATGTTCGCTTCCAGCGCGCCCAGCAAGGGCGTGTAGCGTTCGTGTTGGGGAAGACCAGCGCCGTCACGCTTTTCGCGCCAGATTTGCAGGTACACGACGGTATTGCGGACATTCAGCGGCAGTTCGCTTTCGCTGCCTACGGGGAAATACGCCTGCTTGAACTGCTTGGTGATTTTCAGCTTCGTCGGCGTGTTGGTAATTGTGCCGATTTCGTTGAAGCCCAGCTCCAGCTTGCCGTCCGGCAGGTTGTTCAGGTAGCCCGCCAGCTCCACTTCGCGGATGATGAAGGACGCACTGTTGTAGCCCGGCAGATTCCGGATGGTCACGCGCCACGGTTCATCCGCCTTCGCCAGCCCCGACACATGCAGGTAGGGCGCGCCGTTAATCTGCACCAGCTCCGCCGTGAGCGAACTCGGCGTGCAGATAACGTTCTTCAGGCTGAAGTAGCTCTTTTCCAGCAGGTTTTCCGTTTTCCACTGCGTGGAGTAGACTTCCTGATACTTCATCATGACTTCAAGGTAGATGTCCTGCATCATGCCCTCTTCGCCGAACGTGTCCGCGTCCGCCCATTGCTTGACAATGCTGATGCTCTTGGGCACGTTGGTGATGGTCACGTTGTTTTCCGTCGTATCCTTGAAGGTGATGTAGAGAGTCGAGCCGACGAGTTCGCTTTCATCCGCCGTCATCACCGGCGTGTAGCGGTCCAGCGTGTCGTTGCCGACGCTCGTGCTTTCGAAGATGTAATAGCGGTACTTGCGCAGGCTGCCGTCGGGATTGAGGGTCGTGTCGTACAACGGCAGGTTGTCGATGGTCAGCTTCCAGCCGTTTTCCGCCGACAGGACGTAATTCTGCTGGAAGGGGTCATAGCACCAGTTGTAGTGCACCACGCCGTCCGAATCCGTCCAGTTTTCGCCCCAGACGTTGCGGAAGAGCGAAATCGACACCTGCTTGATGTCCAGCGGGTTCTGTGCGCCGTCGTACTCCACTTCTTCCGCCCACTGCTTCACAATGTTGAGCTTGCCGGTCTGCACGTTGGTGATGGTCGCGCTTGCGTCCGCGATGGTGACTAAGAAGCTTCCTTCCATTTGTGACGAAGAGGCTTTGAACGCATCCTTTGCCTTGATTGGCTCGCCAGCCGAATTGAGTTCAAGGACGTCGCCCACTTCTTTCGGCCAGTTCGCCGAGAAGGTGTAACTGGGGAGCGTACCGCTCACAGGGTCTTCCGCCAGCTCATAGGCGTAAACATACGCCATGTGAATAGAGCCGTCCGGATTATACTCAACATAGTACGCTTGCAGCTGTTGCGTTGTCGTCCAGTTTCCATTCGCATCCGGCATTATTTCAACGGTACTCGGATTGGGGGCATAAGTTATCCACCCTTTTGTTTTATCCCATGAATGCGTTGTCTCAGTCAAGTTGAGCGTAACCTTTTCCGGCTTCTCGTTGACATTGACCCATTCTTTCGTCAAATTGAGGTTGAGATTTCCCACTTCATACCCCGGCAGGTTCTTCGCGTGGATGTTCGCCGTTCCGCCGTCCGCAGGCTGGTTCACCGCACCGGTTGTTTTCTTGACAAGCGTAGCGTCGCCTGTGTAGCTCACCTGATACAGATACGGGTTTAGCGCACCATTAATCGTTTCGTACCCCTCTACGATGTAATAGTAGTACGGCTTCTTCTGCGCTTCGCCGTTCTCATTCACCGTAAAGTAGTACTTCGGCAGGTTGTTGAACTCCCAGACCGGTTCTTCGCCGCCCTCCGTCCAGTTTTTCGTGACGTAGGTGTACTGCTGATCAGCCGTCTTGATGGGATTGCCATTTCTGTCAAAGGTGAGCTGCTTTTTCGCCTGAATCAAGCAGAACGTCAGCTCATCCCTGTCGCGGAAGCGCGCCCAAGTCTTGTCCACCTTGACGTTGAACCGCTCGACGTAGTAGTTCTTTTCGGTCACTTCCGGGAGCGTGTCCGTCAGCGGCTGACGATAAATCTCCTTGATATCGGTCAGTGCCGCGTCTGTGAAGTAGTCGCTCGGCTGCTTCGGGAAGTCCGCAGGCAGATGCTGCGTGCCGAAGTAGCCGTCAATCGCCGCTTCCGACACCTCGTAGGTGTACGCCCACGCGGATTTCACCGTGCCGTCGGCGTTGTATTGCGCATAAACCGACTGCGTTTCGTTCCATTCTGCCCAAAGCGCCGTATACGTTGCTGTGGTGTCCAGCTCGATCGTCTTTGCGGTGGGCGTTTCCGCTGTCCAGCCCGTATCCGGGGCATAGACATGGCGGGTGCGCGTCACGGTAATCTTCGCCTTCGTGCCTTCCGGCGTGGGCTTGTCCGCGGGATTGCCGGAAGCATCCAGCCACTGCTTCGCCACGTTGAAGCGGTACAGACCTTCCTTCTCGCTCGTCAGCTTGTTGTTCGTCACGGTGACGGTGGTGCTGGTGTTCGCATCGCCCTCCGTCGTCACGAAACCGTCCGCCGGGCTATAGCTGACGCTGAACGGGAGGGTGGCTTCGTTTTGGTACTTGACCTCCTCCACCTTGTAGCGGTAGCTTTGCCTGATGGGCTGATTCTGCTCGTCGAAGCCCGTCACAGCGTACTTCGGGAAAGTGCCGAACACGACCTTGCTTGTGTTCAGGCTGCTGATGCTCATGACCCTCGTGACCGCTTGGAAGCTGTCATCCGCGACCCACGCGCCGTTCTCCTGCTTTTCGCGGGTCAGGCGGAAGGTCAGCGTATCCTGCATGTTTTCAGGCTTCGCGCCTTCGCCCCAGCGCTTCTCGGCTTCGATGGTCAGCTTCGCGATCTCGTAGTTCCGCAGCGTCGCCGTGCCGCGTGCGTTCTCCGCGTCCGCCTTCGGATTGGCGGGATTCCCGTCCGTGAAGTACTCGCTCGGGTGCTGCGGGAGACCGCTGTATGCCAGCTGGCAGTAGAAGCCGCTCGGCACGTTCAGTTCCCGGAGGCTGTAGGTGTAGGCGCGGGCGTTTTGGACAACGCCGTTTTCCATGGCGACCGTGTAGGTTTCCAGCCCCTCGAACTTGGTGCTCCATTTGTTCGCTTCTGCCAGCGTAACCGTGTCGCGGCGTTCCGTGCTGCCCTTCGTCCACGCGCCGTTGACGTAATCCCAGCGCGTCTTGTAGAGCGCGACCTGCACGCCGCCGAATTCCTCGGTAATCGTGTGCTTTGTGCCATCCGGCGCGTACCATTCCTTGGACAAGTCGATGCTGATTTCGCCGTACTTGTCCTCCGGGCGGTAGACGTTGGTCAGCGTCGCCGTGACCGTGCCGGTGGTTTTGCTGGCGTTCGGGTCGATGGTGTAGGTGATGCCGGATGTGGTGTAGCTCGGCACTTTGCCCTCGACGATGTAGTAAATGTAGTAGAGCTTGTTGCCGTTCGCGTCCGCGCCGGTGGATTCCAGCTGCGACCACTGGGTGTGCCAGCCGTTCGCTGCCGTCAGCGTAGCCTCGCGACCGCCGTAAGCGTCGTCCGGGTGCTGGCGAATTTTTGCCCACTGCGCGTCGGTGAACTGCGTGACCTGCGTCGGCACTTCGTCAACCGGTGTGCCTTCCGGGGTCATCGTGATGCTCACGTTGTTATAGTAGCGACCATCTTCCCATTTTCCTTCCCAGTTTTTCCACTGCAAGCAGAAAATTACTTTTTTCTGATGCGTCATCTTGGTGGTGTAAACGAACTGTTTCCTCGACGTATCTTGCGGTTCCAAGACCACTTCTTTTCCGTCTACGCGAGCCACAATACGCGCAGCGTTGTCAAGTGCGCCATCAAGCAGGTTCAGCGTTAGCGTAACGTCCTGATTCTCCGGGAACTGCTGCGCAACCTTCGTGCTATTGTTGACCATTTCCGCAGACAGGATGCATTGCGGATTCTGCGTTGCACCCGTGTCCAGCACATCGGTATACTGCTCCTGCGTCAGCGCATAGCGGCGAAGCATCACGAGGACGCTGGCAGGGCGCGCATTCTCATGGGCGTCGTCGCCAGCCCAGTTCTTCTGCACCTCCATGTCGTGGCGGTCCTTGCTGTTCTTCACCTGAACGTTGATGCTCGCAGAGCCGTTGACGGTGTGCGGGCCATCCACCACGCCTTTGATGCCGGAAGCAGTCATGAGCTCCTGCAGCCGACTCTTTGAAATCGTGCCGAAGTTGCCATTGTTGAGACCGTCCGGGTATCTCTCCGGATGTGCTTCGGTATCGTCCGCTCTCGGAACGATGTGGAAGACGACCAGCGGGCGATCCTCCAGCACGAGGTGGTACGGCTCGACTGCCTTCGTTTCCACCAGCATGTACGCGACGTTCGGGTCGAGCGGACGCTCGTTCAGCTTCTCCGAATTGTATTGGTAAGTAATCATACCGCTTTGATCCGTGTAGACCTTACCATTTTCGCCGCCAACCGCCTCGAACTTGTTGGTTTCCGTGTTCCATGCGTAGAGGGTGAACTCCGTCCCCGGCAGCAGCAGCGAGGTGTTCGCGCTGTCCACCTTGCGGATGACCAGATTGTTGTGGATGTAGCCGCCGCCCTGACTGAAGTAGTCGTTATTGCTGTTGTTCAGTTCGGTACTTGAGCCGTCTTTTCCTTCAAGGTTTGCGTGGTTTCTCAACGCCGGACTGATGCCATTGTGGTTCACGTCGTTGAAGTTGTACTCGTTCGTCACCTCAGGCGGCAGCAGAATGTTCTCCTGCGCCGTGTATTCCAGAATCAGCGCCTTGCCGTCCGGAACGGTGACGGTTATGTTCAGGGAACGTTGAGCGGGAACCGTTCCTTTTACCTTCTCACTGTAATTGTAGTTGGAATTACTGAAGACGTTTTCCGTTTCCGTGAACTCCATCTTCCAGAGATACTTCTCTATCTCTGCGCCGCGCAGCAGATGCCCCTTGCCGCTTTCATCAACGTCCAGAATCGGATTGCCGTTTTCATCCTTCAACGCCTCATAGAGCCTGAAGGAACCTTCATCCAACGTCACATTGCGCAGATAAGGATACACGCCAGCCAATCCAAGAACGTCATAGGTCAGCGTATCCGTCAGCCTGAGCGTGCTGGATGCCGGATTCAGCTCCGCGCCTGCCTGGTTGATGTCGATGGTGTAGGTGATTCGCGCCTGCTGGTCGCCGCCCTTGACGCTGTAGCCCTTCTGGACGTTCACCGCCTTGACCGTCTCTTCCTCGTAGGTCAGCTCGGTCTTCTGCTCCTTGTGATAGAGTGCCCCGTCGTATCTCACGTCCAGCTGGTTGTTCAGCACGCCCAGCGCCAAACTGCCGTTCACCGCGTTTGCCAGGAAGTCGTCGGCAATCTTGCAGTGAACCTTGACGGTCATATCCGCCTTGCCGTTGAGGATCGTTTCCGAACCGCCGGTATTCTCATTCGGCTTCATGGAGATGTTGATTCTCTGCTGCCGGTTCTCGCCTTCGCCCACCGTCGTCAAATCAGCCTTGATGGAAATGCGCTGCTCGCCCCACTCGTTGCTGACCTCATAGCCATCCGGAATCGTACCGGCATTGTCCAGCTTCTTATTGACAACGGTCATCTTCGTGCTGTCCGTTTCGCTAAGAATCAGCCTCGAGCCGCCGTATTCGATGTACTCCACCACAATGTGCGGCGGGAGCGTTTCGGTCAGGGTGATTTCGTCGTGCGCCACGCCGTCATTGCGCAGGAGGATCGTCCAATACAACTCGTTCTCATGGATGATCTGTCCGTTCAAATCACCAGCATTATGGTTGCCGAACTTCTTCTCCACCAGGTCGTTCGGGGCGGCTTTGTACCACGCGTCTCCGTTTTTGCCCGCGTTAACAGCCGTGTTCTTGAAGTCAACCCCGCTCGTGCGGGACTGTTCCAAATAGATGGTCGTCTGATACGGGAGCGTAACGCTTGTCGTCGCGTTCACATCCGTATTGGCGTCGTTCAGCACAACGCCTTCGCCCGTCGTTTCAAACCGGAAACCATAGTAGTAGCCTTCCGTCAGCGTCGTTTCCGGAGACACCACCATCGTGCCTTCATTTTTGCCCTGACTGTCGCAGGTCAGCAGCGTAATGGTGTACGGCACATTCTGCGCATCATGCTTTTTCACAACATCGAGGTCTTTGATGGCGTTGAGCAATGTCTGCGCCTGAGCCGCCGTCATGTAGTGCTGCATGATTTCTATTCCGTTTTTCCATTCCACCTTCTTGTCAAGCGTATCGCCGAAGTTCAGCTTATACTGAACATCCTTCGTCGCCGGGAAGGTGTACGTCGCGTTCCACGCTACCGGATACAGACCATCGGTGTATTCGCCGTTCTTCGTCGGATCCGCCGGCATACTCGCGTCAACCGACTTCACCACATTGTAACGCTCATCCTGCCCTACGGTCGCGGTGCTTGTCTTTTGTTCGCCGTCGAATTCCGCCGTGTTTGTAATCTGTTGATTCTGCGCGGTTGCTTCCACCGGCGTTTTGTATTGGATTACGATCTTAGCGGTGGTGTCCTTGAATTTCAGCTGCGGTTTGCCGTCCACGCCGGTTTGCACGGTAAAGTAATCCGTGTAGTTTTCAGGGGTGATAGGCGTGTTATTCGCCGTGATTTGCGACACATAGCCCTTGCCGTCCGTCTTCGAAAACAGCAGACTGCCGTTTTCGTCCACAAGCTGGTCGAACATCGTGTCCGTCAGCGTCTTGTCCTTGATGTTGAAACGGTTTTCGTTGACGGTGAGCGTCCACTGAATGCAACCCTCATTGCTGTTGTACCTGCTGCTCTTTTGCAGCTTTCTAATCTGAACGTCAGTAGGGTTGCTGTTAGAGGAATCCTGGGAATGATCCCACTTTCCGCCACTCTGCGCAGTGAAAGTATTTGTCAGCTGATCGTATTCACCGGTCATTCCGTCCTTGTCGAACGTGTATTCATACTTAATTTCGTATGTTTCATTTGCCGAAAGCGGCGGCAGCACATAGTCCGTCGTCATGGTATAGACCTTGCCGCTTTCGTCCGTCGTGTTCGCATAAACGTAGTGAATGTGCGTTCCCGTCGTACCACAGGCGCATGTACCGTCCGTCTTGATTTCTGTCGAAGCAGAGTCAACAGCCGGCACCTGACTCCAGTTAGAGTGTACTTTAACCTCCGTGACGGTCATGTTTGTCAGGGCCATTTGCTTATTCACAGCCGTCATGACGTCTTGAGCAGTCGCGTTCTTGCCGTTCGTGCCCTTTGTGGATTCAATTTTGACGGTATACTCAATCGTTCCTTTTTCCCAGTTGACATTGGCCCCGCTTTTCCAAGTTCTCAAATCGCTGAGGAGGGAGTTGTTGCCCCTGTCGATGTCCTCCCACTTCACGGTAGTCGATGCGCCACCGAACTTAATGGTCAGGTCGTCGTTGCCCAGATTCTCAACATCGTCCTTGCGGATTTCGGCGCTCATCTTCATGGTGCCGGTGCGGTCGTCATGGCTGGGGTTGTTCCGGACAAAGTCCATATACTCGTCGGTGAACCACATTTCAACTTGTTTCGTTGCGGGATTATACTGGAACTTAAACGCCGGCTTTTCATTGCTGAATTTGGCGTCCGTGCCCGACCAGACAGAAGTGCTGTCCGTTTTGATATGCGTATTCTCTGCCGGAATAATAATCTTGTTGCCTTCGCCATGGCGCAGAATAGCTTCATCCGAAATCTTGAAGTCCGCCGCGAAGCTATAGTTGTACGCATTGGCATTTTCCGGAAGTATAATGTTCGATACCGTAATATTGGTAATCTGCATGCCGCTCTCGCTGACGGCAGGCGGTTCGTTCGCCATCATCAGGAAGCCCGGGTCGAGTCCAAACGACGGCATCATCATGTCGTCCGGCTTCGCGGCATCAGCGTCCATCGACGGAATCACCGTAAGCGCAGGTGTCGGGGACGGCTCGTCCATCGGGGCAGCCGTTTCGGCGGCGTTTTCCGTCGGCGCGGGCGTTACAGACGGCGCAAGCGTCGGTTCTTCCGTAGGCGCAGGCGTTGCTGTGGGCGCTTCCGTGGGCGTTGACGTTGCTTCGGGGGCTGCCGTCGGCTCATCCGTCACTTCGGGGGCTGCCGTCGGCTCAGCTGTCGCTTCAGGCACAACCGTTGGCTCAGCTGTCGCTTCGGGCGCTGCCGTCGCATCGGGGTTCGGGGTCGGGTCATAGTAGCAATCCGCCGTGTGCGTGTGCTCTTCTTTACCGCAGATATAGTGGCGTTCGTAGCAGTCCGCCGTGTGATGATGGCCAGAATCCTCCGCCGTCACCGTCACAACGCATTCATTTGTATGCTGATGCCGCAGCACCTGAATGCAGCCGCAGGTGTAGTAACCGGTTTTCGCATCGACGCAGGACGCGGAATGCGTGTGCACTTTCGCCGGGTCGGGATAGAGCTTGCATTTCAGGTCGCCGCGCACCATCTCGTAGCAGGAATCATCATGCGTGTGCGCGCCTTCGCCCTCAAACAGACCGCAAGTCGGTTCTTCCGTCGTCGGATAGCAGGCATCCGTATGGTGATGCGCGCCCTCGCCTTCCGTCAGGCCGCAGGTGTACGTCCGGGTCACTTCGTAGCAGCTGTCATCATGGACATGCGGCATGTCGGAGTTCGTCGCAACGTCCTCGGTGCAAATCAGCGTGCGTGTTTCCGTCACGCAATCCGCCGTGTGCTGATGGCCTTCGCTCTCAAACAGACCGCAAGTCGGTTCTTTCGCCCGATAGCACGCATCCGTGTGCTTGTGCCCCTCGCTTTCCGGCAGCGTGCAGGTCAGCTGCTTCTCCCAATTGTAGCAGGCATCCGTGTGCTTGTGCATCGGATGCTCCTCCAGCGTGCAGATAAGAACGCCGTTGCTATCGTAGCACTTCTCGTCATGCTCGTGGATGTAGCCATCCCAGTAGCCGCAGCTGAGTTCGCCCTGCGCATTGTAGCAGTCGGAGGAATGGTGGTGCGGCTCAAAGCTGCAGCGCATAATATCGGTAAAGACTGTCTCCGCCTCGCGCTCGGAAATCAGGCAGGTCAGCTCATCCACATAGCAGTCCGCCGTGTGGGTATGCTCCTCCAGCCCGCAGTACGTTTCCGCCGCCATCGTCAGACCCGGCATCATCAGCACATAAGACGTGCAGATGGCGACAACGAGTGCCAGCGCCGTGACCGTCTTGAGCAGACGCATCCGGCGCTTCCGCTGCGCAACGTATTTTTCTGCTAATTCCATGAGTTTGCGGTTCATGTCAGCATCCTCCGATTCTGGAACCTGTGTTCCTCTTCTTGCTGTATTGTACTTACGTTATTGCAGGAATCCAATGCGGTTCAGCGGCCAAATGCGGAGCGTTACGCGCCCCATAATCTGCTCTTCGGACACTGGGCCGACCAGTGTGCTTCGGCTGTCGCGCGAGGTGGAGCGGTGATCACCCAGAACAAAATACCGCCCGTCCGGCACTTGGTACGGCAGCGTGATGGAGCAGTCGCCCAGCGCGCGGTCGGTGATGTACGGCTCATCAAGCAGTTCGCCATTGATGTAGACGTTGCCGCTTCCGTCGATGTTGACCCACTCGCCTGGCAGGCCGATAACGCGCTTAATCAGCACCTTATTGTTGTAGTAAAAAGCGATAATATCGCCGCGCTGCGGATTTGACCCGCGCACGACCATTGTGATTTCGCCCTGCCCGACCACCGGCGTCATTGACGTGCCGGTGATTTGCAGGATGGGCATGACCATGGTTGCAATCAGCACCGCAACCGCCGCCACCACCAGCAGCGTATAGAGCGTGCTGCGCAGGGCGCGGTTGTAGCTGTGCTTGCGTTTCTCATGCTTCAGTTCCGTTTCCAATTGTGCGGATGTGGGGTTCATTTCCCGCAGCAGGTGGGCGCGTTCCGCCGCTTCCTGCGTGTCGTTGAGCAATTGTTTGCCCGTTTTCTGCTGATTCTTGTCTTCTGACACCTGCGCGCCCTCCCTTCTGTCATGTTTCTTTACTGCTGATTGGCGGCTTTCTTTGCGCGCGCGAGGATTTCCTGCGCTTGGCTTTCTGCCGCGCTGATTTTCTCCTGGCACAGCCGCTCAACGTTCTGCTGATACTGTTCCGCGGCCTTCTGCGCCGCCTCAAACACGCCGTTTAGCTTCAGCGATGCCTCCGCAATCGAGCCGCACGTTTCCAACTGCAGCTGCTGACTTTGCAGCGCCGCTTCTGCCGCATTCAGCCGCTGCTCCAGTGCTTCAAATTCCCGTGCCTGTTCCAGCAGCAGTTCCAGCAGCTCTGCGCGTCCCAGCTTCCGCAGTTCCTTCTCTGTCACAGTTCACGTCTCCTTCACATGTAACGTATTTATCGTTTCTCGATATGCTTTTGCCGAATTACTGGCAAACCACAAGTCGAGCTTTTTCATGGTTTATTATACCATCAAATCTTCAACTGTCAAGTCGGAAAAATAACATTTATTATGCTCATTTGGTGCATTTTTGTGTGTTTTGCCATACTTTCGTGTGGTAATTTTGTTATTTCCATCTGTTAACGGCTTGTTAGTTTCCTGTGTATTGTTATTTGCATGTTAAAACTATCGTAATAGGAATATTTTTTTGTCTGTTGCTTTCCTCGATTTTTCGTAATTTTCGTTCAGTGTACGCAAATCTTCGACCGGTTTTTCTTTGTTTCCACGCCATTCGTTCTTCTTTTTCAATGTAACATTCCAGACTTAGCAAACAAAAAACAGCATAATATTGTTAATTCGCAAAATAAAGCAGGAGCAACCCGCAAATCGTGCTGCTCCTGCCAAATATTCTGTTATCCAT
>ENA-OZHZ01001043-OZHZ01001043.1-human-gut-metagenome-genome-assembly--contig:-NODE-1043-length-11567-cov-4.757123_pt1 | contig 11567 bp, 10 predicted proteins | sample MGYA00244053_ERZ653699 | MGnify/ENA primary metagenome ERZ653699 (study PRJEB26926, sample SAMN06165200) | human gut metagenome | biome: ENVO:00009003; feature: ENVO:2100002; material: ENVO:00002003...
CGAGATAGGCTCCGGTCTCGTGGGCTCGGAGATGTGTATAAGAGACAGGGGCGATCATTACCTTTTTCAGATTGACCTTCGCGGTCATAACCATCATAAAAAATCCCTCCCGGTTCATATTTCGGTGGTACAGCCTATGCGCCGGAACCGGGACGCAGAACGGAGGAGCTATGGAACGACTGGACAAATTCCTGTGCGGCAGCGGCGCGGGCACCCGCTCTCAGGTGAAGGATATCTTAAAAGCGGGGCGGGTGACCGTGGACGGAAATCCTGAAAAGGACGGCTCCCGGAAAATCGACCCCGCTGTCCACACCGTTACACTGGACGGGCAGCCTTTGGGCGGAAAGCGCCGGATGGTGGTGATGCTCAACAAACCGGCAGGCTACGTCACGGCCACGGAGGACGCGGCGGAGAAGACCGTCATGGAGCTGCTGCCGGAGGCGTGGCGGCACATGGACTTAAGGCCCGTAGGTCGTCTGGACAAGGCCACCGAGGGGCTGCTGCTGTTTACCAACGACGGCGAGCTGCTCCACCGGCTGATATCCCCAAAGAAGGAAGTGGCGAAAGTCTACTACGCCCGCCACGAGGGGCAGGCAAATGCCGACGACATATCCGCCTTTGCCGCGGGCCTGACCCTCCGGGACGGCACGGTATGCCTGCCCGCGCTTCTGGAGCCGCTGGGGCCGGGGGAGAGCCGGATCACCGTCCGGGAAGGGAAGTACCATCAGGTGCGGCGGATGATGGCGTCCCGGAACATGACCGTGACTTATTTGGAGCGCCGACAGGAGGGAACGCTGACGCTGGGCGATCTGCCGAGAGGCCGGACCCGGGAGCTGACGGAAGGGGAGATCGCCCTGCTGGAAGGCAAAACCCGGCCCTGAACGGTCATTTTGATGGAAGATACAGCCTTTCGGGGAAGCGCCTTCCGGGAAACCTTGGTATATTACCTAAAAAGCATAAGAGATTTTGCAATAAAATGTCAAAAGGCACTTGCAATGTGCGCAAAAGCTGTGTATAATAATAATGCGTTTTTGTGAAATGCGCATTTATGCAAGATACTAAGGAGTGACTGTAGATATGTCCAACAGCGTTTTTCAGAGTGTCATTGTTCAGTTGCGGGATATTACGGACCGCAGCTTCGGCGTGATCGATACCGAGGGGTGCGTAGTTTCCTGCACCGATATGTCCATTCTGGGTGAGCGCTGGACGGACGCCGCGCTGAAGGTGAGTGGCGCCGCCGACAGCATCGTCACCTTCGGTCAGCGCAGCTTCAAGGCCATTCTGGGCAATTCCAATGTGCTGGAATATGCCGTTTTCTGCTCCGGCGACGACGAGACTGCCCGCAGCTTCTGCCAGATGGCCTATATCGCCCTGAACGATGCCAAGACCTTCTATGAGGAGAAGCACGACCGGGGCACCTTTGTGAAAAATATCATCATGGACAACATTCTGCCCGGTGATATTTACATCCGCGCCAAGGAGCTGCACTTTGCCACCGACGCGCCCCGGGCGGTGTTCCTCATCCGTCAGGTGGGTCACAGCGATGTTGCCACCGTGGATGTGCTGGCGGGGATGTTCCCGGACAAGATGCAGGACTTCGTCCTGTCCATCAACGAAAGCGACGTGGCGGTCATCAAGCAGATCACCGGCGGGACGACCCCCGAGGACTTGGAGAAGATCGCAAAGTCCATGGAGGACACCCTGAAAAACGAGCTGCGGATCAAGACCGTCATCGGTATCGGCACCGTGTCCGACCACCTGCGGGAGCTGGCGGATTCCTACAAGGAAGCCCAGACTGCCATTGACGTGGGCAAGGTGTTCGACACCGAAAAGAGCATCATCGACTACGAAAATCTGGGCATCGGCCGCCTGATCTACCAGCTGCCCACCACGTTGTGCGAGATCTTCCTCAGTGAAGTGTTCAAGAAGAATTCCATCGATTCTCTGGATCAGGAGACCCTGTTCACCATCAACAAGTTCTTTGAGAACAACCTGAACGTCTCCGAGACTTCCCGGAAGCTCTTTGTCCACCGCAATACGCTGGTCTACCGTCTGGAAAAGATCAAGAAGCTCACGGGGCTTGACCTGCGGCAGTTTGACCACGCCATTGTCTTCAAGGTAGCACTGATGGTGCGCAAGTACCTCACTTCCCGGGAGACCCGGTAAAAAACATGTCCCGCGGGGCTGCGTCGGCAGCCCCGCTTCTGTATGCCCGACCCGGTTTTTACGGAAAGTGTTTTCCGTTTTTGGGGCGTAATATAAGAGAAATATGAAAGAAAGCTGAAAAATTGGGGGGAATAATTGTGGATAATATGTTAAATCTGCGCTTTTGGCCTATTTATTTCGGAATATGATTGACATTGATTTTGTGATGTGTTACAATTCGGTTACACTGCGGGCGGTATGGGGTTGCGTTAACGGCAATTCCGGTACCGCCTATGACGGGAGAAAGATGCGAATATGATTGAATTTACTGATGTTGTAAAATCCTATACGCAGGGTAACAAGGCCCTCAACGGCGTTACCATGCAGATCGAGGACGGCGAGTTCTGCTTCCTGATCGGTCCTTCCGGTTCCGGTAAGTCCACCATCATCAAGCTCATCACCGGCGAGCTGAAGCCCACCTCCGGCACTGTCCACGTCAACGGCTATTCTCTGGAACGAATTCGCAAGCGCGAAGTTCCCTACCTGCGCCGCACGGTCGGCGTCGTGTTTCAGGATTATCGCCTGATCGAAAAAATGACGGTCTATGAGAACGTGGCCTTTGCCATGCGGGTCGTGGGCGCGAGGGAGTCCGAGATCAAGGAGCGGGTTCCCTACGTGCTGGAGCTGGTCGGTCTGGAAAGCAAGATGAACCGCCATCCCAATGAGATGTCCGGCGGCGAGCAGCAGAGACTTGCCATTGCCCGCGCGCTGGTGAACAATCCGTCCACCATCATCGCCGACGAGCCTACCGGCAATCTGGACCCGGAGCGCTCCTTTGAAATCATGGCGCTGCTGCAGGAGATCAACAATCTGGGAACCACCATGCTGGTGGTCACCCACGACCAGAATCTGGCAAAGCTGTTCCATAAACGCACCATTGCCATCAATGAGGGTGTCGTGGTGAGAGATGGAATCGGGGAGGAAAGCAAACATGAAGCTCAATAATATCGGGTACCTGCTCAAGGAGGGCTTCCGCAGCATTTTCCAGCACGGCTTCATGTCCTTTGCCGCTATCTGCGTCACGGTGGCGTGTCTGATCATCGTGGGCAGCTTCTCCGCGCTGGCTTACAATCTGGACATCATGGTTCAGGATTTGAATAAGACCAGCGAAATTATGGTGTACATCGACAGCGACCTTTCCGACGCCGAGGCAAGATCCATCGGCACGAAGATCAACCTTCTGGACAATGTGTTTGACGCGAAATACGTTTCCCGGGAGGAAGCGCTTCAGAACTTCGTCAGCGACCATGACAACGACAGCGCCTTCAGCGGCGTTCAGGCGCAGGATCTGCGCCACCGCTACGTGGTCACTTTGGAAGACAATACCAAGATGGAGCAGACCGCTGAGCAGCTGAAGAATCTGCCCGGCGTGGCCAAGGTCAGCGCGGCCTATGAGCTGGCGCAGGGCTTCACCACCCTGCAGAACGTGCTGCATATCGTCTCCGTGGCCGTGATCGCGGTTCTGCTGGTGGTCAGCCTGCTGATCATTTCCAACACCGTCAAGCTGGCCATGTACGACCGGCGGGACGAGATCGCCATTATGAAAATGGTGGGCGCGACCAACGGCTTTATCCGGCTGCCCTTCGTGGTAGAGGGCTTCTCCCTCGGCATGATCGGCGCAATTCTCGCTTTCGGTCTGGAATGGCTGGGCTATGACGCGATGATCGCGAAGATCGGCAGCGTGGACGCCTTGCAGCTGTTCAACTTCGTACCCTTCCAGGAGCTTCTGCTCCCCATGGTCGCTACCTTCGCCGCCGCCGGTATGTTCGTCGGTATCGTGGGCAGCTGGACTTCTATCCGAAAGTTTATGGACGTATAACTATGAGCAAACACAGAGAGATAACCGTGAGATCACTTGTCGCCCTATGTCTGGCGGCGGTGATGGCGGTGAGCATCCTGCCGGTTCCGGCGGATGCCGCCACCTCCGGTGAGATCCAGAAGGAGATTGACGCACTGGAGGAAAAGAATAAAGCCATCCAGGCGCAGATCGACGCTGTGCGAAGCCAGTATGACGCCAACTATAACGACATGGCCGACATTGTAAACAGGAAGGAAGCCATTGACGAGGAAATTGCCCTCCTGACGGACAAGATCGAAACCACCAACGCCCAGATTTCCGCCTACAGCCAGCTCATTGCGGACACGCAGGACGAGCTGGACGCCGCCGAGGAGGAGCTGCGCACCCTGAGCGAGCAGCACCGGGAGCGTATCCGGGCGATGGAGGAAGGCGGCACCATTACTTACTGGCAGGTCATTTTCGAGGCCAACAGCTTTACTGACCTCCTTGACCGGCTGAACATGATGCAGGAGATCTCCGAGGCCGACCAGCGCCGCCTTCAGGAAATGCGCATCGCGTCGGACATCGTCACCGCCACCCGCATGAGCCTGGAATCGGAAAAAACCGAGCTGGAAGGCACCTGGGAGGAGCTGACGGCGGCGGAAGCCGAGCTGGAAGAAAAGCGCACCGAATCCGACGACATGCTGCGGGAGCTGGAAAAGAAATCCGAGGAATACCAGCGGCTGATGGACGAGTCGGAAGCGCTTCAGGACGAGCTGATGCAGGAAATTGCCGCCAAGGAAAAGGACCTCAAGCAGGCAAAGTACGACGAGTATCTGGCCAAGCTGGCTTTGCAGGGTGAAAACCCGCCCTCCAACGCCTCGTGGACGACCCCGGTATCCGGCTATACCATCACCAGCCCCTTCGGAATACGCACCCACCCGATCCTGGGCACCCAGAGAATGCACAACGGCATTGATATGGCCTGCAATCAGGGAACGCCCATCTACGCCACGAGAGCCGGCACCGTTACGGTGGCTTCCTATCAGGCCGGCGGCGCGGGGTACTATGTCAGCATCAACCACTTAGACGGCTTCTCGTCCATCTATATGCACATGACCAATTACGTTGTTTCCGCGGGACAGAGCGTGTCGCAGGGGCAGCTCATTGGATATGTTGGCAGCACCGGCCTTTCTACCGGGCCGCATCTGCATTTCGGCATTTCTTACGCAGGAACTTATGTAAACCCATTGGCATACATCTATTGATGCTGTTTTCCGATTTTGATTGGAGTTCAGTATGATGCAATGCCCGTCCCCATCGTGAAAAGGAGATTCCTATGAAAAATCGCAAACGTTTGGTATCCGTCCTCGCTGGCGTCATGGCGGCGGTACTGCTGCTGACGCTTCTGATGAGCATTCTGCCCACCTTTGCCGGTGCGGCATCCTCCGGCGAGATCCGCAAGCAGATCATTGCCCTGCAGCAGGAGCGCAAGGAGGTACAGAACCAGATCGCGGACGTGAAGAAGCAGTACAAGGAGAACGAAAACGAAATTGCGGATCTGATCGCGAAAAAGAACGTAATCGATCAGGAAATTCAGCTTCTGAACACCCAGATCATCAACATCAACGAACAGATATCCGCCTATAACCTGCTCATTGCGGACAAGCAGGACGAGCTGGACACAGCGGAAGACCGTCTGGAAACGCTGAATCAGGAAAACAAAGACCGCATCCGCACCATGGAGGAAGAGGGCGAGGTATCCTACTGGGAAGTCGTCTTCAAGGCCAACAGCTTCTCTGACCTGCTGGACAGGCTGAACATGGTGGAGGAGATCGCCGCCTCCGACAAGCGACGCCTGCAGGAGCTGAGCGACGCCGCCAACAAGGTGGAGGAAGCGCAGGACGAGCTGGAAGCGGAAAAGGTCGAGCTGGAAGACACCAAGAAGGATCTGGATGACACGCAGGCGGAAATGAACGAGAAAAATAAGGAATCGGAGGCGCTGCTCCAGGAGCTGCTGCAAAAGGCCGACGATCTCCAGGCGCTGGAAGAGGAATGCAAGGAGCAGGAAAATGCGTTCCTGAAGCAGATCGCCGCCATGGAAGTACAGTTCAACGCGGCGAAGCAGCGGGAATGGGAAGCCTGGAAGGCAACCTCCGTACCCGCCACGACTGCGGGCGGCGGCTCGAGCGGTTCCGGCGGAAATTCGGGCGGGAACTCCGGCGGAAGCAGCGGCGGCTGGCAGGTTCCCTGCAGCTACACCTCCATCACCAGTCCCTTCGGCAATCGTAACTCCCCCACCTCGGGTGCGTCCTCCTACCATCAGGGCGTTGACCTGGATACCGGCACCGGCGACCCCGTGTACGCTACCCGTGCGGGCGTCGTCACCGTAGCGGGCTGGGGCAATGCCGCCGGCAACTATGTGCAGATCAACCATCAGGACGGCTTCTCGTCCATCTACATGCACTTAAGCAGCTACTGCGTATCCGCCGGACAGATCGTCAGCGCGGGAGAGCTGATCGGCCTTACTGGCGCCACCGGCATTACCACCGGCGACCATCTGCACTTCGGCATTTCCTACAACGGCGTCTACGTCAACCCCTGCAATTACGTGCCGCTGTACTGATTTGTTCAGGAAACTCTGAACAAACCGTCTTCGACTGAGCAGCGGATCTTTTCCTCTGGCCGTGCGGCTTCCAAAGCGGGAAATACACAAAGTATTCCTCCGCTTTGAGACCCTTCGTCCAGAGAAAAATCTCTCGCTGTCAGCTCTCGCCGATTTATTCAGAGCTTCCTCAGATTGAATTATGTTCCCACAGTTCATACTATGGACTGTGGGAATCCTTTCTATGAGGTGGTTATTCCGTGAAAAAGAAAATTCTGATTTCCCTGAGCTATATCCTTGTGGCGATGCTGGCTACAGTGGCGACTCTGGCGGCGATCGGCTACCCGGGGTATGCCTCCGGCACCAAGCTGGAACAGCTGGAAAGCCTGATTCTGGAACGATTCATCGGAGACGCCGACCAGACGGCCATGGAGGACGCCGCGGCGGCCGCCATGGTCAAATCCCTTGGCGACCGGTGGAGCTACTATATCCCCGCCAGCGAATACGACGCCCATGAGGAGCAGGTGAACAATGCCTATGTGGGCATCGGCATCACCATCGAGGCAAAGGAGCAGGAGGGCTTTCTGGTCAAGGCCGTGAACGAGGGCGGGCCTGCTCAGGAAGCGGGCGTTCAGGTGGACGATCTGGTGATCGAGGTGGAAGGTCAGGACGTCCGGGAGATGACGGCCACGGATGTTCGGAATCTGGTGCGGGGAGAGGAAGGCACCTGTGTTTCTCTGACGGTTCTCAGGCAGGGGGAGCGGGTGACGCTGTCCGTGGAGAGGCGGCAGGTGCAGACGGTTGTTGCCGGCGGACGGATGCTGACGGACAAGATCGGGCTTGTGACCATTGAGAATTTTGACTCCCGGTGCGCCGAGGAAACCATCGCGGCCATTGACGATCTGCTGGGGCAGGGCGCGGAAAAGCTGATTTTCGACGTGCGCAATAACCCCGGCGGCTACGCAAAAGAGCTGGTGAAGGTACTGGACTATCTGCTGCCCGAGGGAGAGCTGTTCCGCACGGTGGACTATGCCGGGAAGGAGAACGTGGACCATTCCGACGCGGATTGCCTGGACATTCCCATGGCGGTGCTGGTGAACGGGGACTCCTACTCCGCGGCGGAGTTCTTCGCGGCGGCCTTGAGCGAGTACGGCGTTGCCGACGTGGTGGGGGAGAAGACCTGCGGCAAGGGGTATTTCCAGAATACCATACGCCTCAGCGACGGCTCCGCAGTGGGCCTGTCTGTGGGCAAGTATTTTACCCCTAAGGGCGTCAGTCTGGCAGGCGTGGGAATCACGCCGGACATGGTCGTGCCGGTGGACGAGGAAACCGCCGACGCCATCTATTACGACCAGCTGGAGCCGGAGGACGATCCCCAGATTCAGGCGGCGCTGGAGCTGCTGGAAAAGAAATAAGCCTGACGGGCGGCATTTTGCCGCCCGCCTTTTCTATGAAAAACATTTACCGGAAACTTACCTTCAGGCTATTTACTTCATCTGACTAAAGTGATATAATAGCCTAAAAATTCGGGGAGAGAACGCAAATGCGCATTGTAATCAAAATCGGCACATCGACTCTTGCGCACCCCACCGGCCATCTGAATATCCGCCGGGTGGAGCAGCTGTGCAAGATCATGAGCGACATTAAAAATGCCGGACATGAGCTGATACTGGTTTCCTCCGGCGCCATCGGCATGGGCGTGGGCAAGCTGGGACTGCGGGAGCGGCCGAAGGACATCCCGTCCAAACAGGCCGCCGCCGCTGTGGGTCAGTGCGAGCTGATGTATACATACGACAAGCTGTTCAGCGAGTACCACCACACGGTGGCACAGCTGCTGATCACCGGCGACGATACTACCAACGATACCCGGCGTTTCAACTTTACCAACACCCTGAACCGTCTGCTGGAGCTGGGAGCGCTGCCCATCATCAATGAGAACGACACCGTCGCCACCGACGAGATCGTCATCGGCGACAACGATACACTCGCCGCCATCGTGGCAAGGAGCGTCCACGCCGATATGCTCATCCTCCTGTCGGACATCGACGGCCTGTACACCGCCGACCCCCACACTCATCCGGAGGCCACATTGCTGCACCACGTCGCCAGAGTTGACGACCACATCCGGGAAATTGCCGGGATCAGCAGCTCCACCCAGGGTACCGGGGGAATGGTCACGAAGCTCCATGCCGCCGATATCTGCCTTGGCTGCGGCTGCAAAATGGTCATTGCCAACGGAAATAATCCCGGAAATCTCTATGACATTCTGGAAGGAAAGACCGTCGGCACCACGTTTTCGGAGGAACGTCTATGAAAGAAATGCTGGAAGCCGCAAGAGCGGCGAAAGGGGAAGTCGCCGGCCTGTCCACCGAACAGAAAAATGCCGCACTGAACGCCATGGCGGACGCACTGATTGCCGGTCAGGCCGAAATCCTTGACGCGAATGCGCTGGATATGGCGTCCGCGAAAGAGCATATCTCCCCGGTCATGCTGGACAGACTGAAGCTGACAAAGGAGCGCATTGCCGGGATGGCGCAGGGTATCCGGGAGGTGACGGCGCTGCCTGACCCGGTGGGGCGGATTTTGCAGACCCACATCCGCGAGGACGGTCTGGAAATTCAGAAGGTGTCCGTCCCCATGGGCGTCATTGCCATTATTTACGAAAGCCGTCCCAACGTCACCAGCGATGCCGCCGCTCTGGCGCTGAAAAGCGGGAACGTCTGCGTCCTGAGAAGCGGAAAGGAGGCGTTCCGCAGCGCCAACGCCATCGTTGACGCCCTCCGGTCCGGCCTGAGATCGGTGGGTATCACGGAGAATGCGGTGAATCTGGTGCAGGACACATCCCGGGAAAGCGCCGCTGCGCTGATGACCGCAAACGGCTACATTGACCTGCTGATCCCACGTGGCGGCGCGGGGCTGATCAACGCCTGTGTAAGCACCGCCACTGTACCCTGCATCGCCACCGGCACCGGCATCTGCCACGTGTATGTGGAGAAATCTGCCGACCTGAACATGGCGCTGAACATCGTGGAAAACGCCAAAACCAGCCGCCCCAGCGTCTGCAACGCCGAGGAAGTCCTGCTGGTGGACAAGGCGATCGCCCCCACGTTTCTGCCCATGCTCTATAAACGTCTGGTCACTGACCGGGAAAGGGCAGTGGAGCTTCGTCTGGATGAGACGGCGGCTGCCATCATCCCCGGGAAAAAGGCGGGGGAGAAGGATTTTGATACGGAATTTCTGGATTACATTCTTGCCGTCAAATGCGTGGAGGATGTGAAGGAGGCGGTCGCCCACATCGCGGCGCACTCCACCGGCCACAGCGAGGCCATCGTGACCCAGAGTCCGGAGGCGGAGCGGTATTTTACCGCCAACGTGGACAGCGCGGCGGTGTATGTCAACGCATCCACCCGGTTCACCGACGGCGGCGAATTCGGCTTAGGGTGCGAGATGGGCATTTCCACCCAGAAGCTCCACGCCCGGGGACCCATGGGATTGCAGGAGCTGACCACCTACAAATACATCATTCACGGAAACGGGCATATCCGCTGAGGAGGGAAAACGTATGAAATACGGATTTATCGGCTGCGGCAACATGGGCGGCGCCATTGCCAAAGCCCTGAGCAGAGCCACGAAGGAGATCATGGTGTCCGACCGTTCCGGCAAGGCGAAGGCGTTCGCGGAGGAACTGGGCATCGTCTATTCGGACGCGGAAACCATCGCCGCCCGGTGCGACCGGATTTTTATCGCAGTGAAGCCCCATATGGTGCAGGAGGTGCTTTCCCCGCTGCAAAAGGTTCTGGGGAAGCGCAAACCGCTGCTCATTACCATGGCGGCTGGCATGGAAATTGAGAAATTGGAGCAGCTCGCCGGGACGGAGCTGCCCGTCATCCGCATCATGCCCAACACTCCCACGGCCATCGGCAAAGGGGTCATTCCTTACTGCCGCAACGCGCTTGTGGAGGATGAAACGCTGAACGACTGGCGGGAAGATATGCGCTTCTGCGGCCTGCTGGACGCGCTGGAGGAGCGGATGATCGACGCGGCAAGCGCCCTGTCCGGCAGCGGCCCTGCCTTTATGTATATGTTTGTGGAAGCCCTTGCCGACGGCGCGGTGGCCTGCGGCCTTCCCAGAGCCAAGGCAGTGGAATACGCCGCCATGACCATGGCCGGTTCGGCGGAAATGCTGCTTGCCGCCCGCCAGCATCCCGGCGCACTGAAGGATGCGGTGTGTTCCCCCGGCGGCAGCACCATTGTCGGCGTTCAGACGCTGGAAAATCACGGCTTCCGCGGCGCGGCGATGGACTGCGTGATCGATACCTACAGGAAAAACAAAGAGCTTGGGAAATAAAAAACGGGTCAGCTTTCGCTGACCCGTTTTTTTCTGTCAGGAAGGTTGTTTTTTTCGCTTTTTTGCCGTATAATGGCAAAAAAGGAAAGGAGCGCGTGACTATGGAATACAGAATCCTCGGCAAAACCGGGCTGAAAATCTCCCGCATGGGCTTTGGGGGAATCCCCATCCAGCGCATCGACGCGGAGGGAACGAAAGCGCTTATGCACAAGCTGCTGGAAAACGGCGTCAATTACATCGATACTGCCCGGGGCTACACCGTCAGCGAGGAATACTTAGGGGTCGGTCTGGAGGGCATCCGGGAGCATTTTGTGCTTGCCACAAAGAGTATGTCCCGCACGGCGGAGGCCATGGCGAAGGATATCGATATCAGCCTGAAAAATCTCCGCACCGACTATATTGACCTGTACCAGATTCATAATGCGCCCCCGGCGGATTTGGAGAAGGTCTGCGCCCCCGGTGGTGCGCTGGAAGCACTTATGGATGCGAAAAAGACCGGGAAGATCGGACATATCGGCATCACCGCCCATTCTCTGGAAACCTTCCGGATGGCACTGGAGCTGCCATGGGTGGAAACCATCATGTTCCCCTACAACATCGTGGAAGATCAGGCAAAAGAACTGATCCACGCC
>ENA-OZHZ01001045-OZHZ01001045.1-human-gut-metagenome-genome-assembly--contig:-NODE-1045-length-11555-cov-4.494783_pt1 | contig 11555 bp, 11 predicted proteins | sample MGYA00244053_ERZ653699 | MGnify/ENA primary metagenome ERZ653699 (study PRJEB26926, sample SAMN06165200) | human gut metagenome | biome: ENVO:00009003; feature: ENVO:2100002; material: ENVO:00002003...
ACGAGATAGGCTCCGGTCTCGTGGGCTCGGAGATGTGTATAAGAGACAGGAAAAGAAGTGACCATCGTGGAGATGAAGGATGATTTGGTGTCCCAGAAGGGCGTGTGCCTTGCCAACAGCTCCTACCTGCGGGAGTGGTTCGCCCTGCACGAGGTACCGGTGTATCTAGAAACCACTTTGAAGGAAGTGAAGGACGGATGCATCATCTGCACCGGCAAGGATGGCGAAGTTACGATCACCTGTGACAGCGTCATCTGCTCGGCAGGCTATCTGCCCGCGCCCATTGCCAAGGAGGGCGGAAAGGTTCATCTGGTGGGCGACTGCCGGAAGGTGGGCAACCTGAGAAGTGTAATCTGGCGGGCCTATGAGGTCGCCATGGCAATCAAATAAGGAGGAAAACAATGAAGCTAACACAGGAACAACAGGAAATTCTGAATGGCAGCCGGGGCGAAACCATGGCAAAGGTCATGGAGACCCTGGTACGCTACGGTGAGCTTTACGACTCCGACACCATGATCCCCGTCACGGGAAAAAATAACCATCTGGTTACGTCCTTTGGCCTGAAGGCCCTGACCCCGGTGTATGAGCTGATGGATCAGCTCATCGCGGAGGGGGCCGTTTCCGGCACCAAATTCTCCGCCGACCCCCGGCCTCTGGACAAGAACGTACCCAGCAGCTTTTTGCAGAACATCATTTTCAACCACTTCATGTACAGCAAGCAGGACTTTTATGAGGATCAGCTACAAAAGCTGGGCCTGATGGAGAAGGACGCCTTCACCTGCACCTGCTACATGGACGAGGTGGGCAACATCCCGAAAAAGGGCGACATTTTGTCGTGGTCGGAATCCTCCGCCGTGGTCTACGCTAACTCGGTGCTGGCGGCCCGGTGCAACCGCAATTCCGGCATCATCGACCTGATGGGGGCCATCTGCGGCTTTGTGCCCCGGTTCGGCCTGCTGACCGACGAGGGCCGGAAGGCCAAGTGGATCGTGGAAGTGCACACCACCAAGAAACCGGAGGCCCAGCTTCTCGGTTCTGCCATCGGCATGAAGGTCATGGAGGATGTGCCCTACATCAAGGGGCTGGATAAGTGGCTGGGGTCGCTGGATGACGATGCCAAAGCCTACCTCAAGGACATGGGCGCGGCTACCGCTTCCAACGGCGCGGTGGGCCTATACCATGTGGCGGGCATCACCCCGGAGGCTGTGGAGCAGGGCGAAGACCTGATTCTCCCCGACGCGCAGGTTTACGTCATTGACGACACAGAACTCCAGCGGGTGTATGAGTCTTACCCCGTGATCTGGAAGAACCGGGAGGCTACCCCCAAGCTATGCTTCATGGGCTGTCCCCACATGAGCCTGCACCAGCTTATCGACTGGACGGAGCGGGTGGAGCAGGGCCTGAAAGCTGCCGGGAACAAGAAGGTGGTCATTCCCACAGTGTTCACCGCCGCCCCCGCTGTCATTGAGAAGTTCAACGCCACCCCCTACGCTACCCGGCTGAAGGAAACCGGCGTCATTGTGTCCTACATCTGCCCGCTGATGTACATGAATAACCCTCTGAGCGGCAAAATTCCCGTTATCACCTCCAGCAACAAGCTGCGCACCTATACCAGCGCCCGCTATTACACCGATGACGAAATTCTGGCCCAGATCACGAAGGGAGGCAACTGATATGAAGCAATTTATCGGACGTGTGGTTGCGAAGGGCACGGTCAGCGCCCCTGCGCTGGTGTCCCACGGAGGCCTGAACACCCTGGCCTCCTTCCAGAAGGCGCTGCAATTCGGCGACAAGAAGGCCACCTGCGGCGATCAGAACAACCCTGACCTTTACGGCAAGCAGATGGCTGGAAAGGCTCTGTGCCTGCCCAGAACCATCGGCTCCACCACCGGCGGACTGGTGCTGTACTGCGCCTGTTCCATGCACCGGCAGCCGGCCTGTATGCTGTTCTCCGAGCCAATCGACTCGCTGGCGGCGGCGGGTGCTATTTTGCAGGATGTGTGGCTCACTGATGTGTCCATGCCCGTCATTGACTGCCTTGGTGAGGAGTTCCTGAATTACGTCCAGGACGGAATGACCGTGACCGTAAAGGAAAACGGTCTGGTGGAAGTGGATTGATAAAAAGCCAAAGGGGCTGTAAAAAAGTCCCCCTGCAAGCGGTTAAAACACGGGCCTTTTATGTCGTGGGTTTGCGGGGACGCAGCAGAAAAAACACATCCACCGGCGAAGCCGGTGGATGTGTTTTTTCTATGTACGTCGCGGCGCGCCCTTATTGAATGTCGATCCGCTCGTACAGCTCCGGGGGCGCTTCGCTGCTGTGGAGCAGCCGGGACATTGCCTCCACCATTCTGCTTTCGACGGCGGGATCCTGAATCGGGTTTTCTTCTCTCGGATCTGTTTGCAGATCGAACAGAAGATCGCCGTACTTCAGATGATCGTCATACATATAACAGGTGTTCTGCGGAGAGGACTCCGGGGTGGCGGGAATCTTCATGACGGGAGCGCCTTTGGTAAAGGAGAAGGCATCGGACAGCGTTCTGTCCGCCTCTTTCAGCTCCTTTAGGGAGAACATCTCAAACATATGCAGAGGCAGCAGCGTGTAATTATTCAGATGTCCCTCGCTCTTCATCCTGCCGGAACGCATATAGACATAGCGGCCGTCCGTGATATTCACGTGCTTCCCGAAATAGCCGAACAGGATGTAGTCATGGATTTTCTCGCCGCTGGCGACCACGGGCAGCATGGACTTCCCCTGCATGGTGCCGGGGGGCGTAATCCCAAAGAAATCCAGCAGGGTCGGCGCGATATCGATGGTCTGGCAGAGGGTATCGCAGCGGGTTCCGGCTTTCACGGTTCGCGGTTCCCATAGGAAAAACGGGGTATGCACGATCTCGTCATACATGGGCATATAATTTTTGCCGAAATAGCCGTGTTCGCCCAGCATATAGCCATGGTCGGTGTTGACGATTACCATGGTGTCCTTCCACATATCGTGCGCGTCCAGGAAATCCAGCAGCTTGCCCAAATAGGTATCCAGCATGGACAGTACGGCACGGTAATTGACCCGGGCCTGGTGAACCTTATCCTCGTCCCCCGGCCGAACCTGACCGTAATAGGGCCAGTCAAATTCCAGGGGCGCGTCCTCGTATAGCTGCTTGTATTTCTCCGGGACAAAATAGGGTTCGTGGGGATCGAAATATTCCAACTGGAGATACCAGTTGTCCGCGTCCACATTTTCCTCCAGGAACTTCATGCCGGCTTCAAAGGTTTTTACATGGGGGTGATCCTCTTCCCGGGGCATAGCCTCGCGGTTGACCGCATCCTGCCGCTTCAGATCCACATTATGCTGGAATCCCTGGGCTTTTCCGTGCCACGCGTCGCCCTCCTGACCCCGGATCATCTCGTAGGTGGTGAACCGGTTGTGAAAGGTCGAACCGCCGTCCTGCCAATAGTGGGCGTGGTCGGTGACCAGGTGGGTGTAGATGCCGTTCTGGGCCAGGATCTCCGGCGCGGAATCGTCAAAAGGCTCCAGCGGTCCCCAGCAGCGGTGCATGAAGTTATAGGAACCGGTATGCAGCTCCCGCCTTGCGGGGATGCAGGGCAGACTCCCGACATAAAACTGGTCAAAAGTGACCATTTTGTCGGAAAGCCTCTTAAAATTCGGCGCGATGGTTTCCATGTCTCCATAGTTGGGGAGAAACAGACGGTTCAGGGAATCGTACATGATGGTGATTGCACGCATTTTGTATTACTCCTTCCTGCTTACCACCATTTGATTGCGTCTGTGACCTCGGTGCGCAGCGCAACGAAATCGGGAGAAGCAATGTCACGGGGACGTGGCAGTGTATTATTCACCGTGCGCTTGACGGTAGTGGGTTTGTTTGTCAGAATCATGATCCGGTTGCCAAGGTAGACGGCTTCCTCGATATTGTGGGTAATAAAGATAACCGTTGTTTTGGTCATCTCCCACAGCTTGATCAGCTCGTCCTCCAATTTGAATCGCAGTTCGATATCAAGCTGGCCGTATGGCTCGTCCATCAACAGCAGCTCCGGCTCGGTGGCGAAGGCCCGGGCGATGGAAACACGCTGGAGCATACTGGAGGAAAGCTGCTTGGGGTAATAGGATTTGTATTTTGTCAGGCCCACGATATCCAGGTATTTCGCCACCAGCTCATCCCGCCGCGCCTTCGGCACGTGCTTGATGTCCAGCCCGAAGGCGACGTTTTGCTCCACGGTCAGCCAGGGCATGGTGGAATCCCCCTGGAAGATGTACGCAATGTTGTTCGTTTTCGGATCGACCGGCTTTCCGTCCAGCAGAATCTGGCCGGAAGTAATGTCATAGATCTTCGTAAGGCTGTTCAGGAAAGTCGTTTTTCCGCAGCCGGTGGGCCCCACAACGCAGAGAAGATCCCCTTGGTAGACATCGAAGGATATGTTATCCAGCACCAGAAGGTCGCCGAATTTTTTCGTCAGATTTTTAACCTCCACTTTTACAGGAGGCGTTTGCTTCTGTTCACACATGGAATATCCTCCTTACAATGTGCTGTCCATGATATGGAGACCGAAAAAAGTTTCTCAATTTACGTTGAACGCGCCATTATTGTCTACCTGCACAGAAAACCAGTTTTTTCTTGTATAAACTGACAAATTGACTTCTGTGGAAAATCGTGCTACTATGACGTTAAGCAAACGGTTGCATAAATTACATGGCGGAATATTATAATAATTCGACAATTATCATAATTAACTAATTTAATGTATGGATTTTAATTATGATTCTGCATGATATTCCTTTAATTGCAAGTAAACCGTTTGCACGGAGGTGCGGTATGGCAGCAACGATCAAGGATGTGGCGCGGCTAGCGGGGGTTTCGCCGTCGACGGTCTCCCGCGTGCTCAATCAAAAGGGCGTCATTTCGGAGGAGACAAAGCAGAAAATCGCGTCCGCAATGGAGCAGCTCAAATACGTCCCCAACGACATCGCCCGCAGCTTTGCCAACGGTTCGGCCCACGCGATTTCCCTGGTGATCGACATCTCGGACGGCACGGCCTACGCCAACAATTTCTTCAACAATACCGTCTTCGGCATCGAGACTGCCGCGCACCGGAACGACTACAATCTCATCATCACCAACGGTGCGGCGGCGTTCGGCGGCATTTCCTCCGTCGAGCGGCTGATCGCCGGAAAAAAGGTCGACGGCGTGGTGCTGCCGATCTCCCTTGTGACGGACGAGTTGCTGCGCAGAATCGAAGACTTAAGCGTGCCGTGTGTGATCCTCGGCCGCTCGGAAGAGGTCGGCGCGGAGGCCAACTGGGTCGATATCAACAATGTGCAGGCCGGCCGCAGAGCCGTCAAGCTCCTGCTGGAGCGGGGATATCAGAAGATCGCCTTCCTTTCGGACGGCGATCAGGAGGTCTTCAATCAGGATCGCATCGCGGGCTATCGCCGCGAGCTTGCCGCAAATCATCTGTCCGTTCCGGACGGCGGCATCCTCCACGGTCTGCCGACCGTCGAGAGCGGCATGGACTGCGTCCGGGCGTTTTTGCAGGGCAGCGACGCGCCAGACGCCGTCATTTGCAGCGACGACCGGTTGGCGCTGGGCGCACTGCGGGCCGCGCGGCAGCTGGGACTGCGGGTGCCGGAGCAGTTCGGCATCATCAGCTGTGACAACACGCCGCTGACGGAGCTGGCCGAGACGCCCATCACCAGCGTGGATGTGGATACGTTTGCCCTGGGTGTGCAGGCAGCGCAGATTCTGATCGAGCAGATCGAAGACCCGCAGACCAGCCTGCGGCAGATCCTTCTGTCGACGAAGCTCATCGAGCGCGCCTCGACAATGCGGAGAAAACAAGAAGAAACGGAGGCGATCACCATTTGAATCAGGCGGCCATCATTCACCGCCCCACCTCGGACTACATCTACCCAAGCTCCCGCAATACGCTGGAGCTTCAGCTTATCACGGCGCGGGGGGATGCGGACGAGGCGGAGCTATGGTACTGGATGCGCTATGAGACGGATCCGGCGAAGATCCGGCGGCAGCGTCTGCACGTGTCGCTACAGGACGCGCTGCACGACTACTACCGCACGACGGTCTGCACCGGCCAGATCGCGGCATACACCCGGTACTGTTTCCACCTGAGAGCCGGAACAGACGAGCTGTGGCTCGGCGCGAACGGCTTACAGGAGACGGAGCCTGCCATGAACGGGAATTTCTTTGAATTCCTCTGGCCGAACCCGACGGACGGCTTTTCCGCACCCGGGTGGCGGGGCCGGCAGGTGTACTATCAGATATTCCCGGAGCGGTTCAAAAACGGAGACCCCTCCCGCACCCCGGCAGACGCGGACGCCTGGGGTGCCCCGCCGACGCGGGAAAATTTCATGGGCGGTGACCTTGCGGGAATCACGGAGGGGCTTGATTATATCCAGTCTCTCGGCGTGACGTGCCTGTATCTGACGCCGATATTCCGTTCGCCGTCGAATCACAAATACGACACGGCCGATTATTTCGAGATTGACCCGGCCTTCGGCACGAAGGACGACCTGCGGCGGCTGGTGGACGGCGTGCATGCCCGGGGGATGCGTATTATCCTCGACGGCGTGTTCAACCACTGCGGCTATTGGTGGGACAAATTTCAGGACGTCGTCAGAAACGGCGAAGCGTCGCCGTACCGCAGCTGGTTCTTTATCCACAGCTATCCCGTGGACGCCGGGCGGCAGAATTACGACTGCGTCGGGCATTACAAATGGATGCCGAAGCTGAACCTGGCGGATCCGGACGCTCGGGACTACTTTCTCTCCATCGGCCGGTACTGGTTGCAGGAATTCCATATCGACGGCTGGCGGCTGGATGTGGCGGACGAACTGCCGACCGCATTCCTGGAGGCCTTCGCCGCGGAGATGCGCGGATGGAAACCCGACTGCATCCTGCTGGGCGAGACATGGGGCGACGCGGGGCGGCTCGTGAATGGGAACCGGCTGGACAGCGCGATGAATTACCTCTTCCGGGACGCGGCTGTGGCGTGGCTGGCGAAGGACGCGCTTCCTGCATCGGAATTCGGCTGCCGCCTCAACAGGGCGCTGGCGCTGTACCCCGGCGAAACAAACCTCCGGATGTACAACCTACTGGACAGCCATGACACGGCGCGCTTCCTCTATGAAGCGGGCGGCGACAAGGCGAGGCTCCGGCTGGCCGTGGCGATGCAGATGACGTTCCCCGGCTCCCCGGCAATCTTCTACGGCGACGAGATCGGCCTGAGCGGCCCGAACGACCCCGGCTGCCGCATGGCGATGCAGTGGGACGGGGAAAAGCAGGACCGGCAGCTGCTGAACTGGTACCGGCAGCTCATTTCCCTGCGGCTCGCATCCGATTCCCTGACGGACGGCGACTACCGCACCGTGCTGGCGGACGATGGGGCAAATGTATACGCCTTTTCCCGCACGGTGCCCGGTGAGCAGACGCTCGTTATCCTGAATGCCGGTGCGGCACCCTGGCGCGGGCGGCTCCCGATCCCGGAGTGGGCACGGGAATTTGCCGAATGGACGTTCTGCTGCCAAACGGACAGCATGACAGAAGAAAAATCGTTCCATCCCACGATCCTGACGGACGACCCGGGACGCTTTAAAGTAGAGCTTCCCGCGAAGTCCGTTAAGATAATCCGATCCATCAACAATCAATTAAAGGAGAAGGTGCAATCATGAAACAGACAAGTATCAAAAAAATGCTGGCGCTCTTCCTGATCGCAGCAGTGATGTTAGCGGCATTCACTGCATGCGCCGAAAAAGCGCCAGACACTGCCCAATCCCAGCAGCCCGCAAATAACGCGGCCGTCCCCGCCGATGACAAGGCGGCAGAAACGTCCGCAGCCACGCCCGAAGAACCCGTTGTGATCAACTTCTGGCATCACTACAGCGCGCAGTCCGCAGAGAATGAGACCCTGATGAATGTGCTGATCCCCAAATTCGAGGAAGAGAACCCCGGCTATAAGGTCAACGCCGTCTCCCACGAGTGGGCTGACCTCCACGACAAGATCCTTGTCAGCGCAAGCTCGAACACCCTGCCCGATGTCGCGCGTCTGGATATCGCGTGGGTTCCGGAGTTCCAGAAAATGAACATTCTTGTTCCTCTGGATCAGCAGATGAGCGATTTTAACGATGTTGCGGGGCAGCTTCTTCCCAGCGCCATGAGCACTGCCATGGTCAAGGGCAGCTATTATGCACTGGCGCTCAACACGAATACGAAAATCCTGTTCTACAACGCCGACGCGCTGGCAGCTGCTGGGATCGAAGTGCCCAAAACAATGGATGAGATGTTCGCCGCGATCCATGCCCTGTCCGGCACGAACGAAAACGGCCAGCAGGTCTGGGGTCTGAACGAGCCTGCCCTCGCCGGCTGGAACGTCCTGCCCTACATCTGGAGCAACGGCGGCAATATCACGGATGACGCCTGCACCACTGCCACAGGCTATGTCAACAGCCCTGAGACGGTCGCGGCCGTGCAGAAGCTGGTTGACCTCTACGCAGACGGCGAATTCACCGGCTTTAACAGCGGCGACATCCCCATGACCGACGGCTTCGGCACCGGCCGGTATATGATGCTGCTGGAAGGCCCGTGGAAGACTGCGGAACTGGCCGGCGCATATCCCGACTTCAACTACGGCACCAGCGAGGTCCCTGCCGGTTCTGCCGGTTCGATCTCCGTGCTGGGCGGCGAGGACATTGCCATGTTCAATACCGCCAACAAAGACGGCGCATGGAAATTCATGAAGTTCATGACCAGCGAATACGCCCAGGAAGAGATGGCCAAGTGCGGCCAGATTCCCGTCAGCACGGCGGCGCTGGAAAGCCAGACCGTAAAGGATGCGTCCTTTGCCCCGTTCCTTGAGGCGATCACGACGGCCAGGGCCCGCCCGACCGTTGCCTCCTGGTCGGAGATCGACAACGCGCTGACCGTCGCCATGACCGACATGATCGTCAACGGCGCGGACGTGCAGAAGACGCTGGATCAGCTGGCTGTGACGATCGACGGCTTGCTTGCCGAATAAACACAGTATATCAGATAGACGAACCAAATGCAACTATTTTCAAAGCAGGCTCCGGCCTGCTTTGAAAATATGGCAAATCGGAGGCAGCCGCAGGGCTGCTTGAAAGGAGCTGCTCTATGGAACTGAAATCAAAACGCGACCGTCTTCAGGTCGGCCTTCTGCTGCTTCCGGGGCTTCTGGTCTTTGCGTTGTTCACGATCTACCCCATCGGGAAGCTCCTGTATATGAGCTTCCTGCAATGGGATCTCGGCTCGATGCAGCATCAGAAGTTCATCGGGCTGCAAAATTACATCGACGTTCTCTCCGACAAGACATTCCGGGTCGCGTTTGCGAACACACTGATCTACACGCTGGTGACCGTACCGGGGCAGATGATCCTGGGCTTACTGGCCGCAGTGCTCATCAATGCCATCCCACGTTTCCGTGTCACGTTCCGCGTGATCTATTACATCCCGGTCATCACCTCTTGGGTCATCGTCTCGCTGATCTTCCGGTATATTTTCAACACCGAGGGTATGCTCAACTACGTGCTCACGAACGTGCTGCACCTGACGGCGTCCAACATCCGCTGGCTCGATGGCCGCTGGGGCGGGCTGACAGTTGCGATGATGCTCGGTATCTGGAAAGGCGTCGGGTGGAATCTGGTCGTGTTCCTGGCCGCGCTGCAAAGCGTTCCCCAGGAGTTGTATGAATCGGCAGGTATTGACGGCTGCGGCGCGTTCCAGAAGTTTTTCTATGTGACGCTGCCCAGCATCAAGCCGACGATCCTCTTTGCACTCGTCATGCTGACCATCGGCGGCTTCAACGTCTTTACGTCCATAAAGATGATCACCGGCGGCAAGCCGATGCACCAGACGGAGACGGTTCTCACGTGGATGTATTACAAAGCGTTCAACACCGGCTCCTTCGGCTACGCGGCCGCGCTGTCGTTCGTCGTCGCTGTAACGCTCATCTTCCTCGCCATTCTGCAATTCAAAGCCATGAAGCAGAAGGACGCAGCCAATTCGTAGGAGGGACTGCCATGCATACACTGAAAAAACGGGAACTCCCGTCCAACATCCTGCGCTATGTGCTTCTGCTGCTCGGCGGCGCGGTATCGGTCATGCCGATGATCTATATGATCAGCACGTCCCTGAAGCCAAACGGTGCGCTCTATGAGTTCCCGCCGAAGTTTTTTCCCGCGCTCGATACCGTTACGCTGGAAAATTATGTGTACATCTTCAGCCAGGAAAAGTTCTACGTCAATTTTCTGAACAGCGCGATTGTCGCCATGCTGACCGTCGTGATCGCGGCCTTTGTCTCGTCGGCGCTGGCCTTCTGTCTGGCGCGCTTCCGCTTCCCCGGCAGAAGGGCGCTTTTCGGGCTTGTCATCGGCACAATGATCATCCCCGGCACGACGCTCATCATTACGCAGTATCAGCTCGCCTCGTTCTTCAAGCTCACGAACAAGCTGCTGGGGCTGGTGCCGTTCTATGTGGCCTGGGTCATTCCGTTTTCCACGTTTATGATCAAGGGCTACATTGAGAGCATCCCGAGGGAATTCGACGAGGCTGTCTACATGGACGGCGGCAGCGTATTCACCGTGTTCTTCAAGGTCATCTGCCCGCTGGCCAGCCCGGCCATCGCATCCGTCAGCATTTTCAATTTCCTGACAGCGTGGGAGGAATTCCCGTGGGCGCTGACGGTTCTGAACGACACCCAGAAGCGCACGCTGCCCATCGCCATATCGGGCTTTTTCGGCCAGCACCAGTTCACGCAGTGGGGCTACGTCTTTGCCATGTCTGTGGCAAGCCTGCTCCCCGTGCTCATCATCTTCATCTGCTGCCAGAAATATTTCGTTTCCGGCTTGCAGACCGGTGGTATCAAAGGATAACAAATTCAGTCGTAACAACGGCGGGTGGCGCAGTTTATACTGCCCACCCGCCATTTTTGCCGAAAGGAGCGTTTCATGAGGCGCTGGATAGCCGCCCTTGCTGCGGAGCAAATCGGCAATAACCAAACCCTTTTCCAGGATCCAGCATTATATTGCCGGGAAAGTTTACCTCAATGAAGAAGGCTGGAAGGATGTGCAAAAGGCCATCCGCTGCTTCCATATGGCAGCGGATGACGGCAATTCCTATGCGGAATACCAGCTTGGTAAGATCTTCTATTTCGGAAACGGTATCCGTGCTGACCGGGAGAAGGGGCTGGAATATCTGGAGCAATCTGCAGCCCATGGCAATGTGTATGCGGAAAACCTGCTGCGGGTGATCCGACAGCAGCACATAAGGGGTGCAGCCTCTCTGATCGCCCAGCTTGGACGGATATTTCAGGAGAAGGAACAGCAGGATAGAGTCTGGCACCAACAGCCTGACCGTAAGCAGCGCCGTCAGATCGACGAGAAGAAGCAGGCTATGGGCATTCGGGATTGAATGCCTACAGCCTGCTTACTGGGTTACGCTTTGATATAACGAATCGCTCTGCTGCTGTCTCTTATACACATCTCCGAGCCCACGAGACCGGAGCCTATCTCG
>ENA-OZHZ01001053-OZHZ01001053.1-human-gut-metagenome-genome-assembly--contig:-NODE-1053-length-11497-cov-4.479112_pt1 | contig 11497 bp, 10 predicted proteins | sample MGYA00244053_ERZ653699 | MGnify/ENA primary metagenome ERZ653699 (study PRJEB26926, sample SAMN06165200) | human gut metagenome | biome: ENVO:00009003; feature: ENVO:2100002; material: ENVO:00002003...
GAGATGTGTATAAGAGACAGGACAAGGCAAGTGCCTCACGAGCGCGCAGGGCTTCCGCTTCGCTCGCGGCCTCGCCCGCGTTTTTCGATAGCTCCTCCGCCTGCTGCAAAAGCGCGGCAAGCGCCGTTTCGACTTCGTTTTTATCGTGTTCCAGCTCTTCGATGCGCGCGCGCTGCTGCGCGATCTGCTCGTCCATCGAGCCGACGCGGTCGGACTGGCTTCTCAGCTCCTCCTCCACGCGCGCGATATTCTCCTCGTTGTGCGCGATGCCCGTTTGCAGCACCGCCACGCAGGATTCCTGCTCCTTCACCTGCGCATCGAGCGCGGAAAGCGCCGTGCGCTCCTCCTCCTGCGCGATGTCGTTTTCGTGGATACGCGCGGAAAACTGCTCGCTCGCAGCGTACAGCGCCTCGAGGTCGGCATTTGCCTTATTGAGCTCCTCGCGTGCAAGGGCAAGGTCGGTGTCGAGCTTGATGGCGCTCGTGCGGAGCGTTTCGAGATTCTCAAGCCACACGGAGATCTCCAAAAGGCGCAGCTCGTCGCGGTAGATGAGATATTGCTTCGCTGTCTCCGCCTGCGCGCGCAGAGGGTCGACCTGCAATTCAAGCTCGGCGATCTTGTCGTTGATGCGCACCAGGTTTTCCTCCGTGCGCTCAAGCTTGCGCTCGGTCTCCTCCTTGCGGTAGCGGAAGCGGGAAATGCCCGCCGCCTCCTCAAAGATCTCGCGGCGGTCGCCGCTCTTTTGCGACAAGATCTCGTCGATGCGGCCCTGACCGATGATGGAATAGCCCTCGCGGCCCATGCCGGTGTCCATAAAAAGCTCATTCACGTCGCGCAGCCGCACGGACTGCTTGTTGATATAGTATTCCGATTCGCCGCTGCGGTAGTACCGGCGCGTGACGGCAACCTCGTTTTCCTCCATGCTGGGGAAAATGTGCTCAGTGTTGTCGAGCACAAGCGTCACCTGCGCAAAGCCCATCTGGTTGCGCGTTTCCGTGCCGCCGAAGATGACGTCCTCCATCTTCACGCCGCGCAGCGATTTGCTCGACTGCTCGCCCATGACCCAGCGAATGGCGTCCGAAATATTCGATTTACCGCTTCCGTTCGGGCCGACGATGGCGGTGATGTCCTCACCGAAGTTGAGCACCGTCTTGTCCGGGAAGCTCTTGAAGCCCTGGATCTCCAATGCCTTTAAGTACACGGGCAAATTCCTCCTTGGAAAAAGCGCGTCATTTGCAATCAGGGTATAATGACACAGTTTAACTAATACTATATACCATTTTTTCGCCGTCTTTTCAAGGCCATTCGATGAACAAAGCGTAAAAAGACGCCCGAAGGCGTCTTTTTTCACTCATTTTTCTTCTTTTTCTCCTCGATCAATTCGTACAATGCTTCCAGCGCGTCGGACAGGCCGCCGAGCCGCCCGACAAGCCCGCAGGCAACCGCCTCCTCCCCGTAGAGCACACTGCCAACATCGGAGGCCAAGTCCTGCGTATCCATCATCAGCGCGAGAAAGCGCTCGCGCGTGATGTTCGAATGCTTGGTCACAAAGCGCACGATACGCTCCTGCAAGCGTTCAAAATACTGGTAGGTCTGAGGTGCGGCGATGATCGTGCCGCTTGTGCGCACAGGGTGAATGGTCATCGAGGCCGACGGCGCGATCATCGTCACCATCGGCGCGACCGCGAGCGGCACGCCGATGGAGTGCCCGCCGCCGAGAACGAGCGAGACGGTAGGCTTTTTCATTCCCGAAATGAGCTCGGCGATGGCAAGCCCCGCCTCCACGTCGCCGCCGACGGTGTTGAGCAGGAATAAAACACCGTCGATGTCCTCGCTTTCCTCGAGATACGCAAGGAGCGGCAGCACGTGCTCGTACTTGGTCGCCTTCTGCGTATTCGGCAGCAGCATGTGTCCCTCGATCTGCCCGGCGATGGTCAGGCAGTGAATGGCGGCGCGGCTATTCTTGATGACGACCGAGCCGTAGTCGATGACGGGCTGAATGGGCGGCAGCAGCGGCTCCTGATCGTTCTTTTCCCTCTCGCGTGAGGGTTTTGTTTCGTTTTTCATGGCATGTCCTCCCGAAAGTCATTTTCGTTAGGATTTGCAGAAAGCGGGCAAAGCATACGAAAAAGCGCCCGAAGGGTTTTCCTTCGGGCGCGCAGTTTCAATTGTGATACGTCAGCAGTTCTTCAACGCTCTTGCGCTTCGGCGCGGCGGGCTCCTCGTCGGGATACCCAAGGCCGATCACGCAGCCGACCTTCTGGTTTTCCGGAATGTGCAGCAGGTCAATGATCTTCTCTTCATCGAAATAGCCCGTGATGACCGTGCCGACGCCGCGCTCCCACGCGGCAAGGCAGAACGTCTGCGCCGCGATGCCCGCGTCGAACATCTCAAAGCCCGCCTCCTTCGGCGTTGCATACGAGCCGTCGCGCTCAAAGCCTGATCGCCCCGTGATGTAGGTGAGCACCATGAGCGCAGCGCAGCTTTTAAGCGTCTTTTCATTGAACTTAAAATCAAGCACCATCTCTTCCGCCATCTTGTCGATCGTCGCGCGGTCCTCCACGAGAATGTAGCGTGCGATCTGCGTGTTCTTCCACGACGGGGCGTAGGCCGCGTCCGCGACAATTTCCTCGATAACCTTGTGCGGAACGGTTTCCTGCTTGTATTTACGAATGCTTCTTCTGGTTCTGATCGCCTGTGATACGTCCATTTTTGGCTCTCCTTTGACGTTTATTACTTTTCCGTGCCATAGAAAAACAGCGCGACCGTTCCCGGGCCGACGTGGGCGCCAGTGACGGGCTCGTAGACCACGTTCAGGCATTCGCCGGTGAAGCCCTTGTCCCGCAGCAGCGCAAGGAGCGCCTCCGCACCCTCGGGGTTATCCGCGTGGGCGATGCCGATGCTCTCGCTCTTATCGAGCGCGCGGGTATCAAAATAATTTGCAAGCTCCGCGTAGGCGCGCTTCATGCCGCGCACCTTGCCGCAGGAGACGATGTGTCCGGTCTCATCGCCGCGCAGGATCGGCTTGATGCTCAGCACCGTGCCGATGAGCGCCGTCGCGCCGGAAATGCGCCCGCCGCGCTTGAGGTAGGCAAGGTCGTCCACGGTGAAAAACTGGCACATGTGCGGTCTGCGCACAAGCAGCTGTTCCTTGATCTCTTCGAGGCTCTTCCCTTCCTCGATCATCTCCGCCGCCTCCAGCACCTGCAAGCCTTCGCCGAGTGAAGCAGCATAGGTGTCGATGGTCACGATCCTGCGCTCAGGATAGCGCTCCGTCAGTTCGCCCGCGGCAATGGCCGCGGCCTGCGCCGTGCCGCTGATCCCGCCGGACATACCGACATAGAGCACATCGTCGCCCGCGGAGAGCGCCCGCTCAAAGTATTCCTCCATCAGCGCAGGACTGACCATCGACGTTTTGACGATCGCGCCGCTGCGCATCGCGCCGTAGAACGCCGCGCCGTCAAAATCCATATCATCGGGATAATCTGTCTCTTTCCCGTCCACCGTATAGGAAAACGGAATGACCGTGATGTGATACTTCTTCGTCAGCGCCACCGGCAGGTTGGCGGACGTATCGGTAAATAACTGGAGCATGACTCTCTTCCCTTTCTGATCGTTCTCAAAATAGGCGTATGACAGCTTATCACGCTCTTTGCGCTTATGCAAGCAGAATTGCAGGAATTTTGCACTTTATTGATCTTCTTTTCCCTTTTGCAGAAGAAAATGCAGGGGACTCCCTCAAAATGAGAGAGTCCCCTTTGCTGTTTTCTGCTTACGCCTGCTCGAAGATGGTCTTCATGCACTTGTAGGTCATGTAGCAGTCGAGCTTGGCAACCGTTTCATACGGCGCGTGCATCGACAGCACCGGAACGCCCGCGTCGAGCGTGTCGATGTTGCGCTGCGCCATGAACTTGGCGACCGTACCGCCGCCGCCGGCGTCGGTCTTTCCCATCTCGGCGATCTGCCAGAAGACGCCGTTGTCGTTCATCAGCTTTCTCACCTTGCCAACGACCTCTGCGCTCGCGTCGCTCGCGCCGCCCTTGCCGCCGGAGCCGGTGTACTTGCACAGCGCCACACCGTAGTTGACGAACGAGGAGTTGCGCTTGTCGTACACGTCGGCAAAGTTCGGATCATACGCCGCCGTCACGTCCGCGCTCAGGCAGAAGGAGTTGGCAAAGCAGTCGGCGAGCGCCACGCCCTGCGTGCGGCACATATCACCCATGAACCACTCAAACGCCTGAGAGAGCATACCGGAAACACCCTCCGAGCCGATCTCTTCCTTATCGGCGAAGATGCAAACGGCAGTCTTCTTGGGGGAAACGGCATCGAAAATGCCCGCAAGCTCTGCATAGGCGCAGACGCGGTCGTCATGGCCGTAGGACGCGATGAAGCTGCGGTCGAAGCCGATGTCGCGCGCCTTGCCGGCTGGCACGACCTCGATCTCAGCGGAGATGAGATCCTCCTCCGTCATGCCGTACTTCTCGTTGAGGTACTGCATAACGCCCAGCTTGAAGCGGTCGGAGCAATCCTCATCTGCGACGGGACGGCCGCCGAGCAGCACGTTCAGGCTCTCGCTCGGAATCGCCTCGTTGAGGGGCTTTTTGCCCTGCTCGCGGCCAAGGTGCGGGAGAAGATCGTTGATGATGAACTGCGGGTCGCCTTCCTCGCCGCCGATGTGAATGGCAACGCTCTTGCCGTCGCGCAGCACGGCCACACCGTGCAGCTCGAGGGGAATGGTCACCCACTGATACTTGCGGATACCGCCGTAATGATGGGTCTTGAAGTACGCCATCTCAGCCTCTTCATAGAGCGGGCGGGGCTTTAGGTCCAGACGTGGAGCGTCCGTATGCGCCGCACCGATGTTCGCGCCGTGGCTCAAGTCCTCGCTGCCGATGACGGCGAGCATGATGCCCTTGCCGCGGTTGTTGAAGTAGACTTTGTCGCCCACAGCAAGCCTCATGCCGGCTTCATAGGCCTTGAAGCCCTTCTTCTCCGCCAGCTCGATGCAGTACTCCACGCAAAGGCGCTCGGTCTTGCCGTGGTTGAGGAATTCCTTGTAATCCTCACAATAGGCGTTCATCGCCTTTTCTTCCTCCGCGCTCAGACGGTCGTAGCCGTTCTTGGGAGCGTAGAGCAGCTTTTCCGCAAGCTTGTTCTTTTCACTCATCTCTCAGTTTCCTCCTTCAAAGTTTTGATGATGGTATGGATATAGACTTCTGCCGCATTCTCCGCCGCAGCGGCGGTGGACAGATCGTTCACAAATTCGTAGTCACAGCGCGCGCGGAAGTACTCTGCACTCTGCTGCGCGGCGACGCGCGACCTCGCATAGTCCTCCGTGATGCCGTCGCGCGCCATGATGCGCTTAACGCGTACTTCTTCTGGCGCGGTGACGGCAACGGTCGCGTCGCAGATCGCGCCAAGGCCGCACTCGATGAGCTTGATGGCGTCAAGCCCGATGAGCTGTTTATCGCTCGCCGCCATGCGGCGGGCGCACTCGCGCGGAACGTGCGCGCGGACGATGGCGTCCAGCTCAGAGAGCTTTTCCTTGTCATGGAAGACGATCAGACCAATGGCGTGCACGTCCACGCTGCCGTCCTGCCGAAAAATGACATCGCCGAACGCAGCGCGCAGCGCGCGCAGCAGCGGCTCGTCATCTTTTAACATCTCGTGATAGACCGCGTCGCAGTCGAGCACGCATGCGCCCTTTCTTTCAAGCGCGCGCAGCAGGCTCGTCTTCCCCGCGCCCGTGCCGCCGGTGATGCCGATGACGATCTTGCCGTCGTCCGCGTCCTCCACATGGAAGCCCGCGGCCTTTTTGAGGCGGTTGCCGATGGCAAGGCCAAGTCCTTTACTGTCCGGGCACTGCGCCCAGATCTCGCCGACATTCGTCTCATCGAACGTCCGCAGCGCGTCGAAGACATGTTGTGCCTGCGCGCGCTTATCGCCGCTCGCGCCGAGGGGGTGAACGATGTGCCCTGCAAAGAGCGGCACGAACTCATCAAAGCAGATCACGCCCGCGTCCTCTGATGCGTGGGTCAGAAGATAGCGCGCGCTCGCCTTCGCCCCACCGGTAACGACCGTGACGGGGGCTTTGGGCGCGTAGTGGCGGTATTTCATGCCGGGGGCACGCGGCTTTTCGCCCTCCCCCATCTTCTGCGTCACGGCCTTGTCGACCGTCACCTCGCCCAGCGCGTCAATAAGGCTTTCCAGCGGCAGTCCACCCGGGCGCAGGAGCTGCGGCGGCGTGACCGTGAGATCGATGATCGTCGACTCGACGCCCACCTCGCAGGCGCCGCCGTCCACGATGCCGTCGATCTTCCCCCACATATCCTCGCGCACATGCTCCGCCGTCGTGCAGCTGGGGCGGCCCGAGGTGTTGGCGCTCGGCGCGGCGACGGGCACGCCCGCCTTTTCGATGATGGCGCGCGTGACCGCATGGTCGGGACATCTCATGCCGACGGTCTCAAGTCCGCCCGTCGTGCGCAGCGGCACGCAGGGCTTTTTCTTCAGGATCATCGTCAGCGGGCCGGGCCAGAAGCGCTCGGCGAGCCGGTAGGCTGTCTCCGGCACATCCTCGCAATAGCGCGTGAGCCAGCTTGCGTCGGGAATGTGCAGGATAAGGGGGTTGTCCTGCGGGCGGCCCTTGGCCTCGAAAATGTGCAGCACGGCGGTCTCATCGAGGCCGTTTGCGCCAAGACCGTAGACCGTCTCCGTCGGGATCGCCAGAAGCCCCCCGCGGCGCAGGATATCCGCCGCCTGCGCGATGCTCTCTTTATCCTCCGCCGTGCGGAGGGTAAACCATTTTGTCTCCAATGTTCTCTCTTCTTTCTTAAGCTTCGCTGCTCTCGCGCAGCTTTTCCGCCTGCTCCTGCATCGTCAGCGCGTCGATGATCGGGTCAAGGTCGCCGTTCATCACGGCGCTGATGTTGAAATTCTTGTTCTCGCCCGTCAGCCGGTGGTCGGTCACACGGTTCTGTGGGAAGTTGTAGGTGCGGATGCGCTCGTTTCGCATGCCGCTGCCGACCTGCGCGCGGCGCTCGCTCGTGATCGCGCCCTCCACGCGCTCGCGCTCGGCTTCGTAGAGCTTGCTTGCGAGCATCGCCATACACTTTGCGCGATTCTGGAGCTGGGATCTCTCCTCCTGACACGAGACGACGATACCCGTCGGCTTGTGGATGAGGCGCACGGCAGAGCTCGTCTTGTTGACGTGCTGGCCACCCGCACCGGAAGCGCGGTAGACCTGCATTTCGATATCCTCGGGCCGGAGGTCGACGTCGACCTCCTCCATCTCCGGCAGCACCGCGACCGTCGCGGTCGAGGTGTGCACGCGCCCGCCGGATTCGGTCTCCGGCACGCGCTGGACGCGGTGGACGCCGGATTCAAACTTGAATCTCGAGTATGCCCCGTCGCCGCTGACAATAAAGTCAGCTTCCTTTACACCGCCCAGCTCCGTGTCGTTGTAGTTCAAAAGCTCCACGCGATAGCCGCGCTTTTCCGCGTACATCGCGTACATGCGGTAGAGGTCGGCGGCGAACAGCGCGCTCTCCTCCCCGCCCACACCGCCGCGGATCTCGACGATGACGTTCTTGTCGTCGTTCGGGTCGCGCGGCAGCAGCAGAATGCGCAACTCTTCAAAGAGCCGCTCTTTTTCTGCCTTGGCAGTGTTCAGTTCCTCCTGCGCCATGTCCCTGAGCTCGGGGTCGCCCGTCAGCTCGAGCGCCTGGGCGATGTCGTCCTCGCACTTCAGGTACGCGCGATAGGCCGCGACCACAGCTTCAAGTTCCTTCTGCTCGCGCGTGAGCGCGCGCAGCTTCTTTGGGTCAGCGTAAATTTCCGGCACTTCGAGCAGCTCGCCGATCTCGTCATAGCGGCGCGCGAGCTGTTTGAGCTTTTCCCACATCAGGCCTTGTCCTCCGCAATGAAGTCAGAGCAGGCCTTGACGAACTGGTCGCGCCAGAAGTGGTAGCCCGCGGAATCGGGGCAGAGCGAGACTTCCGCCACGTGCGGTGTCTGCAAATAGAGGTCCATCTGGCGGAACACATCCTTATAGTCCTGCTCGCTCTTGTGCGTGATGAGGTACGCTGCGTTCTGGATCTCATAGCCGCGGCGCTTCAAAAAACCGCGGATCACGCTCGAGCAGCGACCCGCCCACACGGGCGTGCCGAGAATAACGAGCTTGTAATCCGAGAGCGGACGCGCGCACTTCGGGCGCGAAACGGCGCTCGTGCGCTTGTGCATCGCATCGAAACAGCAGCGAAGATACCCCATCGTGCCGCCGCGGTCGATTTTGTCGCGGATCTCCAGGCATTCGCAGCCCAGTGCCTCAGCGACTTCCTCCATGGCTTTTTTCGTGTTTCCCGTGCGGGAATAGTAAAGGCATAAAATGTTATCGTTCATACTCAGTTTCCTCTCAGCAGGAGCCAACCGGTGGCAAAGGCCTCCCGCACATAGTAGTTGAGCTGCAAAGCATCGTAATACGCGCTGCGCGGCAGCGTCGCCGCCACACCGCAGGCCCATGGCACACCGGCAATTCGTCCGGCTCTATAAATATGATAGTCATTTGTCACATAGGCAAACGTCCCCGCTGTATCAAGACCGTTTTCTGCCATGATCGCGTAGCTGAAATCAAAATTCTCCTGCGTGCTGGTGGACTTGTCCTCGCGGTAAATGCGGCTTTCGTCCACGCCGTGGGCGATGAGCCAGTCCGCCATGCAATCGGCCTCGGAAATATCCTCTCCCGGTCCCTGTCCGCCTGAGCAGATGATGGGAATATCCGGCTTGTCGGCGATGAAATCGAGCGCCGCACGCAATCTTGACGAGAGCATCAGCGACGGCGTCGTGCCGTTCACGCCCGCGCCCAAAATAACCACGCACTGCGCGTCTTCCGCGCGCCCGTCCGTGTGCGCGCCGCGAATAACGAGCGATTCAAGATACCCGAATGCGACAAGGCCTAGGCACACGAGCACGAGCAGGACGCGCTGCCCCCACTTCGCCCACGCGCGCTCGGAATACTGCCCAAGCAGCGCGAAGACGATCAAAAGCGCCGTCAGACACCAGAACAGGAGTCCTGCAAAGCGCACGCCGGGCACGGCCCGGCACATAGCGCCGAGCACGGCGCAGACCGCTGCCGCCGTCCACAGTCTTTTTTGTCTCTTCATGGTGCGTTCCTCATTCGCCCGCCTGCTCGGCGAGCGTCTCCCACTTTTCCATCAGCGCGCCGAGCGTCTCCTCGGCCGCTTCCTTTTCTTTGTAAATTTCGCTGTAGCGCTCGTAGTCGCTTCCGGCCTCTTCAAGCCGCTGCTCGATCTCGGCGATGGCCGCTTCCTGCGCCGAAATTTCCTTTTCGCAGATGGTAAGTTGGCGCCGCGCCTGCTGCGCGGAGCGATTCGGCTTCAGTTTTTCTGTAATGGTCTTTTCCTTTATAGCCTTTGGTGTATGGTCGATCTTGTTCTGCGCCTCCAGTGCCTTGACCTGCCGGTAGCGCGCAAAGCCCATCGGATAGTCCGTGATGACGCCATTCTCCAGTTCCCACACGCGCGTTGCAAAGCGGTTGATAAAATAGCGGTCGTGGCTGACGAAGAGAAGCGTCCCGTCGTAGCTTTCCACCGCCTCCTCGATCCACTCGCGGGACGCGATATCGAGGTGGTTCGTCGGCTCGTCAAGAATGAGAAGGTTCACTTCCTCGTCCATCAGAATACAGAGCTTCAATCGGCTCAGCTCACCGCCGGAGAGCACGCTCACGCTCTTAAAAACGTCCTCGCCCGTAAAGTGGAACGCGGCCAGGCGGTCACGCGCTGTCTGCGGCGTGATGTTGCGCTTGGAGTAGAGCATCGTGTCGACCAGGTTCCGCTCCGGCACGTCGAACGTGACGATCTGCGGCAGGTACGCCGTTCTGACCGAGGGCCCGAATTTGATCTTGCCCTCGTCGGGATACTCCTCTTCCATGAGCATCTTGATAAGCGTTGACTTGCCCGTGCCATTGTCGCCGATGAGCGCGATGCGCTCGCCGCCGCGCACCTGCAAGTCAACATCGTGGAAGAGTACGCGGTCGCCAAAGCTCTTTTTGAGCTTTCTGAGCGCAAAGACCTCGTCGCCGTAGAATTCCTGCGACTTGAACTGTACGTTGAGCGCCCGTTCCTTCGTCGGCTTGTCCGTCGTGCGCATGCGCTCAATGCGCTTTTCCATCGACAGCGCACGGCGGTAGGTCTTGTCCATACCCTTGAAGGCGAACATGCGCAGCTGCTCGGCGCTCTTTTCAAGCTGAGCGATCTTGGCCTGTTCCTTTTCGTATTGGCGCATTTTTTCGAGATAGCGCCGCTCCTTTTCCACCGCGTAGAAGCTGTAATTGCCGCTGTAGAACTCCGCCTTGCCGTCGAGCACCTCGATGACGCGGGTGATGGTGCGATCCAAAAAGTAGCGGTCATGCGAGATGGCCACGACCGTACCCTTAAAGGTGGAAAGGTACTGCTCCAGCCACTCGATGGCGTGCAGATCGAGGTGGTTCGTCGGCTCGTCGAGCAGCAGGATGTCGGTATCCTCCAAAATGAGGCGGCCGAGGTTCACGCGCGTCTTTTCGCCGCCCGAGAGTGTGTCGAAAAGGCGCTCGCGCATCTCCGGCGGAATGGACAGGCCGTTTGCGACCTTGTTGATGGGCGTTTCCGTGTCGTACCCACCAAGGCCCTCAAACTTTGCAGAAAGCTCACCGTAGCGGCGCAGCGTTTCCTCGCTCTCGTCGCCGTTTGCCATCTTCTCGGAGAGGGCGTTCATCTCGTCCTCCAGCCGCTGCATGCGCGAAAAGGCGCTCTTGAGCACATCTTCGACCGTGTAGCCCTCAGGATACACGGGGATCTGCGAAATGAGGCCGAGCCTGCGGCCCGAGGCGATGCTCACCTCGCCCGCGTCATAATCAAGCTCCCCCGTCAGGATACGAAAGAGCGTTGTCTTGCCCGCGCCGTTTTTGCCGAGCAAGCCCACGCGCTCGCCGGTATCGACCTGAAAGGTGATGCCGTCCAATATTTTCTTTTCGAGATCAAAGGACTTCACAAGTCCCGATACGCTGATGTCGATCATGCCTTGGTCAGCTCTTCCACGATGGTCTCAAAGTGCATGGAGTGCGAGGCCTTGACGAGCATCGCCGTATCCGCCGCGAACGCCGCCTTGATGGCGTCCATCGCCTCCTCCACGCTCTGAAACCACTGCACAGAGCCGTTCCCTTCTAAATAGTTTTTTGCCCGTGCACCGATCGCGATCACCGTGTCGATGCCCAGTTCCTTTGTGAGCTCGCCGATCTCGCGGTGCGCGCTCTCGGTGAGGTCGCCGAGCTCGGCCATGTCGCCGATGACGGCGGCTTTTTTGCCGCTGCTCGCCGCTAAAACGCGCAGCGACGCCGCCATCGACTGCGGACCCGCGTTGTAGCAGTCGTCGAGCAGGCGGCGATTTTCGGAAAGCGCGATGACTGTCTCTTATACACATCTCCGAGCCCACGAGACCGGAGCCT
>ENA-OZHZ01001054-OZHZ01001054.1-human-gut-metagenome-genome-assembly--contig:-NODE-1054-length-11495-cov-4.295542_pt1 | contig 11495 bp, 11 predicted proteins | sample MGYA00244053_ERZ653699 | MGnify/ENA primary metagenome ERZ653699 (study PRJEB26926, sample SAMN06165200) | human gut metagenome | biome: ENVO:00009003; feature: ENVO:2100002; material: ENVO:00002003...
AGTCGTCGGCAGCGTCAGATGTGTATAAGAGACAGCTCCTTAAAGAATCGTTACATATCTCGTCAGATTTTTCTTCATTCTTTCGGCGGCAGCCACGGCCTGCTCCAGAAAATCCCCGCCGTCGGACTGTGCCTGCTTCCATGCGCAGGTGATGGTCTCCCCTGCGCACACCACCGCGCCGTGCCCCAGCCTGTCAAAGGCGTAAGAGCAGTTTTTGGCATTGGCACTGGGGGAATCGTAGCCGTCCACCAGGAAAAACACCCGGGGATACTTGCCGCGAAGACTGCGGAGGCTTTCGGCAGAGCTTGCCGCCGTCAGCGCGCCGATTTGGGAATAGCCCAGCTTTCCCACCGCCTCCGGCGCGAACCGGTTTATCAAATCCACGGCCACCGTATGCACCAGCCGGGAGCCGCAGAGCAAGTCCTGCAATTCCGGAGCGGATTTATTTCCGGTGCGCGCTGCCACGAACAAGTCCTTCTTCCCCTCCCGGCACCCGGGCAGGAAGGGCTTGATGATATCGCTGCCCAAGTATCCGGAAACAACCAGCCCGTTACAGGGATAGTCGGTTTCCCCGTCGAAAAACGCTTCCGCCGTTATTTGAGCAGCAGTCGGGCTGAGCAGCTCCGGCGCGTCCAGCACCCTGTAATAGCCCATATTGCGGGCGGTGTTCAGCGTCTGCGCCAGCTCCTGCAAGCCATCGCCGCCCAGAAGGGCAAACACGCCGAAGCTCAGCCGAACTGCCGGGATGATCCCTTTCAACCCGCCGAGCAAGTTTCGGCAGAATTCACCGTACCCTTTAGCGTCGTGAGCATACCGGGGCGGCAAGTCGGTCAGCGGCAGCATCAGCTCCACCATGGAAGGATTCTTCAGCTTCCGAATCTTTTCCTGTAACATATCAATAGACATACTCCCGCCTCCGGCATGTTTTTTGTTTATTGTATCACAACTTTTTCCATCTGCAAAGATAAAAACCTTCCAGTCCTGATTTTTTTCCTTTGGGGTATACTACCTGTGAAGGGAGGGAGAATTTATGAACGCAAAAGGATGGATGCTTTCCGCCGGTCTCGGCGCTGCTGCGGGTGCGGTGGCAGTTCTGATGATGCCCAGGCAGAATCCCGTGCGGCGCGTTGCGGCAAAGGCTGCCAACAAGGCCGAAGACCTTGCCTGGAAGGTCGAGGACAAAATGAACGAGGTTCTTTGACAAGTTAACGCAGAACATCCCGGAAGGCTGTCCTTCCGGGATGTTTCCTCATAAACCCTTATCCTGCGCTTTCAGCTTTTGCAGACGGATGGCGCACACCGCCGTAAGGAACATCGGTATCAGCAAAATGCAGGCGTTGCTCACATGCGCCGTGTAGTCGCCGTAAAACTCCACAAGCTGCCCGCCGGAAACGACCAGAAGCGACACACACCCGCACCCGGCAAGAGCGGCGCCATGGGTCAGCCATGGGGCGCCCCGGTGCTTTCTGAAACGGTACGCCAGAATCGCCAAAATAATTGCCATGACCGCGAGAACGACGCAGGAGATCGCCCCGTTGTGACTGACCGTCAGAAGCGGCTCCTCAGGGGCTTCCACGTCCCCCTCCCCTTTCAGCAGAAGCACCTCCGCCCTGCCATTCTTGGGGCTGATATACCAATAATTGTTCCGCACGTCATCCAATACCTGCAATTCTTCCGGCAGAGTGGGGTCACCGTAGCAGCTGTAGGCTGTGGTTCCCCCCGCGTCATCCGGCGTAACATAAGGGTCAGGGGGCATTTGCTCCCCGAAGTATACCCTGCCCCATGAGCTCCAGCACAGAGTGCCCCTGTTTCCGGCCATGTCGTCCTCACTGCTGATTCCCTGAATAATGTCCGTATAGTAGATACGGATGCTGCCGTCCTCCATCTTCATGACTTCCTTCACCGCCTGATCTGCGTCCAGCCAGACCGGCGCTTCCCAGAGGAACGTCGCGCCCAGTACGAGCGTGATCACCAGCATCACAGCCATGGTCACCGCTAAAACCCGGCGGCGCACAATGGCCTTTCTGATCTTTTTCAGTCCCGGCGCGTCTGTTTCCACCGGAATCGCCTGGGCTTTTTTCAGTATCCCCAGCTGCTTCGCGCATTCGTCGCACCCGCACAGATGCTCGTCCACGAGGGCGTTGCTCTCTTCGCTGGTCAGATTTTCCGCATACAGCGGGAGCAGATCCCGGATCACATTACAGGATAGTTTCATACATATTCCCCCATTTCATCCCGTATTTTCTGCCTTGCCCGGTGGTAGGTCACACAGGCCCAGTTTGCCGTGCGTCCGAACAGGCTTCCGATGTCACCAAAGGAAAGCTGCCCGAAGACCCGCAGGGAGAAAACCTCCTTATAGGGTTCCGGCAGGTCGTGTAGCACCCGGTGAACGGCCATGGCCTGCTGAGCGTCCATAATCTGTTCCTCCACCGCCTGCTTCGGGTCGCTGATTTCCAGCTCGTCGATAGGCTGGGACGGGCGCTCCTTGCGCAGATGGCTGAGGTAGGCGTTTCTCGCCATGGAGCATAACCAGGTACGGATATCGCAGTCGCCCCGGAATTTCGGCAGAGCGTTCAACGCCTGAAAAAACACCTGTTCCGTCAGCTCCTCCGCAAGATTTTCGTTATGACTGATCGCCCGCAGGTACAGCTCCACATCCTGAAAATACGCCCGGTATATTTGTTCAAACTCCGTCACGGCCTCACCTCCTACACCCATTAGACGCGGGAATGGGGAAAATCTTACAGCATTCGTGAAAAAATGGGAGGGGATTTTTCCCCTCCCATATGTCAGGTAATGTCCAGCTTGACGGTCTCTCCCTCCACCCGGATGCGGATGGCGGAAATGGGATGCTGGAAGCTATCAATGATCGCCTCGGAAATCGGGTCTTCCAGTTCCTTCTGGATGGTGCGGCGGAGATTTCTCGCGCCGTAGGTCACGGAATAGGCTTTCTTCACCAGCAGCTGGCGCAGATCGTCGTCCCAGGAAAGGGTCAGGCCGCGGGTAGAAAGGCTCTCTTGCAGCTCCTTGAGCATGATGTCCGCGATACCGAGGAAGTTTTCCTCCGTCAGATGGTTGAAGGTGATGATCTCGTCCACACGGTTGAGAAATTCCGGCCGCAGGAAGCCCTGCAATGCCTTCATAGTCTTCTCCTTCACCTTGTCGCCGTCGCTGCGGCCAAAGCCCATGCCGCCGACACTGCCTTCGGAACCGGCGTTGGAGGTCATGACGATGATGGTGTTCTCAAAGCTCACCACCCTGCCCTGGGCGTCTGTGATGCGTCCGTCGTCCAGCACCTGCAGCAGAATGTTCAGCACATCCGGGTGCGCTTTTTCGATTTCATCGAACAGCACGATGCTGTAAGGGCGGCGGCGGATCTTCTCCGTCAGCTGTCCGGCCTCGTCATAGCCAACATAGCCGGGAGGCGAACCGATGAGCTTGGAGACGGTGTGCTTCTCCATATATTCCGACATGTCCAGCCGAATCAGGCTGTCCACATTGTCAAACAGATCGCTTGCCAGCTGCTTGACCAGCTCCGTCTTACCCACGCCGGTGGGGCCGACAAAGATAAAGGACACGGGCCGCTTCTTGGGGGAAATGCCCACCCGGTTGCGGCGGATGGCACGGGACACAGCGTCTACCGCCTCGTCCTGACCGACGATGTGGGTTTTCAGGCGGTCGCTCAGCCCCTTGATCTGCTCGTACTCCTGCGCCTTGATCTTGGACGCGGGAATTTTCGTCCACAGCTCAATGATCCGCGCCAGATTCTCCATGGTCACGGCGGGTTTGGGTAGCTTTTCCAGCTCCTCGATCTTTGCCGCCAGCTGCATCAGCTTGCTGCGGATCAGCGCCAGACGCTCATAGTCCTGATTCTCCGTATTTTCGTTGAGCATCCGCAGTTCCAGCTCGTAGTCGTCCCGCTCCTTTTTCAGCTCGGCAAGCTGGGAAATCTCCTTGCACTGCAGGTTGACGTCGGAACAGGCTTCGTCCAGCAGGTCGATAGCCTTATCCGGCAGGAACCGGTCGGTGATGTAGCGCTCGGAGAGGACGACGCACTGGTGGGCGATTTCCGGGGAAATCTCCACCCCGTGGAACTCGGCATAGGATTTGGCAATGCCCTGCATGATAAGGCTTGCCTCGGCGATGGTGGGTTCCGCCACGGTGACGGGCTGGAAACGGCGCTCCAGAGCGGCGTCCTTTTCAATATACTTACGGTACTCGGCGAAGGTCGTCGCGCCGATAACCTGAATTTCCCCCCGGGACAGAGCGGGTTTCAGGATGTTGGCGGCGTTCATGCTGCCCTCCGCGTCTCCCGCACCCACCAGATTGTGGACTTCGTCGATGACCAGAATGATGTTGCCGCACTCCTTGATCTCACCGATCAGACTCTTCATGCGGCTTTCAAACTGCCCGCGGAACTGGGTACCTGCCACAAGCGCGGTGAGGTCAAGCAGGAAAACCTCCTTATCCCGCAGCTTATAGGGGACATCCCCCGCCGCAATCCGCTGGGCAAGTCCCTCGGCAATGGCGGTTTTGCCCACGCCGGGTTCGCCGATGAGACAGGGGTTGTTCTTCTGGCGGCGGTTGAGGATCTGGATGACCCGTTCCGTCTCCACGTCCCGGCCGATGACCTTATCCAGCTTGCCCTCCCGTGCCCGGCCGGTCAAGTCCATGCAATAGCTGTCCAGAAATTTATGCCGCTTGGACTTTTTCTTTTCCTTCGGCTCTCCTTCTTCCTTTCTGGAAGGACGGGGCTGGGGCGCGGGGGTATTGCTGCCGCCGAAAAGCTGGTTCAGCAGCGGGAACGTGGCGGTCTGGCTGTCGATCTCATCGTCGTCAGAGCTGTCGCTGTCGTCCTTCTGGCCGAACATGCTGCTCATTTCGTCGCTGAGCATATCCAGATCTTCGTCGGAAATGCCCATCTGCTTCACGGCCTGATCGATCTGGGGAATTCCCAGACTCCGGGCACATTTCAGGCAGTAGCCTTCATTCATGGTAACGCCGTTTTCAACCTTGGTAATAAACACCACGGCGATATTTTTCTTACATTTGCTGCACATTTTTGGCTGCATAACGCTCACTCCTTTTCGGTGCAGTATAGCATATTGCGTCTGAAAAAGGTAAAACAAATTATGAACGCATCAGAATTGTGCGATATACTCCGGGAACACCTTTTTCAGAACGATAACCTTTTCGATAATTTTGTCCATCAAAGCATCATAGTTGGAATGGTCATCAAAATTCAGCCCCGGTATTGCGTACTTAATTCTGGACGCCTTCTTATTGTCCAGCCGCACCCACTCCATAGGGAATCCCAGCGCATTTTCAATTTCGTCCTTACGCTCAACCAGATAATCAAACAGATTTTTATTGTCGGCAATATAAATCTCAACCGTAACTCTGGAAAGCTTGTTGACCAGATTTATGGAAACGCAAGCTTCACTTGTACCAATCGCAACATTGTACCAATGATCGGTGGTCGCATTTCTGATATTGAAGGGCTTGCCCTTCGCCGCGACCATCTCGTTGAACCGTGTCCAGAACGCCAGACGCTCTGACTGAGATTTGTTGATCTCATTGTTGTCGCTGTTTTCTTTGGAATACTTGATAAATCCGTTCGGTTTTTCAATGATTTCAAATTTGGGTGCCGGAAGGGAATCCCCGATACGGTAGGCGTGAAGCTCGATCAGGAAAAAGCCTATGTCATTTCCCGTATTGTTGTTTAGCCATTCGATTGCGCTTCGGTGTTCCTCTCTCGCCTGCGTCACGATCCAGACGATCACCTTGGCGTCCAGCCCGGAAGCGTAAGTAATGATTTTTCCCAGATGGTCGTGATTGGACGCTTCCAGCTGATTTTCAATGATGACCTTTGTTCCCGTTGTTTCATCTTTTGCAACAAGGTCGCAGCGGTAAGCGCCTACAAAGACTTCCTTTTTCACATCCGTCAGGGTAAGCCCAAGAACATCATTGAGCCGTTCTATGCTTTCCGGTCTGGCTAACCAGTTGGAAAAATCGTATTGCTCATGTTTCCACAGATGGCGAACCTCTACCTCTTCCAGCGAACCAAATTCCATAAACTACACTCCTGTTTGACAGAATAACGGTTATCTTGTTCCGTCGCTTCCGACCTCAAATTGTTCGATTCCATCGTCATACCACAGACGGGTCATGTACAGCCCTCCCGCCGGGACTGTCGGGCCGGCGGCGGTGCGATTGCCGGAGGCCAGAATTTCGCCGATCTCCTCCGGGCGTATCTTTCCCTCGGCGGCGTAGACTACCGTCCCCGCCATGGCCCGCGCCATGTTGTAAAGGAAACCGTTGGCGCAGACCCTGAGAGTGACAAGCTCCCCCTGCCGCTCCACATTGTAATAGTATACAGTGCGGACGGTGGATTTGACATCCGTGCCGACGCTTCTCACGGCGGCAAAATCGTGGGTGCCCACGAACTGGCTCGCCGCCGCCTGCATCACGTTCTCGTCTAAGTGCCGGGGGTAAAACCATGCACGGTTGACATAAAACGGATTCTTAAGCCGGGAATTGTAAATCTGATAGGTGTATTCCTTCCGGGCGCAGGAGCCGATGGCGTTGAAATTCTCATGAACCTCAAAGGCTTTTGTCACCACGATGTCGCAGGGAAGGTGGGTATTCAGCGCATAGGGCAGCCGCTCCACCGGGATGGTGGAGGACGTGCGGAAATTCGCCACGTACACCCGTGCGTGTACGCCCGCGTCCGTCCGGCCGCAGCCGGTCATATGCACCGGATGCCCCACCACCATGGCGGCAGCCTTTTCCATGGTCTCCGCTACGGTGGGCAGATTTTTCTGCACCTGCCAGCCGTGGTAATGGGTGCCGAGATAAGTCAAAAACAGGGCGATATTGCGCATATTTCCCTCACATACCAAACTTTTTCAGAATAATGACCGCCGCTGTCAGCAGCGCCGCCGCGCCGAACGCGGCAAAGTCGTTACGCTGATAATGCAGCTGCTTCATCTTGGTTCTCCCCTCGCCGCCCTGATAGCAGCGGCACTCCATGGCGGTGGCCAGCTCGTCCGCACGGCGGAACGCACTGATAAACAGCGGCACCAGAATGGGGATCAGCGCCTTTGCCCGCTCCATCAGCTTGCCGCTTTCAAAGTCCGCACCACGGGCTTTCTGGGCGGACATGATCTTATCCGTTTCCTCGATCAGCGTGGGGATGAACCGCAGGGCAATGCACATCATCATGGACAGCTCATGGACAGGCACCTTGATGACCTTCAGCGGATTCATCAGGCTTTCCAGCCCGTCCGTCAGGGAGATGGGCGAGGTGGTGTAGGTCAGCAGGAAGGTCGCAGTGACCAGCATCAGAATACGCACCAGCATAAAGGCCGCCCGCTCCGCGCCGCCGGTGGTGATGGTAATACCCCAGAAATCCACCAGCACCCTGCCGTCCTTGTTAAAAAACAGATTCAGCACGCCGGTGAAAACAAGGATCATCACCAGCGGCTTCATGCCCCGGACGATGGATTTTCCAGGAATGGCGGAAATTTTGATTACTGTCAGCAGGAACAGGAGCAGCACGCCGTAGGATACCCACCCGGAGGCAACGAAAAGCGTCACCATGTATACGACCAGAACAATGAGCTTCGTTCTTGGGTCAAGGCGGTGAATGACGGAATTGCCCGGGAAATACTGACCGAGGGTAATGTCTTTAAGCATGGCGGTTCCCCTCCTTGAGCCGCCTGATCTCCGCCGCGGCCTGCTCGATGGTGTAGACGTTCTTCACGTCCAGCCCCAGCTTTTTCAGCTCCAGGAAGACCTGGGTCACCTGGGGTATGTTCAGTCCCATTTGAGTCAGCTCTTCGGCATGGGTAAACACCTGGGCTGGCGGCGCGTCCATGGCAAGCTTGGAGCCGTTCATCACCAGCAGGCGATCCGTCAGCCGCGCCACGTCCTCCATGGAGTGGGAGACCATCATGATCGTGGCGTTCTTCGCCTTGCGGTAGGACTGAATATTGCCCAGAATTTCCGAGCGTCCCACGGGGTCAAGGCCAGCGGTGGGTTCGTCCAGAATGAGAACTTCCGGCTCCATGGCAATCACACCCGCAATGGCCACCCGGCGCTTCTGGCCGCCGGAGAGGGCAAAGGGCGAAACCTCCAGCTGCTGCTCCGTAAGCCCCACGAACCCGGCGGCTTCCCGGACGCGGCGATCGACCTCTTCCGGGGAGAGTCCCATGTTCTTGGGGCCGAAGGCAATGTCCTTGTACACGGTTTCCTCAAACAGCTGATACTCCGGGTACTGGAACACCAGCCCCACCCGGAACCGCGCCTGCCGGGTCAGCTTCTTGTCCGACCAGATGTCCTGCCCGTCCAGCAGCACCGTGCCGGAGGTGGGCTTCAGCAGCCCGTTCAGCTGCTGCATCAGGGTGGATTTTCCGGAGCCGGTGTGGCCGATGATGCCGATAAACTCCCCCCGCTCTACGGAAAAGGATATGTCGTCCAGCGCCTTATGCTCAAAGGGCGTCCCGGCGCTGTAAATATAAGTGAGATTCTTCACTTCCAGAATGGGTTTCAAGAAAATACCTCCCAGCGGGTCAGGCCATCACCATATCGTAAAGTGCCTGCGCGCATTCTTTCGGGTCTAATTTATCCAGCGGAAGGTCAAAGCCCTCCTGATTCAGCTCCCAGCACAGCTCCACCGTCTCCGGTGCGGCAAGGCCGATGCCGTGCAGCAGCTCCACCTGAGAGAAGACCTCCTTCGGTGTGCCATCCGCCGCGACCTTGCCCTTGTCCAGCACCACGACGCGCTGCGCTTTGGCCGCTTCGTCCATGTGGTGGGTGATCAGAACCACCGTGATGCCCTTCTCCCGGTTCAGCCGTCCGATGGTGTCGATCACCTCTCGGCGGCCTCTCGGGTCAAGCATGGCGGTGGGCTCATCCAGAACGATGCACTTCGGCTCCATGGCAATCACGCCCGCAATGGCAATGCGCTGCTTCTGTCCGCCGGACAGTAAATGGGGCGCGTGGGTGCGGTACTCGTACATGTCCACCTGTTTCAGGGCGCTGTCCACTCTGCGGCGAATTTCCGGGCTGGCAATGCCCAGATTCTCAGGGCCGAAAGCAACGTCCTCCTCCACCACATTCGCCACGATCTGGTTGTCCGGGTTCTGGAACACCATGCCCACGTTTCGCCGAATGGTGATAAGCCGGTCTTCATTGGCGGTATCGATGCCGCAGACGTAGACCTTTCCCCCGGAGGGAAGCAGAATGGCGTTGAAATGCTTGGCAAGGGTGGATTTTCCGCAGCCGTTGGTGCCGAGTACGGCAACAAAGCTGCCTTCTTCAATGGTCAGATTCAAATCCGCAAACACGGGAACACCGGGCGTGTCCTCCACGCCCGGGTACGTGTATGCCAGATGCTCTACAGAAATTATGTCGCTCAAATCAGGCATCCTCCTATTTGTTACGGCGTCCACCGTCCGGTGGCACCGCAGGGAAGAACCAGTCCGGACTGCTTCACCGGCAGTCCCAGCTCACCGGCAGCGGTTTTGCCGCCATGCGCCGCCCCGAACACCACGTCGGAAGCGTAAGCCACGGCAGAGGGCGCAAGCCCGGTGGTGTACGAATTGATGATGACGAACAGCGGGTCGTCGGACAGCAGCTTCACCGTCTCCTGTAAGAAGGGGTAAAAGCTGGTCTCCATCTTCCAGATCTCACCGCTTGGCCCACGGCCATAGCTGGGCGGGTCCATGATAATGCCGTCATAGCGCCGTCCCCGGCGGATCTCCCGCTGGATAAATTTGCCGCAGTCGTCCACGATCCAGTGAATAGGCCGGTCGGCAAGGCCGGAAGCCACGGCGTTTTCCTTCGCCCATGCCACCATGCCCTTGGAGGCGTCCACATGGTACACCTCCGCTCCCCCGGCGGCCGCCGCCAGTGTCGCGCCGCCGGAATAGGCAAACAGATTCAGCACCCGGACAGGACGGCGGGCGGAAGCCGCCGCCACCTTCTCCCGGATGAAATCCCAGTTCGCTGCCTGTTCCGGGAAAACGCCCGTGTGCTTGAAGTTCATGGGCTTGACGTTGAAGGTCAGGTAGTCCTTATAGTGAATCTGCCAGCGTTCGGGAAGCTTGTTGTCCGTCCAGTGTCCGCCGCCGGTATTGGAGCGGACGTAGCGGGCATCATAGCGCTTCCATTGGGGTACCGTCCGTGGCGTATCCCAGATCACCTGTGGGTCAGGGCGCACCAGAATGAACTTGCCCCACCGTTCCAGCCGCTCGCCGCCGCTGGCGTCCAAAACCTCATATTCCTTCCATTCATCGGAAATCCAGAGCATTGGGTCTCCTCCCTCTTTCTCCTTATCTCAGCCGACGAAGCCGTCCCAGCCGCCATGCCAGCCGCCGTCCGAGCTGTTGTCCCAGCCGCCGGTGGTGTCTTCCTCCGTACCGCCGGGCTGATACTCCTCCCAGGAGCTCTGGTTGTGCAGCGGACACATGATATAGGGGGCATCCACACCGTTGTTCAGATTGTTGTAGAACCCGTGCCACGAAGCGGGGTTACCGTCGGAATCAATGAGATATACATAGTAGTTGGCGGTGTAGATGTCGTTCAGCCCGAAGCCGTCCGCCGCCTTGATCTCGTCCACCTCGGCCTGGGTCAGCTTCACAAGAGACCGGGACTCGATCTGGGCGTCGCTGAACATATAGCAGTAGTCCGTCGCCACACCGCCGCCGGTGACGCAGTAGTCCACCTGAACGTGCTTGTCGCAGGTTCCCTCCGGCTCGTCGCCGTCGTAGACGTTCACGTAGACCACACGCTCCAGTCCACGCACATCGGCGCTGCACGCCGCGGTGGCTTTCTTGCCGGAATCCAGACACACGCCAACGCTGTGGAAAGCGTTGCCGTTATACAGTCCCTCTCTGGGCAGGCCGTCGTGGATGGGCCGCATGACCGCCTTCCACAGCCGTGCCGCCGGGTTGGCGCTGCTGCCGGTGAGATAAATCTGTTCGGGGATGTCGTAGCCGCACCATACGGCTGCGGTGTAGTGGGTGGTATAGCCGCAGAACCACCGGTCTCGGTTGGAAGACGTGGTACCGGTCTTGCCCGCGATGTTCTGTCCCGCAAAGATGGCCGCGCCGCCGGTGCCGTTGTTCGCCGCGTTGAACAGGCAGTAGTTCATATAATCCACAGTCTTCTGGCTGAGGATCTTCCGGGACTCCTGCTCATTGTCCACCACGACCCGGCCATTGCTGTCGTAGACCTTGGTGAACAGTCTCGGCTCCCGGTAAACGCCGTCGTTGGCGAAGGTCGCATAGGCGGCGGACATCTCCCGTACAGTGGAACCCACCGTCAGCGCGCCCAGCGCCAGAGGCGCCAGACCCACGTCGGACAGGCTCTGTCCGTTGGGCAGAGGGTAATCGTCGGTCAGGGAGGCTTGTCCAAAGTTATATTTGGCGAAGCTGTAGCCGCTGTCTCTTATACACATCTCCGAGCCCACGAGACCGGAGCCTATCTCG
>ENA-OZHZ01001065-OZHZ01001065.1-human-gut-metagenome-genome-assembly--contig:-NODE-1065-length-11407-cov-3.643587_pt1 | contig 11407 bp, 7 predicted proteins | sample MGYA00244053_ERZ653699 | MGnify/ENA primary metagenome ERZ653699 (study PRJEB26926, sample SAMN06165200) | human gut metagenome | biome: ENVO:00009003; feature: ENVO:2100002; material: ENVO:00002003...
CCTTGTGGGACATCGGATTTTGTTCGATTATGGATTTTTGAAGCGCGCGGCGGTGAATATGCGGCTGGATTTTGAACGGAGCGGCGTGGATACCCTGAAGCTTTCCAGACAGTTTTTGTCGGAGCTTCCCAGCAGAAGACTATCCGCTCTGTGCGAACATTTCGAAATTCCGATTCAGGCGGCAGTCGGCGGCAAGATTATCGCCAGAGAAACCGTCCGCGCGATGCGCAAAGACGTCCTCGCCAAGTGCTACGGCGGCGATATTTCCCGAAAGAAGAAGCTGCTGGAGAAGCAGAAGGAAGGTAAGAAGCGGATGCGCCAGGTAGGAAACGTGGAGATTCCGCAGAAAGCCTTTATGAGCGTGCTGAAACTGGATGAAAATTAAGAGATAAAAATTAAGAGATAAAAATGAGACCGGCCTGTCGGCGCCGCCTGCTGTTGCGGGAGCGCAGGGGCCGGTCTTTCGATCGTACGGAGGAAAAGCAGAATGAATAAAAAAAGAAAACCACTGGAACTCTATGTGCATATCCCGTTCTGCATCCGGAAATGTGCCTACTGTGATTTTGTCTCGGGACCGGGCACGAAAGCAATGCAGAAGGAGTATGAAGAGGCTCTGCTGGCAGAAATCGATGCAGCGGAAGAGACGGCAGAAAGGGAAGTGATTTCCGTCTTTTTCGGCGGCGGAACACCATCCGCAGTGGATGCCGGAATGCTCGCCCGTGTGATGGAAAAACTGCGGAGCAAGTACGTTTTTTCAGAGGATGCTGAGATTACGCTGGAGGCCAATCCGGGAACGCTGGATGCGGAAAAACTGAAATGTTACAGGAAGAGCGGCTTCAACCGGATCAGTATCGGCTGTCAGTCGGTTCACGATGAGGAGCTGAAACGGCTGGGAAGAATCCACACGTTTGCGGAATTTCAGGAGAGTTTTGTGCTGGCACGGGATGCCGGGTTTGCGAATATCAACGTGGATCTGATGTCGGGTCTGCCGGAGCAGAGTGAAGAGAAATGGGAAGAGAGTCTTCGGACGATCGCGGAGCTTTCTCCGGAGCACATTTCCGCCTACAGCCTGATCGTGGAGCCGGGAACCCCGTTTGCGGAGCAGAAACTGGATCTGCCGGATGAGGACACAGAACGCGAAATGTATGCCAGAACGGCGGAAATCCTCGCAGAATACGGCTTTTTCCAGTATGAGATTTCCAATTATGCAAAGCCGGGCTTCGCATGCCGCCACAATATCGGCTACTGGAAAAGGACGGATTATCTGGGGTTCGGGCCTTCCGCGGCATCGTTATTCGGAAACCGCCGGTGGACGAACACGGCAGATCGATCTTTGTATCTGAAAGCGTGCGGAGCACTGGAAAAGATCCGTGAGGATGAGGAAATTCTTTCCCGGCAGGATGCCATGGAAGAATTTATGTTTCTCGGCCTTCGAATGACACAAGGGATCTCGACGGCGGAGTTTGAGGAGAAGTTTGGAAAGGAGATCCATGCCGTATACGGCGGGGTTCTGAAGAAATACGAAGCGATGCATCTTTTACAGGAACACAGCGGGCGCCTGGCTCTGACACGCGATGGGATTTCCGTCAGCAATGTGATTCTGGCAGATTTTCTGCTGTAAAAAGATGATAAAGAAATAGAACAAATGTTTGCATAACGCACGGCGGTGTGCTATAATGGGAGAAAACGAGACAAGATTCCTGTCCCTGTCCGGACAGGGATTCCAATTAATAAGAGGAACAGTTATGGCAGAGAAAAAAGAGTTTATCAGAATACGGGGAGCCAGGGAGAACAACCTGAAAGCACTGAATGTCGATATCCCCAGAAACCAGTTTGTTGTATTTACGGGCCTCAGCGGTTCAGGAAAGAGTTCGCTTGCGTTTGACACGATCTATGCGGAGGGCCAGCGGCGGTACATGGAGAGCCTTTCCTCCTACGCGCGCCAGTTCTTAGGACAGATGGAAAAACCGAATGTGGACAGCATCGAAGGCCTGCCGCCTGCTATTTCGATCGATCAGAAATCGACGAACCGGAACCCGCGTTCCACCGTCGGAACCGTGACGGAGATTTACGATTACTTCCGTCTTCTGTACGCGAGAATCGGTATTCCGCACTGCCCGAAGTGCGGAAAAGTCATCAGCCGCCAGTCGGTGGACCAGATGGTCGATCAGATCATGGCACTCCCGGAGCGGACGAAAATCCAGCTTCTCGCGCCGGTTGTGCGCGGCCGCAAGGGAAGACACGAAAAGGTGCTCGAACAGGCAAAACGCAGCGGCTATGTCCGCGTGATGATCGACGGCAGCCAGTATGAGCTGTCCGAGGAGATTACGCTGGATAAGAACCTGAAACACAACATTTCCATTATTGTGGACCGTCTTGTAGTCAAACCGGACATTGAGAAACGTCTGACGGATTCCGTCGAGAATGTACTGGATCTGGCGGACGGCCTTCTGGTGGTCGACACGATGGACGGAAATCAGCTCAACTTCATCCAGAGCTTTTCCTGCCCGGACTGCGGCATCAGCATGGAGGAGATTGAGCCGAGAAGCTTTTCCTTCAACAACCCGTTCGGCGCCTGCCCGAGCTGTGCCGGCCTTGGCTACAAGATGGAGTTCGACGAGGATCTGATGATTCCGGACAAGACCGTATCCATCGCAGACGGAGCCATCACCGTGCTCGGCTGGCAGTCCTGCACGGACAAATCGAGCTATACGAGAGCCGTTCTCGATGCGCTGGCAGAGGAGTACGATTTTTCCCTTTCCACTCCGTTCTGTGAATATCCGAAAAAAATCCACGATATCCTGATTTACGGAACGAACGGAAAATCCGTCAAGGTGCATTACCGCGGTCAGCGCGGCGTCGGTGTGTACGATGTGGCTTTTGAGGGGCTGATCAAAAATGTAGAGCGCCGCTACCGTGAGACCGGATCGGATTCTACAAAACAGGAATACGAAACCTTCATGCGTGTGACCCCGTGCCAGGCGTGCCATGGCCAGCGTCTGAAACCGACGTCGCTTGGTGTGACGGTCGGAGATAAAAATATTTTTGAAGTAACATCCCTTTCCATCGACAATCTGCAGAAGTTTATGCAGAACCTCGAACTCTCCGAACAGCAGCTGCTGATCGGAAAGCAGATTTTAAAAGAGATCCGTGCGCGTGTGAGCTTCCTTGCGGATGTCGGATTAAACTATCTGACCCTGGCGCGCGGAACGGCATCGCTGTCCGGCGGTGAGGCGCAGAGAATCCGTCTGGCAACGCAGATCGGCTCCGGCCTTGTCGGTGTCGCCTATATTCTCGACGAGCCGAGCATCGGTCTTCACCAGAGAGACAACGACAAACTTCTCGCGACGCTGAAACATCTGCGTGACCTCGGAAACAGTCTGATCGTCGTGGAGCACGACGAGGATACGATGCGCGCCGCTGACTGCGTTGTCGATATCGGCCCGGGAGCCGGTGAGCACGGCGGAGAGCTGGTGGCGATCGGAACAGCGGAAGATCTGATGAAAAATCCGAATTCCATCACCGGAAAATACTTAAGCGGAGAGCTGAAAATTCCGGTTCCGTCCGAGCGCAGAAAGCCGACGGGCTGGCTGAAGGTAGTCGGAGCAAAAGAGCACAATCTGAAAAATATCAACGTGAATTTCCCGCTCGGTGTCATGACCTGCGTGACCGGAGTCTCCGGATCGGGAAAGAGTTCTCTTGTCAATGAAATTCTGTACAAACGGCTGGCAAGAGATCTGAACCGTGCGCGGACGATTCCGGGTGCACACAAAGACATCATCGGTATGGAACAGCTCGATAAGGTCATCGACATCGACCAGTCCCCGATCGGAAGAACACCGCGTTCCAATCCGGCAACGTACACAGGTCTGTTCGATCAGATCCGCGACCTGTTTGCGGCAACGCAGGATGCCAAGGCGCGCGGCTACAAGAAGGGAAGATTCAGCTTTAATGTGAAGGGCGGCCGATGCGAGGCCTGCGGCGGCGACGGTATCCTGAAGATCGAAATGCATTTCCTGCCGGATGTCTATGTGCCGTGTGAGGTCTGCCATGGAAAACGGTACAACCGTGAGACACTGGAAGTCAAATACAAAGGAAAGAGCATCTACGATGTGCTGAATATGACGGTCGAGGAGGCACTGGAATTCTTCAGGCCGGTACCGTCGATTTTCCGGAAATTACAGACCCTGTACGATGTCGGCCTTTCCTACATCCGCCTCGGCCAGCCGTCCACCACGCTGTCCGGCGGAGAAGCGCAGCGTATCAAGCTCGCAGCAGAGCTGAGCCGCCGCGGCACGGGAAAAACGATCTACATTCTCGACGAGCCGACGACGGGACTTCATTTTGCGGATGTCCACAAACTGGTGGAGATTCTGCACCGCCTGTCCGAGGGCGGAAATACCGTCGTTGTTATCGAACACAATCTGGATGTCATCAAGACGGCGGACTATATTATTGATATCGGACCGGAGGGCGGAGACGGCGGCGGAACCGTGATTGCGTGCGGAACGCCGGAGGAAGTGGCCAAGAGCCCGGTATCCTACACCGGAAAATATGTCGAAAAATATCTCTAAAAAATCCTTTCCATTTTAAAAGGGATTGTATATAATAAGAAGCGGGTTGGGTTCAGAACACATTCGATCCTTTTGTGTTTCGGGTGTTTTGAACCCGAACTTATTCTATACAAATTTCAAACAGATTAAAATAAAGAAAAATAAAAGAGAACAGGAAAGGGGATTACTATGGCTGCAACGACCGATATCGGAATTGATCTGGGGACGTCCAGCATCCTGGTCTATGCCAAGGGAAAAGGCATTGTATTAAAGGAGCCGTCCGTAGTTGCGTATGATAAAGATGCAGATAAAGTACGGGCAATTGGAGAAGAAGCGCGTCAGATGATTGGACGGACACCGGGCAATATTATGGCGGTCCGGCCCATGCGGCAGGGCGTGATCACGGACTTTCTGATCACCGAGCGCATGCTGCGCTACTTTATCCAGAAGGCAATGGGAAGAAGAGCATTCCGGAAACCGAGAATCAGCATCTGTGTGCCGTCCGGTGTGACGGAAGTAGAGCGGAAGGCTGTGGAGGAGGCAACGTACCAGGCGGGAGCCCGGGAAGTGCTGATCGTGCCGGAGCCGGTGGCAGCGGCAATCGGATCCGGAATTGACATTACGAAACCATGCGGAAATATGATCGTGGACATCGGCGGAGGCACGACGGATATCGCTGTGATCTCGCTTGCGGGAACCGTTGTTTCCAATTCGGTCAAGATTTCCAGTGAGACATTTGACCAGGATATCATCCGCTATGTACGGAAAACATACAACGTATTTATCGGAGAACAGACCGCAGAGGCAGTGAAAATCCGGATTGGTTCCGCTTATCCGCGGGCCGAGGAGAAAACGATGGAGATCAAGGGAAGAAACGTCATCACCGGACTTCCGGCGACGATTACGGTTTCCTCCGACGAAATCCGAGGTGCCCTTGTCCAGACGACAAACCAGATTGCGGACGCGATCTGTGCCGTGCTGGAAAAAACGCCGCCGGAACTGGCATCCGATGTTTCCGACCGCGGCATTATCCTGACCGGAGGCGGCAGTCTCCTTGACGGAATGGACGAGCTGATCCAGGAGCGGACCGGCATCAATACCGTGACAGCAGAAAATCCGGCGAGCGTCGTTGCGCTTGGAACCGGCCAGTACCGCGAAGTGATGAATGAATTTGAAAGCCAATTTTGATAAAAGATGAGTGAAAAAGAAAAAGTAGAAGGCTACGTAGAACACATTATTTTCCGAAATGAGGAGAACGGCTATACCGTCCTGAATCTGAGCATGAAGGGGCGCGAGCTGACATGCGTCGGCACGCTTCCGATGATCGGAGAGGGCGAGCTGATCGAGGCTTCCGGAGATTATATTGAACATGCTGCCTATGGAAAGCAGTTCCGCATTGAATCCTATGAGACGAAAGTTCCACAGGATTCTGTTGCATTGGAGCGGTATCTCGGTTCCGGTGCGATCAAAGGAGTCGGTGCGGCGCTGGCGGCAAGAATTGTGCGCCGCTTTGGTGACGATACGCTTCGGATCATCGAGGAAGAGCCGGAGCGCCTCGCGGAGGTAAAGGGAATCAGCGAGCGGAAAGCGCGTGAAATTGCACAGCAGGTGGCAGAAAAAGCCGAAATGCAGAATGCGATGATTTTCCTCTCGGGATATGGCATTGCACTGAATCTCGGTGCAAAGATTTATCAGCAGTACGGGGACAATGTGTACCGAATTTTAAAGGAAAACCCGTATAAAATGGCGGAAGATATCGCAGGCGTGGGATTTCGGACGGCGGATGAGATTGCCGGAAAAATCGGGATTGCCGTGGACAGCGAATTCCGCATCAAGAGCGGTCTTTCGTATGTGCTGAATCAGGCGACGGCAGAAGGCCATGTCTATCTGCCGGAACCGGTGCTGCTTCGGAGAGGGCAGGAACTTCTCGGCGTAGAACCGGAGCGGATGCAGAAATCTCTGCAGGATATGGCAATCGACAAAAAAGCGGTCATCCGCGAGCTCCCGGCCGAACGGGAAGGGGATGAGCCGCTGCGGATTGTGTACGCCAGCCAGTATTATTATCTGGAACTGAGTACGGCGCGCATGCTGCATGAGCTGAATATTACATGCGAGGAAGACCGTGAGGCAATCGAAAAGCGGATCGGAAAGATCGAGAAAAAATATCAGATCGAGCTGGATGAGATGCAGAAGACGGCAGTCGTTGAGGCGGCATACAGCGGTCTTATGATCCTGACCGGAGGTCCCGGAACCGGAAAAACGACGACCATCAATGCGATGATCCATTATTTTGAGGCAGAAGGCCTCGACATTTTCCTGGCAGCGCCGACCGGAAGAGCGGCGAAACGAATGACAGAGGCAACTGGCTGTGAGGCATGCACGATCCATCGTCTTCTGGAACTGACGGGAAATGTGGATGACTCCTCGGCAAATGTGCATTTTGAGCGGAACGCAGATAATCCGCTCGACGCGGATGTCATCATCATTGATGAGATGTCGATGGTTGATATCCACCTGATGCATGCCCTTCTTTCCGCGATTGTGCCGGGAACAAGGCTGATCCTGGTGGGAGACCAGAACCAGCTTCCAAGTGTCGGCCCGGGCAGTGTCCTCCGGGATCTGATCCGTTCGGAATGCTTTCCGATTGTCTGCCTGACGCACATTTTCCGGCAGGCATCCCAGAGCGATATTGTTGTCAATGCACATAAGATCCATAATGGGGAAGAGGTTATACTGGACAATAAGAGCAAAGATTTCTTCTTTTTGAAACGGTACGATGTCAACGTGATCTGGAAAGTGCTGGTGACGCTGGTGTCCCAGAAACTGCCGCGTTATGTGGATGCCCGCCCGCAGGATATCCAGATTCTGACTCCGATGCGGAAAGGTGCACTCGGCGTGGAAAATCTGAATCAGATTCTGCAGAAATACCTGAACCCGCCCGCACCGGACAAAGCCGAGCGGGAAAATGGAGGTAATATCCTCCGCGAGGGCGACAAGGTCATGCAGATCCGCAACAATTACCAGATGGAGTGGGAAATCCGCGGCATCAACGGAATCGTGGCGGAGCGCGGTATGGGTGTATTCAACGGAGACCTCGGCATGATCCGGAGCATCAACCCGTATACCGAGGTGATCACTGTGGAGTTTGAGGAAGGAAAATTCGCAGACTATACGTTCAAACAGGCGGACGAGCTGGAGCTCGCCTACGCCACAACGATACATAAAGCGCAGGGAAGCGAGTACCCGGCGGTTGTGATTCCGCTGCTCGGCGGCCCGCGCATGCTGATGACGCGGAATCTTTTGTATACGGCCGTGACGAGAGCCAGAAAGTGCGTCACCATCGTCGGAAGTGATGTGACATTCCAGGCAATGATCGGAAATCATATCGAGGCGAACCGGTATACAACGCTCGCCAGAAGAATATGGGAAATGCGGGAAGAAAACGTGTAAACACGTTTTTCCGGGGCATGGATGCGGCTGCATCCGGCAGAGTGGATAAGGGAAAGCGCAGGTTACATGAAAGAAAAAAATAAAACAGGAAACTGGCTTTTAAACGCAGTTTATCCGAGACGATGTCCCATCTGTGACGGACTGCTGTCACGTGAGGAGCTGTATCTATGCCGGAATTGTGTGGAAAAGATCCATCCGATTCTGGGCGCGCGGTGCAAAAAATGCGGGAAACCCGTGGGCAGTGAGGAAGAGTTCTGCCGGGACTGCAGCAGAACGAGGCACAGCTTCGACCGCGGTTTTGCGCCGTACGGTTACCACGGGGAACTTGAGGCTTCCCTGATGCGGTTCAAATATCATGAACGGCAGGAATACGCTGGATTTTATGCTCACGCGGCGTTTTTCTATGTGGGAAAGCAGATCCAGAGAAGAAATCCGGAGGTGCTCGTTCCGGTGCCGCTTCATCCGGCGAGACAGCGGCAGCGCGGCTACAATCAGGCGGAGGGATTTGCAGAAAAGCTGGCAGAAGAAATGGAACTTCCCATGAATGCCCGCCTGATCCGCCGTGTGAAAAAAACAAAACGCCAGAAAGAGCTTGGTCCCGCCGAGCGGCGGAAAAACCTGGAGGGAGCTTTTGCATTGGCAAAGCCGGGACAGATGAAATACTGCCGGATTCTTCTGGTAGATGACATTTTCACAACGGGAAGCACGGTTGATGCCATTGCGTCACTGTTGAAAGTGAATGGAGCAGAACAGGTGGATTTTGTTTGTGCGGCAATTGTAAAATAGTGTGTGAATATTTTGAGAATAGCTTTCCAATATCGGAAACATATGGTAAAATAAACATAATTTAGAACGGGAAGAGGAGACCAAGAGGCATGTTGGACGAAAAAAGGATTCGTCAGATGACAAAACTGGCTTTTTTTGAAAAAAAAGAAGAAAAAAATGCCTTACGAATCGGCCGCTATTTTCGGAGTGATTACATCGGAAAAGAGCTTCTGAAAAATTTTTTTCTGGCTTCCATCGGATACATTCTGGTACTTGCGGTTGCAGTCTTATATCATATTGAATGGTTGGTGGACGAGATAGACACAATCGACCTGCAGTTTGCAGCAGGGTGTCTGATCGCGTCCTATCTGTGTTTTCTGGCAGTCTATTCCATTGCCGTGTATGTGATCAGCACAATCCGTTACCAGGGAGCACAGAAAAAGCTGAAATGGTATGGAAAAGAGCTGGATGACCTGCAGAACATATATGAGGAACAGGAAAAAAGCGGGAAGAAATCCGGGCGCAGGAGGAAGGAAACATGACAGTATTGATTGAACTGAAAGAAAAATTAAAAGAGTTTTACGGCTCCTGCAGCGGAATCGTACTTCCGATTGTGAAATTTCTGCTCGCTCTTGCTGTATTTCGTGGTATTAATTCCAATCTCGGCTATCTGAAGATGCTGAACAGCATGTATGTGGTATTGATTCTGTCACTGATCTGCGCCATCCTGCCATTGAATGGAATGGTTTTCCTTGCAATGCTGGTGATCATCGGTCACTGCTTTGCACTTCACATGGTAATCGCGGGTCTTGCGGCGCTGGTTCTGCTGGTGCTCTGGTTTCTATATCTTCGCTTTGTGCCGAAGGATGCGCCGGCACTCCTTTTGACACCGCTCGCATTCTGGCTTCACGTGCCATCTGCCGTTCCGGTTGCCTATGGTCTTGCCGGCACGCCGCTCTCTGCATTTTCAGCAGCCTGCGGTGTCGTTGTCTACTATATGTGCGACATGATTCACGGAAAAATGGAGCCGCTGCTTTATGCGGCGGAAGCACCGGAGATCACGGCAGTCGTACAGGAATTTTTCAACGGCCTCTTCCGCAATGAGGAAATGCTGCTGGTTCTGATCGCCTGTGCACTGACCGTACTTCTTGTCAATGCAATCCGCCACAGCAGTGCGGACTATGCATGGCAGATTTCCATTGTGGCAGGTTCGGTTGCCTATGCGGTTATTATGATTGCCGGAAGCCTGGCACTGGATGTACAGATTGCACTCCCGATGGTTCTGATCGGGGCGGCGGCCGGCTGTCTGGTTGGATTTGTTCTGGAGTTTTTCCTGTTCGGTGCAGACTACACCCGGACAGAATACCTGGAATATGATGACGACGATTATTATTACTACGTAAAAGCCGTTCCAAAATTCAATGTGACAAAGGCACAGCGCTGTGTGACTTATATTCGGAATGAAAAGAAAAAAGAACCGGATCTGACAGACGAGGAACTCGATGCTCTGGCAAATCTTGGACATACAGAAGAATCCGGGAACAGCAGGGATCTTGATGAGATCGAGGAAAAAGAAGAAATAGAAGAAATAAACGAAACAGAAGAAATAAACGAAACAGAAGAAATTCAGGAAGAAGAAATTCCGCCGCTGGACGAGGGCGATTATCAGGATGTGGATTATAAGAGCATGCTGGAGGACACCTTAAAGGATCTTTAAAAGAATTTTGAAAATCAGAAGAAAACCGGCCGTGGGAAAAGAAAGGAAGTGACAGTGTGCGTGGCGTGTGGAACTGGATTGTCACAAGAACGGCAGACTACGGGCTGCCAAAACAAATTGAACTGATTGATATTGTGCAGATTCTGCTCATTGCATTTTTCGTCTATCACCTGATCCGCTGGCTGCAGAATACAAAGGCCTATACGCTGATGAAAGGTATTTTTCTGATTGGTGTCTTTGTCATCATTGCAAACGTGCTGAAAATGCAGACGATTCTGTGGCTGTTCGGAAACATCGGCGGGGCGGCGATCACAGCGGTTGTAATTATCTTTCAGCCGGAGCTTCGAAGAGTGGTCGAGCAGATTGGAGAAAAGAATCCGCTGTCTGCCATTTCTTTTGCGAGCGGCCAGGAGGAAAATGAACGGTTCAGTGACAAAACCATCAATGAACTGGTAAGGGCCAGTTTTGAAATGGGAGAAGTAAAGACCGGAGCGCTGATCGTCATCGAAAAGACTATCACCCTGGAGGAATATGAAAAGACCGGAATCCCGATTGACGGCGTTCTGACCAGCCAGCTGCTGATCAATATTTTCGAACACAATACGCCGCTGCACGACGGAGCCGTGATTGTACGGAACAACCGTGTCACGGCAGCAACATGTTACCTGCCGCTGTCCGACAACATGGATCTGAACAAGAATCTTGGAACACGCCACCGTGCAGGTGTCGGCATCAGTGAGGTGACGGATTCCTTTACGATTATTGTCTCCGAGGAAACCGGAAATGTGTCGTATGCTTCCGGCGGAGAACTCCACACGGCAGTAACACCGAGCGACCTTCGGGAGCAGCTTCACAAAATCCAGAAGCTCGCGAAAAAACCGGAAGAGAAGAAAGGATGGCATATCCGTGGAATGCGTCAGAA
>ENA-OZHZ01001066-OZHZ01001066.1-human-gut-metagenome-genome-assembly--contig:-NODE-1066-length-11406-cov-5.807946_pt1 | contig 11406 bp, 10 predicted proteins | sample MGYA00244053_ERZ653699 | MGnify/ENA primary metagenome ERZ653699 (study PRJEB26926, sample SAMN06165200) | human gut metagenome | biome: ENVO:00009003; feature: ENVO:2100002; material: ENVO:00002003...
CGAGATAGGCTCCGGTCTCGTGGGCTCGGAGATGTGTATAAGAGACAGAATTTACACTTGTGAATTATAAATAAAAAATAGGAGGAGTAACATGGACGCATTCACAAACTTTTTAGGCAAAGTTGATGATATTGTCTGGGGCTTGCCACTCATAATACTCATCATCGTCTGCGGAATCTATCTGACGATCAGACTTAAGTTCCTTCAGATAGTTCATCTGCCAAAGGCACTGAGATTCATGATCAAGAATGAGGAAGACGGTACAGGAGAGGTGACGAGCTTTGGCGCGTTATGTACAGCACTTTCAGCAACTATCGGTACAGGTAACATCGTAGGAGTAGCAACAGCTATAGGTATCCTTGCCGGTGGTCCTGGAGCACTTTTCTGGATGTGGGTAGCAGCGCTTTTCGGAATGGCAACAAAGTATTCAGAGGGACTGCTTGCTGTAAAGTACAGAAAGATTGACGAGGATGGACACGTTCTCGGAGGACCTTTCTACTACATTGAGAATGGTATGGGTCACAAGTGGAAATGGCTTGCAAAGATATTTGCATTCTTCGGAGCATGCGTAGGTCTCATGGGTATCGGTACATTTACACAGGTAAATGGTATTGCTTCTGCAGTTCAGGCTTTCTTTGATCCTGACAAGGCAAATACAGTATCAATCTTTGGAAATGACTACTCAATAGCTATCGTCATCTCAGCATTTATTCTTGCAATCCTTGTAGGACTTGTCGTAATCGGTGGAATCCAGAGAATATCAAAGGTTTCTCAGATTATAGTACCATTCATGGCAGTTCTCTACATTGTGGTGTGTCTGGTTCTTATCATAGTTAATATAAATAAAGTTCCAGCTGCATTTGAAACAATAGTCAAGTGCGCATTTAAGCCTATGTCATTTGCAGGTGGTGTTACAGCAAGTCTTGCAATAGCCATGCAGAAGGGTGTTGCACGTGGTATCTTCTCGAATGAGGCTGGTCTTGGTTCTGCACCTATCGCAGCAGCAGCAGCTCAGACAAAGGAGCCTGTTCGTCAGGGACTTGTAACAATGACAGGTACATTTATTGATACTATCATCGTATGTACAATGACAGGTCTTTCAATCGTTATGATGGGAAGCTGGCAGGATGGCAGCCTTGAGGGAATCGCAGTCACAACTGATGCATTCCAGAAGGGACTTTTCTTTATGCCAGGTCAGGTTGCAGCATTCATCCTGATGATCTGCCTTGTATTCTTCGCATTTACAACTATCCTTGGTTGGGACTATTATGGTGAGAGATGTCTTGAGTACCTCACAAACGGCAGCAAGGTTTCAGTTCAGATCTATCGTTGGTTATACATACTTTGCGTATTTATCGGACCATACATGACAGTTAAGGCTGTATGGACTATCGCTGATATATTTAACGGACTTATGGCGATTCCGAATATCATAGCACTGCTTGCACTCAGCAGTGTGGTTGTGGCAGAGACAAAGGATTACTTTGCACGCCACAAGGAACTGTAGGGTTCAATAGAAGTAAATATTTATAATAATTGTGTGAGCACCTACCAGCAGTCAGGCAAAATTTTGTCTGGCTGCTTTTTTATTTGCGGGAGTTTTTTTGATTTACAAAGCAATAACACTTGACAATAAAGTTAGCAGCGACTAACATTGTGGCTGTTAAGAGAATTGGATCAGGGGGATGTAACAAATGAAAGGTTCTGAAACTATAAAAGAAACGCTGCACAAGGCGGATTGTGTCTTATATCCGGTTGGTGACAGAAGAAATAAAGTTGTCATTGTGTTATCAGGCAGCGAGGGCGGTCTGGAGTATACAGGAAAATGGAGGAAAAAGTTGTGAAAAAACAGTTTTTTGAGATCGAGAAGGATGGGTTCTACGGAACATACTACGAGAATCCAAATGGGGCTGACTGTGCATTCATAGGACTGTTTGGAGATGATCCGAATGATTTTATGGCGAAGTGCGGAGCAAAGTGGCTGCACAAAAATGGTGTGAACGCACTCTGTGTATCTCCCGGAAGAAAGAATTACAGCCATGTAAATAATCCGCTGGAGAGAATAGAGTCGGCTATTGCATGGCTGAAAAGTCATGGAAACCGGAAAATAGGAATCATGGGAATGAGCACGGCTGGCATGGATTCCCTTGTTGCGGCATCGTATTTCCCGGATATCACATTGACATTTGGACTTACGGCAAGTGACTTTGTATGGCAGGGATTTGAACAGGGCAACAAAGACGGATGTAAGGAATGGCCGATCCCTGGTGCATCGACTCTTTCGTGGAGAGGAGAGCCTCTTGCTTACATGCCATTTGTGTATGAGCATCCTGTGTACTGGCAGAAAATCGAGGAGGAGACAAAGGGCTCCGGTGACATTGAGCGCAGTACCTGTCTGTTTATCGATTCGGAGAAGGCAAGGGAACATACGGAAGAGGAAATGATCAAGGTCGAGAACATAAAGGGAAAGCTGTTTTTAATTGGCGCAGATGACGACTCTTTCTGGGAGGCGGGCAAATACATCCGCAGAATGGATCAGCGTCTGAAGGAGCGCCCGCATACATGTGAGTATGTGCCGCTTGTGTATGAGCACGGAACTCATTTTGTTCTGCCGGAATCGATGCTTCGTATGGCGCTTCCGGTTGGACTGAAATTCGTCATGAAGTTTATATTCAAGGCTGCAAAGGATTATCCAAATGAGTGCGAGGCGACGAGAAAGGATATAGACAGAAGACTCTCAGCCGCACTTAAGGAATGGATACAGGAATAAAAAGGGCAGGCGATTAAAATGTTGAAATATGGAATGTATGCAAAAGCTGTGGAACTGCTGTGTTTTAAGCAGGCACTTGCAAGGCTTGCGCAGATATATCCTGATATGGACATGAAGAGATATAAAAGATCCGTGAAGAGAGAGTACAAGGAGATGCTTCTCAGAACTCCCGATATAGGTGGAAGCTCACTGGAGATGAACCTGTATATCGCAGCATTTGTATTTTCACTGCACAAGGCAGAGCCGGATAGGATCACACCTGAAGTTGTGGATGAGATGGTCACTGCGGTGTTCGATTCGCCTTTCATGGTGAAGGCGCATGAGAACAAGAAGTGTACGCTCTTCACTGACAATGTTCAGGACAAAAAGGTGCAGGAGAGCATAGCAAGCCAGACATCAAAGTATGAGCTTGACTGGAAATTCCACTACGAGAAAGGTGTAGACGAATTCTATAACACTTATACGGAATGTGGAATATGCAAACTGGGCAAGAGGGAAAACTGCTTTGAATTCGTTCCGTGCCTGTGCAATATGGATGAGAGAAATTACAGAAATGAAGGAGGCCAGCTTCAGCGTACCAAGACCCTTGGTCAGGGTGATGAATGCTGTGATTTCCATGTCACACTGATAAAATGACGTTAAAATGGACTAGAGTCCAATGTTCACAATGTTAGCCTGTGGATTTACGATGCACTTGCAATTCCAGGCAGATTCGAGGAATATGGATTCTACGAGGAGTCATTTGACCAGCGTTTCCTTGATCTGATTGCGGCATTTTATAAATGCGGCAAATATTTGTATGAGGGGAGCTTGAAATGGTAAATACAATAGCATTTTTACTTATAGTATTTGGGATTATGTTTCTGATTGGTATTGCAATGGCAATACTTGCTTTATATTTCAATATCAAGATGAAGCATCCCATATTTTCAATTATATTTTCAATAATACTTATACCTCTGATTTGTATTCCGATACAATTCATTGGTGGAATCTTGATTTCACGATGCATGCTGATAATTGCTTTGATATATAGTGTGGCAATGATTGTAATGGCGGTGAAAAATATCAGAGACAATTGTTGAATATGCACTCTTTATGCGAATGCCCTCATTGAGCCGGCAGGCGGCATGATGGGGACAAGTGTATCAGCATGATGCGTAATTGTTGAGCGTTGAATTGGATCATGATGGCAAGAGTTTAATATTTTCATCATGATCTAAAGAAAGAATATGGTATGAGGAAGGAAAAATACAATGACTATCCATGAGTTCGGAAAAGAGAATAAAGAAACGATAATATTGATACATCCATCTGTTGTGAAGTGGGATTACTTTGAGAATGTAATTCCTCTGTTAGAAAAGAATTATCATCTGCTGGTTCCGGCACTTCCGGGTTATGATTTTGACAATGACAATGACTTTACAAGCGTGGAGCAGATTGCATCAGACTTAAATAACTGGATCAAGGCGAAGGGATTCACGGAGATATATGCTGTATATGGCTGTTCTATGGGCGGTTCCGTTGCGCTTATGGTTGCGCTGGGACAGAAGGTTAGAATACAGCATTGTGTAATAGACGGCGGAATCACACCGTATCAGTTGCCATGGATCGTGACACGCTTTATTGCGCTCAAGGATTATCTAATGATGATGATAGGCAGAGCAGGCGGTGTGGCTTTGCTGGAAAAGGCATTTGCTACAGACGACTATTCCAAGGAAGATCTGCAGTATGTTGCGGATGTTCTGAGACATTGCAGCAGCAAAACACTGTGGCGAACATTTGAATCGTGCAATAACTATAAGGTGCCGGATCCTGTTCCAAAGATTGATACGCACATCCATTATTGGTACGCAAAGAATGAAGAAAAAGAGCGGAAAAATGATATAGCGTATATCAGGCGCAGGCTACCTCAGACGGAGTTTGAAGTATTACCGGAACTCGGACACGGCGGACTTGTCTTACTCAGGCCTGAGTTGTTTGAGGAAATGATGAGCAAGTTTCAGTGAGATATGGAAAATATGAGTTAATATACGTTTGACATGAAGGGGGTGGAGAATGCTAATATAATATCAAAAGGTGCAACCGATAGACGGTTAGCCCTGATATTTTTGTGTCTTATCATTGCTCTTAGAGCCAACGGCATAATCAAGAGCAAAGCAAGTGATGCATAAAGCTGATTATGGCTATAAACTCCTGTGATAAAGGCTAACCGCCTACCGAATAGGGTAGCACCGCATATATCACATCAAACAAATGTTCGACTCTCAGTGTAGGTAGTTTGGCGAGAAGGGTAGCTTGGAGAGAAGTGTAATCAATAAAAAGCGCATAATATTTTCGCAAATTAAAATAAAACCGGGAAAAGGATACAAAGACATTAGAAATTGTATCCTTTTCCTGGTTTTTGTCATTTTAGATAAAATTTTATGCACTTTTGAATGCTGAGAGGTCTTGCTGGCCAACAAATTGTAAACTAGAGCAAGCCTCTAGTCCTTTAACTGGCAATCCGGGCCACCTGAGCGGCAAAGCCGCCCGCGCCCGATATTACTCAGCGTCCTTTATCTCACTGTGAAGCTCCTGCAGTGACTTCACATCGCTGTCGCCATGCGCCTGAACGTACAGGATACCCTTTGCGGTTGCTCTTGCGCCTGCAATTGTAGTCACATAAGGAATCTTTGCCTTGATGGCAGCCTTTCTGAGGTAACTGTCGTCGTGGGCACTTTCCTTACCGCTCGGAGAATTGATTATCAGGTCTATAGAGCCATTTGTTATAAGGTCATTGATGTTTGGTCTGCCCTCCTGGAGCTTTTTGACTTTCTCAGCTTTTACTCCGGCAGCCGTAATTATGGCATATGTTCCGCTTGTAGCAAGGATCTTGAAACCAGCTTTCTCGAAGAGCTGAGCGATCTCGATAACCTCATCCTTGTCCTTTCTGTTTACAGAGATCAGGACAGTTCCGCTTGTAGGAAGGAGAGTCTGTGTAGCCTCCTGAGCCTTGTAGAATGCCTCTCCGTAGTAGGTTGAAAGTCCGAGAACCTCACCTGTAGATCTCATCTCAGGTCCTAAGATTGGATCAACCTCTGGGAACATGTTGAATGGGAATACAGCCTCCTTAACTCCGTAATATGGTATGTGCTGCTCCTTGAGAGCTGGAACAGGAGATGGTCTTCCTGTGAGCTCTGATGTGATGATATCAGTAGCGATAGGAACCATGCGCACGTTACATACCTTTGATACGAGAGGTACTGTACGGGATGCTCTAGGATTTGCCTCGAGAACATATACCTTGCCTTTCTCAATAGCGTACTGCATGTTCATAAGACCTACGACATGCATTTCCTCAGCGATCTTCTTTGTATATTCCTTGATAGTAGCAACATTCTCAGCAGTGATGTGTACTGAAGGAATGATGCAGGCTGAATCACCTGAGTGAACTCCGGCAAGCTCGATGTGCTCCATAACGGCAGGAACAAATGCGTGAGTTCCGTCGCTTATGGCATCTGCCTCACACTCAAGGGCGTGATTCAGGAATCTGTCTATAAGTATAGGTCTGTCAGGTGTGACACCAACGGCAGCTCTCATATATCCGTCAAGGCTCTCATCATCGTATACGACCTCCATACCACGTCCACCGAGAACGTATGATGGACGGACCATGACTGGATAGCCAATCTTGTGAGCAATCTCAAGTGCCTCGTCAACAGTAGTAGCCATACCAGATTCTGGCATAGGTATCTCAAGTTTATCCATCATCTCACGGAAGAGATCTCTGTCCTCTGCAAGATCGATGACAGCAGGAGATGTACCGAGGATCTTTACGCCGTTCTTCTCAAGGTCAGAAGCAAGGTTAAGAGGTGTCTGACCGCCGAACTGTGCGATGACGCCCACTGGCTTTTCCTTGTTGTAAATGCTGAGAACATCCTCAAGTGTAAGTGGCTCAAAGTAGAGCTTATCTGATGTATCATAGTCAGTTGAAACAGTCTCTGGATTACAGTTTACTATGATAGTCTCAAATCCGAGCTTCTTAAGTGCCAGTGATGCATGTACGCAACAGTAGTCAAACTCGATACCCTGACCGATTCTGTTAGGACCTCCGCCGAGGATCATAACCTTTGGCTTGTTCTCATTTATCGGATTGCTGTCAGGTGCATTGTATGTGGAGTAGTAGTAAGCACTGTCCTTTGTTCCACTTACGTGTACGCCTTCCCATGCCTCAGTAACTCCGAGCTCGATTCTCTTATTTCTGATGTCCTCCTCAGGAATCTCAAGGATCTGGCTGAGGTATCTGTCTGAGAAACCGTCTTTCTTTGCAGTGGTGAGTGCCTCGTCAGATGGGAGAGAGCCCTTGTGTGCTGCGAGTGCTTCCTCTTCCTCAACGAGTTCCTTCATCTGCTCAACAAAGTAGTGCTTAACCTTTGTTATATCGAAAATCTCATCTACTGTAGCACCCTTTCTGAGCGCCTCGTACATGATGAAATGTCTGTCGCTTGATGGATGTGCAAGCATGCGCAATAGTTCATCCTTGCTCTTTGTATTGTAGTCCTTGGCGTAGCCGAGACCGTATCTTCCTGTCTCAAGGCTTCGGATAGCCTTCTGGAATGCCTCCTTGTAGGTCTTACCGATACTCATGACCTCACCTACGGCACGCATCTGGGTTCCGAGCTTGTCCTCAACACCCTTGAACTTCTCGAATGCCCAACGTGCGAACTTGATAACCACATAGTCACCGTCCGGAACGTATTTGTCCAGTGTGCCATACTTACCGCACTCGATATCCTTGAGGGTAAGTCCTGTTGCCAGCATGGCTGACACAAGGGCAATAGGGAATCCTGTAGCCTTTGATGCCAGAGCAGAAGAACGGGATGTTCTAGGGTTGATCTCGATTACGATGATTCTGTCAGATACAGGGTCATGTGCGAACTGTACATTTGTTCCACCGATGACCTCAACAGAGTCAACGATCTTGTATGCCTGCTCCTGAAGTCTCTTCTGAACGTCCTCAGAGATTGTGAGCATAGGAGCGGAGCAGAATGAATCACCTGTGTGTACGCCGAGAGGATCGATGTTCTCGATGAAACATACAGTGATCATATTGCCTTCGCAGTCACGTACAACTTCAAGCTCAAGCTCCTCCCATCCGAGGATTGACTCCTCAACGAGGACCTGACCTACAAGGCTGGCCTGGAGACCTCTTGCACAGACAGTTTTGAGCTCCTCCTTGTTGTATACGAGTCCGCCGCCGGCACCGCCCATGGTGTATGCAGGACGAAGAACAACAGGGTATCCGAGCTGATCTGCGATGGCGAGAGCCTCATCTACAGAGTAGGCAACCTCGCTTCTTGCCATTTCTATTCCGATTGCGTTCATGGATTTCTTGAATTCGATTCTGTCCTCACCGCGCTCAATGGCATCTACCTGAACACCGATGACCTTGACATTGTATTTGTCTAAGATGCCTTCTTTTGCAAGTTCAGCACAAAGGTTAAGTCCTGACTGTCCTCCAAGATTTGGAAGAAGAGCGTCAGGTCTCTCTTTTGCAATTATCTGCTCAAGTCTCTTGACATTGAGCGGCTCAATGTATGTGACATCAGCTGTCTCAGGATCTGTCATGATGGTAGCAGGGTTGGAATTGACCAATACGATCTCGTAACCAAGCTTCTTAAGGGCCTTGCACGCCTGAGTACCTGAGTAGTCGAACTCACATGCCTGACCGATGATGATTGGACCAGATCCTATTATCAGAACTTTGTTAATGTCTTCTCTTTTTGGCATATCTTTCTCCTTATTGTAAAATGATTCTTGTTCAGAGCGAGAGCACTGAAAACTACATGAAACCACACAAAATAAAGAAATATTTTAATGTGATTTTAAACATTTCCGGACATCGTTTATTTTCTTTTATAAAAATGCCCAAATTATTGTCATTATAAAGTATAAGAGCCCAAAAGTACATAGCTAATAAGGAAATAAATTGAAAAAATGAACTAAAATATGAAGTGGCTCAAGAATTGAATTGGAAAGTACGTATGAATATATAGTAAAAATTATGAATGGCATGGAAATTTTTATAAAAAATCCGGCACATATGAAAAAACACACATGCCGGATAAAATGTCTTATAACACTTTTGAAAGGAAATCCTTAAGTCTAGGATTCTTAGGGTTGCCGAAGAATTCCTCCGGTGTACCAGATTCAAGAATCTGTCCGTCGTCAATAAATACGACTTTATTGGCAACCTCCCTGGCAAATCCCATCTCATGGGTAACAATGATCATTGTCATGCCTTCATCTGCAAGAGCCTTCATAAGATCAAGAACCTCACCAACCATCTCAGGGTCGAGAGCGGAGGTTGGCTCATCAAACAGAATGACATCAGGATTCATGGCAAGCGCACGGACGATGGCCACACGCTGTTTCTGACCGCCTGAGAGAGTAGATGGATATACATCCGCCTTGTCCTCCAGACCGATCCTCTTCAGGAGTTCCTCCGCTTTTGCATGTGCCTCGGCAATGATCTCTGATTTTGTTGTTGTTATTTCCTGCTTTGTCTGCTTTTCCTTGCGGAAGAGATTGGTGACAGGAAGCAGAAGATTATGCCGCTTTGCCTTTTTCAGATCCTGACATCTGACATAGACAGGAGCAAGCATGATATTCTGTATAACAGTCTTGTTGTTATACAGATTGAAATGCTGGAAAACCATACCCATATGACGGCGGTGTATGTTGATATCAACCTTAGGGTCTGCTATATCAACACCATTGAATATAATCTGGCCGCCGGTAGGATCTTCCATACAGTTCAAACAGCGAAGAAATGTACTTTTACCAGAACCTGAAGGGCCGATAACAACCATTATATCGCCTTTGTCTATGGTGATATTGATGCCGTTTAAGACTTTGTTATCACCGAAGCTTTTTTCAAGATTAATGACGTCTATCACTCTTTCTCAGGCTCCTTTCCATTAATTTGATTCCCAGGCTGATGAGAAGCACCATCACGATGTAGATAAGTGCCATGACCAGATAAGGGACCATGAATTCGTAGCTGTTACTTCCGATGTAGTTGAATGCAACGTAGAGATCAGTTGCTCCGACAAAACTTACAACTGAAGTCTCCTTTATTAAAGAAATAAATTCATTTCCAAGGGTTGGCAGAATATTCTTGACTGCCTGAGGTATAACGATTTTGAGCATGGTAGTCGAAAAACTGAGTCCCATGGCACGTCCACCTTCCATCTGACCTGGATCAACGGAGAGTATACCACCACGCATGATCTCTGAGATGTAGGCACCGCTGTTGAGTCCAAATACAAGCATAGCCACCTGAACTCCTGTCATGTGTCCTCCCACTATAGGAAGAAGAACATAGTAGAAGAGAAGAAGCTGTACAACCATAGGTGTTCCACGGAAAAAACCTACATATACACTGCAGATCGCATCCAGAACTCTAGGCAGACGCTTGTACTTTGGAATTACCCTGACGGTAGCAATGAGGGTACCGATTATTATACCAATGATAAGACCGGCAATGGCTATTATCACAGTATTCTTCAGACCCTCGACTACCTTAACATACCCGTTGTTGTCGATGAATATTTCTATGAACTTTTGTATTTTTGTAGAAATGTCTCCCATGAAATATCCTTTCAAACATAATTGGCGTTAATACTAAAATTACTAAATCCGAATTAAAATTTACTGCATTGCGTTAAGAGCAGCAGTGATGCTGGCTGCTGGAGCGGCATCGATGATAACATAGTTGAGGTTACCATTTAAAAGATCCTGAACTGCAAGTGAACCGTTCTTGTAGCCGGTTGAAGTCATAGCAAGTTTTGTGAATCCCCAGTCTGCGTCACCCTCGCAGTAGAACTGTCCGGTAGTACCTGTCTGGAAACCAATCTTCATGTCTGAGCCTTTAGCCTGAAGAATCTTGTTGACATCATCAGCTGTCTTGCAATCATCAAACTCTGTATTGTCTGATGTAACGATAAGCTTCTGAGAAGCCTTGTAGTATGAATCTGAGAAGCTTACATACTCCTCACGGTCTGGCTTTATAGTAAGACCTGCCATAGCGATATCACACTTGTGCTGACCAACTGAGAGACATACAGCATCGAAATCCATGTTCTGGATAACGAGCTCCTTGCCAAGCTTGTCTGCGAGAGCCTTAGCTATCTCCATATCGACACCATAGTAGTTCTCACCCTTTGTATACTCAAATGGCTCGAATGCAGCATTGGTTGCAACTACAAGCTGATCCTTGTTTGCATCGAGTGTTGCTGACTCAACTGCAACAGGCTCGCCATCGCCGAAGTAGTGATTGCAGATCTCTTCAAATGTTCCGTCTTCGTTCATTGACTTGATGAAATCGTTAACCTGTGTTAAGAGCTCAGGCTGTTCCTTGTCAACACCGAAAGCATACTGCTCGTCTGTAAGGTCAATCTCGATGACCTTTGCAGTCTTCTTTGATGAAGCACTCCCTGAACCTGCCTCCGAAGAATCATCCTTGCTTCCACATGCAGTAAGAGCTGTCATAGCCAGAACTGCTGACATTGAAATTGCTAATAATTTTTTGAGTTTCATTTTTACATCTTCCTTTCATATTTTATCTGAATAAATATACCCTGTCTCTTATA
>ENA-OZHZ01001076-OZHZ01001076.1-human-gut-metagenome-genome-assembly--contig:-NODE-1076-length-11351-cov-3.545768_pt1 | contig 11351 bp, 7 predicted proteins | sample MGYA00244053_ERZ653699 | MGnify/ENA primary metagenome ERZ653699 (study PRJEB26926, sample SAMN06165200) | human gut metagenome | biome: ENVO:00009003; feature: ENVO:2100002; material: ENVO:00002003...
ACAAAGCCACTGCACGATGCAGTGGCACAAATGGCTGACGACCTGTACGGGGGCTTCGCCCCTGCGACCCCATTTTTAGATAAGCAGGAGGTTTTTCGACAGACTGAAATGCCCCCGTTAAGACGGGGGCATACATTGCTTATTTATCTGTTTCAGGCGTTTCTTCATCCTTGAAGGAGAACTGACTTACCAGCTTCTGAAGCGTCTGTGCCTGTGCCGAAAGCTCTTCGGATGCGGCGGCGCTTTCTTCGGCAGTAGCCGAGTTTGTCTGTACAACATTTGAAATCTGTTCTACGCCTATATTGACCTGCTTTACCATATCCGTCTGTTCAAGGCTTGCACCTGCAATCTTGTTTACTATATCGCTGACACCGCCCGATCTTGCTTCAACCTCGGCAACAGCCTGAGCGGTTTCATTTGTGATATTGTTACCGTTTTCAACTGCGGCTATAGCACGTTCGATAAGAACGGTAGTGTCGTGAGCCGCATCGGCAGATTTACCTGCAAGGTTTCTTACTTCGTCGGCAACTACGGCAAATCCCTTGCCGGCTTCACCTACTCTTGCGGCTTCAACTGCGGCGTTGAGTGCAAGAATATTTGTCTGGAACGCAATATCCTCGATAGTCTGGATAATCTTGCTTATCTCTGCCGAAGCATCGCTGATATCCTGCATAGCACTTGTAAGGCTGTTCATCTTGTTATTAGCCGCACTGATATACTCGGCTGTTTCATCAACAAGCTGTCTGCCTTTCTGGCAATCTTCCGTTGTAGCCTCAATATGAGCATTGATATTGTGGATAGTAGCGGCAAGCTCTTCTACAGATGCCGCCTGTTCAGTTGCTCCCTGAGCGAGTGACTGAGCGCCTGCAGATACCTGCTGTGAACCGCTGGATACCTGATCGCCGGCAATGCTTATCTGACTTAAAGTATCATTGAGCCTTGTGTTGATATCTCTTACAGATTCAATAAGTACCTTGTAATCGCCTCGGTATGTATTATCTGCATCTTTACTGTGCACATCAAAGTTGCCATTAGCCATATTGCTCAGGATATTGCCGATATCGCTGATCATAGCATTTTGTTCATTTACTACCTTTGCGGCAGACTTTGCGAGTATCTTGACTTCATCGTGTGATTTAACCATAGGTACAGGACTTGTAAGATCGCCCTCGGAGAGCTTTTCGATACGCTCAGCGCAGAGCTTTATGGGCTTGCCTATCTTACGGCTGATAAGTCCTGCGATTATACCGCCTACTACCGCTGATGCGGCACAGATTATCGCAAGCACCAGAAGTCCCTTAAGACAATGTATTGTATAATCACTGCTGTATGCTGTTACTGCGATAGACCAGCCGTTTGTTTCGGGTATGGGTGCATATCCTATATGTTTTGCGATGCCGTTTGATGTGTACTCGGCTGAGCCTCTTTCACCGGCCTCCATTTTTTCGTGTGCCTGAGCAAGTGCCGCATAGCTTGAATCTTCCTCAGCTTTTTTCTGTATGTTCTCTCCGTCCTTGACAAGCTGCATATCAAAATCAGCGATCGTGTTACCGTTCTTGTCGATTATGTATGAAGCGCCGTTTTCGTTTATCTTGAGTGTGCGGACAATATCATTCAGAAATTCCTCGTCAGGTACAAAATATACACAGCCCTCAACCTCCGAATTAAGCACGCCGTTCTTCCATAAAGGAGCGGCGATTATAACGCTTATCTTGCCGTTTGACCTGCCTACCATAGGCTCTGTTATTGTCGTTTTGCCCTCAAGAGCCGCCTTGAAATATTCACGGTCGGAATATTCGTTGCCGTTTGATGCCTGACCGTTTTTATCAATTACAGTTCCTCTGTCAAGACCGAAGGTCGAAGCAATCGAGTCTATTTCGCTTTGCTTCTGACCTTTGGAATATACTAACGATGATAATTTCGGGTTGCAGCCTGCCTGTATTGCGACATTAAGCATTGATTTCAGTTCCCAGGAAACTCTGTCTGCGGCTACTATAGCCGTTTCTGTGAGCGTCTGATCGGTCAACGCTTTTGTGGTGCTGTAAATGATTCCTACAGATGCCAATGTCGCCATAAGAAGCGAGATGATTATAAGTAATACTGTAAACAGTGTCATTTTTTTGCTGATAGATTTCATAAGTGTCTGCCTCGATTCCGTACCCTCATCGAAGATACAATTTTATTCAACACATCAATTATAACACTTGCGGTAAAAAATTGCAATATTGTACAGCTTATTTTAGCAATATTAAACAAAAATACGGTGGAAAATTTTAACGTCACGCCAAATTTGCAAAATTTTCGATTTCTTGTATGGACATTTATCTTCACTGCGGTGTATTATGTATGAAGATGTACATTTTCGACAAAAAGAAAAAGGGAGGGGTTTTATGTCGGATTATTCTTCTGAAAATATAAGAGAAATATACGAGCGGCACTTTGTCACAGTGTACAGAGTGTGCTTTATGTACCTCAGAAATGTACACGATACTGAGGACGCAGTACATAATACTTTTATGAAACTGATTGAAAAGCAAAAGTGCTTTGAAAGTACCGAGCATGAAAAAGCGTGGCTGATACGGGTATCTCAGAACGTATGCAAGAATATGCTAAGGGCAAACAGCAGGCGGCGTGAATCACCGACAGGAGATATTGCGGTGAATGACAGTTCTGCGGTCAGTGATGTGATGATCGAACTGTCGGCTCTTCCCGATGAGCTTAAGGTACCCGTGTATCTGTTCTATTGTGACGGCTATAACAGCAAAGAAATCGGCAGTATGCTTCACATAAGCGCATCGGCGGTGCGTTCACGGCTACAAAAAGCGAGAGAGCGATTAAAAGAGCATTTAGGCTCGGAAAGGAGTATAGTATGAGTATCAGAAACGAATTTGAGAAAATCGATCCTACGGAAAAGCAGAAAAAAGATATTTTCAGACGTATAGAAGAAAGCAGTAAGTTAAAGACGGATTTCAGACATCAGGTTATTCGCTACACATCGGTTGCGGCGGCAATGGTCGTGGTTGTCGGGGCTGTGACAGTCGGCGTGCATTTTGTGACAAAGGGCAACGGCATTGATTATACCGTCAGCGGAAGTTCATCGGGTGCTGTCAGTGCTGTCGATGCTTCAGCAAGCAAAGCGGATGACCGCAAAGACAATGTGCAGGACGGGGAAAATATCTCGAATGTCAAAGACAGTTTAACAGACAACTCAGGCTCTGAAAACTCAGCGGGGTCATCTGCCGATGACGATTATGCCGTTATAAACGATGATGTTATGTGGGGAATAGGAAAAACCGTTTATGAAATCGAAGAAAAATACGGTGCTGTAACGGCGGAAAACGACAACGTGTATACATTTGAAAACGGATATGGAAAATATACATTCGGTGACAGCTGTAAAGCCATTTGTGAAATTTCGGCAAGGAATTTTCTTGTCGGCGATATTTCAACGGTAACACTTGAGAATTTCGCTTCAAAGTGCGGTTTTGAAGCTGTGACGCTTAGCAATGGCAACGACTCCGACACGAAGTACGACGGCTTGAAAACAACATACTACAAGCATCCGTCCTACGATAATGTGACTTTTATTATGCTCTGCAAGGAAAGCGGATTTGACGAAACCGCCACATTTGACATTCGGTGCGATGATGCGGCTGATACCAAAACACAACCTGAAATAACAACGGACGATAACGGAAATTGCCTTATCAACAAGGCATTTCATGATAAAATAATGAATGATGAACTTACCGATGACGAATTTACAAAGTTGATTTCGTATGTGTATACGGGTGATGTAAGCATCAATGAACAACCGAATTCGCTTGTAAAAGCAAGAACCGAATATAACAAAACGATACAGCGGACGTTCAACAGATTTTTATTGTCCGGCGGATATGAAAATGACGATGAATGGCATATTACACCTGCGACACCGGGCAACTGCCATAGTATGAAAGAATGGTACGATACCGCTTGTACGTTATATGCCGATATGCCGGATTATGATACATTCCTGAGCAGATACAGTGAATATTTCAAATTTGACGAGCAGGGAAATTTCTACTATGCGACAGGCAGACCCGATGAGCAGTTGATTGGCGGAAAAATGCCGTTTAACGCACCGTCTTACAACCTTTTTGATGTATCACCACGCTGTTTTACAGTGAATGAGAGTACAAGCGGCGGAACGGGACTCAGCATCGGCGTTCTGTATTTTTACAGCGTAAGTACAGATGACACGACTTACGGCGTAAACGTTGCTTATTTTGATGTAAAGAAAACATCGGAAGGATACAGATTTATAACAAATGAGAACTGATAAATGGTAATATAAAAGGCAGAGCTTCGGCTCTGCCTTTCAGTATATGTTTTACTTTTTACTTTTTCTGCCTTTTTTGCAATTGCTACAATTATTACAACCCTTGCACGCCGAACAGTCGCCGGAGCAACCGCCGTTTCTTATAATATGTATGATCACAAGCACGAGAGCGATTACTATCAGCGCAAGCAGAATAATGCTCGGTATATTCATCTCATCCATAATTTCACCTTATGCAATGCCGAAAATCATTCCGACACAGCGTACAAGAAGCGCCATTATCCACGCAATAGCACACTGCATAAACACTGTTACTGCGGCAGAACGTACACTTCCCAGCTCACGCTTTACTGTTGCTATAGCGGCAACGCACGGGGTATACAGCAGAGTAAATACAAGGAACACAATAGCTGTGAACGGCGTGAAAAGCGTCTGTATCTGCGAAACATCTCCGCCAAGCAACAGAGTAAGGGTGGAAACAACGCTTTCCTTTGCGGTAAGACCTGTGATAAGAGCGGTCGAAGCTCTCCAGTCGCCAAAGCCCAGCGGTGCAAATATCGGCGCAAACAGACTGCCGAGCATCGCAAGCAAGCTGTTTTCGGCGCTGTCAGCCACATTGAGTCTGATGTCAAACGTTTGTAAAAACCATATAACGATAGATGCCGCAAAGATTACGGTAAACGCTTTCTGGATAAAGTCCTTTGCTTTTTCCCATATAAGCTGACAGACGCTCTTTACTCCGGGCAGACGGTAGTTCGGAAGCTCCATTACAAACGGTACGGGTTCGCCGTGAAATACCGTCACTTTAAGTATAAGCGAATAGAGAATACCGCAAATTATGCCGAACAGATACAAGCCTACAAGCACAAGCCAGCGGTACTGCGGCTCGAAGAATGCGCCTGCGATGGTTGTATATATAAGTATCTTTGCGGAACAACTCATAAAGGGAGTGAGCAGTATAGTCATTTTACGGTCACGCTCACTTGAGAGCGTTCTTGTCGCCATTATCGCAGGTACTGAACAGCCAAATCCCATCAGCATAGGAACAAAGCTTCTGCCCGAAAGACCCAACTTTCTGAGCGGCCTGTCCATTACAAACGCAACTCGTGCCATATAGCCCGTATCTTCAAGAATAGACAGGAAGAAGAACAGCGTTACTATAGTAGGCAAAAAGCTCAGCACACTGCCTACGCCGGCGCATATTCCGTCTATTACCAGCGAATGCACTACAGGGTTTATTTCAAACGCCGTAAGTCCTTTGTCGATAAGGTCGGTGAGAAAATCTATGCCCATTTGCATAACGTCGGAAAGTGCCGCACCTATCACGGAGAACGTCAGGAAGAACACAAGTGCGATTATCCCTAAAAAGCAAGGGATAGCCGTGTATTTTCCTGTCAGCAGACGGTCGATTGCCATACTGCGTTTATGCTCCTTGCTTTCGTGCGGACGTACTACGGTTTCACGGCACAGCTTTTCAAGGAAGGTGAAGCGCATATTGGCAAGCGCCGCTTCTCTGTCCATGCCTGTTTCCTGCTGCATTATGGAAACAAGGTGGTCGAAAGCATCGTGCTTTTCCTCAGGAATGGTGATTTTTTTCTTTATCTGTTCATCATCCTCAACCAGCTTCGTTGTGGCAAATCTCACAGGAAGCCCTGCCGCCCTTATATCCGGTTCAAGCAGTGTTGCGGCTGAATGTATACAGCGGTGAACAGCGGCGACCGGGTCGTGCGGATCGTCACTGTCGGTGCAGAAATCCATACGGGCGGGCTTTTCGCCGTATCTCGCAATATGTATCGCATGGTCGATAAGCTCGTCTATACCTTCGTTTTTTACGGCGGAAATCGGCACTACGGGTATTCCAAGTATCCGTTCAAGATCGTTTACACGGATAGAACCTCCGTTTGCCTTTACCTCATCCATCATATTGAGCGCAAGCACCATAGGTATGCCAAGCTCCATAAGCTGCATTGTAAGATAAAGGTTACGCTCGATATTCGAAGCATCAACTATATTTATGATACCGCTGAGATTATTGTTCAGCAGAAAATCACGGGTCACTATCTCTTCGCTCGAATACGGTGACAGGGAATATATACCGGGAAGATCCGTAACTGTCGCCTCGGGGTGATTTCTGATAGTTCCGTCCTTGCGGTCAACCGTAACACCGGGGAAGTTTCCGACGTGCTGGTTTGAGCCTGTCAGCTGATTGAACAGCGTTGTTTTTCCGCAGTTCTGATTTCCTGCAAGAGCAAATGTAAGCGGTGCGCCTTTTTCAAGCACTATCCCGTGTTTCAGATGCAGCTTCTCGTATTTGGCAAATTCTCCGACGCCTGGGTGAGGCGTGTCGTTTCGTCTTGATCCTGCGGCTTTAAGGGGGCTGTCTTTCTTATGTACGTTTTTTACAGTGACCTTGCGAGCCTCCTCAAGCCTCAGGGTAAGCTCGTATCCACGCACCTCAAACTGCACCGGGTCGCCCATAGGTGCGACCTTCTGCAAGGTTATTTCAGCATCGGGTGTAAGTCCCATATCAAGCAGGTGGTGACGTAAGGCTCCGCTTCCGCCGACCGTTTCAATATATGCGCTTTCTCCCGGTTTTAATTCATCCATTGTCATTTTGACAAGACCTCCGTAAACATTATGCTCTGTTCCGATTAATTCTGTAATCTGTATGTTTCAGGCGTAATTCAGCACTTTCGCAGGCTTAAATATAACCTGTCAGAACAAAACCGACAGGTTTTAATATCTGCGTTTTTACTGCGACAGAACAAAATGTTAAAATACTGCGGCTGTTAGATATAGCTAATCCAGCCCGATTTAAGTATATCACGGTAAAACGGTGTAGTCAAGAAAAAAATGGTTAGAAGCAGCTAACCAAACGGCTTTGTTATGCGGAATTACGGGCTTGAACCGTGCGGAACATTACGGTTTTCGATGCGAAAATTTTATATTCAGCGATGAACCGGTTATGTTGTGATTTCGAAAGCGGTTTATCCGGGAACGAATTGAAGGTTTTACATTCACGGATATAATCGCAGGCATTTAACATTGCAAGATAAGTGACTTATGCCGTAGAATACAGTATTACTGCGGAAAAGTATCTGCGTTTCCGGACAGGCTCAGTTATGAAGACCATAAGTATAGATAACAATGTCAGCCAAAATAATACGGCTGCCGCAAGATACAACAGCCGTAACAATATTTACTTTTTTGCAAGCTCGTATGCTCTTGCGGTACAAGCCTTACAGCATTCATCGACCGTATCTGTGAGCTTACCCTCATACAGCTTGTCAAGACCTGCTATAGTCGTTCCTCCCGGAGAAGAAACCTGCTTTATAAGCTCGTCTACCGTCATGCCCGAATCTGTAAGCATCTTTGCCGAGCCGACAAGCGACTGTGCAAACAGCTTGAGTGCCGCATCGGGATCAATGTCTACGCTCTTTGCGTAATCTACGAAGCCTTTTGCAAAAAGATAGATGAAAGCGGGAGAACTGCCGTTTACGGCAATTATTTCTTTCATCTTGTTTATCGGCACTTCCTCTGCGATACCGCAGCTTTCGATAACCGACTTTGCAAAAGCAAATTCTTCATCGGTCACACCGTCCGCTCTTGATATTGCGCTTGCGCCAAGACCGAGCATCATAGGGGTGTTCGGCATGACAAGCACTACCTTTGCGCTCGGTATTGTATGACTGCGGATAAAATCCTCGGATATTCCCGCACAGATAGAGATTATTACCTTATCGTGCGTTACTTCTTCTGCGACAGTGTCAAGCACTCCGCCAAGCACCTGCGGCTTTACCGCAAGCAGTATGTAATCGCACTTTTTAACAAGCTCACATTCGTTCTTGCAGGGCTTTACTCCGAATGCCGAAAGTGCTTCGAGCTTTGCCGTATCCTTGTCATACGCCGAAACGCTTATCTGCATATCCGATGAGCAGATACCACGCATTATCGCACTGCCCATATTACCTGCGCCTAAAAATCCAAGTTCAGTCATACTAAGTCCTCTTTTCTTGTATCAAGCCGAGCGTTTTTCTCTGAATGCCGCACGGTATGCCACCATAACAGGATAAAGCACCAGCAGAAGTATGAATACCTCTATAGGCAGCATCGTGAGATTTTTTACTATTCGTGTCGTTATCTTTACCCAGAATACCTCCGGTGCAAAGTAGCCCATTATCACCATTGCAATTGTATTCAAGAACACATTGCAGAAAAGATTGACGCAGAACTTCGCCATAAATATTCTGAACACCTGAAAGCCGTTTGTCTTGAGTCCGCCGAAAAATGCGGATCTGCTTGAAAAATCGAGCTTCACAGGATTAAGTCCGTACAGGAATATACCGTAAATTACAGCACCTGCGACTTCGACCAGTGTGAATATCGGTGAAAAAGCACCGGTAGGCTTTACAAGAAAGCCTATTACATCGGTGACAACGCCTGCAAGTCCTGCCACAACAGGACCGTACAGCATACCGATAGCCGCAAGACCGACAAACGCAAAGCTTATCTTGAGCGTTTCGCTCGGCATAATCATAACGAATTTCAGTGCTACCGAAACACCGATAAGAAGCGCCGTTACTGTAAGGCAACGAATAGATTTCAGTTCCTCGAACGACTTTTTGAAATTACGAAAAAACGCCATATTTACCTCCTCAATGACGCAAGCTGACGCAATCGCATAATGCGGGATAAATACGGCGATTATCTCTTATATGCAACAGCGAGATGCGGAAAACGTACCGCCACCTTTCAGTGTTCGTCCCGAGGACAACTCCCCGTCCCTCAGGCACTTTACGCACGTTAACCTACTCTGTCGGCCGCACCGTTAAAATTTCGGTGCAGTCTTTTTATATAACGGAAAACCGTTATAAGCATTTTTTAATCAGAAGCTGATCTCATTAGCGATCTTGTACAGATCGTGAGGGAATTCCTTCTTCATCTTGAGAGCTTCCTGAATGTCATAGTCTACAACTTCGTTATGCTGAAGACCTACAACACGGTTGCCGATGCCCTTTGAAAGAAGATCAACAGCATAATAACCGAGCTGGCTTGCTGCGACTCTGTCCTGAACTGTGGGGCTGCCGCCTCTCTGAACGTGACCGAGAATTGTAGCACGGCTCTCAACGCCTGTTGCCTGTTCGATTTCCTTGGCAAGCTGTTCGCTTCCGCCGATACCTTCTGCAACGATAACGATGAAGTGGTGCTTACCGCTCTTCTGTCCTTCAATTATCTTTGAGATAACATCGTTTACAGTGAATGGCTCTTCCTTAGTAATAATGTATGTCGCACCGCAGGCGATACCTGCATTTAGAGCTATGTAGCCTGCATTTCTGCCCATAACCTCAACTACGGAGCATCTGTCGTGTGACTGTGCTGTATCACGCAGTTTGTCAACCATTTCAACAACTGTGTTCATAGCTGTATCATAACCGATGGTATATTCGGTCATAGAAATATCGTTATCTATAGTGCCGGGAACACCGATACTCAGGATGCCTCTTGCAGAAAGGTCAGCCGCACCTCTGAACGAGCCGTCGCCGCCGACAACTACAAGACCCTCGATACCCTGTTCTTCACAAGTCTTCTTAGCCTTCTGAAGACCTTCTTCATATCTGAACTCTGCACATCTTGCTGTGTAAAGCATTGTGCCGCCTCTCTGAATTATATCAGATACGCTTCTTGCATCAAGAGGAACAATGTCGCCGTTGATAAGTCCGTTATATCCTCTGCGGACACCTACGACTTCCATTCCCTTTGCAATAGCAGCTCTTGTTACCGCACGGATAACGGCATTCATGCCCGGTGCGTCGCCGCCGCTTGTTAAAACGCCAATCTTTTTCATAATATCGTACATCCTTCCTTAGAGGTCACCCTCCGAGATTATTTTACACACACCTTAGTTTACTCCTAAAATGCAATTTAGTCAAGGGGTAATTTCATTTTTTCGACTTATTTTATGATTATATTGTTTTTGCCGCAAATCCCGTTCAATTTTTGTATAAAATCACTGTTCAAATCAACGGAAAGAGCAGGCGGCAAGGTTATAGTTTCCCTTGTATCCTCAAAGCATATCTTCGTAAGAGTGTTGCCTTTGTTTACTTTAAGAAGCGCCTTTACAGCGGGAATATTGGCATCGTCACGGGAGGAAAACCTTATATACAGCACAGCCGCCTTATCCTGCCCTGTTTTTCGGCTGTCGTGCATTTTCCGCAGCTTAGCAAGATCCGGCTGTGTTATCGCATTTATCAGCAGCTTGGGGTCACCCTCGTCCTCCGCAGATACCGTACCCTCGAAAGCGTAAACATTACCGGTCCTTAGCATTGACGAATACTGCTCGTACAGTTTCGGGAATACAAGGCACTCGATTTCTCCGCTTGCGTCTTCTATTACGATAAAGCCCATTGCCTTTCCCGATTTCGTGATATGGTTGCGGACGGATGTAAGCAGTGCCGTTACCCTGACATTTTGTTTATCCTTGTTGCTTTCAAGTATACTACCGATATTTTCATATCCGGATTCACGGGCAATCCTGTAAAACGGATCTGCAGGATGTCCGGAAATATATATTCCGAGCATTTCCTTTTCGTATGACAGAAGCTGTGCGTGTGAATATTCATCGGCAGGCTTTATCTGAAACGTGCCTTCATCCGCCGTATCATCTTCGCCCATAAGGCTCATCTGCCCTTCAAGATCGTGGCGCTGTGAAAGAGTATCAAGCATCAGCTCAAGGGAAATCATCATTTCACGGCGGTTATTGCCCAGTCCGTCAAACGCTCCGCACTTGATAAGCGATTCAAGCGCACGTTTATTTATATTCTTGTCCGACATTCTTTCGCAGAAGTCGAACAGCGACTTAAACGGGTGCTTGGTTCTTTCTTCGATAATATCAGCTATCATATTAGCACCGACATTTTTTATTGCAAGAAGGCCGAAACGTATTCCGTCATTTTCGCAGGAAAAGCCGGTTTCGCTGTAATTCACATGGCTGTCTCTTATACACATCTGACGCTGCCGACGACTTAATAGG
>ENA-OZHZ01001084-OZHZ01001084.1-human-gut-metagenome-genome-assembly--contig:-NODE-1084-length-11267-cov-5.465394_pt1 | contig 11267 bp, 8 predicted proteins | sample MGYA00244053_ERZ653699 | MGnify/ENA primary metagenome ERZ653699 (study PRJEB26926, sample SAMN06165200) | human gut metagenome | biome: ENVO:00009003; feature: ENVO:2100002; material: ENVO:00002003...
GAGATAGGCTCCGGTCTCGTGGGCTCGGAGATGTGTATAAGAGACAGGTTATAATTCAGCTGATATGTTTTTTCTGACTTATCATAGCAGGCGATCGCTATACGGTAATGCTGTATCGCCTCCTGCCGCAGGCGCATTCTGACCAGGGTATAGGCAATATTGCTCTCCGCCATGCCCTGTATATAATAAAAATGATATTTTTCCGCATATTTCAGGCTGTTATAGTAGGAGCTGAGCGCCAACATCCGGTTATTCTTCCGGTCGGACACCGCTCCCATCATATTATGGGCTTTGGCCAACAGCTCGTACATCCGGGCATTTTCCAGGCAACCGACACCCTCTGTAAGGCATTGCATGGTGTTCTCATACTCGCCCTTCTGCCAATAACACTCCGCCAGATAATAGAGTCCAAGCCCTGTCAGCTTCTGTGATCCGGTATCTGCCGCATACTCCAATATTTTCTGGCAGGTATCATAGTCCAGACAGCTGCCTGTTTCTCTATATTGGATAGTATCGTTTATGAAGTTCTGCACGGTCTGTGGTAAGCCGTTTAAATCCATCCTGTTTCCTTTCCGTGGACTCCCCTTAACCCCTTACTGCAATTCATTCCGTAAAAATATAATGTCTGGGTTGCAAGATAACCTTTCACCCAGACATCATAATACCACAGTATTTTATCACATTACAAGTTTGCTTTGCCAAAAAAATACCATGGTCATATAAAATTTATACCTCATCCTCTGCCCATGCAAGAGCGCATTTCACTGCGCGATGCCAGCCCTTTAATAGTTGTCGCCGCTGTGTCTCCTCCATCTGCGGTGCAAAGGCTGCTCCGATCTGCCAGTTCTCACGGATCTCATCACGATTCTTCCAATAGCCTACGGCAAGTCCTGCCAGATAAGCCGCTCCCAAAGCCGTCGTCTCGATACATGCCGGACGGCGTACCTGGGTGTTGACGATATCCGCCTGGAACTGCATAAGGAAATCATTGGCACTGGCACCACCGTCTACTTTCAGGCTCTTTAAATCAATGCCGCTGTCCTTCTCCATGGCTTCCAGCACATCTGCCGTCTGGTATGCAATAGATTCCAGCGTGGCACGGATGAAATGCTCCTTGGTACAGCCTCTGGTAATGCCGACGATGGTTCCTCTGGCATACTGATCCCAGTATGGAGCTCCCATGCCCGCAAATGCCGGAACGATATAGACCCCTGCGGTATCCGGCACATGCTCTGCATACTCCTGGGACTGTGCAGAGGTCTTGAGCATACGCATACTGTCACGAAGCCACTGGATCCCGGCACCGGCTACGAACACGCTGCCCTCCAGGGCATATTCTACGTTTTTGCTTGTGCTGGCAGCAATAGTGGTCAACAGACCCGACTGGGAGGTAATGGCTTCGTGTCCGGTATTCATTAATAAGAAGCAGCCGGTCCCATAAGTATTTTTCACTTCTCCCTGCTCAAAGCAGCACTGTCCGAACAGCGCCGCCTGTTGGTCTCCCGCCGCACCGGCAATAGGAATCTCGCCGCCCAGTACAGAAGCATCGGTCCTGCCGTAGATCTCACTGGAACAACATACCCTGGGCAGCAGACTCTCCGGGATATTGAAGCGCTTCAGGATCTCCTGATCCCAGCAGAGATTATGAATATCGAAAAGCATGGTCCGGGAAGCATTGGTATAATCCGTCACATGTACGGCGCCCTTGGTCAGATTCCAGATCAGCCAGGTATCCACCGTACCGAAGAGTAACTCTCCTCTCTCTGCGCGTTCTCTGGCTCCGGGAACATGATTCAGTATCCAGGCGATCTTCGATGCACTGAAGTAGGCATCGGGGATCAGTCCGGTCTTCTCCCGGAGGATTTTGTCAAAACCGTCTTTTTTCAATTCCTCGATCATATCGGAAGTCCGGCGGCACTGCCATACAATGGCATTGTATACCGGTTCTCCGGTATTTTTGTCCCAGAGGATCGTCGTCTCACGCTGGTTCGTGATGCCGATGGCTTCAATCTGGTCATCCGTGATACCCAGGACTGCCATGCTCTCAATCGCCACTCCCAGCTGGGAGGACCAGATCTCCATGGGGTTATGTTCTACCCAGCCGGGCTGGGGATAGATCTGTGTGAATTCCTTCTGTGCCATGGAGCAGATGTTTCCCTGCTTATCAAACAGGATGCAGCGGGAACTGGTGGTACCCTGATCCAGTGCCATGATGTATGTTTTCTTCTGTGTGTTCTGTATATCTCCCATTCTGTTATGTAACCTCCCGTTGTTCATTTCATCACAATTGACACATATCCCACTCAGATAAATTTGCGGAAGCCGTTGGAATATGTGGTCATTGCTCTAATTATATGATATCTTCTGTTATCCCCGAAACGACCGGGTTGCCACTATATTGACACCTGTGTCAGCCACATTTTCCAAGATGATATCTCCTACATGGATGGGTGCCGCTACTGTGACATCTGCCAGAGCTTTCATGCAGTCATCAATCCTGCCTTTAGGAATGTCGGAAGCTGTCTTCACGGATACCACAGCATCCGGATATCCTGTCACGCGCACGGTGGATGTCACAATACGCGTAGGGTTGGTCACTTCCTTCTCTCCGTAGGCTGCGCCTCTGGGACAACGGTTACCGGTCACTGTGACGCTACTGTCATCTGCTATAGTCACGGTCAGAGCACACCCTACCGGACAGCAGATGCAGGTCAATTCTTTTTGTGTTGTATTCTTCTCTGCCATCGTCTCACCCTCTTTTCTGTCGGATATATTCCACTGCGTAGTCTCCAGCCTTTTCCGCTTCTGCGGATACATGGTCTACCAATTCATGGACGTGGAGCACATTGCCGCAGGCGAAGACTCCGGGGATACTGCACTCCAGATTCTCTCCCACTACCGGTCCTCCGGTCTTGCCGTCCATATCCGCTCCTAAGCCTCTGGTCAGTTCGTTCTCCGGGATCAGCCCGCAGGATAACAACAGAGTATCGCAGGGAACCTCCCACTCGGATCCGGGGATGGTTTTCCCATTATCGTCCACTTTTGTCAGGGTCACTCCCTCTACACGGTCTCTGCCGTGAATCTGTGCCACGGTAGTATTCAGATACAGAGGGATGTTGAAATCATCCAGGCACTGGACAATGTTACGCTTCAGTCCACCGCTCTGGGGACGAAGCTCCGCCACGCACTGCACCTTGGCGCCTTCTAACACCATACGTCTCGCCATGATGAGTCCAATATCACCGGAGCCCAGGATGACTACATTCTTACCCGGCATACGTCCGCGGATGTTTACATAATACTGCGCAGTTCCGGCGCTGTAGATGCCTGCCGGTCTGCTGCCGGGAATATTTAACGCACCACGGGAACGCTCTCTGCAGCCCATCGCCAGGATCACGGTCTCTGTCTCGATCTCCAACAGGCCGTCCTCTTTGTTCATGGCGGTGACTTTCTTGCGTCCATCGGAGCGCAGGGAAATATTTGTTACCATGGTATTCAACAAATAAGGGATTTTTGCTTCTTCTGCCATGTCAATATAGCGTTCCGCATACTCCGGTCCGGTCAGCTCCTCTTTAAAAGTATGCAGTCCGAAACCGTTGTGGATACACTGGTTCAGAATGCCTCCCAGTTCTCTGTCACGCTCTAAGATCAGTACTTTTTCACAGCCGGCCTTTCTCGCAGACAGCGCTGCTGCCAGTCCCGCGGGACCGCCTCCGATGATCACAATATCTTCCGTACGTTTACTCATGGAGTGCCTCCTTTCCGACCGGTGCCTGTTGCTTTTTCCACGCTCCGCCCTCTCCGGGTGCGGTTTCTTTGTTTTTACCCACTAAAATCTCGGAACCGATCCCCTCCTTGGTGATCTGTGCCGGATCCAGCTGCAGTTCTCTCGCTAGGATCTCCAGGGTCTTGGGAGAGCAGAAGCCCGCCTGACATCTGCCCATACCGGCTCTGGTACGGCGTTTGACGCCATCCAAGGTCGTCGCTCCCACCGGACGGTGAATGGCTTCCAGAATTTCACCCTCCGTCACCAGTTCACAACGGCAGATCACATTGGCAAACGCGGGATTTTCACGGATCAGGGCTTCTCTCTCCTCTTCCGTGGCAAGTGCCATGCTGGGAATTCCTTTTCTGCTGTCAATAAAATCCGTCTTACGTTCTGCGGGATAAATATTTTCAACAATCCGTGCCACATACTCACCGATTGCCGGTGCACTGGTCAGTCCCGGGGATTCAATACCCGCCACATCGATGAACCCGGGATGCCCTGCTGCCTCTTCAATAAGGAAATCCGATTTTTCCGCAGGAGCTTCGTGTACCAGATGAGCTCGCAGTCCGGCAAAAGAAGTGATGGTCTGTCTGCCGTCCAGGGCATCCACACTGTTGCTTCCCAGGTTCAAAACCTTCGCCAGTCCCTCTGCCGTGGTGTCCACATCCTGCTTATCCGGAATATCCTCTGCTGTCGGACCTACCAGCAGATTGCCATGGACAGTAGGAGTTACAAGGATACCTTTACCCATTTTGGAGGGCTGTTGGAAAATAGTGGAATTTACCAGATCACCACAATTTTTGTCCATCAGACGATACTCACCTCTGCGAGGCACAATACGGATCTTCTCTTCACAGATCATGTTGTGGATTTCATCCGCATAGACACCTGCCGCATTGATAACGATGGGAGCAAGGAACATCTCTCCATCCGCCTGTACCTGATACATCCGGCCTTCTTTCTCGGGTGGATTCTCACTCCATACCGGTCTCTGTTCCACAATGGATGTCACCTTATGGTTCCGATAGAACTCCACACCATTCTCCGCTGCATTCTCCGCCAGTGCAATGTTCAGTCCGAAGGGACAGACGATACCACCGGTGGGTGCATACAGGGCTCCTACGATGTCACGGGACACCGCCGGCTCCATTCCCCAGACTTCCTCCGGGGACAAAAGCTTCAATTCTTTTACCCCGTTCTCCATGCCTCGCCGATACAGTTCTTCCAGACCGGACATGGCATCTTCTTCAAAGCATAACACCAGGGATCCGTTCCTGCGGAACGGGAAGTCCAGCTTCTTCGACAGTTCCTCCATCATTTCGTTGCCCCGGACATTTAATTTTGCCTTAAGGGTTCCCGGCACCGCATCATACCCCGCATGCACAATGCCGCTGTTTGCCTTGGAAGTGCCTTCGCAGACATCGCTTTTCGCCTCCAGTACAGCGATCCTCAGCTTTCCCTTCGCCAGTTCCCTGGCGATGGCGCATCCACTGACTCCGGCGCCGATGATGATTACATCATAATCCTTCATAACCTCGCCCTGCCTTTCCTATATTTACATTTATATTCGAATGTCCACCTTTACCTTCTGAATATCCGTTTTCTCTTTATGAATGTCCATTTTTTATTTGTCGCAAATGTCTCTTTGCTATTTATTTTACCATATTCTGCGGGAAAACACGACCGAAAACCAGCAACACTCTGTGTAAAATGTAGTCGAAAAAACCGGACAGCAATCGCTCACCATCCGGTCTCTTATTATTGTTCTATTTTTCTTCTATAATCGCATATCCCATACTTCCAAGCTTTCCGGCTTCATAGGATTCACTCAAAAGCACGCTGCCCTTTCCCAAATACTCCCGCAGATCAATCGTTGTACTGCCATTATTGAGACAGACTGTAATCTTGTGATCTCCCCAGGTTCTCTGATAGATATATCCTCCGTCATGATCCATATATCGCAGAGTGTAATCTCCATAGGTCAGCTCCTCATGTTCTTTACGAATAGCAATCAGCCGGGAAAAGAAATCATCCTCTTCATCCTGCACCTTTTCCCAGGGCATGGGCCCGCGCAGTGTTCCGGTACGATATCGCAGTAGCATCTTCACGATACGATCATGAAATTCCTCTGCGGAAATTTTCCGAAGGGCAAAGAAATCACGACAGTTCTTCCGGAAATCATAATTCATGGTGGAATCAAACATGTCTCCGTTCAGCCAGGTCTCCGAGCTCTCCCATATCTCCCCTATCATAACACTCTCCGGATTTTCCTCATGAGCAGCCCTATGGAAATCTCTCCAAAATCCCCGATCCACTTCATTTGCCACATCCAGACGCCAGCCATCCACCTTAAATTCCCGAATCCAATAACGGCATACTTCCATAAAATAAGCTCTTTCCTCCGGATTAGAAGAATTCAGCTTCGGCATCTTCCGCTCATAAGCGAAACAACTGTATGTCGGCTTTTCTTCTTCCGTTGCCGGGCGTATCACCGGAAACTGCAGCTGATAAAACCAGTTGGCATATTCGGAGCTTTCTCCTTTTTCCACCACATCGCTAAACTGCGGGAAATACCAGCTGCAATGGTTGAACACACCGTCAATGACAATGTGCATTCCTCTGTTGTGAATATCCTGCACCAATTCCCGGAACTCTTCGTCCGTTCCCATATTGGGGGACACATGAAAATAGTCTAGCAGGTCGTATTTATGATACTCTCCCGCCGTGAATACCGGGTTCAGGTAGATACAGTTGAATCCCAGCTTCTGAATATAATCCAGATTCTCCCGGATCCCCTGTATGGTTCCGCCCAGACGGCTTTTCAACCGGATGCCGTTCTGCCATTCCATCTCTTTTCCCTGTCCTACGATCTCGCGGTGTCCGCTGGCAAAGCTGTCCGGGAAAATATTGTAAACGATTGCCTCCCGGAACCACTTCGGTTCCTCACAAATCTCTTCTCTGCGGATAAACGGATACTGGTAAAATTCGCTTCTCTCTACCGGAAGATATTTTGCGCAGATATCTGCATAATAGAACCTCGTCTCTTCCGGGTCTTTCAATTCAAAATAGTAGCATACCCTGTCATACGGAGTCTCAAAAGTTGCATCATAATAGTCAAAATGCATATCCGACAGTATCTTCTTCATGTACACTGCCGTAAACACAATAGGATCACCGGGTTGTACGCGGTCTCCGTACCACAGAACACAATCTGTCAGATTATCCTTCGCCACCCGGATACGAATTGTAAGATTCATCTCACTGTTTGCAAATGCATACTGCGACAGCGGTATATGTAAAATTGCTTCTTGTAAAATCATAAGTTCCTCCTGCTTTTAACCTTTGACACCTCCCGAAGACAGTCCCGATACCATGTATTTCTGCACCAGGAAAAACAAAATCAATACAGGAAGTGTTGTCAGAATTGCCGCTGCCGAAAAAAGCGGCCAGTTACGCGTATAGTCCGTAGCCTGCAGAGAATACAGCGCTACCGCCAGTGTATTTTTCTCCGCGCCTGACAAAAAGACTGTGCTGAAAATATATTCATTCCACACATAGATCACCACCAGAACAGAAGAGATGATGATGCTTGGCCTTGCCAGCGGCATGACGATCTTCGTGATCAATTGTCTGTCATTCACACCATCAATTCTCGCTGCATCCTCGATAGCCTCAGGAATACTGTCAAAATATCCCTTCATATTCCAGAAAACAAAAATCGCCATACTTCCCGCATAGATAAATACCAATCCCATATAAGAATTCAACAGATTCAGAGTCTTGATAATCCGATAAATTGCAAACATGGAGAGAATTGCCGGGAACGCATTTAACACCAGTAAAATATATAAAGTCCTCTTTCGTCCGGCAAACCGCATTCTGGAAAATACATACGCAGCCGGCACAGCCACCAGCATAGTTAGCAGAACGGTCAGTGCGCTTAGCAGAAGACTGTTCACAAACCATCTCCCAAAAGGTCTCTCCGTCAGGATCGTAATATAGTTATCCATAGTGATTGTCTTCGGCAAAATATGAAATTCTGTGGAAATAATACTGTTACTCCCACTGATAGATATACTGAATGCATACAGGATAGGAATCAGTGTCAGGAAAGAAAGTAAAATGAATCCTATATTCAGCAATATCAGCTTTACTTTTTCTTTAATTTTTTTCCCTGTCATATTCCCCTCACTGTTCCGAGATTGAAAACTCTCTTCGGTTCATGGTCTTGTAAAGCACCAGTATAATCAAAAATACAATAAACGCCACAGCGGATGAATATCCATAGTTGCTGGTAATAAACGCTTTTTCATATACATAGGTGATTACCGTATTAATATCTGCACCAGTCTTCGAACCGGTCTGCATCGTCATCAGATACACAATGTCAAACTGCTTAAACGCCGTGAATGTAGCCATAATGATCACCGGCATCAGAATGGGAAGAATCTGTGGAATGGTCACATAGAAATGTTTTTTCCAAAATCCCGCACCATCTAATTCCGCACTTTCATAGATATTCCGGTCAATACTCTGCATGGCACCGTCCATCATCGTGAACATATACGGAACTCCCAGCCACAGGTTCACCACCAGACAACTGATAAATGCCATACCGTTTGTGGACAGAAAATTTACCGGTTTGCCTCCAATCTGTTTCAGTATCTGATTAAACAGTCCGAATTCCGTATTAAAAATTCCCATGCGCCATAACAGAATTGATACATATGCCGGCATCGCCCAGGGCACGATCAGCAGAGTCTTGTAGACCCTTCTCAGTTTTAATCCCTTCGCATTCAGCCCAACGGCAACGAAAAAGCCAAAGATCAACTGTAATGCCATACTGGATACAGTCCATAATAGAGTCCGTAAAAAAGCAGGAAGAAATCCAGAATCAAAAGCCAGCAATGCCTTTTTATAATTGTCCAGTCCAACACAATGATAATCCTTCCAATGATAAATACTCATATTGGTAAAGGATATTTCTACGGTATACAATAAGGGCACGACAATCATCAACCCTACAATGATCAGAAACGGCATACTGTAGAACCATGCTTTCTTCTTTCCTCGTTTCATCCTGCTTTCACTCCTTACCTGTCATTACATCTGCAAATTACTGCATTGCAGAAATCTGTTCCAAAGCTTCCTTCTGATGTGCATCGCATGCCGTCTGCACATCCTCTCCACGCTTATTCACTGCTGCCAGCAGGTCATCTGTCACTGACCACATCACATCCATTTCCGGAATGTTGGGCATAGGTACTACATTGTCTGCCATAGTCTTCAGTGCCATGATCATTTGATTCTCTGATACAGATGCATCTTCATAAGCTTTACTGTTGGCAGGTGCACAGCTTGCGGCATTTGCCAGTGCCACACCGGTCTCCTTGGATCCAAGTACCTTCAACACTTCTGCCAACGCCTCCTTTTTCGTCTCTGCTGCATGCTTCAATACATGAACGCCCTGTACTCCGGAAAAAGGTGTCAGAGATGTGCCGTTCGGCAGGACCGGCATCGGCGCAATTCCCAAGTCAATACCGGCTTCTTTGATACCCGGTACCAGCCAGGGACCTCCGATAGTACTTGCTGCTTTTCCTTCCGTAAACAGAGTTGTCACGGTATTGTACTCACCATCTGCAGGCATATATGACACAAACTGCTTATGATATTCCATAGCTTCTACCGTCTGGGGCAGATTCAATCCCGGCTCTCTGTTCTCATTGATCAGATAACCGCCAAAGCCCTGGATCCAGGCTGCTGCATTATAGGAAGTGGAATGCTGCTCGACAAATACATACTGATCTGCCGTGGTCTCATTCTTCATAAGTTCCAACAGTTCATCTGTGGTCTCCGGTGCAGTCTCCATCAGATCCTTATTGTACAGAAACAGCAATGCTTCATAGTACAACGGTAATTGATATTTGTCTCCCTGATACTCCCCGGCGCTTAACGTCATAGGAAGGAAATCCGCCAGATCATCCTCCGTCAACACATCGGTAATCGGAGACAGGATTCCCATCTGTGCAAAGGTACCTACTTTATCATGTGCCCACATAAACATATCCGGCGCACTTTCCGGATCGTCACCCACTAATTTTAAGGCATCCGACATATTTTCTTTTCTTTCAAAAGTGACTACAATCTCCGGTGCCAGTGCATCGACCTGCTTCTGTAACGTATCGGCAATAGTGGCATCCGCACAATGCCATACGGTAATATTCACCGGTTCTGTCGTCTGCGTATTCTGATTTTCCGTTGTTGTGGTTACATTACTTTCTGTATTTACGGTTGCCTCTGATCCGCATCCGCTTAACATGGATACTACTAAAAGTGAACTTAGCAACATTGCAATTTTTTTCTTCATAGCTTCCTCCTTTTGATAAAACGTTTTTCTACTTTTATAAAACACAGCGCTATGTTTAAAAAGTATTGAATCTTCTTTGCGAATTCGATATACTAAAAATAGCAGACCGCCTGCGAAATAGCAACGAAACAGCCCATAAAAAATGCACAAATTACGCAAACGTTTTACCAATGGAGGATTTCAGATGGCAGCAACAATCAAGGATGTAGCCAAAAAAGCCAATGTATCTATTTCCACAGTCAGCCGAGTACTGAGCAATCAGATGCATGTCTCTTCTTCCACTTATAAGCGAATCCAGGATGCCGTAGCCGAATTGAATTACATTCCCAATTCTTCCGCAGTATCCCTGGTTAAAAAAAGCAGCACAACTGTCCTCTATGCTGACAGTTTTTACAAGGGACGCCCCTACGAGAATCCCCATATGTTCGACATTATCTCCGGTTCGTCCCATGAATTACGCAAAAAAGGATATTTTCTCGGCTTATTGGATCTAGATTGTTCCAAAGAAAAAGCCGAAGAGCAGATCATCAACGCCATACAATCTAAAAAAGCAGATGGCATTCTGATCAACGGTTATTACGTAACTCCTGCAATTGAGAAAGTACTATTAGCCACCGATTTCCCGCATATCTGTATCGGAAAACCCTCTTTCGACTCCATGCTGTCCTGGATTGACACCAATCATTCTCTGTCTTCTAATCTGGCAATCACTCACCTGGTCTCTCTCGGGCATAAAAAAATTGCCTTCGTCGGCGGTTCTGACAAAGACAATATTTACAGAGATCGTTTCCTGGGATATCGGCTGTCTCTCGAGCGCAACAATCTCTCACCCCGAGATGCTTATGTCATCCCTACTTCTTCCAATCTGGAAGAGATCATCCAACATACCACGGAGCTTCTGCGACTACCGGAACCTCCCGACAGCATTCTGTGCTTTAACAGCCTTATCGCCGTCGGCGTCATCCAGGCAATCCGTCAGTTCCGCCTGCGCATTCCGGAGGACATTTCTATTGTCTCCTTCGACAATTACCCTTATGCACCTCTGATCACACCATCTCTGACTGTCGTGGATATTGATATGTACCTGTCTCTTATACACATCTCCGAGCCCACGAGACCGGAGCCTATCTC
>ENA-OZHZ01001089-OZHZ01001089.1-human-gut-metagenome-genome-assembly--contig:-NODE-1089-length-11240-cov-6.937148_pt1 | contig 11240 bp, 10 predicted proteins | sample MGYA00244053_ERZ653699 | MGnify/ENA primary metagenome ERZ653699 (study PRJEB26926, sample SAMN06165200) | human gut metagenome | biome: ENVO:00009003; feature: ENVO:2100002; material: ENVO:00002003...
CGTTTTTCTCAAAATCTTTCAAGGTTATTTCACTGTTCAGTTATCAAGGTTCTTTGTGTTTTGTTGCTGACCTGCAACTTTTACAGAATATCATGTCTGTCAGCTTTTGTCAACAACTTTTTTTATTTTTTTAATTCTTATCTCCCGCCGCAGCAGGCGTTTCCTGCGCGGTGGAGTTTTATAATAGCACGTCATTTTCGGGATGTCAACACGATTTTGCCATATTTATTAAAGTAGGTCATTTGTCGTTTTTTATCTAAATTGTTTGAATTGTGTGCTCAATTCATTTTTCTTTGGATAAAATATAGCGGATGGCATCCTGTACGTTGCTGACACCCACTACATTTATATTTGAATTCTTCTTCAATCCTGCTTTACAAACTTCAGGTAGAATGCAGGTGGTAAAGCCAAGCTTCTCAGCTTCCTGCACACGCTGTGCTGTCATACTGACTGCGCGTACTTCACCACTTAGTCCTACTTCCCCAAAACAAATGGTCTTCTCATCAATTGGAACATCTTTATAGCTGGATACAATCGCAAGCACAATACCCAAATCAATTGCGGGTTCATTCATACGGATACCCCCGGCAATATTTACATATGCATCGCAGGAACTTAAGGACAGTCCCAGTCTCTTTTCTAATACAGCCATCAGAAGATTGACCCTGTTATAATCCGTTCCTGCAGCTGTTCTTCTTGGCATTCCAAAATTGCTGTGGCACACCAGTGCCTGTATTTCCAAAAGAATCGGACGGGTTCCCTCCATAGAGCATGCCACTACAGAACCGGATGCTCCTTCCGGCTTTCCACTTAACATATATTCTGAAGGATTTTCCACTTCCCTTAACCCTTCGTTACACATTTCAAATACACCTATCTCATTCGTGGAACCAAAACGGTTCTTCACGCCACGCAATATACGATATGCCGCATGACGGTCACCTTCAAAATACAATACCGTATCTACCATATGTTCTAACACACGGGGGCCTGCCACAACACCCTCTTTGGTCACATGGCCGACAATAAAAATAGAAATACCAAGCCCCTTTGCAATCTGCATCAGAACTCCGGTTGCTTCCCGGACCTGGGAAACACTGCCAGGCGCCGATGTAATATTTTCATTATACATGGTCTGAATTGAGTCAATGACCACGATTTCCGGTTTTGTTCTGCTAATCACTTCTTTGATAGTATCCAGATTGGTCTCACAAAGCAGTGATAAAGTATCGCCAAATTCTCCGATACGCTCTGCACGAATTTTTATCTGCTGCAGGGATTCCTCTCCGGAAATATATAATACATCGGTCTTCTGCATGGAAAGATTCCGGCACACCTGTAAAAGCAGCGTGGATTTTCCAATTCCAGGATCTCCACCGACTAAAACAAGGGAACCTTTTACGATTCCACCTCCCAAAACCCGGTCTAACTCTTTTAGTCCTGTAGTCAGCCGCTCTTCCCGTCCTGTTTTAATATCTGCAATTTTTACAACTTCTGCTTTTGCTGCTTCCTTCCGCACTTTTGCAGGTGCTGATTTATCTATCACTTCTTCTACAAAAGTATTCCACCCGCCGCATCCCGGGCACTGTCCCATCCATTTGGATGATTCATAGCCACAGTCCTGGCAGAAAAATACGGTTGCTTTTCCCTTTGCCATCTATTTTCCCCCTTATTCTTGCAATAACTGTCTTTCTTACCTACCGGCAACTGCGAGAAACACGCTTTACGAGCTTAGTTCCTTCTTTTCTCCCGGATTTTTTCTCGCTACTCGCGTAAATTAGTAAAAAGAGAACCCAATCCGCTGGAATTGGATTCTCTTTCTTATCATCTTATTGATTATCCATTTATACCCTGGATACTTTTACTGCAACCGGAGTTTCCGGGTCTAATTCAACGCTAAATGTTAATTTACCACCTAAATTGGTCTTCATCTGACCAATTGATTTTCCTGCTACAAATACATCATACTCTGTCTCTTCCATTAAGCCAAGTGTAATCTCTGCATCTTCCGGTCCCTCTACTTCAAATTCCACACCGTTTTCAGATGCTGCCATATTTGTAACTGCAGTTCCTGGAACAGATTCATATACAAACATTCCATTTCTCTCTAATTTGGTAATCTCACGAAATGTCTTAACTTTGTACAAATCTCCCGCATGTTCAAAATTGTCCAGTTTGGATTTTGCGCCCAGTGTATAATCTCCAAAACTGATTGTTCCGTTTGCTTCTGAACGAATTAATTCTGCAACTACAGCCATTTTTTATCCTCCTATAAGCCACTATCCCATGATGGCTTTTTCGTAAATTTTATGAAAATATTATAGCTTATCTCGACACATTTTTCCAGTTATTTTGATGAATTCACAACGGTTTTTATTTCCTTTTTTACCATGCGGATTTCCACATCATCTCCCGGCTTGATTTTACCGGATAAAATCTCTTCTGCCAGCATATCTTCTATCTGTGTCTGTATCATACGCCGCAATGGTCTTGCTCCATATTTCGGATTGTATGCCTTCTCAGCAATGTATCCTTTTACGCTGCCGGTTATGGTCAGATGGATACCCATCTGTTTTTCACACCGGTCAATTAAAGATTTGCTTAAAATGGTGACAATCTTCTTCATGTCCTCTTTATTGAGAGCCCGGAATACAATGGTCTCGTCAATTCGGTTTAAGAACTCCGGCTTAAAGATTCTCTGGACTTCTTCCATTACACCATTTTTCATGTATTCATAATTCTTCTTTTCATCTTCACCTGCAGCAAATCCAAGCTTCTTCGGTGCAATGATAGACTGCGCCCCTGCATTGGAAGTCATAATGATAATCGTATTCTTAAAATCTACCCGTCTGCCCTGGGCATCTGTAATCTGTCCATCATCCAGTACCTGAAGCAATACATTAAATACATCCGGGTGTGCCTTTTCAATTTCATCAAAAAGAATAACAGAATATGGTTTTCTTCTGACCTTTTCGCTGAGCTGGCCGCCTTCTTCATAACCTACATAACCTGGCGGTGAACCAATCATTTTAGAAACACTGTGCTTCTCCATGTACTCTGACATATCAACACGAATCATTGCCTGCTCATCGCCAAAGACAGCCTCTGCCAGTGCCTTTGTTATCTCTGTTTTACCAACTCCGGTCGGTCCTAAGAAAAGGAAGGAACCAATCGGACGATGCGGATCTTTTAATCCTACCCGTCCTCTTCTGACTGCTCTTGCCACTGCACTGACTGCTTCTTCCTGTCCTACTACACGCTTATGCAGTGTCTTTTCCAGACGGTTGAGACGTGCAGCCTCGCCCTCTGCCAGTCTCTTCACCGGTATCTTTGTCCAGTCAGATACAATTTCTGCAATTTCATTTTCTCCAACAACCAGTTTCTTCTTGTCTGCATCCCGATGGTATTTTTCCACCTGCTTTTCGTATTTCTTCCGGGCAGCTTCCTTCTCCTTGCGGATTGCCCCGGCATCTTCAAACCGCTGTTCCATCAATGCCGTCTCCATATCGTCCTCTAACTGAGCAATCTTACGCTCCAGTTCACTGATTTTCTCCGGCATTTTAAATCCGCCAAGGCGAACCTTAGAGGAAGCCTCATCCATCAAATCAATGGCCTTATCCGGCAGATAACGGTCTGCAATATAACGGGCAGACAGCTTCACTGCCGCTTCTATTCCCGCATCTGAAATCTGTACATGATGATGCTTTTCATAGCGTTCTCTTAATCCCTTTAATATCTCTATCGCCTGCTCTTCCGTCGGCTCTTCCACCGTTACCGGCTGGAAACGACGTTCCAGGGCTGCATCTTTTTCAATATATTTACGGTATTCTTCTAATGTGGTTGCTCCGATTAATTGTATTTCTCCACGGGCAAGGGATGGCTTTAAAATATTGGATGCATCAATAGCACCTTCCGCTCCACCTGCTCCGATAATGGTATGAAGTTCATCTATGAAAAGAAGTACATTTCCTGCTTCTGTCACTTCACGAATAACTTTCTTAATCCGCTCTTCAAATTCTCCACGATATTTAGAGCCTGCTACCATTCCGGATAAATCCAGTGTTACCACTCGTTTTCCCCGGACTGTATCCGGAACCAGTCCGGATGCAATACGCTGAGCAAGTCCTTCTGCAATAGCTGTCTTTCCAACTCCCGGCTCTCCAATCAGGCATGGATTATTTTTCGTCCTGCGGCTTAAAATCTGAATCACGCGAGCAATCTCTGCCTCTCTGCCAATCACCGGGTCTATCTCACCATAGGCTGCCATAGCAGTTAAATCCCTGGAATACTGATCTAAGGTTGGCGTTACTTCTACTGCTTTCTTTTTTCCGGATTTGCTTGCCGCAATCTCCTCTTTATAGCGGTTTACGTCTTCTCCCATGGCTACCAGAGTCTCGATATAAATCTTCTGGATATTCACACCCAGCGTATTCAACAGACGTACACCGGCACAGTCTGCCTCTTTCAATAATGCAATTAAAAGGTGTTCTGTTCCGATATTCTCATTGTCAAAACGCTCTGCCTCCTGGTCAGCGGTCTCAATGATATGCTGAATCCTTGGAGAATAACCTTTCCGGTCTAATACTGCCACATCCGAAGATGGAGCGATTAAATCTTCTATCAGTTCTACCAGACGGGTTTCTTCTACTCCCGCATCCATCAGAACACAGGCAGCTACTCCACTGCCTTCTTTTAGCAATCCCAGTAAAAGGTGCTCTGTTCCAATATAATTATGATGCATGCTTCTGGCTGCCTTTGTCGTCAGTTCTATTACTTTTTGCGCTTGTTTTGTATATGGTTTATGCATAAAATCCTCCTGTCACTACGCGCCAATTCTCTTATAAATCATTTAAATCCATTACTTCAATATCATCATCTGATGATTCTTTTTCAATAAAGTCATCATGGCTTGCAAAGATTCCATTATCTTCATCATCGTCATCAAAAATATCTTTGCTCCGCCGTTTCTTCTCTTTTTTTTCTCTCTTTTCCTTTTCACGTTTCTTTCTGCCGGACATAAATTCCGGTTCTTCTTCAAATTCTTCCATAAAGTCAGTTTCGCCTAACCGTTCTGCCACTTCTTCCGGTAACTGAGCGGCGGAATCCGCTTCTTCTTTTTCTTCTGACTCTGCTTTCTCCGGTAAATCCTTCACTGCACTGGTCTCTTTTTCTTCGACCGGTTCTTCTTCGACTTTACCGGCATCTTCTACGAATTTCTGTTTCTTCTTTGCCTTTCTGCGTTTTTCTTCTTCAAAGATATCTACTGCTTCTTCGATTTCACCATCGTCCTCTTCTTCATAACCTCTTCTTCCACGAAGCAACAGATTAATAATGATAAAAATAAGAATTACGATTACTACAATTAATCCGGCAATAATTTTTAAATCCCGGTCTTTTCTAGCGGTATATTTGTCATTTAAGTCATTTAATGCATTCTGAAGATAGGTGGTATCGGTATCCTCCTCCGTGCTGTCACTGTACTGGTATTCGCTGAAGGTTCCATCACTGGTATTGTAATTATACCAGCCTTCCTGTCCATCATTTGTCATTCCATATACGGTATAAATATTTTCTGTATCTGTTGCGTATGCATCTTCAAATGTACTGTCCCCAACCTGAATAGGCGTGGTTGCTTCGCCCGGTACAAAGGAAGACACTGCCGAAGGTGTCATTAAAATCAGATAATTATCCCCATTATCGATACGAATATATGGGCACACACTGCCATCGATGCCATTTACCACATAAAAGCCTGCATTTCCTACTGCATCTGTCATATATAAAAGAGATAAATTACCATTGTTAAAAGCTGCACCACGGTATTCAGCTCCCTGATAAGTTACCTGTGCTTCTGTAAAATCTGCCGGAATCTGTTCTGCTGCGAAATCTTCTGACACGGTATAGGCAGATACAGTATCGTCCGGTGTGGCTGTATCTGTGCCATTATCTGCTCCGGTATTATTGTCCGCCGGAGTATTGCCTGTGTCTGTGCGTGTTGTAGTATCTGTATTTGTTGTAGTATCTGTTGCAGCACCTGTTGCAGACTTGGTTATGGTCAGATGATAAGTTGCAAGATTTCCATTCTCTGCCTGCACTACTACGTCAATCTTTGTATCTCCATCTGTTTTTAAGGTAGTGGTTCCCACCCCGGACTGAATCGTTGCTGCCGGATTTACCGTTTTTGCACTTACCGTCACGCTGCTTACATCCTGTGCTACCTGTACCGTATAGTACATACGGCTTCCTTCAAATGCAGGTGATAATGAACCCTCGGCTACTGTCAGTGTCTCCAGCGAATTATCCGCAGGACCTGCATATACCTGCATCGGCATTCCTGACATGGCAAAAATGCAAATCAATGTCATGAAAAGTATCTCTATCTTACGAATTGTTTTCTTCATTTTCCGTCTCCTTCAATTCCCTTTTTCTCCAAAACAACAGAAAATCTTCTTTTGATTTTCCTGTACAATATAATCAGTTTCATTATAGAAAACTATCGGGAATGCGTCAACCTCAATTCGAAAAACCATGTCGTACTTATCCCACGGATATGTCTAACGGTTTGCCCTGATTAACCATCCCCACACAACTCCGGCAAGAGAAAGACCTGCTGTAATTGCTGCTCTGTGGTTCCAGTCTGTAATATCCTGTCCCAGCAAAGCTGCCAGCAGTAATAATGTTCCGCCGCTTACCATAAGGGCTGCAAGAGCTGCAAGCACTATCATTTCCATTCTTGACGGATGTTTCTTTCCTCTTCTTACATGTACTGTATTATCACGCATAATTGTGACCTCCCTGTGTCTTTTTTCTTATCTTTTCCTTCGCTTTTCTGCCACTTTTCTGGTATTCTTCAGTGGCTTTGCTCTCTGATAAGATTATGTTACAACAGGATGTGTCCCATATTTTGTACCTATATTATGTAAACTTATTCTTCAATTTTTTCTAAATACTTTGTTCCGAATCCAACCTTTTACAATAAATATAACGCTTGATAACCACCATAACCTGTCCTGCAGCTTCTTTGGATGCATAACAATGCAAAAGAGTTCTGCCGGCACAACACCCACAAAACTCTTTTCTCATATCCGTTATATTACTTTATTATTCGCTCTTTGTCTAATTTGTCGTACTGCCTCATAGAGCAATACGCTTACAGCTACCAGCAGACATCCCCACTGGTTCGCACTGAAAATCTTTCTGTCTTCATAATACCTCAGATAATCCAGTACAAATTTTAATATCGCATACAGCAACAGACTCTTTGGAATTATACCATTCCTTTTTCGTTCTGCCATCCTGTGAAGCAACAAAAACGCCAGCAGAAATAAGCTCGTCTCTGCCAGCTGGACCGGAAAAAGGTATTCCCCCGCTGCTCCATTATCAAGATAGCGGATACTGCCAGGTCCCTGATATCTCATGCCAACACAACAGCCTGCAAAAAAGCAGCCTAGCTTTGAAACCGCATACATCAGTCCCAATGCCAGCACATATGCAGTCCATAGCTCTATCTTATGTTCCTTACTGATTTTTGTAAAAATCCACACACCGAGCAGGATGCCCACCATACCGCCAAGACTGGAAAAACCAAATGTTTCTACTTTACCCTGTTCTGCCAGCTGCACAATAAAGGTATAAAATGCTCCAAAATATAATGCCAGGACTGTATTCAAAAGCTCTGAATAAAAGATATGACTGCCCCTTACTCCTGCTTTTTTCAAATACCATGTGACATAAAGATATGCCAGTACAAAGCTTAAGAGAAAACAGATAAAATACGGCGAAATTCTCCAGTGCAAAATCGTAATATCTATCATTTATTTTCCTGCCTCATCAGCCCGGACAGTTTCGGACACAGCTTATGAATGCCAGCCCACAGGCAATAATTGTTACTGCTATAAATACTACTACAAGAATGGCAAGTGCAATATAAAGCCACATCAGCACTTTACCAAATACACTCTGCGGATATTTTACACGGACCAAAATCATAAGTACCAGTGCTGCAATTCCACAGCCAGCCATAAGAAAAGTCAGAATTGAACCTAATACATAGCTGCTTGCGATATTATAATAAATTTCTTCTTTTCCTGCATCAAACAACAGTCCCAGAATAATATTCTTAATAAAAATTACTGCCATCGGTGCAAACATCAAAATCATGGAAATAATACATAATTTGTCTGCCTGCTTCTTATCTTCCGGAGAGAGCTCCGGTCGTGGCATTTTTCCCTGTCGTGGCGGCATATTTGGTGGCATCGGTCTGCCCTGCTGCATCTGCATATTCGGCGGCATTGGTCTGCCCTGCTGCATCTGCATATTCGGCGGCATTGGTCCACCTTGCTGCGGCGGCATATTCGGTGGCATCGGTCCACCTTGCTGCGGCGACATATTCGGTGGCATCGGCGGTCTCTGCTGTGGCGGCATGTTTGGTGGCATCTGGTTCCACTGATTATTCATAATTTATCCCTTTACCCTTTCTCAATACATATTATATTTCCTGCAACTTTTATTAGAGTGCTTTCTTCTCTTTAATCGGCTGTTCCTCATCACAACTATAGGTCAGTTTCTCTCCATAGGTCTGCTCGTAAACAGCTTTCCACGCTTCATAGTTCTTATCCCGCATCTCACAGGAATTCTGTGCACGCTTTTTATTTGGATCCGGATAAATCGGTTCACAGAAATGCACCGTATATTCCTGCACATAGAATCCGTCATCATCTAAAACATTACTGTCTTCCATGGTAATAAATACCGGAAGTACCGGCTTATTATTTCTGGCAGCGAAGGTAAATGCGCCCTTCTGCAACGGTCTTGGTTTCCGGTAATTCCACCACATTCCCTGCTCCGGATAGACAAGTACAAACTGATTTTTCTCTAATACCCTGTCTACGGCAGCAATAAATTTCTCCATGGTCTTAAAATTAGAGCTTAACGGCAGTGTGTTGCAATGGCGCATTAACACTCCGTAAAATCCCGGAAATCCGGTATAATTGCCTTCCCGGATTACACGGTACATTTTTTTCTTTTTCAATTTACCCTGCTCGAAGGCAAGCTGGATGGCAAAGCTGTCAAATGCATTGAATTCATCCTCTAATTCATTTTCATAGTAGTATACTCGCATATCCCACAGTTTACTATTTCTTGCTATTTTTTGCAACTTTTCTAAACAGAGAATGTGCCTTGGCACATTCTCGCACCTGTGGCGGTCGCTTGCGACATCTACCTTATACGCCGCAGTGCGCATCCTCGCAGAGCCTTTTTACTTTACAGGAAAGCAATTTCCTGTAAAGTAAAAAGGCTCCTGACAAAGTATGCCAGAAGCTGCTTTTTGCATTTTAATATTTTACATGGAAACCCCGTTCCGTCTCATCCAGTGGAAGTTCTTTTCTGTCCATGCTGCGGATTTCGATGTAACGGTCCTGGCAGAGTCTTTGAATTATCATATCAATTTCTTCCGGCAGTCCCTGCAATTCTGCCTGTACCGAGCCGTCATATTCATTGCGCACCCAACCAGTCACACCAAAATGCCCCGCCAGATGCGACATGCGATAGCGGAATCCCACACCCTGGACATATCCGTTAAACTGATAAAAAACACGAATTTTTCTATTTTCTGACATACGACCACCTCTCTTTATCATTCCAATGGTATCAATCTCTTCCATCCAGACTAACGTGCCCGTTGCCTTTTTAAGTTTCTGATCAACTGTGGCGTATGTAATTCCAGTATCCGGTTGACCTGATTGACAACATGTGAATTATTTAACACATATACGATTCCAGCACTTAATCCCAACAGGATAAAAAATGCTATCCAGCCCCAGTCACCCAGATAATCATAGATTCCGGCAAACATCAGAATATCCCGTAAAATCCGGTGCAGCATATATACCGGCATGGTATTCTGTCCGATTACTGACAACCTTGTCTTTCCTCTCGGAATGAAAAACATAATTGCCCAGGAAATAAGAAATGCTGCAATCATCAGGGAAAGGCGGACCATCGGTCCTTTCCACACTTCTTCCAGTTCATAATAGGATATATTTTCATATACCATTCCCAGGGAATCTTTCAACCTTGCTCCATATGCCAGAATAAAGATACAGATTGCCTCCGCGCATGGAACCACCAGTCTCTGAAGCTTTGGCTGCAATGCTTTTTCCAGTGTCTTCTGCTCCAGAAAATAGCCCAGATAGAAAAACGGTCCAAATACCAGAATTCGTGACAGACATAAAAAGTCCCCCACATTTTTAAAATAGCCAGCTGTTAATGCCAGCACTACCGTAAGCAAAAGAACCGGCACCGCTTTACATTTACGGACAAGTGGTATCGTCAGATACCATACAATCATTGCAAATAAATACCACGGTGCACCACTTTGGGAAAAGAAATCTATCTCCGTAAATTTTTCAAATCCCGCAATGGCATATACTATCTGAATTGCCACAATGAACACAACATATGCTTTCAGCAGATACAATATTTTCTTAAAATTATATTGTCCATTTTTATAAATTTTCTTGGCAAAATAGCCGGAGATAAATACAAAAAGCGGCATATGAAATACATAGATGAGCCGTTTCACTACCACCAGTGGATTGTCTCCACGGATTGGGAGCAGGAAATGTCCCAGCACAACTAAGAATATCAATACCGCTTTTAAATTATCAAAAAAATAGTCTCTTTCTTTATTCATCTTTCTACATCCTCGCATTACCGAAAATGTATTATAGAACTTTTGCGGGAGATGTCAAGATTTTTTATCATTTAGATTACTTTTATCTTGAAACATTTAATTTTAACATAAGTGCTTCCTGTAACACTCTGGAAACATTTATATGTGCTTTTTCTGCTTCCTGATTTAACCAATTTGGCAATGTTACATTTCTTCTTACTGTTTTATTATCTACTCTCCTTCGATACTCTGTAAAATCAATATCAACAAATGATACATAGCCCTCTCCATCTTCTGCAAAAGTACCCTTAGAAGTATCAATTTCATTTATAGAACTTGCCTCTGGAAACTTTTTTTCTTTATCTTCATAGGTTATTCCTTTTAGACCGATTGCATCCCTTGCCATTTTCACTGCATCAGCCATTCCATACCCCTCAGTTAATATTTCCCAATCCGGCACCTCTATTAATACAGTATCTTTTTTATCATTCAGTGGTGTAAAAATTACTGGATATACCCTGTCTCTTATACACATCTGACGCTGCCGACGACTTAATAGGTGTAG
>ENA-OZHZ01001094-OZHZ01001094.1-human-gut-metagenome-genome-assembly--contig:-NODE-1094-length-11220-cov-5.010837_pt1 | contig 11220 bp, 6 predicted proteins | sample MGYA00244053_ERZ653699 | MGnify/ENA primary metagenome ERZ653699 (study PRJEB26926, sample SAMN06165200) | human gut metagenome | biome: ENVO:00009003; feature: ENVO:2100002; material: ENVO:00002003...
CTACACCTATTAAGTCGTCGGCAGCGTCAGATGTGTATAAGAGACAGATTCTATATTATAATTCATTTATACGCATTTGAAAAGAGGAATTTGTTTTGAGAAAACTGGTGATTCGATTTAACGCCCCGGCTACGCTGACCTTTGCCCTGCTGGCCTTGGGTGCCCTGCTGCTGGGGCAGACCCTGGGCAGCGGCGTGACCATGAAATATTTCTGCGTGTACCGCTCGTCACTGGCGGACCCGCTGACCTATCTGCGCTTTTTCACCCATGTGCTGGGCCATGCGGACTATTCTCACTACATGGGCAATATGCTGCTGCTTCTGCTGGTGGGGTGCGCCGCCTACGCAATGCACTGGTACACGACGTACTTCAGTCTGCGGCGGGAGGAACCGCTGTCCGACAGTCAGGTTTCCTACATTCAGGAAAACGCCCAGGATTTTTACGAAAGCCAGACTTACGACGGCTACACGATCACACTGAAATCCGCCTTTTCCGAAATGAATCTGGCTTATGTCACCTTCGGGCTGACAGCCCCGGCGGGTACGGACCTGGGCTTTGCCCTTGGTGACGAAGAAGATCTTAGGTTTGAATATCTCTTTGCGGGGCCGGCGGATACAAAGCTGCCTGCCAATCTGTCCTTCCGGGTGCTGGATGACGGCGACGGAGAAAACAACACGTTAAATTTCGTGCTGGTCATCGAACCCAAGGGAAGCATTCTCGAATACGAAGGAATCGACACCTCCTTTGGAAAAGGACATCCATGGCGTATTGTCCTCAAAAATCCGGAAAAAATCGGATATGACCAAGAATATGAGCAGGAGCTTCTGCGCACAAAATACGCCGGTCAGACGGATTATATGCTGGAGAGTGACGAAGCCTCCCGCATTCGTCCCCATACCCAACTGGCAGAGGGACGCTGGGAATTTGTGCTGGAGTTTGACGGCGCAGACATGCAGTCTCTCGAGCTGATTCAGGAGCCTATTCTTGCAAAGGCAATGGTCACGCGAAGAGATTCTGACGCGACCTTCTACGAAACCGCAGGAGCAATCGAGGAAATCACCGTTACATCCGTCAAGCTTCACGCACTGGGCGCAACCGTCACCTTTATTCCGCCGGGTACGATAGAGGGCAGTGATTTCCCTATCTATCACTGCGCCTGGATGGATATGGGTGATACCTACAACCCGCTGACAAAGCTGGTCAATGGGGACGAAAACTTCTTCGTCGTACTGAAAGACGGGACAAGAATTGATTTCTTCCAGAAAATCGGTGCCAACGACACCGCCGAGCTGACAGCCGACAGTCCTATCGTTCTGGAAGATGTGGACTATCTGCAACTGTCTGACGGAACCAAGCTGTACCCAGCAGCCAAATAAAACTCTCTGCCGCATCCACTTCTTTCCGGGACGGTTTTTCCACTTCCCTTTCTCCCAAAAGTCTGCTATACTGTAAGAAACGTACTTTCAGGAGGCAGTATATGGAATTTCTGCCCATTACCAGACGGGAAATGCTTGACCGCGGGTGGGACGCCTGCGATTTTGTGTACATCATCGGCGACGCCTACGTCGATCACCCATCCTTCGGCCACGCCATCATCAGCCGGGTTCTGGAAAGCCACGGCTACAATGTGGGCATCATCTCTCAGCCGGATTGGAAAAATCCCAAATCCATCGACGTTTTCGGCCGTCCCCGGCTGGGGTTTCTGGTCTCCGGCGGCAATATGGACTCCATGGTCAACCACTATTCCGTCACCAAGCACCACCGGAAAACCGACGCCTTCACCCCCGGCGGCGTCATGGGCAAGCGCCCCGACTACGCCACCACGGTCTACTGCAACCTTATCCGCCAGACCTACAAGGACGTTCCCATCCTCATCGGCGGCATTGAGGCGAGTCTGCGCCGGCTGGGGCATTACGATTACTGGTCGGACACCATGAAGCGCTCCATTTTACTGGACAGTCAGGCCGACCTGCTCATGTACGGCATGGGGGAAAAGACCATTGTAGAGGTGGCCGACGCCCTGAATTCCGGGCTGGACGTGAAGGACATCACCTACATCGACGGCACGGTGTTCAAAACCAAAGCGCCGGACGACAGTCTGCCCACTATCACCCTGCCCTCCTTTGCCGAGATCAAGGCCGACCGGCGCAGATACGCCGAGAGCTTCAAAATCCAGTACGCCAACTGCGACCCCTTCACCGCCAAGCGGCTGGCGGAGCCCTACGACAATTTCTTCGTGGTGCAGAATCCGCCCCAGAAGCCCCTGACCACGGCGGAAATGGACGCGGTATACGACCTCCCCTACATGCGTGCCTATCACCCCAGCTATGAGAAGGCGGGGGGTGTCCCCGCCATTGAGGAAGTCAAATTCAGTCTGGTATCCAACCGGGGCTGCTTCGGCGCCTGCTCCTTCTGCGCCCTGACCTTCCATCAGGGGCGGATCGTCCAGACCCGAAGCCACGAATCCATCCTCCGGGAAGCGGAAATCATGGTGAAGGACAGGGATTTCAAGGGCTACATCCACGACGTCGGCGGCCCCACCGCCAATTTCCGCCACCCGGCCTGCGAAAAGCAGCTGAGTAAGGGTGCCTGCGGCGGGCGGCAGTGCCTGTACCCCACCCCCTGCAAAAATATGAACGCCGACCATTCGGACTATGTCGCATTGCTTCGCAAGCTGCGGAAACTCCCCGGGGTCAAAAAAGTGTTCATCCGCAGCGGCATCCGCTTCGACTATCTGCTGGCGGACAAGAAGGACACCTTTTTCCGGGAGCTGGTGCAGTACCACATTTCCGGTCAGCTGAAAGTCGCCCCGGAGCATGTGTCCGACGCGGTTCTCGCCCGGATGGGCAAGCCCAAAAACGCGGTGTACAACCAGTTTGTGGAAAAATATTTTGCCCTGAACCGGCAGTACGGCATGAATCAGTACCTTGTCCCCTACCTCATGTCCAGTCATCCCGGCTCGACACTCAAGGAGGCCGTAGAGCTGGCCGAGTACATCCGGGACATGGGCTACAATCCGGAGCAGGTGCAGGACTTTTACCCCACCCCCTCCACGCTGTCCACCGTTATGTACTGCACCGGCCTTGACCCCCGCACCATGGAGCGGGTCTACGTCCCCACCGACCCCCACGAAAAAGCCATGCAGCGGGCGCTGATCCAGTACCGCGACCCGAAAAACTACGCCCTCGTGCGGGAAGCGCTAGTGAAGGCGCACCGGGAGGATTTGATCGGTTCCGGTGCAAAGTGTCTCATCCGTTCCGCGCCGCCCCGTCCCGTGCGAAAAAAGCCGGGACAGTCAAACGGAAAACGCAAGCCGTCCAAGTAAAGAAACACGCTGCCACTTTGGTTTGTCTCAAGTGGCAGCGTGTTTTTACTTTCTTCTATACAGGCACATTTCGTAGGCAATGCCGTTTTCCTCACCGGATTGCAGCGTTTCCGCCAGATACCAGTCCTTATCCTCGTCCAGATTTGGGAAAAAGGTGTCGGATTCCGGCGTCACATGCACTTTTGTGACATAAGCCGCGTCGCAGAAGGGCAGCATCTGCTGGTAAACGCTCCCGCCGCCGATGACGAAGCAGCGCTCAGCGGTGCGGGAAAGTGCCGCCGCCTTTTCGGCGCTGTCACAGACCGTAAAGCCGGGAATCTCCGCTCCACTTCTGCTCAGCGCCACATTGACCCGCCCCGGAAGGGGCTGTTTTCCCGGGAAATCCTCGATGGTGCGTCTGCCCGCGATCACCATTGCCCCACGGGTGGTTGTCCGGAAGAATTTCCGGTCGGCTGACAGGGCAACGGGCTGCGTCCCGTCCCGGCCGATTCCCCAGTCGTCGTAAACCGCAACGATCAGTTCCATCGTCCCACCTCAGATCGCCATGGGTATTTCAAAGTTAAAGGGGTGGAACTGATAGTTTTCCATGGAGAAGCTGTCCTTGGTAAAGGCGTAGAAATCGGTGATGCTCTCATCCATCCGGAAGGTGGGCGTGGGGTATCCGTCCAGTTCCAGCATGGCCTTGACGGCGGGAATGTGCCGGTCGTAAATGTGGCAGTCGGCGATGACGTGAACCAGCTCGCCCACCTTTAACCCCGCCACCTGCGCCATCATGTGGGTCAGCACGGCGTACTGCACCACATTCCAGTTGTTGGCCGTAAGCATATCCTGAGAGCGCTGGTTGAGAATGGCGTTCAGGGTGTCGCCGGTAACATTGAATGTCATGGAGTAGGCACAGGGATAGAGGTTCATCTCGTGCAGGTCTTCAAAATTGTAGATGTTCGTCAGAATACGGCGGGAGGCGGGGTTGTGCTTCAGGTCGTAGATCACCCGGTCAACCTGATCGAACATGCCCTCCTTGTACTGGTGCTTGATGCCCAGCTGGTAGCCGTAAGCCTTGCCGATGGTGCCGTCCTCCCCCACCCATTCGTCCCAGACGTGGCTGCCCAGATCCGCGACACGGTTAGACTTTTTCTGCCATATCCAGAGAAGCTCGTCCACGGCACTTTTCCAATAGGTGCGCCGCAAGGTCATAATGGGGAATTCCTCGGCTAAGTTGTAGCGGTTCACCACGCCGAATTTCTTGATGGTATGCGCCGGTGTCCCGTCCGCCCAGTGGGGACGGACTTCCAGATTTTCATCGGAGAAGCCGTTTTCCAGAATGTCCCGGCACGTTTTCTTATACAGCTCGTCAGCATAGCTCATGTTGGATTCCTCCCGATTTCTGTTGGGAGTATCATACCACACTCCCGCCACGCTGGCAAGAAAAATCTCCCCGCGGTTTCCCGCGGGGAGATTCTGGATACTGTCTTACAGCAGATTGCCGGTGCTGACCCAGCCCAAGTCGGTGCGGGCCATGTCGCCAACGTATTCGTAAATGTCGATGACGGACATTCTGGAATAGGTGCCTGCGACGGAGGACGCGGCGTTATCCGTGTAGATGATGGTGTTGTCGGTGTACACCACGCGGGCGTCGATGGCGCTGCCGCTGGCGGGAGTCAGGTCAACGTAGTACAGGTAGACCCAGCCTGCGTCGCAGCGACCCCATGCCATATCCTCGGAGATCTTGGTCTCGTAGATCACCAGGTTGGCGCCCTTCTTCAATGTGGTGGCCTTCTTGGCGCCGGTAGAGGCGGTAACGCGGACATTCAGAGACTCGGTGTTGATGACCTTGCCGGTGTACTTGTAGCCGCCCTTGTTGTTCACGAAGCCGCCGTCGCCGGTGTTGCCGGTGCTGCCGATGGTGGGCGCGGAGGGAGTTGTCGGAGTCGTAGGCTCTTCCTTCTTCTCGTACAGGGCACCCTCGGACATGTAGCTCAGGTCGCAGTAGCCCACGATGCCGTCGCTGGTTTCCACACGACCCCAGACGGTGAGGGTTCTGGTGCCGGAATCCTTGACGATCTTCAGCTTGGTCACGGGAACCTGATCGCCCTTCTTCAGCTCGGCAAGGATACCGTAAGTGGTTCCGGCATCCCCGCGCACATTCAGGTTGGAGGCGCCGGTCACGGTGTGAACCTTCTCGTCCAGAGCATTCAGCTGGATGTTCACATCGGGATCCTTGATCCAGCCGTCGTTGATGCGCGCCCAGTAGGAGGTCTGCTTCACAACGGTCTCGACGTCGTTGTTCTTGTTCTTGTCGTCAACCTTGTCGCCCTCGTAAATTTCCAGGGTAACAGCCGTCAGCTCATGGATGGTGATATTTTCATTCGCGCTGATGGTACGAACCGTGTTATCCTTCAGGTTCGGGTTAGGCGTCTTGTAAACGGTGGTATCGGCCTTGACAGAGCCGGTGTAGACGGCGGTGGTGGTGGTTCTCTCAGCCTCGTCGAAGGAGTCAACGCCGGTGCCCTTGTTGCCGCTGTTGCTGCCATTATTGCTGTTGTTGCCGGGGATATCGTCGTAGGAGATCATGGTGACATAGTCCATGCAGATCCAGCCCTGCTTCACACGGCCCCACTTGGCGGCGCCGACGAGCTTGACCTCCAGGATGGTCACTTCCGTGCCGTTGAGAATCTTGCCCACGATGGCGTTGGCGATGCCTGCGCCGCTGCGGACATTTACGCCGGCGTAGGTGTTGGCAATGATGCCCTTGCCGGTGCCGTCCGTCTTCTGGGTCGTACCGGTGCCGCCGGTGCTGCCGGTGCTGCCGGTGCCGGACTCCACGACGCCCATCTTGACCTCCAGATACTGGCTGTAAATCCAGCTGTCGGTCTCCTTGTTGTTGTCAACGTCGAAGTCGATCTTGTACCAGCCATCCTTCTCTTCCAGAACGGCCACCTTGGTGCCGCGGTTGATGCTGCCCAGAACCTGGCCGTACAGAGCGCCGGTCATACGGACACGGACGGAATCCGCGTTCACAACGGTGCCGGTGCCGATAGCGCCCTTGGTGCCGCCGTCAATGGTGATCTTGCTGGAACGCTTGACATAGTTGGATGCCAGGTTGATCCAGCCGTCGTAGTTCTCAATGCCGCTGCCGGTCATCGGAGTATATCCCACGATCTTGCCCCAGATTTCCTCGCCGACAAGCTTGATCTCGTGGACTTCCACTTCCACGCCCTTGGTGAGCTTGAATACGAACTCGCTGTCGCTGCCAGCAGCCTTTCTGATGTTCAGGCTGTCGCTGACAACCGTGAACTTGGTCGGGACAAGGTTAAAGTTATTGTAGGTCGCCCAGCCGGACTTGGCAATCACGTTGGTCTTACCGTTCTTGTCAGTCTCCTTGACCGTCCAGTGTGCCTTCACCCAGATCACGCCGTCAGCAACCGCCGCGTTGGTGATCTTAAGACCCGTGGTACCCGCCTTGATGGTATCGCTGTTGTTGGAACTGGTAGTGGGCTGCACATAGGTGGAGAGATCGGCGCCGGCGTTCACGAGAGTGACCTCGAAAGCGTAGTCCAGAACGCCCGTGTCGGAAACGTTCTTGTCGGTGAGCATCTTAACACTGGTGTAGGTCAGGCAGATCCAGCCGGAGGAGGTACGACCCCAGCGGTGGCCGTTGACCGTGCGAATCTCGAAAACATTGACCGTGGTATCCTTTGCAAAGCCGCCGACGATCTTGTTGTCCACACCGGGATCGCTGCGGGCGTTCAGATAGCCGTTGTAGGTAACGGTCGCCGTGGCAATGGGGGTGGTGTTGTTGGCGTCACTGGGAGCGGAGCCGTCATAGACGGTGCTCCAGTCGGTGTACATCAGGGCGACCCAGCCCACGGCCACGCCGTTCTCCTCCACCTGACCCCAGGTCTTGGCTTCGTTGGTAGCGATGATCTTCAGCTTCGTACCGGCGGTGTAGACACCGTTCTTGGCGCTGGAAGCGCTGTCACTGGCGCGTCTGTTAACATAGGAGTTGGTAACCGTAACGGTCACATTGATCTTGCCGCCGGTGTAATCGGTATTGCCGCTGTCGCTCTGTCCGGAGGTCTTGAGCAGAACCCATCCGTCTCCCGCGGCGGACAGCTTGCACCATCTGTTGCCAGCATCATCGATAAAGTCCTTGATCGCGGTAACGGTGGCAGTGTCTTTCTTGATGGTGCGGAAAGGCTTCACGTTCTTCTTGGTGGGAACGGGGTAGACATCCAGAGAAACCAGCTGGGACACCTTCAATGTCTCATTGATGCCATGCACGTAAGAAAGGTCATTGGCATTGTTGGCCGTCACAGAGGTTGCCTGCCAGCCGGCCCACAGCGTCTTACCGTTATAGCTGCCCGTCAGAGAGGGAACCAGCGTGCCGTCATACTGTGCGGAGTACCAGCCCATGAACTTGTAGCCGTTTCTGGTGGGAGCCGGGATATGCTTGGAAGTCTTGGACGTGTCAAAGAGCAAGGTGTAGGAGGTCGCATAGTTCGGAGCTATGACACCGCCATCGGGATTGTATGTAACGGTGCCGAAGCTGCTGGGCGTTACATCGGAATAAATCCCGTTCTTGTACATATTGACTTCGATCTTTCTGCGGCGGAAATCATCCTGATTGCCCGCCCAGTCGCTCATGGCCTTCAGCAGGTCATTGGTGCTGGCCTTGCTGACGATGGCGCTCTTGACAACGCCGCTGCCGCTCATCCAAGAATCGCCCACGTCGAAGGTGAACAGAACCAGAGCGTCATGCTGGCACTGGGACAGCGTCAGGCTGTTGGCGGAAGCAAAGGAGTTGACCTTCGCGTCCAAATCCAGAATCAGCTTGCGCAGAGCCTGGTCAGCCTGCGCCTGGGTGATGGAGTGCTTGCCTGCATCAGTGCTGTCCTGAACCTTTCCGTCCTTATACGTCGTCTTATGCTTCTCAGAGCAGATCGTACCGTAACCAATGCGGAATTCATTGGTGCCGGGTACCTGATAGCACTTATCCTTAAAAATAGCCAGCTTCTTCATGATCGTGATCGCAGCCTCACTGGTCTTCAGCGAAGCAGCAGACGCGGTCAGAGCGGTGACAGGCACCAGACTGACCAGCATGATCAGAGTTAATAATACACACACAATTCTCTTTTTCATAGCTACTTACTCCTTTGCTCTTATGTAAGTAGCCATATTATAACAGAGGCGTTTACAAATTGCAACCCCTTTTTTGAAAAAAATTACATTTTTGTTACAGTTTGTTTTACCAAAACGCTTTCCCTTCTCTTTTCTTCCCGTATTGTATACCATTTCTGTCATAAATACGGGAAATATGCCATTTTTCGGCGCAGAAAATGTCATTCTTTTTTCCTGCCTGTCAGGTTTTCTCCGTTGACATTCTCCTTTTCCGCTGATATACTCAAAAAAACGTCATCGGGAGGGATTTCATGGACGGCAAGAAGGCGCTGATCGGCATGTCTGGGGGCGTGGACAGCTCCGTGGCGGCGCTGCTGATGCTCCGCGCGGGCTACGAATGTGTCGGCGCGACCATGCGGCTGTACGACAATGATATGATCGGTCTGGAAAAGGGACATACCTGCTGTAGTCTGGACGACGTGGAGGACGCCCGCAGCGTGGCCAGACGTCTGGGAATTCCCCACTACGTGTTCAACTTCAAGGACGATTTCGAGCGGCAGGTCATCCGGAAATTTGTCAGCTGCTACGAATGCGGCGGCACTCCCAACCCCTGTATCGACTGCAACCGGTATCTGAAATTCGACCGGCTCCTCCGCCGCGCTCTGGAGCTGGGGTGCGACTGCGTGGTATCTGGGCATTACGCGCAAGTAAGGAAGTCCGGCGACCGATACCTATTATATAAGGCGGCGGACAAGGCCAAAGATCAGACGTACTTTCTCGCCTGCTTAAATCAGGAGCAGCTTGCCCGGATTCAGTTCCCTCTCGGCGGTCTGACCAAGCAGGAGGTACGCGCCATTGCGGAGGAAAACGGCTTCGTCAACGCCCGGAAGCACGACTCTCAGGACATCTGCTTCGTGCCGGACGGCGACTATCCGGCTTTTCTGGAACGCTACACCGGCAGACGCTACCCCGCCGGGGATTTTCTGGACGAAAGCGGCCGCGTGGTCGGCAAACACCGGGGCGCGGTGTGCTACACGCTGGGACAGCGCAAGGGGCTGGGTCTGGCCATGGGCGCGCCGGTGTACGTCTGCGGAAAGGATATGGAGAAGAACACCGTCACGGTGGGGCCGAATGAGGCGCTGTTTTCCTCCGCGCTGCGGGGAAACAGCTGGGTCTGGTATCCCTTCCCGGAGCTGACCGAGCCAGTCAGGGTAACGGTCAAGACCCGCCACAGCCAGACGGAACAGCCCGGAACCATTTACCCCGAAGCGGACGGCTTTGCCCGGGTGGAATTCGACATCCCCCAGCGCGCCGTCGCCCCCGGTCAGGCGGTGGTGGTGTATCAGGGCGATCTGGTGGTCGGCGGAGGCACCATCACGGAAGCAATCCGATAAAGTTTACGCTGCCATCCCCGATTGGGAGATGGCAGCGTATTTGTTATTTTTTGTACTTCTTGTCGGGCCTGTAGACGCTCCATGCCAGCCCGCCGAAAACGGCGGCGCAGGCGAGGCTGATCTTCCAGCCAAGGCTGAACGCGGCGTTGTGATACATCAGGCGAACGGTGTGGACGCCCTTCGTCAGATTCACGGCCACCATGCAGTCCCCTACCAGTTTGATCTCGGCAGGCTTGCCGTCCACCTTGACGCTCCAGTTTCCGTTTTGCGGAACGGAGGTATACAGCAGGCCGTCCCGGTCGCAGTCGATGGTTCCCTCCACCAGCGTGGAGCGGAACTTCGTCAGATTCAGCTGGGACGCCGACAGAATTTCATAGCCCCGCGCGAACCGCTCCCCGTTGAGAACGGCGGCGCTGACAGTCATGGTGCTGCTCTCGTCCTTGTCGCACTCGATGCGGATGTCCACCGTATCTCCGGTCTTCACATCCCCTACCGCGATCATCTGGGACAGGCTGATGGTCTCCTTGTAAAGCTCCACGCCATTGACGCTGACGTAGAAATCGTTCCGCTTGGGCAGATTCAGGTGGACGCACACAAAGCCGTCCCGGTCGGCGGTGTAGGTATAAGTCACGTTGGCACCGGAAACACAGTCGGAATACTTGCAGTAGCCGGTGGAATTGCTTTCCGTGATGTTCGCACCGTTGCCGGTGATGGTCAGATTCTCGCCCTGAAGCTTGTGCCAGACCTCCTCGTCAATGCCCGTGGCGGCAGTGAACAGGTCGTTCTGGAACTGGAACGTTCCGCTGCTGGCGGAAAAGTCCAGTTTCGCCAGCGCCGGCTCCGTCAGGAAGCCCAGCGGCAGATACGCGGTATTGACCAGCAGGGACGCCACGCCGAAGCGGTTCACCTCGTCAAAATAGGTGCTGGACTTGTCCTTCCCGTCCCGCTCGATCATATACTTGATGCCCAGAAACAGGTTCGCCACCGGGGAGCTTTCCTCGAAGCAGTAGCGGTTATAGGTGTTCTTCGCGCCGTAGCCCAGCGCCCGCATGAACTCCGTGACTTTGACATTGGCGGAACTGGTAAAGGCGGAAATGCCGTTGTAGCCGTTGAGGGCACCGTCGTTCAGGGTCTGGGAATGGGTGGTCTCCGCCCGGAAAAAGAGGTTATCGTCCTCCCGCTCGTACATATAGCGGATGACGGAGGCAGTGTAGGTGGTTCCCTTTGGATAATTGGACACACCCGTACCCGTGAAGTACAGTCCAAAGCACACCAGCGTGGAGATCAGCTCCACGCCCATGACGGACAGCGCCAATATCCGAATCCGGGCACGCTGACGGTTCCGCTTGGCGCGGGCGCGCATTTTCTGACGCCTGTCTCTTA
>ENA-OZHZ01001099-OZHZ01001099.1-human-gut-metagenome-genome-assembly--contig:-NODE-1099-length-11180-cov-5.204764_pt1 | contig 11180 bp, 6 predicted proteins | sample MGYA00244053_ERZ653699 | MGnify/ENA primary metagenome ERZ653699 (study PRJEB26926, sample SAMN06165200) | human gut metagenome | biome: ENVO:00009003; feature: ENVO:2100002; material: ENVO:00002003...
GTGGGCTCGGAGATGTGTATAAGAGACAGATCATGTCCAAATGGTCAGCCTTGCGGACATCGGCGGACTCCTGCCGGGAGGCGCGACGGCCAATCCAAGCCTGCTCTCCGCCCAAAGGTTCAACATCAGGGCCGGAGGAAGCACCGAGGCTGGAAACGCGTCGTTCGGAACGGCCGTGGAGGTTGATGGCGTGAGACTCTCCAACAACGCCAGCTTCTCCGGAGCCAACGGAGTGGCGGTCAACAACATTGCCTCCAGCAATGTGGAATCCGTCGAGGTAATCTCAGGAGTGCCGTCCGTTGAGTACGGCGATGTGGGAGCGGGAATAGTCAAGGTCAACACCAAGAAGGGCATCGCCCCTTACACGGTGACGATGACGACCAACCCGAAGACGAAGCAGTTTTCCGTCAGCAAAGGCTTCGGCCTGGGACAGACAAAGCGAGGGAACTCGGCCGGAGTGCTGAACGCCAGCACCGAATATACATATTCAGTGGACGACAGCCGCTCCCCTTACACATCCTACGACAGGAAGCAGCTCTCACTGATCTACTCCAACCTTTTCAATTCGGGAATATTCAGTGACGCTCCGCTGAGGTTCTCCGCCGGATTTTCCGGCAACATCGGAGGGACCGACTCTAAGGCTGACCCTGACCTTCTGACAGGCACATACGAGAAGCAGAAGGACAACACCCTCAGGGCCAATGTCGAGATGAACTGGCTACTGAGCAAGCCGTGGATCACCAATCTGGAGTTCAAAGGCTCGGTTGTCAGGTCGGACAGGCTCAGCGAGACAAAAAACAGGTATTCCAGCGCGGCCGGAACAGTGTCGCTGCACGGCAAGGAGGAAGGCTACTATGTGGCCGAGGACTATTCCTCAAATCCTGACGCGGCGGCGATCATGATCTCTCCCGGCTACTGGTACAACACGATGTTCCTGGACGACAAGCCGTTCTCCTACAAGCTGACTCTCAAGAGCAACTGGGCGAGGAAGTTCGGTTCCGTCAACAACAAGCTCAAACTGGGGGCGGACGGAAACGCCGACGCGAATTTCGGAAAGGGGCAATATTCCGAAGACCTCAGCAACGCTCCCTCATACAGGACCTACGACTACAGCGAGATCCCGTTTATGAACAATCTCGCCCTGTTCGCGGAAGACAACATCTCCATCCCGGTCGGCAAGGAATCCCACCTGAACCTGATCGCAGGACTAAGGGCCGAGAACACGTTCATCAAGGGCTCTGAATATGGCACCGTCACAAGCCTGTCACCAAGGTTCAACGCTAAATATTCAGTATTCTCCGCCAAGGGGCGCAGGGACAGGTTTGTCCGCGGCCTCGCGTTCAGGGCAAGCTGGGGTGTGGCAGTGAAGCAGCCTTCGTTCTCGATTCTCTACCCGCAGCCAAGCTACAGGGATCTTGTGGTGTTCAACCCTCCGACGGCAAGCGACGGCAAGGCCTACTACGCCTACTATGTGATGCCGACAACCGTTGAATATAACCCCGACCTTGTCTGGCAAAGGAACCATCAGGGCGAGCTCGGAATGGAAATAAACCTTGCCGGCACAAGAATATCCCTGGCCGGATTCTGGAACAGGACTGTCAAGGCGTTCACGACCAACAACGCCTACGACCCGTTCTCCTACAACTACACGGACCAGAAAGCGCTTGAGTCCTGCACGATACCCGTGGACGACAGGATCTACAGCGTTGACCGCAAGACAGGAGTGGTGACAGTCACCGACAAGACAGGGGGACTTACTCCGGAAACCATAAACGGAGTGACCAGAGAGTCTCTGGTAAGCAGGACTTACGCCGCTAACAGCGGGGCCCAGGTAAACCGCTACGGTCTTGAATGGGTGATTGATTTCAAAAGGATAAATCCGATCAACACGGACATACGCCTTGACGGAAACTATTACGCTTACAGAACTGTCAACCAAGATCTTCTGGCATATTCACCGACCTCTCAAAGGATGGTTGACAACACTCCGTACAAGTACATCGGGTGGTATGTCGGCGGCAACGGAACGAGCAACGGCAGCGAGTCCAGAATGATGAGGATGAACCTGAACATCACCACGCATATTCCCCGTGTCAGGATGATCGTCTCCGTGAAACTGGAAGGGACGCTGCTGAGATATTCAAGAAACCTCAGCGAAACCGAAGGAGGCACAAGGACTTACGCCGTCGATGACAATTCCTCATACCTTCCGGGTTCGGATCCTTCGTTTATGGACAGGAGGGTGATCGCCGTCACCTATCCGGAATATTACTCCAGCTACTGGGATCCGACCCCTAAGCCGTTCCTCCAAGATTTCCTGTGGGCGAGGGACAACGACAAGGATCTGTACAACAATCTGTGCAATCTCGTGTCAAGGACAGCCTTCACGTATAATTACCAGAAGGATTACATCACGCCTTACTTCTCGGCAAACTTCAGCGTGACGAAAGAGATCGGGGACATCGCCTCCATCTCATTCTACGCCAACAATTTCTTCCGGAATCTGGGTCAGGTTTACTCCACGAAGACGCAGCGATATTTCTCGGTGACAGGTACTGGCTATGCTCCAAATTTTTACTATGGCCTGACATTAAGGCTGAAATTTTAGACAACGAACTATAAAACAACAAAAACAAAAAGTCATGAAAAAGTTAATCTACATTCTTCTCGCGGCAGCCGCCACATTCACGGCCTGCAAGAAAGACGAGAGCGCGAAAATCAACGATGTCACCGTCCAGGTTCTGATCGGCGACGAGCCGGTGACTGACGCTGTCGAGGTGACAGTCACCGACAAGTCCACCTCCACGGCCTACAAGGCCACGACTGTAGGCGGTACGGCGACATTCCGGCTTGTGGCTGGAATCTACGAGGCTTCAGCGACATTTTACAAGGAGTCAAGCATCTACAACGGAACCAATTCAGCTGTGACTGTTGTTGACGGTGGTGCCAACAGTTTCACTCTCAACCTCACAGCCTCAACCACCAGTCAGATCATCATCAAAGAGTTGTACGTCGGTGGATGCATGGACAATGAAGGGGCCAAGGACTACGCTTTGGACAAATATGTTATCTTGTACAACAACTCCCCTCTCGAAGCGGATGCGAGCAAAATGGCTTTCGGTATAGGAAGTCCCGCCAACTCTAACTCCATCAACTACTACCTTAAAGATGGCAACCTTACTTACTCCGATTATATTCCTGCTTGGAATGCAGTCTGGTGGTTCCAAAAGGAAGTGAAAATCGCTCCATACTCACAAATTGTCATCTCAATCACCGGAGCCATCAATCACACCGAGACCTACAGCAAATCAGTGGATCTGAGCAAGGCCGACTATGTTTTCTACGACCCTGAGGTCTTCAGTCTGGCCAGCAACTATCCAGCTCCTTCAGCATCCATCCCTTCAAATAATTATCTAAAGACTTACTGCTATGGATTGGGTACCGCCTGGGCCATTTCCAAGACATCTCCGGCTTTCTTTATCTTCTCTCCGGAAGGGGGTATGACAGCTAAAGCATTTGTAACAAATCCAGACAACATAGAGTCTCCGACAGGGAAACAGGCTTTCAACTGCGCCAAAATCCCGCTCGGTTGGATTAAGGACGGAGTCGAGGTTTACGACTACGCCAACATCCAGAAATCACACAAGAGGCTTCTTGACAGCGTGGACGCAGGCTACGTAACATTCACGAACAAGAGCGGCTACACCATCTACAGGAATGTTGACAAGGAGGCCACCGAGGCTCTTGCCGAGAACGAAGGCAAGCTGGTCTATAACTATGCCGGTGGCACGGATGATTTTGAGGGTGGCTCGACCGATCCTTCCGGAATCGACGCCGAGGCATCCATCGCCAAGGGAGCCCACATCATCTATAAGGACACCAACAACTCCAGGAACGACTTCCACCAAAGGAAGGTCGCCTCAATCAAGAAATAAATATGGGTTCAAGAATCCTGTCGTTTATAGGATTGTTCATCCTCTCCGCTTTTCCGGCCTGGTCCCAGACCGGAGAGTGGAAGGATGAATATTCCCGTTTCACAGACCTTACCCCTTGGGTGCGGTCCTCCAATCCTGCCGGAATAGCTACCCTGCCGGTGGACAAGACCTCAACCGTCAGGGCAAGCCTTGAGAAGAAGAACGGAGGATTGATGGACCTGCACGAAAGCCGTGATTGCTTCAGGCCAAGCCTCGACGCGGCTTCCTACATGAGAATCTCTGACCGGATCACATTCTACGGCCGGATGAACTACAGTTATTTCAAGGGCAAGGATATGGGGGGCCAGATCCTGATGGCCCCCTACTACAATCCGATCAATTTCCTCGAAAGCGTGGACACCACGACCGGAACGAAGACTTTGGAGGAATATACCCTTGAAGGCGCGATGGCATATTCATTGAATGACAGGCTCACGCTCGCGGGAAAGGTCAGCTACCAGAGCGCGGACTACGCCAAGCGCAAGGATCCAAGGTCGTACAACCAATGGATGGATCTGGACGCATCGGTCGGGGCAAGATATTCATTGGCGGACGGGAAAACCGCCTTCGGCGTCAGCCTTAACTATGTCAAGACGGTCGAGACCGTGGCGGAGAAGCTTTTCGGCACGATTGACAGACAGTACTACTGCTTTGTCGATTACGGCGGCAGTTTCGGCAAGGTCGAGGTTATCGACGGCGACAACGGCTATCTTTCAGTCTCCAACGAGCGTCCGATGTTCAACCAGTTCTTCGGTGGAAGCGCGCAGGCCGGATTCAAGGTCGGTGGAGTGGACGCTTTTCTGGATCTTGGGGCGGCCTACCGAAAAGGCTATTTCGGCAAGAAGGCCAGCGGCTCGGTACGGTTCTGCGATTTCGACGGGATGAGGTACAATCTGAACGCCAGGATCTCGTTCAAGACCGGGAATCTGCTCAACAGGATCGACGGAAGCTGGAATATGATGACTTCCCTCAACAAGGAAAATTCCTACAGGGTCTCCACCCAGCCGGGACAGAATCCGGAGATCCAGTACTTCGGAAGTCAGGAGGTCGGGGACAAGACCGTCGGAAGCATCAACGCAAGGTACACTATCGAAAGGCAGGCCGATGGCTCCGCGGGCATATTCATCCCATCGCCTTGGACGGTGTCGGTCGGCTTTGGCAGGTTCTTTTTGGACCAGACCGCCACTTCCTATCCTTTCTACAGAAAGCAGAGGCTGGCACAGAACACCGTCAACGCGGTGGCTGTCAAGAACTTCAAGATGCGGAGCGATTTCCTGTCACTCACTCTCGGAGCGGATTACTCATTCGCCGGGGACAACCTTAAAAACGAGGACGGGCAATATTCATCAGCCACGGGGAACCCTCGCTCCAATGAAACCTACCTGAACAGAAACTTTGAATATTTCGACGCCTCCTCGGTAGGGGGCGAAGCCTCGGTACGCTACACTCTGGTCAGAAAGACTCAGAAGCGGCGTTATTCGGTGTTTATGGATCTGACAGACAGCTACCGACGTCTGACCTCGGATCCGGAATATCTCACCGGGAACTATAGAAACACAATCATATTCACAATAGGATGCAATTTTTAAGATCTCTTTTCATCACGTCGGCCGCGTTGGCGTTGAGCGCTTTCAGCCTGACCGCACAGACTCTGCCTTCAGACGGACAGATCAGGACAGGGAAACTTGACAACGGACTGACTTACTATGTCAGGCATAGCGCGAATCCTGCCGGAGTGGCGGATTTCTACATCGTGCACAATGTCGGTGCGCTTCAGGAGGATGACAACCAGAACGGCCTCGCGCATTTTCTGGAGCATATGGCATTCAACGGAATCAAGCATTACCCAGGAAAGGAGATGCTGGAGTTCCTTGGGAAAAACGGCGTCCGCTTCGGGGCCAACGTGAACGCTTTCACGTCCAGGAGCGAGACCTGCTACCACATTGACGGAGCGCCGGTCGCCAGAGAGTCGTTCGTGGACTCCGTGCTGCTTATCCTGCACGACTGGTCGGGCGACATCCTCTGCGAGCAGGACGAACTTGACAACGAAAGAGGGGTCATCCGAGAGGAGTGGAGACGAGGCTTCGACTCGCGCCGTACCTTGTTCACCGCACAGACCAATCTTGTCTATCAGGGAGCGAAACAGACAAAGAGAACCGTCCTCGGATCACTTGACGTAATCAACAATTTCAAGAGGGAGGATATTCTTAATTTCTATCACAAATGGTACCGTCCTGATCTTCAGGCGATAATAGTGGTCGGAGACATTGATGCCGAACAAATGGAGAAGAAGATCATCAAGCGGTTCTCTGACATTCCAAAGGCCGTGAACCCGACTCCGAAGGAGGTCTATCTCGCACCGAAGGCTGACGGTCCGATCTTCGAGAACCTGATCGATTCCACACTGAGCTTCACCGCCCTCAAGGTTTTCTACAGAATGCCTTACCCGGCCCGTGAGATCCGCGGCACGGAAGGGTTCTACAAGGACCTTTACATCCGTGACATTCTGGCCAACATTATGACCGAAAGGATGAAGGAGCAGGTGCGCACCGGGAAAGCCGAGGCCAAGTCAGCGGTGATGGTGAACTATGCCGAGTCCAGCGACTACTATGTGGATCTTTACACAATCCTTGGCAAAAAGGACGGCAACCTGCTGGACCTCATCGACTTCTACGCTGGAAACGAGAAATCGATGATTGAATATGGTGTCTCGCAAGACGAGATCGAGGCCGCGAAGATGCTGGTCAGGAAGCGCTACCATCTCGACAGGCCGAAGAAGGCCGAATCACTTCGTAATGAAGACTTTGTGGGAGTCTGCCACAATAATTTCGTCAGCGGGGCCGCGCTCACCGATCCTGCCACACTGCACGGAATCCAGAACAGAATCCTCAAGGACATCTCTCTGGAGGATGTCAAGCCATACGTTGCCAAAGTTTTCTCCGAGAGCGACAAGATATATTCCTGGTTCGCCAATCCTAAGGATTTGGCCAAGGTTCCGTCCTTGGAGGACACCAAAGCCAGGCTCGATCAGGTCAGGGCACGTGAGGCCAAGCCGAATTTTCTGACATTCAACAAGATCGACCTCACGGTCAACTACCCGGAAGGAACGATTGTAAAGGAAAACAACGTCAAAGGGCTGGACGGGACGAAGGAATGGATCCTCAGCAACGGAGCCAAGGTTTACTGGACCGCCGTGAAGGATTCCAAAGTGACACCGGACCTCTCCCTGCTCGTTTACTTTGGCTCGGGCTACAACGCCCTCCCTCAGGACAGGTTCGCATCCTCGCTTTTCGCCGGGGAGTTCATCAGGACCAACGCCGGATTCCGTGGAGCAACCGCGGATGAGATCGGAAAGATGCCGGAATGCGGTGGGATTTCCCGCTCACTCAGGATAAGCGACAGGTTCGCGGGCATATTCACGACAGCTCCTGCGAAGAAGGCGGAGAACGCCTTCCGTATCGCCGCACTTACGGTGACAGACCCGTTCCTGCCTCAGGCCAAGGTTCTGCAGCAGATGAAGGACAAGAAACTCGAATCACTCAGCGAGCCGAAAAAAGATGCCGTCAGGTTCAGCGAAGCCTGTGACTCGATCATCTACGGAAACCATCCGTGGTCGGTGGACATTGACTCCGCCGCCGTGGATGGCGTGGATATGGATCTGGCTGAAGAGATCTACAGCAGGGAGTTCAATCCCGCCGCAGGAATGACGCTCTTTATAGCCAGCAACCTCGACGAGACAACGATCAAGGAATATGTCCGCAAGTACATCGCTTCTATTCCTGCAGGAGACAAGACTTTCAAGCAAGCCAAGGTCAAGGAACGTGTACCGGCTTTCAAGGGTGTGCAGGAATATTCAATGACTGGCAGGAAGGAGATCAACCCTTACACGATCGTGACCAGAATGTTCTCCTCGAAGGTAAAGCCGACCCCTAAGAATCTGGCCGCCGTTGATTTTGTGGACTACATTCTGTCCCAGAGGCTTCTGAATCAGATCCGTGAGAACCGTGGAGGAACGTACACCATCAGGTTCAACTCCTATGTGAGCGTCAGGGAGAAAGGCAGAAGCGAGTCCGAGATCACGTTCAAGACAAGGCCTGATCTTTATAAGGTTCTGGTCGGAGACCTTGACGACATCGTTTCCGGGTTTTGCTCCGGCGGCCCTTCCGAGAAAGAGCTTGAGGAGGCCAGAAAATGGCTGATCAAGAACGAGACTGAATCCAAGGCCAAGAAAGCGATGTCGATGCCTCACAGGAACTCTCAGGTGATGAACTATGTAAGGAACGGAATCAATCCGAACATCGACAGGGTGGCCGCATACGGCAGCGTCACCGCCGAGGATGTACGCAAGGTGGCCGGAAAACTGACCGGAAAGAACGTCCTTACAACCATTTACACAGAAGAATAGACTTTTGATGAAAGCAAGAAGACTGGTTTTGACGGCTGTGGCGCTGATGTTCGGCGCCACGGCTTTTGCTGATGAGGGGATGTGGATGATTCAGGACATCAACGAGGCGCTGGAGAAGAACATGAGGGCGCGCGGGCTCAAGCTGGCGGCCAATGAGATCTACAATGACGAGGCTCCCGGGACGGCGGTCGCGGACGCGGTCGTGTCAATCGGATTCTACTGTACCGGAAGCGTGATCTCCGACCAGGGCCTGATCATCACCAACCATCACTGCGCGTATTCGAACATCGCGAAGCTCAGTACCCCTGAGCACAACTATCTGGAGGACGGGTTCTGGGCGATGACAAGCGAGCAGGAGATCCCTGTTGAAGGAGAGAAGGTCTTCTTCCTGAAAAGGGTATTTGATGTCACAGAGGAAGTCAAGGGGCTTACCAAGGAACTCCGCTCCGCCGGCAAGCCGTGCGGAATGAGGAAGATCAGCGCGATGATGGAGAAACGGTACAACAAGGCCACGGGACTGGAGTGCATCCTGAGCAGCATGTGGGCCGGAGAAAAGTACTATATGTCCGTTTACAAGGTCTATACCGACCTCAGGCTCGTCGCCGCTCCTCCGCAGAGCATAGGCTACTTCGGAGGGAATCAAGACAATTGGACCTGGCCTCGCCACAACTGTGACTTCACGATCTACAGGATATACGAGGACGGGAAGCCTGTGACAAGGGAAAAAAGCCTGAGAATCTCCCTCGCCGGGTACTATCCCGGGTCGTTCACCATGGTGATCGGTTACCCGGGAAGGACGAACAGATATTCCTCATCCGCAGAGATAAACTATCAGGAAAAAGTCAGCCTCCCGGTGTCAAACGCGATCCGTGGCGGGCAGATGGGCATCATCCGCAAGTGGATGGATGCCGATCCGCAGGTCAGGATGAAATACTCGGACTGGTTCTTCTCGCTGAGTAATGTGCAGGAGAACAATGAGGGTATGGTCCGATGCTTCAAGAGGTTCTGGGTCAAGGACGAAAAGGTCGCACAGGAGCGTGAGATGCAGAGATGGATCAACGCGGCGGCCAACCGCAGGGCGATGTGGGAGAATCTGATTCCGGATCTAAAGGAAGCATATTCACTGACAGAAAGCATCGAGAAGGACAAGGTCTTTTTCCGCGAGACCATATTCCGTGGAACATACATCAGCCGCTACCTTCTCCGCGCGGGAAACACCTCAACCGTGGAAAAAGCCAAGGAAGCGCTGAGGGAAGGAGCCGCCGCCACTGATGCCAGAGTGGAAAAAGAACTTCTTGAATATGCCTGCAAGGAATATTTCGACAACCTGGAGTCATACTATTTCGGGAAGTACCAAAGCAAGATGCAGGACCGTTTCGGGAATGACTACAAAGCCATGGCTGAATATCTTTGGAACAAGAGCGTAATCTCTTCCGCAAAGCGGATCGAAGACATCCAGTCAATCGACGATGTAAAGAAAGATCCGCTCAGACTGTTCCTGACCGACACCCCGATAATGACCTTCAACAACAGGAACGGCCAAGCCAAGAAAATGCAGGATGTTTCCCACCTTGAAAAGGAATATAAAAAGGCGCTCTACTGGATGAGGCTTCATAAGGACATCGAGCAGTACCCTGACGCAAATTCCACAATGAGAATCACTTACGGAACCGTTGGCGGTCTACAGCCGAATGACGGAATCATCTATGACTGGTACACCACTCCGAAGGGAATACTCCAGAAATACAATCCTGCTGACCATGACTACATCCTTACGGAAAGGCAGAAAAGCCTTCTGGGAAAAGGTCGGTGGGGACGATGGGGAGTCAAGGTTAACGGAAAACGCACGATGATCGTGGACTTCATGACGGACAATGACATCACGGGCGGCAATTCGGGCAGCCCGGTTCTGAACGCAAAAGGCGAGCTCATCGGATTGGCCTTCGACGGCAATCTCGAATCACTCGCCAGTGACGCGTCCTACACTCAGGGCTATAACAAATGCATCAACACAGACATCCGCTATGTGATGTGGGTCTTGGACAAGTACGCCGGGATGAAGCGCATCGTCCGGGAAATCAACTTCGCCCAATAGCAAAAGGGGCTGACCTTTTGGGTCAGTCCCTTTTGCATTTCATTGAGTCATCCTCTTGATTTTACTGTTTGTCGTTCAGGACAATCTGGCCACCGGCCACATCGACCTCGATGACGGAGTCCTTGTGGACGGTTCCCGCAAGGATGGCCTTGGCAAGCTGGTTGACAAGCTCACGCTGCATCAACCTCTTGATAGGACGGGCACCGTAAGCCGGATCGTAGCCGCCTGTCACCATGTGATCCTCGAAAGCCTTTGTGAACTCGATGGTGACACCTTCCTCGGAGAGCCTGTTCTGAAGCTGCTTCATCTGGATATGAAGAATATCACGGATGTCATTCTGAGTCAGCGGATCGAACATTATGATCTCATCGATTCGGTTCAGGAACTCCGGCCTTACCGTAGTCTTGAGCACGTCCATCACCTTCTCCTTACACTCGTCCAGAAGCTCACGCCTTGTGGCGATCGCCCTCATCTCCTCGGCCGGATCAACGCCTGGCTTTCCGACGGCCGGAAGCCTGTCCATATAGCCCTGGATGATGTCCGAGCCCACATTGGAGGTCATTATAAGGATTGTGTTCTTGAAGTCCACAGTACGGCCCTTGTTGTCGGTCAGACGGCCGTCGTCCAGAACCTGCAGAAGGACGTTGAACACATCCGGATCTGTCTCTTATACACATCTGACGCTGCCGACGACTTAATAGGTGTA
>ENA-OZHZ01001100-OZHZ01001100.1-human-gut-metagenome-genome-assembly--contig:-NODE-1100-length-11170-cov-4.803329_pt1 | contig 11170 bp, 9 predicted proteins | sample MGYA00244053_ERZ653699 | MGnify/ENA primary metagenome ERZ653699 (study PRJEB26926, sample SAMN06165200) | human gut metagenome | biome: ENVO:00009003; feature: ENVO:2100002; material: ENVO:00002003...
CTACACCTATTAAGTCGTCGGCAGCGTCAGATGTGTATAAGAGACAGGCGTAATCCCTCGTCTTGTGCTATGATTCACTTATGAACCCATATCGAAAGGGGAATCACCGCCTTGTGGATAGAAATTGAAATGTATGTCCTCCTCTTCTTCGCTTGCTCCTTCCTCGGCTGGTGCATGGAGGTCACCTGTAAGCTCGTGCAGTTCGGGCGCTTCATCAACCGCGGCTTTCTGCTCGGCCCGCTGTGCCCGATTTACGGCACGGGCGCTGTGCTGATGGCGTACTTTCTGCCCCTGTGGACAACACAGGTCGAGTCGACATTCCTGCTCGCCCTCGTCCTCTGCGGCACGCTGGAATATATCACCAGCTGGCTGATGGAAAAACTGTTCCACGCGCGCTGGTGGGACTACTCCCAGAAGCGCTTCAACATCAACGGGCGCGTGTGCGCGAGCAACCTGCTGGCGTTCGGGGTGATGGGCGTGTTCGTCGTCAAGGTGCTGAAGCCCTTTGCGTTTGGGCTGTTCGCCAAAATCCCGCCTGTCTGGCTGGATGCCATTACCATCACGCTGACGGCGCTGCTTGTCGCGGACGTCGCGATTTCCGCGGGCGTGCTGACAAAGATTCGCGGCGCGGCAGAATCCGTCCGCGCGGACAACACCGAAGCCATCACCAAGGCGGTTCGCGAGGCGCTCATGGCGCAGGGCTTCCTGCTCCGCCACCCGCTGCACGCTTTCCCGGAGGTGCAATTCTGCAATAAGGCGCACCTTGCCCGCCTGAAGGCGAAGCGCGACGAATTGCAGGCGAATATGCGCGAAAAACGCGAAAAACTCCAGCAGGAACTTGACCGTCTCGAAGAGAAGCGCAAGGCGCTCAAGAAGGGCAAAAAGTGACCCGCAAGTTAATTTCTATTCTCCTGATCCTCCTGATTTTCTCGTCCGCCGCGCTGGCGGATGTCCCTGTCCTTGACCTCCGCGCCCACGACGCCGACGCCCGCTTTCCGTCCGACGCAGCCGTCCTCACCGTCGCTTTTCCCCAGATGACCTTCGCCGACGCCGCCATTCTCGTCTGCGACGGCCACGCCGGGATGATTGACGCGGGCGGATACGCGGAGGAATCCGCCGTCCAGACCGCGCTGGAAGCCCTCGGCGTGACGCGGCTGGATTGGGTCGTCGCCACCCATCCGCACCACGACCATCAGCCCGGCTTCGAGGCCATCGCCCGCCGGATGTCGATTGGGCGCTTCCTCACGTCGTTCCCCGCGAACGAAAACGCGCAGATGCAGCATACCCTCGCGGTAATGGCGGAATGCGGCGTGCCGGTCGAAAATGCGTCGGATGGGCAAATGCTGACGCTCGGACACGCGCAAATCACGCTGATTCTTCCGGAAAATACCGGCAAGACCGTTAATAATCGCTCACTCCTCGCCCTCGTGACGCGGGGGGATGCCCGGATGCTGATGCTCGCCGACCTTGAAAGCATGGGTCAGCAGGCGCTGCTCGATTCCGGCGACGATGTGCACGCGGATATCCTCAAGTACCCGCACCACGGCCATGCCGCCATGAATCAGGCGCTTCTGACCGCTATTGCGCCCAAACTCGCCATTATCACCGCCAAACCGACCCGCGCGCCGTATGCCCTCGCGCAGCTGGACGCCATGGCGATTCCCGCCGCGCACACGGACGAATGCGGCTTGCTGCTGCAAACCGACGGGCAGGTGTGGATTTTGCAGAATCTCACGATGGAAGAATAACCGGCGGTTGATTTGTAATAATCCTCGCGGCGGCTTGACAAACCCCGCCCGATTGCCTACAATGGAAGGGAAGTACAGGAAAGGAAGGCTTCTCCGATGAGAAAAATCCAGAAATTGCTTTTACTACTCCTGATGATGTCAATGCTTCTGCCGACGTTCGCGATGGCAGAAACGCCTGTCATTGTCAATCTGGTTGAAAATCCGGATGCTGAATACCACTTTGAGGACGGCGCGAAGATTCTCGAAATCGTTTTTCCGCGCGTTTACTCCTCCGACTGCATCCTCCTGCGCTATGACGGCATGGTCATGATGATAGATGCATCGACCAAAAACGCGACCATGCGCAACCGCATCTACACCGCCTGCGATACCCTCGGTATCGACCACATCGACATTGCCTACAACAGCCATCCGCACGATGACCACATCGACGGATTTCAGTTCGTCAACGAATACGCGCCGATCTCCAAGTTCTTGATTACCTTTCCGGAAGATTTTAACGCGCGGATGAAGAGCGCGGTTAAATTCATGAAGGCGAACAACATTCCCATCGAGCAGATTGCCAACGGCGACACCTTCACGCTGGGGGAGGACGGCGGCGTCAAGATGACCGTCATTCAGTACCACAAGTCCTCCTGGGGCGTGAACGACCAGTCTGCCATGCTGATGGTGCAGTACGGCGACCGCCGGATGCTCTTCGCGGGCGACAACGAGAACCGCTCGCAGCAGTATTTCGCGGCGAATCCGCCGGAAATCGGGCTGAACGCGGATATCTTCAAGTACCCGCACCACGGGCAGGTGCGCCTGCGCGATGACTTCCTGGAAGCCATCAACCCGCAGCTGATTTTCATCAACGGCGCGGCGAACGTCATCAAAGGCAGCGTCAACTACTGCGACAAGAAGCACATTTCGTACCTTTTGGGTTATAAAGGGCTGACCCGGATGCGCACGGACGGCAACATTTGGGTCATTGACTACCTGAAGGAAAAGAATGCCGACCGCGACTTGCCCTATACGCCGGAGCGGGACGAGTAACGCACGAAAATACCTAAAAGTTTAGGAAGAAAATGCTATGAAGTATCGCTATCTGCTCATCGACAACGACAACACCCTCATGGACTTCCACGCCGCCGAACACGCCGCCCTCCGCGAGACGCTCACCGAGGCCGGGATTGAACCGACCGATGCCGTCTGCGCACGGTACAGCGCCATCAATGACGCACTCTGGAAGGCGCTCGAACGCGGCGAAACCACCCACGCGGCGCTCAAAATCGCCCGCTTTGCCCAACTTCTGGCAGAATACCCTGCCGAAAACGTCTGCGCGCCCCGCCTTGCCCTGCGTTACAGCCACTATCTCGGCACGCACGCTGACCTGATGCCCGGCGCGGAGGCGTTTTTGCGCCGCCTGCACGGGCAGATGAAAATCGTGCTGGTCAGCAATGGTGACAGCGTTATCCAGCGCAACCGACTTTTCCGGTGCGTGTTCACGCCACTGCTGGATAACATTGTCATCAGCAGCGAAAAAGGCGTCAGCAAGCCCGATCCGCGCCTGATTGAAATTGCCCTTGCCGAATGCGGCTGCACGGACAAGACCGAAGCTGTCATGGTCGGCGATAGCGCGACGGCGGATATCCCCGCTGCCGTCAACGCTGGAATCGACAGTATCTTTGTTGATTGGAAGAACACGGGTTGCCAACAAGCAACTTATACAGCAAAAAATCTGGCGGAAGTGGAGCAAATTCTGCTGAAAAGTTAAATTTCAGTGGACGGCATCATTTACAAAATCAATAGTTGTTAGAAGGGGGGCATTCACGGGAATGCGCCCTTTTTCACGTCCGAAAAATGAAAAAAACGTTAAAAATGAACCGAAGCGATTGACAGCCGGGCGTTTCTGCACTATTATAATAGGTAGAGAGCGAGGGGATTTTTGATGGACCAGAACAAGTGGCTGCGCCGAAAGCCGCAGAGCAACCTCGATTACCTTGGGATTACGCTGATTGCGGTTGCGTTTTACATGGCGCTGCTCAACGCGCAGTCCTTCCTGAACGGTGTGAACCGCATTCTGGGCATCCTTGCGCCGTTCGCGGGCGGTGTGGTGATTGCCTACTGCCTTAACCCAATTGTTAAAGCAGCGATGAAATACCTCTTCCGCGGACGCGAAAAGTGCCGCGGACTCGCCATTTTGCTGGCGTACATTGTCGGCTTGGCAATCGTTGCGCTGCTGATGGTGCTGATTATTCCGCAAATGGTCGGCAGCGTTGTCATGTTCTACCAGAATTTCGACGGCTATGCGCAAAATTTGCTGAATATGCTCAAGGAACTTGACGCGGAAACGCCGGGCGTGGATTTGAGCCTTGCGGTTACGGCGGTGGAGAACCTGAACGCCAGCATGAGCGACCTGCTTGGCACGATTGTCAAGGCGATTACGAACCGCGTGCCGCAAATTATCAGCTACGTCGGCGGCGTTGCTTCGGGTGTCGTGACCATTTTTACAGCAATTGCCAGCAGTGTCTACCTCCTCCTGCAAAAGGATAAGCTGCTTCGCCACGCGCGGGTACTGACGCGCGCGTTCCTGCCGAAGAGCGCCGCGGAGACGACCCTGCGGATTTGCCACGACGCAAACCGCAATTTCGGCGGCTTTTTCGCCGGAAAAATCCTCGATTCTGCGATTATTGGTGTGCTGACGTTTGTCAGCATGAACATCCTCGGCTTGTCGTACGCGACGCTCATCAGCATCATCGTCGGCATCACGAACATCATCCCCGTGTTCGGCCCGTTCATCGGCGCGATACCCGGCGCGGTGATTCTGCTCTTCCTCGATCCGTGGCAGGCGTTGATTTTCCTGATTTTGATCCTGATTATCCAGCAGCTGGATGGCAATTTCATCGGCCCGATGATTCTCGGCGATTCGATTGGCATCTCGGCGCTCTGGGTTCTCTTCGCGATTGTCGTCGGCGGGGATCTCTTCGGCTTGGTCGGTATGGTCGTTGGCGTTCCCATTTTCGCCACGATTTATGGCATTCTGCGGTCGGCGGCGCGGCACGGCCTGCGGCAGAAGGGGTATACGGACGTGGAAGAATCTGTATCCGCATCTGTTGCGGGTGACGAGATTCCCGATGACCCGCGTGAGAGCGGACACCGGATGTCGCTGTTGCGCCAGTGGAAAGAGAAAATCATGTCCATCGGCAAGAAAAAGAGCAAGTAAGCACAGAGGGGGAGCGCAATGGCTTCCCCTTTCCTGCGTAATTTCTACCTATTAAAAGGAGACGCGCGCCATGACACCCGAAGTCCAGCATTATTTACTCGCAGGTTTTCTTCTGCTGGCAGCCGTTTTCGCCGTTCCGCTTTTGAAGCGCGTTCTGATACCTGTAAAAAAGCGGATTAGCGACCGCATTCCAGCGCTTGTGGGGCATCTTCTCCGCTGCTTCCTGCGCCCGGCGGCATGGCTCGTCCGCGTCACACTCGCGGGTTGGGCACTTCTAACCATCCCGTGGAGCGCCGAAATCCGTGTTCTGCTCAGCCGCGTAATGCCGTACTACCAGGCGTTTGTGCTGGCGATGGCGGCGTGGGGCGTTTGGGAAGCCATCCCGGTTATTTGGCAAATGCTGCATCGTCATCCACACCCGGATCATCCGGAGAACTACGAAACGTTGTCACGCTTTTTCGAGAATGGATGCCGAACAGTCGTCGTCGTGATGGCGGTTCTGGTCGGTTTGGACGGCCTTGGCGTACCGGTCACGAGCCTGATTGCCGGCGCGGGCGTCGTTGGGCTTGCCATCACCCTCGCGGCGCAGTCCACGCTCTCCGGCCTGATTGCCGGGATCACGCTCGTTGCGGAGCACCCGTTTTCGCTCGGTGATTACATCGTGCTGGGCGATGTTGAGGGCACCGTCGAGGACATTTCGCTGCGTTCAACCCGCATTCGCACGCCCGACCAAGTGCTCATTACCGTCGAAAACAGCAAGGTTTGCGCCGAATACATCCAAAATGCGAACGCGCGCACCCAGCGCCTGTGGGCGTTTACGATTGGCTTGGAGTACCGCACGAGTGCGCCGCAGGTGGAGCAGTTCATCCGCGACCTGACGAAACTTCTGGTTTCAGATCCGGACGTTGATGGGCAGAGCGTGCAGGCGGTGCTGGAGGAGTTCGCGGATTCGTCCATCAACGTCAACGTCCGCATGATGGTCAACACCCCCGGTTACGGCGATTACCGTGCACTCAAAGGCAGAATTAACCTTGCGGTTATGCATCTGATGGCGGAAGAAGGGCTGTCTTTCGCCTTCCCGTCGAGGAGTGTTTATGTGGAAAAGAACGCACAATGACCGAACGCGCGGACTTCTGCTGACCGGGTTAAAGGCGGCTGGAAGTGCGGCGGTCGCGATAGCCGTCGCCAGCGCAATACACCTGCAGTTTAGCGCGACGGCGGGGATTATCGCGATTTTAAGCCTGATGGGTACGAAGCGCGAGACAATGAAAGTGGCGCTGGGGCGGCTGATGGCGTACGGCGCGGCGCTGCTGATCGCCTTCGTGTGCTTCTCGCTCTTCGGCGATGGTCTGCTTGCTTTCGGAATTTACCTGTTTGTTTTCGCGTCGCTGTGCTATGCCTGTTCGTGGGGGTACGCGACGGCGATGATTTCCGTGCTGATTTCCCACTTTATGGGCACGGGCGGCATGACGTGGACGCAGATTGGCAACGAAAGTTTGTTGTTTCTCATCGGCACAACCTGCGGCATCCTGACGAACCTGCACCTGCACCCGGACGAAAGGCGTCTGGACGCATTGCTTCGTCAGGCGGATGAGCAGATGCGGACTGCGCTGCGGGCGCTTGCGGAAGGGGCGGATGCGCGCACCCCCTTGATTTTGCTGGGCGAGACGCTCCGTCAGGCAGACGAATGTGCCGCGAAAAACGCCGAAAATAGTCTAACAGACGTGCCGACGCGCGAGATTCATTATATCAACATGCGCCGCCAGCAGCGGAGAATCCTGCTGCAAGTCACCAAAGACGCACAAAAAGTACAGGGACATCCGCCGCAGGAAGCCGAGGTTCGGGCGCTGATTGGCCGCATTTTTGCCGAGTATGACCGCGAAAACGACTGCACATCGTTGTTGTCCGCACTGCATGGCCTGCTGGCAGAGATGCAGCGTCAGCCGCTTCCTGTGACGCGTGGCGAGTTTGAGGATAGGGCGCTGCTGTATGTGCTATTGCGGCGCATGGAGGATTTTTTGCTGCTCAAACGCGAGTTCTACGAAACATATGGTTACGAAATAAATCACCAATTAGAACGTAAATCATAACTATTTTCGTGATAAATTCAGCAAGAACGCGTCCACTTGCGCAAGCAGCAGAAAAATGCTATAATATAGGTTGAAATAAACGCGGAGGTGGCGCATGAAGCAGGAAACGGGGCGGCAGATTGCCCGCTGGGGTTATATGGCAGTCGCAGCGGGCTACCTCTGGTGGAACCTCGCGCGAATGACAGAATTTTCATGGACGTTCACCGTTATGCCGTATCTGGGCGACTTTGGTATCATTGCCGCCATTTTTTCGCTGATTTTGGGCTGGAAAAAGCGCTCCCCGCTTGTCTGGACGATGACAGCGGGGCTTGGCTGGATGCTGCTGATGAGCGCCATCCGCGGCGGAAATGTTCTCGCGGCTGAGTGGCAGTACCTCAAGGAGGGCATCATTGCGTTCCTTGTGCTTGCGCCGCTGCCGGGCTGCCTTCCCGAAAATCGTTTTCGGCAGTTTTTAAAGGGAACGATAGCCGTCTGGATGACCGCAATTACTTGTCAAGCAGCCATCGGCTTGTGGGCGGCAATCAGCGGTCACGCCGTTTTCAGCATGAAGGGGACGTGGTACATCGGCATGAACCTCGGTGACCACCGCCTGTATTTGAACGCTTACGTAACGACCGCCGCCGCAAAAATGGGCATGACCGTGCTTTTGACCGCGATTTTGTTCGCGCTGAGCCGCACGAAACGGGCGAAAATTGCCTGTGTGATGGCAATTCTGGTGCAATGCGGCGCGCTCGCGCTGACGGATTGCCGGACGGCGTTCGTGGCGCTCGGCGTTGCGGCGGGCTTCTGCGTGTGGACGCTCCTCGGTGCGAAGGCGCATATGCCGTCGAAATTAAACCATAGGCTTATACTTCCTGTGCTGATGGCAGCGGGGATTATCCTCTGCTATGGGCTGTTGACGGGGGTGTTGACGCTGCTTGCCCCGTCCGTCGCGCCCGGCCCGCTGGACAACGTGAACCTGCTGGAGTTCCCGGCGCACCTGATGACGGAAGCATCCGCTGAACAGGAAGTTACATTGGACAGCACACCCGTCCACCGCAGCATTGACACTACGGACGCATTCAACGGACGCTGGGGGATTTGGAAGGGGGCAATTCGGCTGCTCAAAGCACAGCCGGAGCTGCTGCTGACGGGCACAAGCGCACCGCTGGCGGCAGGAATGATGAATTTGTACACGCCTCCCGGCACAAAATACTTCCAACATGCGCACAATCTGTACTTACAGACGCTTGTCAGCTGGGGGATCCCCGGTCTGCTGATTCTGCTGGCTGTGATTTCCATCTTCTCCACGCAGACGGCGCGAGTTTCCAAGCGCAATCAGCCGCTTTGGGTGCTGATGCTGCCCCTCCCAGTAATTTACCTGCTGGTTTGCGAGTTGGTGGACTGCTTCACGATGCTTTCGACGGGTTCGCCAATGCTCTATTGGCTCTGCCTGCTGATGGGCGCGGTGGATGCACAGGCGCGGCGGCTGAAGCCACAAGCGCTGCCGAAATAACGAATGGTTACAAATTTGCGTTTTGGGAGGTGAAGCCATCCGATGGTCGATATCATCATCCCTGTGTACAATGCACTTGATACGCTTGAACTTGCGGTTACGTCGGCACTCATGCAGGGGGACGTGCGAATCCTCCTTGTGGATGACGGCTCCACCGATGGCACAGCGCGCTTGTGCGACGAGCTGGCGCACCATCCGCGCATCGCGGTGATTCATCAGCAAAACCGCGGGGTGTCTGCCGCACGAAACGCAGGGTTACAAGCGGCAGCATCGGAGTGGCTGACTTTTCTTGATGCGGATGACGTGCTGCTGCCCGACGCAATCGGCAATCTGCTCGCCCTTGCGGGGGATTCGCAAGCGATTCAGGGCCTTGTGACCCGTTCGGAAGCCCCTGATGTGCCGGAATGCACCGTTCAAACCCTCCCTTCGCGTGATATGCTGGACTTGGCGCTGCGAAATCCAACCGTGCATTTACACACGCACGGCTGGCTGCTGCGGCGGGAAATATGTAACGAGAGGTTCAACGAATCGCTACGGCTGGGGGAGGATGGCGAGTGGATGATGCGGGTGCTTCGCGGCGCGAAAACCGTTTCGCTGGCGCAGGTGAACACCTATTGCTACCATTTGCGGGCGGATTCAGCGGTGCACAGCGCGGCAGACGTGGTGCGCGAATATCTGCGAACGCTCACGACGGCACAGCCAACATTAAACTATTTGGACATGCCGGACGCGGCGGCACAGTACCGCTTGATGCACCTGCTGCTGATGCTGACGCACGGGGTGGTGCAGGAGGGCGGCTTTCGCGACGGGCTGCGCCAGTGCGGGGCGATTCGCCGCTTGTGCCGGGAAGCGTTCCGCGCGGATTTACGCCGTGTGCGTTGGCTGCCGCGGTCAAAGGCGCAGGCGGTGCTGCTGATGCTGCGGTGCGGGCTGTATCCGCTGGCAAGGTGGGCGATTTTGATTCGGCGAAGGCAGAATCAGCAGGCGTGTGCATCGGCAGAAAGCGCATTATAATGGGAAGGGATTTTTCGCGGCAGGACGTGCTGCGGACGGCGAGAGGCAAATCAGCAGTAACTTGCGGGTTATCGCGGGCGGGACGACCTTATCCGTCGCGGCGGCGACGCTTTCATCAGTTGGAAAGTCATGGCACATCTGCGCTTGCACGCCGATGATGGCGAAAATGGTAGATGGCGTATTCAGAAATTGACATCAGCAGATTGTAAATCGGCGCAAAATCAGCACGCGGAAGCTGTATGCAAACGTAGCCAACGAAATCGCGCGAATGGGTCAAGGGTCGAAGCCATTGCAGGGGATCGAAGGGGACAGCGTCCCCTCGCGTCTCCTTCGCTTATGAAAGGAAGTATGACGATGAAACCACTGCGGGTGCTTGTCGTGGGCTGGACGGCGACGACGGGCGGAATTGAGCACTTTTTAATGGCGTATTGTGGAAAAATGAATCGCGAACGCGTTCAATTCGACTTTTTGTGCCGTTTTAGCCCGATTGCGTGCCAAAAAGAAGCGGAAAAAATCGGGAAAATATACACAATAACCCGGCGGAGCAGCGATATAATGCGCTATTATCGGGAAATCAACGACTTTTTCCGTGAACATGGGCACGAGTACGATATCATCTGGGACAATGAGTGCATGTTCAACGACATGACGCCGCTGAAAAAAGCCACGGAGGTGGGCATTCCGGTGCGAATCGCACACTGCCATAATCCGCAGAATATGGATAAATCAGTCATCGGACATGTGCAGGGCTTCCTCCATCGGGTCAATCACCATTCGCTCAGCCGCTACGCCAACGTCCTTTGGGCGTGCTCGATGGAGAGCGCGAAGTGGGCGTGCCCCGCCATGGATTTGCCCTGTGAGGTCATCCCGAACGCCATTGACGCGCAGATGTTCCGCTTCTCGGAGCAGGTTCGGCGCGAGGTTCGCGAGCAATATGGGCTGGAAGATTGCCTCGTAGTTGGTCATGTTGGGCGCTTACAGTACCAGAAAAACCAAACCTTCTTGCTGGACGCCTTCCGCCACCTGCATGAGCGCGAGGAGAAAGCGCGGCTCGTGCTCGTCGGCGATGGCCCGGATTTGACGGAGCTGGAGGCGAAAGCCGTCACCCTCGGCATCGAACGGGAAGTCCTCTTCCTCGGCAATCGAGATGACGTCAACCGCTTGTTGCAGGCGTTCGACCTGTTCGTCATGCCGTCGCACTTTGAGGGATTCGGGATGGCGGCTTTGGAAGCGCAGGCGGCAGGGCTGCCGTGCCTGTTATCCGCCAGCGTGCCGAAGGAAACGAAACTGACGCGAAACGTGGAGTTTATTCCGGCGGAAGATCCGGCAATTTGGGCGGAACATATGCTGAACATGCTGGAACGCCACGAAATCCGCCGCGACGAGGCGCAGACCATCGCCGACGCGGGCTACGACATAGGCACCGCGGCGCAGCGGCTGGAGGACAAGCTCATCGCCCTGACGGAGAGAAAACGGTTTCAGCGGCGCTTCCTGATGACCCCGAAAACGAGCGCATCGGGCGTGCCAGCGCTGAACAAGGCGCGCGCGGACATCGAGCAGATCGCCGCTGAAATGGGATACGCGCCGTTCGCGCTCCACGCGCCGGACAGCGCAAATG
>ENA-OZHZ01001110-OZHZ01001110.1-human-gut-metagenome-genome-assembly--contig:-NODE-1110-length-11116-cov-4.209746_pt1 | contig 11116 bp, 12 predicted proteins | sample MGYA00244053_ERZ653699 | MGnify/ENA primary metagenome ERZ653699 (study PRJEB26926, sample SAMN06165200) | human gut metagenome | biome: ENVO:00009003; feature: ENVO:2100002; material: ENVO:00002003...
GCGAAGAATTCGCAGGATAAAATGGTGTTAACCATTTTATCGAGAAATAGTATGAAATCGGAATTTACGGAGAGAAATGACGGAGAAGATATGGAGACCGGAATGAAAACACTGACGCCTGATCTTGCGGAAAGGAAACGGATTCTAAAAGATATCTGCCGAAACCACCCGCAATGGAAGATACGGATCGCTCTCGCTACCGTACTGTTCATCGCTGCAGTCGGAGTCTTAGGCGGGACCATAGGCCTGCTGATTAGGCATCCTACTTCGGTGGATGGAATCATGGCTTTTATTGGAAGCGCCATATGCATTGCGTGTGTGCCTTTTTTCTGTGGATTGTCCGTCAAGAATACGGCAAAATATCGGTGTGCGTTTCCGTATACCAGCTATGCAAACGCATCATTGCTGCTGGGCGAAGATACCTTGGAGTATGCATTTTGGAGGGTAGGCCCCCAGGAGCCAGCGGCCTACAGCAGCAAACGTGCGGTTTATAGGGAGGAAGATAAATTCGTTTATAGAATCCGTAAAACCGATATCCATTCCATTGATGTCAAGGGAGATATCTGTAGAATCGAAGGAAGCGGAATCGTTCAGATGCCGGAATGGGCAGAAGAAGATGCAACGGTAAAAAGAGAAAGCAAGACGTTTTCTTTTATAATGGCGTTTGAGCAGCGAAATGCAGAGCAAATCCTTGCAGAATGGATGAAGTAAAATGGCCAGCCGGAACGGCTGGCCTTGTTTCTTGTTGACAATCCATGATATAGTAGTAGGCGAAAGGTCGTGATTCCTATGAAAAAGAAGAAATGGCTGCTTCTGCTCATTCCGGCGGTTCTGCTTCTGGCGGCGGCGCTGGTTTGGTTTCTGTATCTGTCGCCAAGAATGACGCTGTCCAACGCCGCTGATGACGCTCTTTCCAAGCTGGAACAGCGGCTGGCGGAAAGCCCCGTCCCGATTCTTGCCAAGGGGTATGATGAAAGCGGGAGGAATAGCACCTCGCTGGAGCTGACCGTTTCCGATGGCGTTCAGTACGACATGCAGGTTCAGACCGATCTGACCTCCAATCAGATCCTCGCCGATGGTACGATCCGGATAGACGGAAAGGCGCTGAATCTGTCGGCCTATCTGGACAAAGAGTTCGCCGCCATCACCTCCGAAGATCTCTTCAAGGGCGGCTATTACGGCATCACCTATGACACGTTTTCTTCGGACGTCCGCTCGTTTCCGCTGCTTTCCCGGCTGATTCCCAGTGCGACCCTAAGCAAGCTGGATTCCTCCGTGGAGAAGCTGCAGGTGTATATGAACCGCACCCGGCAGATTCCCCAGCTTCCGGAGGTGCAGGAAGAGGACATTCACAAGCTGATACTGGGTTTGCTGGTGCTGAAAAGTGACGTCCACAAGGAGACGCTGACGGTGGACGGCCAGAGTCTGGAATGCCTTCGATTTGATTACAGCGCCACCGGCGAACAGGCGGGGACGCTCCTTGGCTATCTGATGGACACCGGCGGACTTTCTCAGGGGGACATTAACGCTTCGTTCTATCTCTATGGCAAGACGTTGGTCGCCGTCCGCTGTGACGGCAGGGCAGGGGAGAACCGGGCAGCCCTCAGACTGGATTTAGGGCTGGACGCGGCGCAGGGCGATGTGTCCATTGCGGTCGGGAAGTTGGAAAACGGGGAAAAGTCCGCGTTTTCCTATAAGATCGGCGCACGGGGAGCAGACGGCGTGCACACCGAAACCGCCGCATTCGGCACTCAGTCTATTTCCTGCGAATGGAAGCCGAAGACCGGGGACATGGTGCTGACGCTTCCGGGGAAATCGCCCATTTCCCTGAATCTTTCTCAGGCGCAGGACGGTTTCCAAATCCAGACAAAGGATTTTGCGGCCCTGATCGGCATTAACAGCCAGAAGGGCTTCGACAGCACCATGACCGTCCGCAAAGGTTCTGCCATCACCACACCGAAGTACAAGAATCTGGACGAATGGTCGCTGGACGATCTGCTGGTTCTGCTGGGCAGCATCGGCGGCCTGCTCGGCTTCAAATAATTATCACGAAAAAAATCCGCACCCCATCGTGAACGGGGTGCGGATTTATGTATTGTGTCAGAGCTTAAATTCCGGTCATAGCCGCCAGAACGTCCACTTCCATCTTCTGGATGCTCTTCTTCATAGCCAAGCCCTCGCTGATATCCACATCGGTAAAATCGCCCATGTGGGTGCAGACGATGCGGTTGGTCTTGCCCTGAAGCAGCAGCTCTACAGCGAGATAGCCCATCTTGGTGGCGTTGACGCGGTCGCGTCCGGTGGGGGAGCCGCCGCGCTGAATGTGACCCAGAACGGTCACGCGGGGGTCGAGGTCGATGGCGTCCTTGATCTTCGCCGCAATGTCGGCGGCAGAGCCAGCACCCTCGGCAACGACGATCATGTAATGGGTGAAGCCGTTGAACCGCGCCTGACGAATCTTCTCGATCACGTCCCGCTCGAAATCGATAGGCTCCTCGGGAACCAGAACAGCGGTCGCGCCGACCGCGAGACCGACGTACATGGCCAGATATCCGGCGTTGCGGCCCATGACCTCCACGACGGAGCAGCGCTCGTGGGACTGCATGGTGTCCCGCAGCTTATCGATGCACTCAATGGCGGTATTGGCGGCGGTATCGAAACCGATGCAGTAGTTGGTGCAGGAGATATCGTTGTCGATGGTGCCGGGAATGCCGATGACGTTGATGCCGTACTTGCTCAGCGCCTGCGCGCCCCGGAAGGTGCCGTCGCCGCCGATGGCGATGATGCTGTCCAGCCCTAGGAACTTGCAGGTGGACACTGCCCGGCGCTGACCTTCCTCGGTCATGAATTCCTGACTGCGGGCAGTATACAAAATGGTGCCGCCCCGATTGATCGTATGGGAAACGCTCTTTTCATCCAGACGAACGATATCGCCGGTGATGAGACCGTTCCAGCCCCGGCGGATACCGTAGCATTCCAATCCACGATACAGCGCAGTACGGACGACCGCACGGACACAAGGGTTCATACCGGGCGCGTCTCCGCCGGAAGTCAGCACACCGATTCTCTTTACGCTCATAATGATTCCTCCTGATTGGATTAATACATGACCATATTTTACAGAGTTTTTCTGGAAAAGTAAAGAGACTTTTTTGTAAATTTTCGGGACTGGGAGGATGTGCAGGACGCGGAGTGAGCCGGGATGCGCGTTGTTATTCCGAATGTTGACAATTCCTTATTTTTATCGTATAATGAAAAATATCAAAGCCGGAAGGGGAGAGGGCGGAAGTGGGACTGACGGGAGAAGAGGCCAAGGTATTATACGATTTTATCAAATTTCTGATGTACCTGGGTCTTATCGTTTTGATTATAAGAACCATTTTCAGACTGCTCAAATGGCTTTACCATGCGATTTGGCCAGCTAGGACACAAACCAAACAGAGGATAAAATGCCATATTTTCCGGAAAAACCCGGTAAAAAAGCAATTCAAGGAAAAGCAATGGTATCCGACCGGGTGGTATTTTGATGATGAGACAGGGCTGTGGACTGCTCCTGACTATATCAATAACGATCCCAATACCCAATGGACGTTTGGCGGGAACAACGAACCCAAATCAACAAAATAACAGCAAAACCAAGCGGCTGCCTGCGAGGAAATGCGCAGGCAGCCGCTTAGGTTCTCCATTTGTATTTTGCCTAAATCTGCACGTGTAAGATCTGGAAATTTTATCCCCTTTACCAAAATCGCCGAAAAACAGAAAAACCGTATTGACAATCCAAAAGAAAGTGGTACTATACACCTAACATTTCGTCAAATGCTTTGAGCAGGACACGACTTCCCCGGATCACCGCTTTCAGAGAGCCGTTGGCTGGTGCAAAACGGCAGCAAGGAACGGGCAGGCCATCCCCTGTGAGCAGCCGCGGTGAAAGGCGCTTGCGCCGAGTAATTGCAGCCGGTATCCCTCCGTTAACGGGGAACGCTCTCCGATTTTCGGGCAGCGGTTGAGAGGCCGGTTTTCCGGCAAGCAAAGTGGTAACGCGGAAGTTGAAATTCCAGGCGGGCATTTGTCCCCGGATCAGCCTTCGTCTTTGCATCGGGACTCCCATCAGGGAGACCTGCGGCAAGGACGAGGGCTTCTTTTTTGCTCCCGGCATTGGCGAATGGCAAAGCTTTTAGGAAAGAAAGGGAAATCACATGAACACACTTGTAATCGTGCTGATCGCGGCGGTCGCTCTTGTCGCCGCCTATGCGCTCTATGGCCGCTGGCTGGCTAAGAAATGGGGCATCGACCCCAAAGCGCAGACACCCGCCGTTAAGTACAACGACGGCAAGGATTACGTCCCCACCAACGGCTGGACGGTCTTCAGCCATCAGTTTTCCTCCATCGCGGGCGCAGGCCCTGTCACCGGCGCCATTCAGGCCGCCGCGTTCGGCTGGCTGCCGGTGCTGCTGTGGGTGCTGATCGGCGGCGTGTTCTTCGGCGCTGTGACGGACTTTGGCGCACTGTACGCCTCCGTCAAGAACGAAGGCAAGTCCATGGGTATGCTCATTGAAAAATACATCGGCAAGCTGGGACGCAAACTGTTTCTGCTGTTCTGCTGGCTGTTCTGCCTGATCGTCATTGCGGCATTTGCCGACATGGTCGCGGGCACGTTCAACGCCTACACCGTGGCCGATGGCGTGACGCAGCTCGCCGACACCGCCAAGACCAACGGCGCTGCCGGTATGGTGTCCATCATGTTCATGGTGTTCGCCGTCATCTTCGGTCTTGTGCAGAAGAAGCTGAACCTCTCCGGCTGGAAGGAAGCCGTCGTCGGCATCCTCTGCATCGCCGCTTCCTTCGCCGTCGGCATGAACTGCCCCCTCGTCCTCGACAAGACCGCATGGAGCTACATCACCTTTGTGTATATCTTCTTCGCCGCCGTGCTGCCCATGTGGCTTCTGAAGCAGCCCCGGGACTACATGACCACCTTCATGTTCATCGGAATGATCGCAGGCGCGGTCATTGGCCTGTTTGTCGCGCACCCGACGATGAACCTGCCCGTTTTCACAGGCTTCAACAACGAAAAGCTCGGTACCATGTTCCCGATCCTGTTCGTCACCGTCGCCTGCGGTGCGGTGTCCGGCTTCCACAGCCTTGTTTCCTCCGGCACATCCTCCAAGACCGTTGAAAACGAGAAGGACATGCTCAAGGTCGGCTACGGCGCGATGGTTCTGGAGAGCCTGCTTGCCGTTCTCGCCCTCTGCGTGGCCGGTGCAGCCGCTGCTGCGGATGGCACCCCCGCCGCCGGTACGCCGTTCCAGATCTTCAGCCGCGGCGTTGCGGGCTTCTTTCAGATGTTCGGCGTTCCCAGCTACGCCGCCACGGTCTTTATGACCATGTGCGTCTCCGCTCTTGCCCTGACGAGCCTTGATGCCGTTGCCCGTATTGCGTGGATGAGCTTTCAGGAGCTGTTCAGCGTGGACGATATGGCGCACGCCGAGCCATGGCGCAAGCTTCTGTGCAATACCTACTTCTCCACGGTTCTGACGCTTGTGTTGGGCTATGTGCTCACGCAGATCGGCTACTCCAACATCTGGCCGCTGTTCGGCTCGGCCAATCAGCTGCTTTCCGCGCTGGTTCTCATCACGCTGTGCGTTTTCCTCAAGGTCACGGGCCGCAGCAACAAGATGCTGTTCCCGCCGCTGATCATCATGCTCTGCGTCACCTTCACGGCGCTGGTGCAGCGGCTGATGGCCATGGTGCGTGCCATCCAGAATGCAGCGGCGGTTACCATTCCCGCCGGTGAAACGACTTGGGGCGCGGTGTTCGTTGCCAACGGTCTGCAGCTTATTATCGCGGTACTTCTCATCGTGCTCGGCGCGACCATCGTGGTCAACTCCATGAGAAGCTACGTTGCCAGCAAGCACAATAGCGAAGCCAAGGTCTGATTTAAGGAAAATGAATAGGGCAGCCCCGGAACTGTAACACAGCAGTTCCGGGGCTTTATGCAATATGTGTGGGAAGGGGGGGGGCAGTGCGAAAGAGGGGATATCGTCCAAATTTGGAAAGCATTATTACGGATGAAACCAATGAAGGAAGTATCGCAGCCTATAGGCGTGAAGTACCAGACACCCCGGTGAAAATCACAGTTGCCGAGCTTGCGGAAACTACCGTCATGCACAAGAAAATGTCTGCGCCAGAAGTCGGACGGGACGATTTTCAAGGAACCAAAATCCAGCGAATTTGACCTTGACTGAGAGGGGGATAAGAACACATTTGAAAAAGCACTTGAATTCATACAGCAATCCTTTATCAAAACAAACGCAACAAAATAATGTTTTTGTGTGCGTTGGGATGTAGAGAGCGGAGAAGGGGAGGGAAGTCAGAGCAGCTTATCCATTTCCCGAACTTTTTCGCATAGTTCTGCGTACTGCGACCGGAGTGCGGTAAGCTGTTCGTTTGTCCGGGAGAGACATTTTTCATAGCGTTCCATATTTTTTGCCACTTCCACGATTTTGACCAAGTCCCGGTAGGGAATCAGCACCGGGAAATTCTCAACGCAACAAAATTCTGCGTTATTCACGGTTATCACCTCCAAACGTGTTTTGATTGACCCAGAACTGGAAGGCTTCACGGGGAATTATGTACCGATACCCAACTTTTACGTGGGGAATCGTCCCGGTGTTAATCAGCTTGTACGCGGACGGTAGACTGATTCTAAGGTACTTTGCAATTTCTCTGACTGTAATCATTTCGTTATCCATGCTATTCTCCTTTTAGTCCGTTTTATAGGACAGTTAATACGTTGTCTTGATGGTGGTCAAATATTTCTGGACGTAGCTGTCAATCTGCCGTGCCTGATCGTCTGGCAGCTCAAGGTATGTCTGTCCGTACTCCCTGATCTGCCGGTCATACTTGCGGAATGTGTTGGGGCTGGTAGTGGCTTTCAGAATGCTGTAGAGATCCGGATGGAGGATCACAGACTGAACCGGATACGGGAGGTCTGAGAAGCCTATGGACAGCTCCACGGGGGTGGTACGAAGTATTTTCGGAAACACGTCCTTGATGGATTCATACTTGCCGGGAACAAGCGTCAGTTCGCAGCGGGTGGAGGAGACACCGGCTAGGCCGAGATCGGCAGCCTTGTCATAGAGCTTGATTGCATTGTGCTGCTGACGTTTCCCCGTGTACTCCGTCTTAACGCCTTTGGTGTCAATGAAGCACTGATAGCCAGAGCCGGGACGCTGCACAAGCTGGAGATCGTCACGGGCAATAGGGAAGTCAAGCGCCAGATCGAACCGCTGAACGGATGAGCTGATAGCGTAGGCCGACAGAATGCCGATGGTGTCGCGGAGGATAGTGCCGGAAACTTTGTTCGGATTAAAGTCTATGACAGCGTCGTAAACATAGCGGTTGACCTTGTCGTAGGCGTAGCCGGTTGCGCTTTCGGGAGTTGCATAGCGACCGGCCAAGATTGTAAAGGACACGTCATTTCTCAGTTCAAAATTGACGGAATAGGCGTAGTTTCCGATTTTGAATCGGCTTTCTGCAACTTTTACGTCGTACTGTCCCAGCAGCCACCGGGAATTATCCGTGAGACGGTCGAGCAGGAAAACAAGCGTGTCGTGGCGCTCATGTGTAACGAGATCGGTATAACACTTTGGATAGGTGAACTTGATTCTGAGGGAATCAACGGAGGCAATGACGCCGTCGAGAAGCAGGGGGGTTGAGTAGGGTACAATGCTCAAAAATTGCGCGTTGAAACCCCTGTTAGAAATAGGGGTTTCGGGGTGGTTTTCCATCGGGTCATGACCTCCTTTCCGGGGATGATTTTGAGAGCGTTTCCGGGCGCAGCGTCACGGTTGCCCGAGGTCATCCCGTGACCGCTTGCGTCCGTAGAAGCTGCAAAAGTCTACCACTGAATCGTCGGGTGCAGCCCTCACGAAAAGCCGGGACTGGTGCAGCCATGCGTTACCGCAGGGGCAAGGAACCCCATGCCCCTGCCCCTGCGTCAATACGAGGTGCAGCAAGTACCGGACGTTTGCGCCGGGGGCGCATATGTGGTCAAGCGGGATTGCAGCCACTCAGAGACATGGGGACTATCTGCCCGACCGGGACGCTGGCGGTAATCGGAAGCTGGGCAGGGGTGCAGGGAACCCTCGTAAGTGCAGCAGGAACGCGCAGGGAAGTGCTAAGCCCCTGACGAGCCGTGTACCGTGCGCTTTCAGCTTCGCTATTGTCGCGTAACCTGAGAGGAACCAACGGACGTTGTACCAGTCTGAGGGAGTACCTATTTCGCCGTCCATCGCGGCCACAGGCCGCCCGGACAGCTCTGCCAGAATACCGGGACACCATGCAGCGGGTAAAGTGCTGTTCTAGGGGCGCTGAGGGGCTGAGAGATAAGCAAAGTACAAGCAGTTGAAAATACTTGTTTTTGTTAAAATACTGCAACTAGTTATGTTTGTCAATACAGTCTGGCGAACTTAGTACAAGTTGTTGAAAAGTTTGTGTTGAATTTACTACAGTTTGTACTAAAATATCCTTGAGGTGATACCATGTCGAATCCATTCGCCCCATATGAGTGCCAGTTTACGGAGGACGAACGTAAGCGCATGATAGGGCAGACCGTAACGTCAGTCCGGAAAGGGAAGGGCTACTCCCAAAAAGAAGTCGCTGCATTGTTGGGAATTAGTCAAGCAACGTACAGCACATACGAGCGTGGAAGGACAGAACCGCCCACGGAGATACTTGTAAGGCTGTCATACCTGTTTGATTGCCCGGTTGATATTCTGGTGCAGCGGGACAGGCTGGCCAGAACCAACGAGGACGCGCAGAAGCAGATTGACGAATTGAAGCGGCAGCTTCAAGAGTGCGAAGAACAAATGGCAGCCAACGGCGGGGATAATCCCGTGGCACAGGCTTTCCTAGAATCCATGAACGCCTTACTGCGTCAGACGGAGCAGCTTAACAGCAGCGCAGCGGCGGCAAGATCGTATGATGAACCACTGAGCAAAGGATGATTCCAGTAAAAAATGACCCCGGTCATGGGCAGAGTGTCCACGACCGGGGGATATCATTTTGCGTCAAAAAGTTGGAAGTGGGGGAAGGGCAAAAACAGCGTTTTGGGGCTGTCTCTGAGCCTGCACAAAACGAACGCAACAAAATAAAAATTTTGTTGCGTTTAAAGCGGATGTATGCTATAATGATGGCATAAATCAAGTCTACAGGAGGTTCTTATGCAGCGATACCATGATTGTCCCCAGGTACTGCGGGAGTTTTTGATCTACCACGAAAATATCAAGGGTCAGTCGCCGCTGACAATTTCGGAGTACTATCTGGATTTGAGAATGTTCTTGCGCTTCATAAAGCTCATGCGAAATGATATGCCAATGAGCACGAATCTGGATGACATCGATATCAAGGAAATTGACATTCAATTTATCCGGGATATCGACACATCGGATATTTTCGACTTTCTTTCCTATTTGGCCAATGACCGGGCAATTAACCCGGATTCAGCTGCTCCGGAGTACGGAATTTCCCCTGCCGCAAGGGCCAGAAAGCTTTCGTCCATTAAGTCCTTCTATAAATATCTGACCACACGAACCAAGCAGCTGCAGGAGAACCCTGTGGCAGATCTGGAATATCCAAAGCTTCGCAAAAGTCTCCCCAAGTATCTTACCATGGAACAGTCCGCCGCGCTGCTGAAATCGGTGTCCGGGCAGAACGAAAAAAGGGATTATGCGATTTTGATGCTGTTTCTCAACTGCGGGATACGGCGCAGCGAACTTGTGAATCTGAACCTGTCGGACGTTTATGAAGACAGAATCCGCGTCATTGGCAAGGGCAACAAAGAACGGTTTGTCTATTTTGGCTCTGCCTGCCGGAAAGCGATCGACGCCTATCTTCCGGAACGCAATCAGAAAGTGCTTACAGACAATCGGGCACTGTTTGGTTCACGGGACAATAACCGGATCAGTGTAACGGCCGTTCATCGTCTGGTGAAAAAAGCGCTTTTACAGGCTGGACTGGATTCTACCCAATATTCTGCCCATAAACTGCGCCATACGGCGGCGACCATGATGCTTTCCGGCGGCGTGGATGTCAAAACCGTTCAGGAAGTTCTCGGACATGAGAACCTGAACACGACCCAGATTTATACCCATATCGAAAGCACAGAACTGAAAATTGCTGCAGAGGCCAATCCCCTTTCCAAGCTTGACTTTTCTGAGAAAATAGAGGATAATAAGAAAAGCAACCAATAATTGACAAAATTATAGTGGAGAAAATGGAATTATGTCGATTGGCGAACGAATTACCGAGCTTCGGAAAATGCAGAATCTGTCTCAGGGACAGCTTGCGCAAGCCATGGATGTGTCCCGGCAGGCTGTCAGCAAATGGGAAAACGATCAGGCAAGCCCAGATTCGCTTAAAATGATCCGGCTGGCCGAAGTGCTGGACACAGACATTGAGTACCTTACGACAGGCCGCAGAAACTACGGCAGACGGCCTCCTGTAGTTCTAAAGACGGTGGAAACCGTCGAAAAGGTTATCGAAAAGCCTGTAGTGCGGGTCGTTGAGAAGGTTGTAGAAAAACCGGTAGAAAAAACCGTAGTGCAGTATGTGGAAAAGCCGGTCATCAAAAAGGTTTTTCGGACAAAATATCTCAGAAACCCGGCAGAGCTAGCTATCGTTGGGATCGTTTGCTTTCTGCTGGGGCTGCTGGTGGGTTATTTGCTGTAGCCCCCCTCTCCCATCTCGTTTATCTCAATAATCGTAAAAGGCAGGGATTTCCTCCCTGCCTTTTTGTTATCCGCTTCCCTACAATTTTTAATATTTAGTTGAATTAAACGTCAACTATCGGTTGCATATACAGTTTCTTATTATAACGCCATTTCAATCGCTTCGCGCAGATTCTTGACGCGATACACCGTCAGGCCGGCAGGAATCTCCGCCTTATCCGATCCGCTCTTTGGAATAATGCATTTCTTGAATCCCAATCGCATGATTTCCGCAAGGCGCTGATTCAAATGGGACACGGCGCGAATTTCTCCGGTCAGTCCCACCTCCCCTATCGCCGCCCTGTCTCTTATACACATCTCCGAGCCCACGAGACCGGAGCCTATCTCGT
>ENA-OZHZ01001113-OZHZ01001113.1-human-gut-metagenome-genome-assembly--contig:-NODE-1113-length-11079-cov-5.945210_pt1 | contig 11079 bp, 8 predicted proteins | sample MGYA00244053_ERZ653699 | MGnify/ENA primary metagenome ERZ653699 (study PRJEB26926, sample SAMN06165200) | human gut metagenome | biome: ENVO:00009003; feature: ENVO:2100002; material: ENVO:00002003...
CGGCAGCGTCAGATGTGTATAAGAGACAGGTATTTACATTTATCTGTGCCATATCTGATCACCCCTTAAAAAATATCCGCAGTCGAAAGATCTTCAACCACTGTCTCAACGCTCTTTTCAACCTTTTCATAGGTTGCTACAGCCTGTGTAAGTTTCTCACAGCTCTGTGATACTTCATCTTTAAGCTTTGATAAATCCTTGTTCAAACTCTTCTGATTTCTGGAAAACACTTCATAAGCACTTCCGTCCCAAAATCTTCCGGCATCACCTGCCAGAGTATGCAGAGTATTTTGAACATCTTCTATTGATCTTTGCAATTTCGTAAGGGTCGTTATCTTACTCTTTAAGGTGCCCAGATCAACATACAACGTCTTTTCATCCATCACCTTTCCCCCTTTACAAAACTCTGATATTCTGAACCAGATTATTTGCACCATTTCTCAGTGATTCCTCACACGGTCTATAATCCTTGCTGACAACCTTATTTATCTTGGTTATCTCTTCGTCCAGACTTTTTATGATCTGATCCATCAGTTTCACATCGATTCCTATTGATTCCTCGTATGTACTTCCAGCAATACTTTGCCAGGCTGCTGAAATATCTTCCTTAAGAGTTGACACCTCAGTCTTATACTGAATCAAATTTTCTTTCTGCTTTGATAAGTTTGAAACACAATGCTGTATCTCTTCAACGTCCCACTTGTATTTACTCTTCATCCCGGCTCCTTTCGTTACTGTTTGTGTCGTCTATGTTTTATATCTTATACATTTATTCCAAAATTTGTTTATTCTCTGACGAAACGCATTTTTTCTGGAATGAAATGCATTTTATACCATCATTATCCTCTGACCACTGACAATTCCGCACTGCTCCACCGTATAATCCCTGTTTAATACATCCTGTCTCTCATACAAATAAAGCATGATATTATCAGTATTTTGAAACAGCTCATTGTTATTTTCAAAGTCTTCTATCTGCTCTATAAGCTGATTTATTACTTCTCTTATCTTCATGGATTTTGGAAACCACATATCATACTTCTTAATAGTTGCTGCGCAATACAGTTCAACTAATACCTTATTCATCCCTCATCATCCTTTCAGAATAATCTGCCCACTTCAGGCTCTCTTCTCCCTCCGATGACAACACAGTGACATCAGTATTGGGATCTATCTTGCCATGATCGTCCATAACAAGATCCACAAATGTCTCATATGGATACAAATGCCATACACTCGGAATTTTGAAATCCTGTCTCATATAGACAATCATGTTTCTATTATTTACCATCACCTTTGCCGACTCATCATCCACAATAATGGCATAACTTTCTGCCTCAGAGATAGACATGATAATAAATGCTATTACCCTGTCTAACGAATAGCCTCCAGAAGTCTTTATACAAACTTTGTGTCTGCATAGATTATCAATCGCTGAATATTCGGCTTTGTCCGTCAATCCCTCCACATCTATATCTCCAAGCCTGTACTTTGTCACTCCAATATGTCTGAGCATCGTCGCAAGCTCATTTGATGTGAATCTATATCCTATCGCCAAAAACTCACCCCTTTTTATACCTTTCCATTCTTTCAGCAAACTCCGCCTTGACATTTCTTGACAAACTTGCACTCAGATTATCCTCAAGGGATATAAGCATCTCCTTATAATCAACCTCTCTTACCATTGTCATATTAACGATATAGCTCTTCTGACATCTGAAAAATGACTCTGGAAGACGCTCGATTATATTTGTTATAGAATCGTAAAACTCATATTCCTGTACAGCCGTATATAAAACAATTTTTTTGCTCACTGCCTCAAACATAATGATCTGACTGCAATCAACATAGTATTCCCTTGATCTGATCTTAAACTGGAATATTCCCTGATTCTTATCATCATCATTCAGATCAGCAGCTATTGAATCTATGACACCATGCACATCCTCTGCTTTAACCGGTTTAAGAAGGCATCCTACTGGCCGCACAACAGGTGTTGTGTATTTGACGATCTCCATAAGGTTTTGTGCAATCAAAACAACATAATTAAAAGGATTCTGTTCTCTTATATCATCTATAAGTTCATCAACAGGAGTTCCGCATGCCAACATACACGCTATCTTCATACTCTGTTTTGATATATAATCATCCGCCTCTGAGACATTATCGAAACCATATACTTCGGCATCATAATTTTTTTGAAAGCAATAGTTGAAACACGCATCATGGACATTTTCCATTTCGTCTGCTTCGGTATCACAAACTAAAAAATCAATCATATCTATTACCTCTCATGTACAGGAATATAAACCTTGTATGGTGCCCCATTCTTCATCATATGGCCTACATTATCAGGAAGTATCTGGGCTTTCTCATTAAGTGTCATAGCAAAGTCAAACAATCTCTGATCATTCAATCTGCCGCCTATATGCACACCAGTTCTATACTGTGTATATGTCTTACATGCCTGTGTATAGAAACTTCCTGCTGAGAAATCAATTGCAAATCCAGCTACAAACATAACTCCAAGCTGACGTCCCTCTTTGAAGAAAAGCTCAACAATATTATTCATTGCCTCCTTGTAACTCGTGTCGTATACCTTCTGGATAAAATCATCAAAATCATCTATCAGGAGTACAAGTGGTGTAAATTCTTTCATGATCACCGCATACGGATCTGCAACACCATTTGCTACAAGTTCCTTCTTTCGTGAGCTTCTTGCTTTAAATTCCTTCTTCAACATGATGAGGAAGTCATATATTCTGTCCTGAGAATCATATACTTCTCCGTCTAACATTGACCTTATTCCCGCAAAATCACTGTTAAGATTGACCATATGCACCTGCGCCTGAATCAGTCCGGCTGCATATATGAAATTCTTGAACACATTTATGATAGCTGAAGTTGTAGTGGCACTCAGACTGAAGCAGTAGGTCATCCTGAAATCCAAAGCTATCGGCACAATATTTTCCATCTCATATGCAAATGGAAGCTGTTTATTCTCAACAAATTCTCCAAAATCCTCCAGTGTCTCAGCAAATGACTTATTCTCAGGAAGAACTGGTATTCTTCTTGCATGATATCCGCTGTAACTCTGGCAATACTCCTCAAAGAATTTCTTGAGATTCTGCATACGCTCAATTTCTGTGTCTCCATACGCTGGAAGCGCAGTCTGAAACTCCAGAACATCATCCACAACCACCAGTCCACGTCCTGTGATGCCACTCGGAAGAATAGCCGGACTCTTGCCAAGAACATCCAGATAATCTCCCTTTTCCATAAGCTGAAGAGGAATAACATTTGTAAAATTCTTTCTTGTCTTGTACCTGACATCAGTAGTTGTATTCGCAGTGATGATAACCTGAATACCATATTTGCTTCCGTCACGGGTGAGCTTCGCAAAGCTGTCCTCAAGATTCTCATAAGATTCAATAAATTCAAAATAGTTATCCACTATAAAGAATACTGTAGGCATAGGTTCATCACTCAGCTTCTGATACTCCACAAAGCTTCCTATTCCCTTCCGCTGGAATTTATCGCGTCTGTCATTGATCATCTCCTGCAGGAACTGGAATACTCTTGGCACACCCTCTGTATCATCCGAATAAAATACCTCTCCCACATGTGGCATGTTCATATACTGTTTCATCGTCCGTCCAGAGAAATCAAGTATATAGAACTGCACATATTCTGGTGAGTAAAACCTCATCATCGACGTGATCATGGTTGTCAGCATATTACTCTTTCCAGAACCACTATTACCAAGGATCATAAGATTACTCATCTGATTAAAGTCTATTACATATGGCAGGGTATCCTGCTTCTCAGGATTATCAATCTCTCCAATCCAGGCAAGTGTTCCAGTTGCGGAATCAATATTATATTTCTTTATAAGGTCTTCCACATATATATGACCGGAAAGAGGTGGCAGCCATAAAGCCCTGGCATTATGTATTCCATTCTTAGCAGCAACGTCTGCTATGTAATTAACACATGCATCAAGCTGTGATATAACATTTTTCTTTGTATCTCTCTTCTTGCGTTTCTCAACACAGTTATTACCATCTATACCTATCATCGACACTGTGTCTTTTATTACTCCTACAGAGTCATGAGGCTCATAGTCTGCTCCCGAATATCCTGACTGGAACAGATCGAAACTCTCGTCATTTCCTATCTGCAGATATGCACGTCCTGTCTGTGTTAGATAAGCAGCTTCAGGACGCTTAAGCATTCCCATACTATCCTGTTTATCCTGAACCTTCAGACAAAGCTTGAACCTTGAATTGGACCATATTTCATCATCAACAACACCTGCCGGCTTCTGTGTTGCAAGAATAAGATGGATTCCAAGGCTTCGACCTACTCGAGCGGCGGATACAAGCTCTCTGATAAATTCCGGCTGCTCCTTCTTAAGCTCTGCAAACTCATCAGATATAATGATCAAATGTGGAAGAGGTTCAGTTGCCTGCCCATCACGATATAATCTTATATACGCATCAATATGATTTATCTTGTACTGATTGAATATCTTCTGACGTCTCTTTATCTCACTTCGTATTGAAATAAGGGCACGCCTTGTGAGGCTCTCATCTACAGTATCGCTATCATCATCCCCTGCCCCAAGGTTCGTTATGGTTCCAGCAAGATGTGGCAGTTTCTGGAATACATTTGCCATTCCACCACCCTTGTAATCAATCAATATGAATGCAACCTCATCAGGATGATAATTAAGTGCCAGTGAAAGTATAAATGTCTGTATAGTCTCGCTCTTACCTGAACCTGTAGTACCTGCAACAAGACCATGTGGTCCATGCTTTTTCTCGTGAATATCAAGATACATGGGCTTATTTCCTGCGGTGATACCCACAAACGAGCTTATTCCCTCATATGCACGATGTTCCTTGTAGCACTTTAATAAATCCCACTGTTCAACTCTTCCTATTCCAAGCATCTCAAGGTAATCAACGCTGTCCGGGATTCCGCCTTCTGAGATCTCGTTTATATTGTAGGCTGCTATCATTCGCGCAAATGACTCAGATTCGCTGCTGGATATCGTGTCAAATGCCACAGTCTTTGTATAATCATAGCTTTCATTAAGCTTATATATCCCCTGATAGCTGTCACTATTTTCTATTACATACTTACATTCATTCGGCAGCTTACTGATGGTTCCATATAAAAGAACAAATGTAAAACCATAGTCATCCCTTGATGTCATATACTTATATATCTGCTCATTGTCAAAATATTCTTTCTCAGAACAGAACACGACATAATGGTCGGAAAAAAACAACCTCTTCCTCTTCGCTGTTAAGCATCTCCTCTCGCGAACGAAGTTCTTCCATAAGGTATCCGATAACGTTCTTCACTGAACTCTCATTATTTCCTACATATCTTTTCTTTTTATCTTTGCTGAATACATGAGGTAACCACTTTGTCCACTCAAGGTCGAATTCATCACCATAGAGAACTGCAATCTTCACATCTGTATAACTATGTAACGCTGCAAGTTGAACTATAATATTATTTGTAACATCCTGAACTCCGTTGTGTGTTCCTGTCACTCCAACAATCTTGTTATCCTTAAGGCTCAACAATTTCACAGCATCTTTTATATATTCAAATGCCTGGAACAGCTTTGCCGGTTCTTCCACAAGTTCATCCTTATCGATTGAAAACTTTTCCTTTGGAACAACTATCTGATTTGGTGATTTTATCAGTCCTGTTCCCAGTCTGACTTCCATAAAATCCTCATGGTTGACATTTCTATTCCAAAGCAGTCCCACATCTGTTGTAAATCTGCTTAGAAGCACTCTGGAACTAAGATATTTTTTACTGAGAATATTTCTGTTGTAGTCCTGCTTTAAAATAAGAAGGTCTTCATTTTTCTTTATATACTCTCTATATGCAACCTGTCTCTGTTCCTCCTCTTCACGCAGAACTCTCTGATCATACTTATTCCTCAACATAGCCCACATGATTCCAATTCCGGCAAACATGATGACCGATATCATCATTCCTAAATACATAAGTGGACTTCCACTTGAATTAGTCCGGCTGTTCACATATACATTAAAGAGCACAGTCACAAGAATTGGCAGCGGCATTGTAATAGACGGTCCAAGGATAAAAAGCAATGGCGTTTTTCTTTCTCTATGCCGTCCCGGAGGTCCCTCTATCTCTATCTTCTCTTCATCAAATGGTTCAATGAATCTAGGCATTCTTGAAAACGCTGACATATCCCCATATATATTCATATCTTTAACTTGATCTACATCTATCCTTGGAAGCGCACATGTCACATCACACATCTGATTTACCGCGATCATACTTCCCAGGAACACTATCTTATATCCCAATATATATATCTGATCAAATGGCTGAAGCTTACAGCTATCATGCACCTTTTTATAGTTTACATAAGTTCCATTTTTCCCTTTGTCAAACAAATACCAACATCCATTCTGGTGTGACAAAATTGCATGACAGTTACTGACAAATTTATTATTGATATTTACAAAACTATCCCTTGCGGATCCGATAGTAACCGTGTCATATCCCTGCAGTGAAAACTTATCAAAACTTGCCATTTCTTTACGAAATGCCTGTATCATCACAGAAAAATGCTGACCTGTGCTATAGACTTTACCTGTATAGACTTCTCCATTACTCAGTTCTCTGCTCTCAAACATGTAATGCTGATAGCTCAGTCTCACCCTATCGCTGGATCTGAAACTCCACACATGGTCCCAAACTTCATATGAAATAAACAGATCCTTTATTCCTGTAACTCCTGACAGATCCAGTTCACCTGTACGATTGTTAAGTCCTGGCAGAATGTATTCAACTACTGAATCTCCATAATTTATATAAATAATAAATTTATCCATCTATTGTTCCCCTATACATACCCTTTATCTTTGAGCTGCTGATATATTTTCTTTAGCTGCTCCACATTTGCATCTATTTTTCCATCAACATTCTGTTCATTGTATGCCTTTATAGCCTCATCATAATGTTTCTTAAAGGTTACAAAATAATAATCTCCAGAGCTATCTATCTGGCGGTTATAATCCAAAAACGCCTGCTGCGCCAAAATTCTGTAATCATTTGGATATTCCGCTAAAAGTACTTTCAGATAGTTCTCAGCTTCCGTGAATTTGCCCGTATTCAGATAAACCACCACAAGGTTTATGGCACTGTCGAGATCTAGTAAATTTTTATTCTTCAACGCCTCCAAACTTGACTGTGCATTTTGATAGTATGTTTCTACTGATGAATCATCCTGCTTTGATGCAAGGCCTATGTAGGCAGTCGCTAATATCTTTTCTTTCACCGATTCATATTCCGAGGGCAATGCATTATCAGATACAAGCTGTATCATCTGATCGTATTTCTGTTGAGCAGCATATACTTCACTAAGCAATATCAGATTCCTGCTCTTGTCTGACACGGTGAGTGTATTCTGAAGCACATATTTAAGATCATCTTCCGCTTTTGAATAATCTCCCTGAACATAGGCAATCTCTGCCTGTATCTGTTTCTGGTTGATATCTCCGAGTACATCACCATTTCTTCCAAGTACACTCTCCGCAGTGTAAATGTCTCCACTTTTTGCAAGTGATATGGCATAATCCCTTATGCAATCAGCATCATCCATACACCCCACAGCCTCTTCAAAATAGCGGTTTGCCTCTTCGTAATTCTCAAGTTCAAAGTATGCCAAAGCTACCTGATAGAGAAGATTTCCTTTCTTGATGGGATAATCTTTGTACACAGAATTATAATTCTCATCATTTAACAACCTCAGGGCTTTCTCCAATGCCTCCTGGGGTTCTGTCTCAACGGATATCTGAATTACCTGATTATAGTTTTTTTCAAAAGCCTCATTTTTCTTCTTTTTAGATAGCTTATATCCCATAACAACTGAAGTTCCAATAATCAGCCCAATGCAACACGCTCCAGCAATAATTCCCAATCTCATAGCTCTGTATTTTGCACTTGACTTATATATATTTCTTACTGCTGTGAGCATCTGTGTAGCAGACTGATATCTGTCATTAGGATCTGTCTGCATTGCTTTATGAATTATCTTTTTTAACGCCTCTGAATAATCTATATCCAATTCTGTTATCGGATAAGCATTTACAATTCCCTCATTTGGCTTAATTCCCGTCATGATATGGTAAAATGTTGCACCAAGACTATATATATCCGTCCTCTTATCTATTACCATCTGATAACCTGCCTGTCCGTCACTCTGTATAACCTGCTGCGGATGAAGCTGTTCAGGCGAAGCATATGCTGTTGAAGCCGCCATGAAATTGGTGCCTCTTGTCTCATCAAATGAGATATTAAAATCTATCAGACAGATATTCTCTTCATTGTCCAACATTATATTGCCCGGTTTTATATCTCTATGTATGATTGCCGGTGTTCTTGTATGTAGATATTCCAGCACCTCAAGGCACTGGGAAAGCCATTTTGTTATCTGTTCTTCTGAGAAGCGATAATTATTCTTAACATAGTAACTGAAATCATACCCTTCTATATAACTCATGACCGTATATATCTCTGTTCCAAGCTGAATAAAATCATATATATGAGGAAGATATGAATGGCTCAGGTTCTTCATTATGTCAACTTCTCCACGAGCCTCTATCCGCCCCACAAAGTTATCCTTTATCCTCTTGATCACCACATATTTTTGAAGATTCAAATGATATGCAAGATATATGACTCCCATTCCGCCAGAGCCTATTCTGTCCAATATTTGATATGTTCCATTTATCACATCGCCATTATTAATCACTTGTATCTCCTCGTTCCAAAAAACAATAGGGAACAGCCGAAGCCATTCCCTACTGCGAAATTACTGATTTGCTCTTCTTCTCTTGTTTACGATAATAATAACCATACCAAGCAGAACAATACATATAGCAATGATTACCAGAACGATCCACAGGTGAGAATTGAGAATACTTACATCAAATGTAAAGTGTACCTCCTCTATCTTCTCATTTCCTGCTGCATCATAACATGTAACCTTAAGTGTCTGTTCCCCTGACGTTGGACTTACAGTAAACGAAAGTTTTCCATCCTGCAAATCTGCCTCAGACTTAATCTGCTCGCCATTAAGCTCTACCTTCATTGTGGCAAACATTATATTGTCATATGCTTCTATTCCTATATTTGCGCTTGCATCACGTTCAATCTTCTGTCCCTCTTCAACGCCACTTATGATGCAGACCGGAGCGGTGTTATCAATACAGAACTCCATATTTACACCCTTTGACTTGTTATCAGAGATATTACCTACAGTGTCCTCAGATGAAACTGAAACGGTGTATACACCTTCCTTTGCAAATGAATCCTTAGAAAGAACATACTCATACTGATTCCATCCCGTCCTATACTCAGAATGTTTTACCGTATAGTCTTTGCCCTCCTCCAGGTTAACTATCTCATTGTCGATGGTGTATGAAACTGTTGATGTCTTTACCTCATCTACATTTTGCTCATAGATTGCAAACTTGTCCGATGCTGCTGCATAGTATGAATCAACCGCGGACTCAAGTGCCTTGCTGAGTGAGTAGATTGAACCAAATCTGTTAACTCGATATGATATGGTCTGAGTTGTCTCATGACCTGCCTTATCAACCGCCTTAACTGTCAATGTGTAGCAATCATCCATCTTCTGAGCATGCTCAAGATCATAGAATGAGAATGCCTGTCCATTTGCAATTGAAGACTTAGAATATCCTGACTCTCTCACTCCATTCTTTCCACCTGTAAGAGTTACAATAACGCCACCTTCATCATAGTTCGTATCTGTTACTCTTACTACCGGAAGAACACTTCCTGTATATGATGTTCCATTTGTTACACCTTCAATAGCTATCTCCGGCTTTGTCAAATCTACTGTAAATGACTGTGTCTCTATACTATTGCCCTGATTATTAGCTCTATCCTTGCAAGATGCTGATATTGTGTAGTTTCCATCTGCATTGAATGAAACTGTTGCAACATGTGTGTCGCCACTTCCTGACCAACCGCTTATAGATATCGGTGTGCCATCCTTTCTGGCATCTACTGTGATATCCTCAGGTGCGAAGTTGTGCTCATTTACTGTGATGGTAGCTGTTCTAGCCTCACCATAGTATGTGCCTGACTTTGCATTGTTGTTGTCGTAGGTGATGGTCATGGTTGGCTTCTGATTATCGATCGTAAAGCTGTCATTGCTTACAACAGTCTTCGCTACGTTGCCTGCTTTATCCATTGTCGTAACGGTCAGGTTGCTATAATCACCATCTCCATATTCTGAATTGCCACCAAATTCGCAGGTCATCTGCCACTCATTTTCTTTAGTATTAACAAATTCCTTTGTAATATCCAGCACTTCACTACCCTTCTGGATTGTGACTTTTGTCCTTTTCTGCGCAAAGTTCAGCTCATCAATGGTTATTATTGCCGACCTTTTCTGATAGTACTTGTTATTATAGGCTGTACCTCTATATTCTACTGAACTTATTACTGGTAATGTCTTATCAATAGCATATGTTCCAACATCTTTAGAAGATTTATTTCCAGCATTATCAATCAAATTAACTGTTACCAGAATGTTATTGTTCTCATCTGGTATTACAACCTTCTTATTATCCCACGACGTATGAATTCCACCATTTACATCACTTTTGAAATTTTTGCCTCCATCTTTAACCGTGTATGGCTTTGCTTTTTTAGGAGCAACAATGTATTCAACTTCTTTAATTCCTGAGTATGTATCACTGGCAGAAAGTTCTAGGTCTACATCACCTTTGAAGATATGATATTCTTTATCTTCTAATTCAGGATTCAGTACTTTGGCATCACTTATTGAAACATGAGCATCGTGTTTTTTATCACTTTCTACCACAATACCATTGTTATACTTAATAGTTCTCTTTGATCCATTACCATTACTGTCTTTTACTGTGAATGTAATCTCACCCTTAAAATCTGACTTAACAACGATTGTACTGGTAAATTCATATGTATTCTCGGCTGTCTCTTATACACATCTCCGAGCCCACGAGA